>Ga0187882_1000330_pt1 | contig 53693 bp, 53 predicted proteins | sample June2016WEW_19_1_3_FD_132991 | JGI IMG/M metagenome (GOLD analysis project Ga0187882, IMG submission 132991) | Peatland microbial communities from SPRUCE experiment site at the Marcell Experimental Forest, Minnesota, USA - June2016WEW_19_150 | ecosystem: Environmental > Terrestrial > Soil >... | reverse complement strand
TGTGGAAATGACAGGATGAACATGAGGCTCATAATTGAAATATTGAGGCGTAGATGTGGTGGAGTTGGTTTGCTGCAAATGCGGCCGTAGTCTAGCCTGGTTTATGGCTCGTTTCTCGTGATGCTTTAGCGGGTTTGTGACCTAGCGAGGCTTATGCTACGGTTCAAATTCAGCTAGTTTCATGGCCTAGTGTTCTCTTTGCTGATAATGCCCAATCCGGATCCGCAAGCAACGCCCTACCAACAGCAACTAGGTCTACCCTGCCCTGCCTGATCGCTTGATCAGCAAAAGCGGGCTCCGTGATGCCGCCCACGCCAATAACTGGTGCTTCCACCGCCTGTTTGATCTTCTCCGCCAAGGGCAAGAAGTATCCTTGCGTGGTCATTCCCTCAGGTGCGTCTCCGATTAGGCCACCTGACACATCAACTATGTTGATTCCAGCTCGAACGAGTCTTTGGGCGAAAGTTTGTGACTCGCCGATTGTGACTCCGCGTCCCTCACCGTCAGATGCGCCCAGACGATAGAGTACGAGAGAATCTGATCCCACGGCCTTCCTAACCTCCGCGACGATTTCAAGTGGGAATCGGATTCTGCCCTCAAAGGAGCCACCGTACTCATCAGTTCTCCTGTTAGTCAGGGGAGACGTGAATTGGTTCAACAAGTAGCCGTGGGCCCCGTGAACCTCAATAGCGTCGAACCCCGCCTTACGCGCTCGCCGAGCAGCCTCACCAAAGAGGCGGACGAGACGCTGTATCTCATGCCTCTCCAATTCTCTCGGAATGACACCTGAACTGTTCGTAGCTACCATGGAAGGAGCGACTGGCTCTGCGCCAGAGATTGCACGACTTCCCTCGCGTCCTGGATGGTTGACTTGGATACAGACCGGCGTTCCCTTAGCGTGGATCGACTCCGTAAGCTTTCTTAGACCGTTGATCATAGCGTCATCATGAATTCCGAGCTGATTTGACGACGCCTTGCCATCCGGGGTGAAATACGAGTGTTCGACAATTACGAGTCCTACCCCCGGTGCGCGCCGCGCGTAGTGCGCGATTAGTCGATCCGTTACCCTCCCCTCCATGTCCGCCAGGTCGTTGGCCATCGGAGGCATCACTATTCGGTTTTTTAGCGTGAGATGGCCAATCACCAGAGGATCAAAGAGCTTTACCACAAACAATTCACCGGTTCCTCATCTTCCTTAGATTTCAAGATTCGATCGGCACGAGTCAAAAGTATTTCGCATTGAAAATGCTAATGCCAAGTGAGATTGCGATGAACGTTCCTCTTGAAATGAGCGGGGACACTACTAATGCTGCTCTATGTTGCTCTCAAAACGGTTTCGTGGCCTAGCGGGTTCATATTCTGTCGCTCCCACCAGCCTACCACACACACCACAAGTTACGGTTCTGGCTTGACTCTGTCACCTGCTCGTATTGTTCCATCATTTAGAATCTGTGCTCTGAGGCCACCGCGATTAAGCAGCGCTTTCTCTACTCCCTGGGCTGTCAGGCTTTCTAGGTACGAGCATGGCTCACACAGCCGGATTCCTCGCAAGGAAACATCACCAACCTTGAATGTTCTTCCAACCAAATGATTGAGTGCGACACCTTTCGTGACTATGTTGCGTCTAATGTCTTTTGGTTGTAACTTGATTTGTAGATCACTCTCGAGCGCTTCAATCGCTTCGAATTCGACCAAGGTCAGCTCTCTTCCAGGACCGGGTCGGTCCGAATAAGTTCCTACTTGGTTGAAGTACCGATCTCCCTCCAAGCCTCGTCCCGCGACTGCGCGTGCAACCGGTACTGCAATCATTGGGGCTCCGGCCTTCTCTGCTACTTGTATAGAGACCACCTTGCCAATCCAGTCGTTAGCCGTACTCTTCCACTCCGTTTCGACAAGTCTCGGTAAACAAACGAACGAAGGTGATGCTTATAATTCCTACTCCGCTGTAGAGTTATCGCATTTGGAGGCCTGCAAGCGTAAGTATCGTCTTCATGTTGATTCAATTTAGCATGGCTTTCCATTGTCGGTGTATATCGTGTCTCCGAGAAACGTGGGATGCTGCAACTTCATGTCCGTAAGCCCTAGCAGAGTTCCGTTATTGCTGGTCTGTTGGTCCACTTTTCACCAATAAGGCAATGAGTGGAGTTAGGCGATTAATTCCCCTTCGCCCGTTGTAGCTTTGACCTCGGTGTCTATGCTTAAGATCAAAAGACCTTCGGTCTCGTTGATTCACTAAACCTAGGAACCTTAAAATTCAGAACTGCCCTCCTGTTATCTTCTTGTGAACTATTTTTGAAAAAGAAACATCAAAGACTTGATGACAGACGTTGGCCCGAGAAAAACCGCTGCGCTGTGGTCATGGGTTTCGATTTCGACGCGGAATCAGATGAATTGCGGACCGCACCTAACAAAATCGTACCTATAACAAAGAGTAAGTACGGGGCGTTTGTGGGCCTCGATCGCATCTTCAATCTGCTTGAGCGCTTCTCAATACCAGCAACGTTTTTCGTCCCAGGATGGGTCGCCGAAAATTACGCGGAGAAAGTGAAGGAGATTCAAAGTAATGGGTTTGAAATTGCTGGGCATGGTTACTTGCACGAGAAAGTTTCTGAGCTGAGTGTCGAAGACGAGAGACACGTGTTAGAAAAGTGCCTAAAGGGAATCAGAGAGGTGACGGGATCTGGCGCCCTCGGCTATCGAGCACCGTGGTTTGATTTCAGCAGAAACAGCCTGGACCTTCTTGGCGAATTTGGTTTTCAATACGACAGCAGTCTCATGAACCAAGACCTTCCCTATTTCATCAAAAACAATCCTGGAGGCAGACCATATCTGGTGGAGTTACCTGTGGATTGGTGTCTCGATGATTGGCCAGCGTTCGAGATGGATAGAAAGTCCGTCAAAACGGTTCATGAGATTTGGCGATCGGAATTCGACGCACTTTACTCCGCGGGATCATTGTTCAACCTGACGATGCACCCAGAATGCATCGGAAGACCAGCGCGAATCGAAATGCTCCGAGAATTCATTCAATACATACAATCTAAGCGTAACGTGTGGTTTGCGTCCGCAGGCGAAGTGTCGAAATGGTGGCGCTCAAAACACTCTGAGGACCCACCAGTAGAATTCTCATTTTCAGAATCAAAAAACAAGGAGCCTTGACCAATTGAGTCGGAAACGCACTCAAAATGGCAACAATACAGGGTTGGAGGCTGCCGAAAGGAGACTCATAAAGAGCCTCGATGAGGACGAAGTGATAGGATATTGCAAGAAGCTAATTGCGATTCCAAGCGTCTTCGGATCTGAACTTCGCATATCGAAAGAAATCGCCCGCGACCTCAAGGATTTCGGGCTCGACGTCACGTCTGTGCCTGTCCCAAAATGCGGGCCTTGTGTCGTAGCAGTTGGTTCGACCCGTTCTTCAAAACCTAAGCCGAAACGCACGCATCAGAATCCCGCACTCATCTTGAATGGGCATATCGACACCGTCCAAGTCTGCGATGGATGGAAGCGGGACCCCTTTTCTCCCTCCGTGGAAGGAGACAAACTGTACGGCCTCGGAAGCTTCGACATGAAGGGAGGAATTACTGCGATGATCATGGCGGCGAAACTTTTGCTGTCATCTGATGTCACGTTGAAACGAGACTTTGCTGTCCATGCAGTTACTGATGAAGAAGGCTGGTCGACTGGGACTAGCACGCTCATTGACCAAGGATTCTACAACGGGACGCGCTGTTGTATAGTTGGAGAGCCAAGCGACCTCAGCCGACTAAGAAACACGCGACGAGGTAGGTGTCTCGTCGACATTTTTGTTGGCGGAAAATCGACTCATGGGGCCCAACCGGAGCATGGGATCAATGCGATAGTCGAAGCAGGCAAGGTGGTCAAAGCACTCTCCGCGCTGCCCGACAAAACTCATGCACGAATATTGGACTTCAAACTGAAACCATTGAAATCTTCGTCGTGCGTTCTGAAAATAGAAGGGGGATCCGATGCACTAAGCGTCCCAGACAAATGCACCATACGCCTGGACAGACATGTTCTTCCAGGCACCGGCCTTCGTCAGGAGCTGGAAGAGATCAAATCGTACCTTAAACGAACCTTGAACGATGAGACGTTCAGTCGTACGCGAATTGAATTCAGTTCACGACCTAACGGCACCTCCAACTACGAGGGTTATGAAACAGATCCCAAGTCAGACCTCATCAAAGTGATCACTGATGTTTCTCGAAACTTTGGATATGATCCGTCATTAATCGCTGGGCTCTCGGTTGCAGATGACTGTTTGATTGCCGCTCGATGCACAATTCCAGTCGTTTCATACGGCCCGGATGGGGACATCTCAACTCACGCCAGCGGCGGAGCACATGAGAGCGACGAATTTGTGCTCACAAAGCAGGTTGTTGATGCCACGAAGATCTATGCCATTAGCGCACTCAGAATTCTCAACCGAAGCGAAAACTGAATGAGTCCTGCAAGCGGCCTCGAGAAAAGAGAGAAGTTAATACCACCGCGGGATACAAATGCCTTCCATGTTGAATTTTGGATGTGACTTACAACCGGTCGACGTTGATTACAAAAGTATTGAGCGAATCGCCAAAGAGGCTGAGAAGTTGGGATTCGATTCAATCTGGTTGAGCGACCACTTTTATTTTTTTGACAAACCGGCGAATACGCCGTCTTATGAGGTTTGGACGACGTTGTCGGCGTTGGCTTCTGTTACTTCGAGGATTCGTCTTGGCACGTTGACTTTGTGTAATCCGTTTCGGTATCCGTCGTTGGTTGCTAAGATGGTTTCGACTTTGGATAATGTTTCGAATGGTCGGGTTGAGGTTGGGATTGGAGCGGGGTGGTTTAAGGAGGAGTTCGATGCGTACGGGATTCCTTTTGCTGATGCGGAGACTAGGATTGAGGGCCTTCGGGAGGGGATTCAGATTATGAAGAAGATGTGGACTGAGGAGAAGGCTACGTTCAAAGGGAAGTACTATCATATTGAGTCCGCGTATAATTCTCCTAAACCTATGCAGAAACCTCATCCACCTATTTGGGTGGGGGGCGGTGTGTCGTCGGTTTTGAGGGTTGCAGCGGAGTTCGCTGACGGCTGGAACATGGGATTCTTCTATCCATCCAACACGCCTCACGGACTAAGAAAAAAGGTCAGACAACTTGAACGGTACTGCGCTGAGGTCGGCCGCGACCCAAAACAAATACGAAAATCGTTACTCGGAGAGATAGTGATGGGTGAGACGAAGACTGACGTCGAGGGCAAAGTGGCGAAATTCAAGCCTGCTGACATGACCATGGACGACTACAGAATAGGTAGAATCATAGGAACACCCGACGAAGTCGTTGAACAAATTCAAAACTACGCGAAAGAAGGCGCATCATATTTCATGCTAAGATTTCCTCAGATCGACACAATTGAACCACTCAAGTCATTCGCTGAACAGGTCATGGCTTGTCTCCGTTAACACGTCAGCAGTCATGATCGATATTCCGCTGGCTTCACTGCTTGCAGCGCATGCGAGAGGAATCTGATTTGCAGGCAACAGAATTCAGCACTGTCTGAATCCAGTTCGCGTGACTGGAAGAATAGCACAGTCAGCAAGACGAAGATGAACCCATAGGCCTTGGCAATCCAGTCCTGCTTGTGGCGAATGCGTACGAATATCGGTGACGCTGAGTGACTTTGGAATCGTCATCGTTAGAAACGCGTACATCCCTCACCCTCCTCAATAATTCCTGTGGCAAGGCAGGTGAGTAACCAAAAGAATACGATACATCTAGTTCTCGGGCAATGCCAACGGAGAAGGATTCATCAAAACCTCTGCATAGGGAATCATGAGTTCCGCAGTAGAACTCTGAGGTTTTCAGACTCGGCTTTCAAAGCTGAGTAATGTTGCTGAAATGTTTCATAGAGTCGACTCCCTCGTCAAGGAATTGCTGGTTGCGCTGTGCATTGAACCCTATGACACAGCGGGGAGAATCACAGCGTCGTCTTTTTTCCAGCCCAGTTGTACGTGATCTCCGGAATTCAGTCGTTCTCCGCGGCTCGGTCCAGACGTGTTTATCAGTAGCTTTTCTCCAACGCGGATCTTGTAAGTGACATATGAGCCCCTGTACATGGCTATCTCAACTACGCCCTCAAGCTTGGTTGAGGTTGAGTTGTCTATTGTCCGCCCCAAAGAGATATCCTCTGGCCTGACAGAGACGAAGACTTTTTCCCCTACGAGCTCAGCACTAACCGCGGCATCTATCATTATCCCATCAAGCTCGACAGCGTTCTCTGATGCAGCATGAGCCTCAGACAAGTTAGTTTCTCCAATAAAATCAGCGACGAACTTTGTCTTAGGATGCTCATAGATTTCTCGCGGATTCCCAACCTGCTCGACCTTTCCCGCTGACATTATTGCCACTCTATCGGACATTGTGATTGCTTCTCCCTGATCGTGTGTAACATAGATGAAGGTGTTCTTCACTTTCTGTTGCAGGCGCTTTATCTCAACCTGCATCTGGAGCCTAAGTTTCAGATCGAGGGCCCCCAATGGTTCGTCCAAGCACAGGACATTGGGTTCGGTCACCAGTGCCCTTGCAAGAGCGATTCTTTGACGCTGACCTCCGCTGACCTGGCTGATCCTCCTTTTTTCGAAACCCGATAAACCAACCAACTCCAGAGCATCTTTCACGCGACCTGCAATCTCGGACTTCGGAACTCTCTTCGTCTTCAGTCCGTAAGCAATGTTGCTGAATACGTCCATGTGTGGAAACAGAGCGAGATGTTGGAAGACCATTCCAACATTTCTCTTGAATGCAGGAACAGAATTCACAATTCTCTCCCCAATCTTGATCGTTCCTTCATCAGGATGCTCAAACCCACCGATCATTCGCAGAGTTGTGGTCTTGCCACACCCGCTCGGTCCTAGGACCGAGTAGAATTCTCCTGGCTTGACGACAAGTGAGACGGAGTCAACCGCAACAGTTTCGTTGAATCGCTTTGTGATATTGATCAATTCAACTTGGTCAGCCAATGTCCAAGCCTTCCCAGCAAGATAACAGTGCTTAACTTATAGGTTTCCCAATAGGTTTCAGACGCGAACAACACGATTGTAGACCTCAAACGCGCTCAATCCGATCCATCGGAGTCGAGGTCCTCAAGAAGATTGCACGCAAATCAGGAATCAGCTGTGGTGATTTCTCTACGGAAACACCGTGGCGACAAGGGCTCTACTCGAAAGGCAATTCAAGCAATTCCAAAACTTGATTTTTTCCCTCCTGAAAAAAAATTTTAAATAGCGGTGGTTCCAGAATCAGCATGAAGGTCGCTAGAAAAAATGAGTGAAAAGACCAGTAGAAGAGATTTCCTGAAAATTGGCGGTTCATTGCTGGGTGGTGCGGTGATTGGCGGAGCGGGTGGTTACTTCGCGGGTCAGTCGCAAAGCCAGAGTACAATTCAACAATTGCAGCAACAACTTGCAGCAACAACGACAGCTCAGCCGTCTGCGCTTGAACCTCAGGTAATCGCCTACGCGTGGGCCCAGGAAATGGCTCCTGGCTTGCCCAAACTCTGGGGGGAGCAGAATGGGGTTGCAGTGACATACGATGAGACGATCGATACCAATGAGGCTATGGAGGCAAAGGTGGCATCAGGGACGTCAGGCTATGATGTGGTTGTTCCCACCGACCATGCCGTTGTCCACATGATCCAAACAGACATGCTTCTGCCACTCGATTTGAACAAGATCCCGAACTATCAATATCTTCTGGACGATTTCAAGAATCTCAGTTACGATCCTGGCAACAAGTATAGTATTCCTCTTTGTACAGGAACGACAGGCCTCGGCTATAACGTGAAGGAAGTCACAGAAGACGTCGAGACGGTTGGTTGGGGATTGATTTACAATCCTGATTACGCGAAGAAGTACACGAAGAAAATATCCGTCCTGAAGGACCCTCGCGCAGTTTTCAACGATGCTTTGTTGTATTTGGGCTACAAAATTACTGACATGGATCGAACACACTGGGAGGAGGCAAAGAACCAAATCATCAAGATAAAACCGTACTTAGCCGCTTTCGATACTGGCGGTGTGCCAGACAATCTTGTGGGGGGGAACTACGTCTTGTCCCAAATATACAGCGGACAATCCCACGTAGCAAGAATGAAGGGTATTGCAGTGGGTGTTGAGCTCAACTTCGTGATCCCATCGCAGGGAGCATCCATCTGGATTGACAACTTTGCCATTCTCAAATGGGCTAAGAACGTAGAATCTGCCCATGCCCTTATCAACTATCTTGTTGACCCACGCAGCGCGGGTCTTATTTGCAACTACGTCGGCGAGAGAGACCCGGACAAGTACGCCCTTGAGAACGGATATATAACCAAGGACATAGCGGAGGATCCGGCACTGTTCCCGTCTGCCGATGTGACAAAGAGGCTTCAAATCAACGCTAACTACACAGCGGACGATGACGCCTATATGGGCCAACTGTGGGCTGAAATCCAAGCAGCGTAGCAACCACCACCGAGCCCAACCGCCTTTTTTCTTTTTTTTCTTCCTATTGTAGAACGAAGACGCCTCATGAAACCCGGTCTGACTCGAAGCTTCTGGTTGCTCCTACTTTCCTCTCTGGGAGAGGGTCTGACTCACCAAGACGAGAACCGTTGATATGGCTAGGGTGATTGTGGCTATAGCGTTAATGTCTGGGTTTACTCCATAACGAATCCTTGCATAAATGAGCATAGGCAGAGTGCTGATGCCTGCACCGGACAGAAATGACGAGATCACGAAATTGTCAAAGGACAGAGTAAAAGCCAAGAGTGATCCAGCCAGAATACCGGGCATTATGAGTGGAACAGTAACCGTTAAGAATGCTCTCACCTCATTTGCACCAAGACTGTACGCAGCCTCTTCAATCGCGCGATCATATCCAGCAAACCTTGCTTTCATGACCAGGTATGTGTAAGGAATCGCGAATGTCAGTTGCCCCATCACAATCGTCTGCACCCCATAATTCACTCCAGCCATCCTAAAGTATAGGAGCATTGCAAGTGCATGCGTAATCTCAGGGATGATAACAGGCACCAGCAAGAGAGCATCAAAACTGTCCTTGCCACGAAATCTGTATCGGGAATACGAGTATGCGGCGAGACCACCGACGACTCCGGACACGACGGCAACAAGCATTGCTATGGACGCGCTTAGAGAAAATGCCCCCAACAGGTCTGGTTCCTTAAAGAGCAATTGGTACCATTCCAGACTGAAACCTAACCAAGTAACAGTAGAGCTGACCACTCTCCCGCCAACGGATACACCTTTGTTGAAAGAAAACGCTACGAGAAACGCGAGGGGGGAATAAAGATAGACAAGGATGGCTAGGACAAAGACAACTAATACCTTACGCTTGGCTTGAATCAAAATGCAATCGCACCTTTCTTCGAAAGAAACCTCACGTACACTAGCATCATCACCATAACTATGGCGATGAGTGTCATGGAAAATGCTGAACCGAGAGAATACACGTGCGAATCCAAGAACATGGCCCAGATTAGACTTCCTGCCATGAAAGACTCAGTGCCTCCGAGGAGTGCGGGGATTATGAAAGCTCCGAGGCAAGGAACGAAAACGAGAATTGAACCGGCAGCGACACCGGGCAGGCTAAGCGGCAGCGTTATCCTTAGAAACGTTTCAAGATCGCCCGCGCCCAGGCTTGAAGATGCCTCCAGCAAAGAGACATCAAACTTCTCCAACGAGGCGTAGAGGGGAAGAACCACCATCGGAAGGAAAACGTACACCAGTCCGTAGATCGTCGCACGCCAGTTGTTCAGAAATATAATAGGGTCTTGAATGAGATGCAAGAACAGCAGCGCCTGATTTAGAAATCCATCGTGTGACAGCAAGGAGATCATGGCGAAAGTCCTTGTGAGGAAGCTGGTCCAGAACGGGATAATGATCGCCAGGATAAGTCCCGTCCGATATTTCTTAGCGACGATTGCTATGTAGTAGGCCGTCGGGTAACCAAGCACTAGACAAATGCCTGTCACACCGAGAGACCAAATCATAGTTCTCTGAATGAAACCTAGGTAGAGCGGAGTTAAGACATCCTGAAAGGGCTTCAGCGTGAACGCAATAGGAAAACGGCCCAACGGATCCAACACCGAAAATGCAAAGACGACTACTATCGAAATCGGTGCAACAAACAATAGCAGCTCGTACCAGAACGCTGGACTCGACAGCAGCCACGCACGAGCTTCCTCTTTTTCGCGCAACAAATCAAGCAGTTTCAATATGCTTCGCTATGACTGCTACCTATATTCGATAAAAGAATGTGACTGTTACTGTAAATACTGTCCCTACACATACAATTCGGACTATCCAGTCAGAATGTCGTTATCCCAAAGAATTGGCTGAATCCGTCCTACAGACGGCTTTTCACAATGAGACAGAAAAGGAATCGCTGCGCACTCAGATACGAAGGGGGAAACTGATTTCGGAGTTGATCGAGACCGACTCTGTCATTGAGAAGACGAACGCTAACTCTTCTTGAACTCCTGGACAAATCTCCGGAGGTAATCGATGCATAGCTCGAGCACCTTCTTTCCCTTCTCCTCGGAGGCCAACCTCGGGTCCCCGAGCACCCCGGACCGGGTTAGTTCATGATATTCAGGGTACGTTTCAACCAAGGGAAACTCGGCAAATCCTACATTGCCAGCGGTCTCACTGACTATTTCGCTTTCTTTGACTAGTTCCGGGCGCAGAACCTTCATTATAGATGTCCCCACATCGCCAGCGTGCCCACCATGTTCAATCATCTCGGCACATAGTTTCTCAACCAACCTCCACCAATCGACCTGCGCAAAACGAACACCCTGTCCTTTCGACTCCTCAACAGCCGCGGTGATAGGCCAGACGTTTCCGAGATGCCCGTTAAGAAAGATGATCCTAGTGAAGCCATGCTTGACAAGGCTCGCACAGACATCCTTCAAAACAAACATGACGGTCTCCGGTCTCAGTGAGATGGTTCCGGTGAAACCCATCATGTCGCTTGAATCTCCGAAGGGCAAGACCGGGAGAACGAGCGTGTCTGTCATTTCGCCGAGACGCTTGGCAATCTCTGAAACCACCAGGAAATCTGTCCCCAAGGGCAGATGGTGACCGTAAGATTCGGTCGCGCCGATGGGAACGATTACTGTCCTGTTCGCACCGAGCTTCTTCTCAATCTCAGACCACGGCAATTCCCCTAAGAGAATGTTTCCCAAGTCTTCGCGCAGCTCCTACGACCCCAGAATGACCATTCGCAAAGTGGTCCTGCCACACTCACTAGGGCCTAGAATTGAGAGAAATTCTCCCGGTTTCACGACAAGTGAGATTGAGTCTACCGCAACAACATCGTTGAAACGTTTTGTGACACTCGTCAGTTCAACCTGGTCAGCCACTGTGTGAGGCTCCTTCTCTGTGCTTGTGCAAAGACATCGATCTCTCAGTTTAATGTTTGCCTGTGATTTTCGAGTACGGAAAAAGAAAGTCCTCCTGAAGGGTATTTTGTCCATCGTTCTAATGCTCAGATGGTGATGATGTCGAATCAGCATTTTATCGGTCATCGCATTCACCATTTCGCGTGGTCGCAGAGAAAAGTTGGCAGAATACCGTCATGGAAATGTAGAGACGGCAGACAAATACGTAACGCGAAAACAATAATTCAGAATGAGAACGTGACGGTATGATAAGGTTAGCTGCCGTACAACTGGAATCCTCGAGGGACAAGCGCGAAAACCTAAACAAGATGAGGAAGTGGGTCGGAAAGATCAGCAAATTCAAACCCGACCTGATTGTTTTCCCGGAAGAGTACGTATTCTACTCGGTTGACGAACCCTCCAAGACGATATACAGAAAAGCAGAAAGTTTGGAGGGCCCATGGGTCCGCTCGGTAGCGAGGATTGCCAAAGATCACAATACCTCCATCGTCGTGGGAACGTACGAGAGAGAAGAGAAATCGAAGCGTGTGTTCAACACTACAGTGTACGTCGATTCCAATGGAGAGGTGCAGCACGCGTACAGGAAAACGCACCTCTATGACGCTTTTGATTACAAAGAATCGAGCGAAGTCGCTCCCGGTGACGGCCCCCTCAGCCTCGTAACTCTCAAGGACATTAAGTTCGGCCTGTGCGTCTGTTACGAGGTGAGATTTCCGGAAGTGGCGCGAACATACGCCCTTGCGGGAGCCGACCTCCTCGTGATTCCTACGGCTTGGGTTAGAGGCCTCCTAAAAGAGGAACACCTCTTGGCGATGGCTAAGGCTAGAAGTATTGAGAATACGATGTACGTTGCAATATCGGCTCTGATTGGTGGTATTTACACGGGAATAAGCGCGATATTCGATCCTATGGGCGTACCAATTTGCCGAGCGAGCGATGTTGAATCGTTCATCATAGGCGACATAGACAAACGCAGGATAACTGAGGTAAGGACCCGATTGCCTCTACTAAATCAGAGAAGAAGCAACCTCTACAAACTTTGAAATCAAAACAGGATACCATCTGATTTACGCAAGAGTGGAACCTCTTTGGCTCTCGAAACAGAAGTTGTCGACATAATTGAGGGTTTGAAAGGAAAGATCGGGGTCGCTATCGCCGAACTGCCCGACGGACCTGAGATTCTGATTAACGCCAGGGAACCTTATCGGGCTGCGAGCGTCATTAAGGTTCCCATCCTGTACGAGCTGTACCGCAAGCATGAGAAGGGAAACCTGAATCTTGCCACTACGCACAAAATCCATGAGAGTAACATCTGCGTTGGGAGCGGTGTGATCAGAAGCCTGCACAAACCGCTAGACCTGAACCTGAAAGACCTTGCAACCTTGATGATCATTGTGAGCGACAACAGCGCGACCAACGAATTAATCGATGTTGTATCCATGAAGGATGCCAACTCGACGATGCAAAGCATAGGCCTTCGCCACACAACCCTCAGACGCAAGATGCTGGGGCCTGCAGGCGGAGAGGTTCCTTTCGATCAAGATAACCTCATGAGCCCGCAGGATTCAATTCTATTGCTCAAAGACATCTACTCTGCAAAGCATTTGTCCAAAGAATCATGCGACTCCATGTTGAATATCATGAAGGAACAGCAGTTCACCGAAAACCTCCCCCGTTATTTACCTGAAGACATTGTCTTTGCAGCAAAGAGTGGGACGGTGAAAGGTGTGTCGAATGATGTGGCGGTCATTTACCTAAGGAAGCCAATTGGAGCTGTGGTTATGTGCATGGACCTCGAACATTACGCATATGGTTCAGACGCCGTCGCTAAAATCGGGCGCGCTCTTTACGATCACTATTCCTGATTTAATCTGAACAAACTGGCCGGACTAAAACTAAAAGGAAATCGTGCCGTTTTTTCCTACTTCTATAAGCTACCAGCTCAATCCAGTTTCCATCAGAGTCCTTAACGAACCCCAGCCTGCACTTGCCCGCTGAATTCTGGACTCGTACCTGCAAGGTTTCGGGTGACAGAAAGTAACAGAGAAAGGGTTATCCGGCGTGGGCTCAATCACATCGATGCAACGCGGAACGCTAGGAGGCCTGTAATTTTCGTGACTTCTGTCGGTGTCTATTTACCACGGGCAATTGAAACAAGACGGTCAATTGAGGTTGCTAGAGAGATTGAGCGCCTTGGTTTTGAATCCTTGTGGGTAACAGATCACCTCTTCGATACCGAGGGTCAGATTCTACGTCCCTTTCCAGAGTGTTGGACGATGGTAACTGCGATCGCATGCGCTACAAACAACATCAGACTGGGCCCACTTGTGCTCAGCAATTCATTCAGAAGCCCGACTTTGGTCGCAAAAATGTCATCGACTCTTGACTGCATTTGCAGAGGAAGGTTGAATCTCGGCATCGGGGCAGCTTGGTTCGAGGAAGAGCACACAAGATACGGTTTCACACTCCGGAAATCGCCTAAGAGAACTGAAGCGCTTTCAGAGGCCCTGCAAATAATCATCGGAATGTGGACTCAACCAGAGTTTTCGTTCCCAGGAAAATACTACAAATGTGTTAGAGCTGTAAACGAACCAAAACCGATACAAAAGCCGCATCCGCCCATTTGTATCGGAGGCAAAGGCGGTCGCATTCTATCCATTGCAGCTGCTTTCGCCGACATCTACAACGCAGCGGGACCAGGTCCCGTACCCACGCCCGAGGAATACGTGACTCTCCTCAAGAAACTAAGAGATCTCTGCTTCAAGACCGGTCGTGATTTCCGCAAAGTAACGAAGACTTGGGGCGGATGCGTTTGCGTCGCGCGAAATGAACGCGAGTTTGAGGAGTTGGTAAAGCGGTGGCACTTGGATCCAAATCGGGCCGTAGTGGGAACAATAGACGACTGCATTTCAAAGATCAATGATTATGAAAAAGCCGGCATGGAAGGGATCATGGCAATTTTTCCCGATCTATGGGATTCGGGATCATTGGAAATGGCAACCCTGTTCGCGGATGCAATTCTAAACAAAGTGTAAATGCTAGTCGATTAGCTCGCATCAACACAAGTGGTTCCGCAGACTTCTTCGGTTTAGAAACTCAGTAGCAGAGGATGTCACCTGCTCTATGTGCCACGGAAACGTGGCATGACCTCTTCCGCGAATAACTTCAGCGGTTCGATCTTCTCCATTTCGTCGAATCTTATCATTATGTAAGACGCGCCGTACTCAGCCAAACGTTCTATTTGCTTCGCACATTGATCTGGTGTCCCTATGATTCGAGCCACGTCTATGGGTTCGCCTGCTTGTAGGCCGCCAGCGGTTCGAAGTTGCGCCACCCTCCTGCGAAGTTCACTTTCTGTTCCAGCGATCACTATCTCACCGTGCCAGGATTTGCATAGCCCATCAGGATTTCGCCCTATGTCTCTACAGCATCTCTCTAGAGCTTTGACCTTCTTTCTGTATCCCTCCGGCGTATTTGACGGGTAGAACCCTAGGTCCCACACGTCGGCGAATTCCGCCGCGACTTTCATCACACGCCGATCCGCTCCTGCAACCCACAATGGCGGGTGTGGCTTTTGAACCGGCTTCGGGTTGTTGTACACAGACTCCACTGAGTGGTACTTGCCTCTAAAGGTGGTTTTTTCTTCGGTCCACATTTTCTTGATGATCTGTATTCCTTCTCTGAGAGCCGCGATTCTAGTCTCCGCATCGATGAAGGGTATCCCATACGCATCAAACTCTTCCTTCCACCAGCCCGCCCCCAAACCCACTTCTACTCGACCACCACTTACCTGGTCCAAAGCAGAGGTCTCCTTGGCAACGATCGATGGATAGCGAAACGAGTCGACAAGAACGAACGGGCCTAGTCGAATCTTCGAGGTCACAGTTGCGAGTGCGCAAAGAGGCGTCCAAGCGTCATAGAATGGTCCGCTAACTGGACCCTCGTACGGATAGAGATGATCATTAGTCCAAATTGAATCAAAACCAAGTCTCTCACATTCCAGCGCCACTTCTCTAATGATCGAAAAATCTGAACTTCTTTGCGGTAGGATACAGCCGAACTTCATAGGGGGATCAACGATCGTTCCTTAGAAGATGTCTTCATATATTCTTGTTGAAAGCGTCATAACCCCTCCCAATCCTTAACGCCTACCCTTGCGATTTCGGCCAGTTCCATTGCATTCGTCGTCGTTCGTTGCCCTATTGAAACCAGCGACTAGGTGGGGAACCTAGATTCCTTGCACCACCAGTTGCAGTTCAAGCAAACCCAGATTCGCTTCTTGTACTCAAGGAACATGTCGCCGTCAACGCATTTAGGGCACTTTCTCACTTCACGTTCGCATCCGAATCTGAGTCTGGGATCGGATCGCATTCGAAGGCGCACGCATCACAGGTCGGGTATCTCTCTTCACGGTATGAATTGTCAGGATGTTTGATCCTCATAACTGATTCGAAGAAGAGTGAGCTTCCACATCTTGCGACTTAAGCGGGGGACGTAGGTGAAAAGGAACTGTCAGAGAGTGATGAAATGAAAATGCAAGCGCCACGGAAAGAATCAAGTGTTGGGCGTTCCAGTAATAGAGCAGGATTTGATTGCTCATGCCTTGAAAGTAGCAACATTCTCTGACATTGCCTGAGGATGTCTACAAACGCTTGTGGGCTTCTCGAATCACTTTCCTCTGTAGTCTCCTTTTCGTCTAGTCCGGCAACAGTCTGCCTCGGAATTCTACAAAGTCTTATAGGCATAGTTCGGAAGTAAAATGCTTCATGCTGAATTTTGGATGCCACTTACCACAAGTGGACGTGGGCTACAAGGATATCGAACGGGTTGCCAAAGAATCTGAGAGACTAGGCTTCGATTCAGTGTGGTTGTACGATCATATGTTTCCAGCGATCATTTCTTACACCAATTATTCCTATCCACACGAAGGGTCCGTGACTTCGCCGTGTTATGAGATTTGGACGACACTTTCAGCGCTGGCTACTGCCACTACAAAGATCCGTCTTGGTAGTATGACTCTAGTTAACCCGTTTCGGTATCCGTCTGTTGTTGCTAAGATGACTTCGACCTTGGACAATATCTCGAACGGTCGAATTGAGGTTGGGATTGGAGCGGGGTGGTTTAAGGGGGAGTTCGATGCGTATGGGATACCCTTCATCGATGCGGAGACTAGAATCGCGGCTCTCAGAGAAGGAATACAGATCATCAAGAAAATGTGGACCGAAGAAAAAACCACCTTCAAAGGCAAGTATTACTCAGTCGAGTCAGCATACTGCGCGCCCAAACCTGTGCAGAAACCCCATCCGCCTGTTTGGGTAGGGGGCTCAGTGCCGGCGGTCTTGAAAGTTGCAGCGGAATTCGCCGACGGCTGGAACCTAGCATTCTACCCATCCAACACCCCAGCGGGATATAGGAAAAAAGCCAAAGCGATTGAACAGTACTGCAAAGAAGTCGGCCGCGATCCAAAACAGTTGCGGAAATCATGGATGGGAGAAATCGTAATGGGTCAGACGAAGGCAGATGTTGAGCAGAAAGTGGCTGCACTAAAGCCTGCGGTCATGACTTTCGAAGATTACAAAATTGCCAGAATCATTGGAACACCGGATGAGGTTGTCGCGCAGATTCAGAGCTACATAAAGGAGGGTTCATCGTACTTCATGCTAAGGTTTCCTCAGGTCGAGACAATCGAACCGCTAAAGTCATTTGCAGAACAAGTCATGGCTCGTCTCCGCTAGTTACGATGATTTCTATGAAGCTCTCATAATCGCAATCGAAGGAGTACCTTGTATCCTTCCACATCGCAAACATAATCGAAACGAATAGTTTCAGAGTTAACTCTCGACTTTCTCCTAATCCTCCAACCCAATAACGTATGTTGGGACTTGAATTGCGCTGCGATATTCCGGCAAATACCTTACCACCTTGTCATAACTTATGCTTCCCTCGAAATTTGTGTCCGGATGGCGTCTAACCAATTCATTGGTCATTACGACATAGACCCCAACATCAATCTTATTCAGGTGAGAATATGACATCATTTGAAATTTCAGTAAGTCGTTTCCCAAGAAATCAGAATGCGTGAAGGCAACCTCGACGGCCACTCTGTTCTTCACGAAGTCAACTTTCGTATCAGGTCCGTTTTCATCATCGAATACACGAACCCCACCGTGTCCTCCCTTCCATCCTCTTCTTAGAAATTCATCCTCGAAGAACTTGTTCAAGGTACTCCTAACAAGGATTTTCCCCGATTTACTTCGCTTCCCAGATTTCGAGGCCACATCGATGACATTATTGATATCAATACACCTGCAAACATCCAGAATATCACGCTTTTCGATTTGATACCCATTGATTACTTGCTCAGCCAATCTGTACGACCAATCTGTACGACCATGTACGAACGGCCTACATTGCCTTGGCAAATTCAGTGACTACTTAGTGGAGAAAGAAGGGCCACTGAAGCAGCACATTAGGGAAGAGATTTTGAAGTACAACTGGAACGATGTCGAGTCCCTTCACTTCATCGTAAGAGAAGTCAAGAAGTTGTCCAGTCCTCTTTCATCACGCGAACGCGTAGTGGCTACTTGATTGTGGAAAGCCTCTAGTCTTTTTATTTGCGAATCGACCATAAGCACTGACTGGGGCATCACCTCAACTGTCAGAGGTGAGCGAAACTCGTTCTTGCAATGCCGGCCTAAGACGAGAAAATCTCACATCACGGGGTGAACGACCACGCAAGGTCGGAGTAGGCTGAAACTGGAATCCTAGGATTGGGCAGTGAAGTGATAACCTGCTACCCTTGGACTATTGGAGCTAGCACGCCTCTTCTACGGTACTGCCGGATTACCTTTGAAACGAATGGGCGGTAACTTGCGTACTCCTTTGGTGTGTAGACCAACTGCGATATTTTGATTAAGCGATTTCTAGCCTTTCGAGGGTTGTGCTGCGTGGTCTCTAGCCGCCTTTGCTTTGTCAAGTTCCTTCTGCAGTACGCCTCTGTAGGCTTCCCAGGCCGGCTCCATTCCTGGAGCAACCTCAAGCTTGTCGGCGACGAGTTCCTCTAACTTGGTGATTCGTTGCTCTACTGGAAAAGTTCTGAGGATTTTGAGTTGTAGCGCAGCGGTTTGAAGTATTACACTGATGTCATGTTTCGAAGCGGGTTCTGGAATGCCATCCGTCTTCTTGCTCTCTACAGTTGACTCATTGGTCCTCTTGTCGTGGCATTTCTCGCAGAGGTTGAAGTATTCGGTGTTACGTGGATATGGATGCGTGAAAATATGGTTGGAGACCTCTTCGCTCTTGAGACCGCAATTCTTGCATTCCAACATCAAATCATCTTCGGTCCAGGGCGAGAGCTGGTTTTTGAAATAACGTTCGAACTCGATCTGGTCGTTGCTGTCCCAATAGTCCGGCGGCTCGATTGAGGCCCCGGTTTCGCTTTTTCCCAGTAAGTGGCTTTTGACGGCTAGGAGACTTGAGTTTTGGAGTTCAACTAGGTCTCTTAGAAGTTTGAGTCTCGCGCGTTTATCCGCAGGCTTTTCCATTTTCGGCGCTTTGCGAGTGTCTTTGATACTTTCATCAAGCGCAGAGATGTTCGTTCTCAGCCTATCCAGGTATCCGTTCAGTGGTGTCTTACCTACCAAAATAATACCCCCTCCCCCTACCCCTGGGGGCCTGTCGTTCCAATTGACTGGTCAAGTCGTCCGTCAACTCATTTTTCCTAGTCTTCAAGGCGTCAGGTCTTCATTCAGAAGCGCCAGCACGTGTTCTCTGTTTATGTTGTAGCGGTTGCCGTCTGATACGTGGATTTTCTCTTTGAATCCAAGGCGGTCCAAGCCGTATCCTATCCAGCTGTTTGGAATTGCCTCTGCGTTCAGGCCTTGGAGATGAGTCGCCATAGCGTGTTTGATTTCGTCTATGTCTATCTCTTGCTGTTTTTTCTCCGTTATCTTGGCCAACGCAAGAAGCAGTGGAAGGCCCCAGGTCTCGAGGTTGATGTCGGTTCTGCTGTAGGTTTCATGCCTGAAGGTGGTGGCGGCTTGTCTTCGGGCCTCAAGCGCTCTCAGAACTCGTAGTAGTTGGTTTTGGCATGCGTGAATGTACGGTTGGAGGCCCTCCATCATAATCTCGTACATTTCCATTCGGTAATGGTCCGCGTAACGAATGGATTCCATCTCCGTCTGCGTCGCATACATGGCTCGAACGTAGTTCGATACTGCCAGATCCACCAGCATGAGGTCTGAAGGCTTCTCAGCTTGAAATTCGTCTATCAGGCTCTTCCGGACAAGGTTGATGCGCTCCTTCTCCCAATCGGTTATGGTCCCGAGCAGGGATCTACCTTCCTTAAGTTCGCTTGGCGCGGGCTGCAAAGCTTGGACCTTGGGATGATTTCGCACGAACTCCTTCACCTTCTCCATAGGAGTATCTACCATGAACCCGTACTCGGTTTCATGAATCTGAATCGCACCCTCCAGGATTCCTTGCTTCAGAACCTTAACGTATTCTCTGTCAAACTTATCGTCTAGATGATTCTGAATCTCACGCGCCTCAAGCCTCGCTCCTGCCGCCTCGCTTCTCCGGTCTTGCCTCCAACGGCTCATTTGGGCTACGGCGTCGTTCGGGAACTCCTGACTGCGTTTCTTCCTCATCCATTCACCGCGATACCAGTCGAGCAGTTGTTTCTCAGAAGATTCCTTGTTTGCCCGATCGTAGCTAGCCTGCTTCTCGAATATGCGATCCACGTCTTCCTTGGTCAGATTAACGTCGTTATGCGGACTAGCCAAGACTCATCTTTCCATCTTTTCCGTACAGTGTAATGGGCTAGAGGTAAAGTATGCTAGGCCCTGCACACGTTGCACAGGTTGCACCGACTGTTCAGGGTGTTCAGTCTGTGCAGAGGTTTCAGTATTTTTATCTTGGTCGTTGTCTTCATGTTTGCCCCAATCCTGTTGTGCTCTGAGCTTCCATCCTTTCAAGCAGTGGACGCGCTTTCCGTTAACGGTCTCGTATGATTCTTCTCGGCTGATGAACTCAGGCAGCCGCTTCCAGAACGTATCGCTTGTGACTGCGGGTAGCTTGTGGAGTCGACAGTAATCGCAGAATGCTTCGAAGATCACTTTCTTGCCCTCAGTGCCATTCGCGTTCTGATCCATGCAATCTATGAGGAACGCTTGAATCGGGCTGCTCTTGCGAATGTATTCCTCGCGAACTTGAGAGACGCTCTTTCAGTTCGAGAACTTCCAATTATTCTGTCTTAGCCTTTGCAATCCTTCTAGGGACCAGGCCAAGAAACCTGATAGTTCCTCGGGCGTTGTTAAGTCTTTGAGTAGGTTCCTGTTTTCCTTGGTGCCTGTGAAAGTGTTGGGGAACGTGAAGAGAATCCATCGTCGGAAGAATGCCAGCCTGTCCTCGTACACTTCCGGGACCTTGTTGGCGCTGAAGATTAGTTTCGCGTAGTTCGTGAAGACGAAGGGGTTTCGGAATTTCTGTTCGGCTGTAACTGGGTCGTTGCCTGTCAACATTTTGAACATACCTGTGAATTTCAACGCTTGATCTGATAGGTCAGCGTAGAGGTTAGCGGATTTGCCATACAGGTCGGCCCCAGCGAACCGATTCATCACCAAGTCCTGTAAGCTGCGTGAAGCGATGTTATCCAAGCCGAGCAAGGATTTCAGCACGTTGATGAACGTGGATTTTCCGTTCGCTCCATCGCCGACCAGCATCACTGCAACATGGGCCGAATACTCTTTCCAAAGAGTGTAACCGGCAACTTCTTGAAGTGCAGCTAAGTCTTCGGGAAAGGCAACTTGACTAAGGAAAGCTTTGATCTTCGGGCAATCCGCTTTCGCATCATATTTGACCGGAAGCTGGTTCACTGAAAAATATTCGGGCGTATGCGGCTCGAACTTTAGGGTTTCAACATTCAGTAATCCGTTCTGCAAGTTGAGAATACGGGGATCTGTGTCAAACTGCTTCCTATCCCTATAGGTTCGACGTCTCACATGATCAATCGCTTCGCGAACGAAACTTGAAGTGATAAGTTGCTGTTGGTCTTGTTCGCGGGCTTCTCGCTCAATCTCTGCCGCTAAGAAAGTCTCAGCGCCTTTGACGTATAACCCATCACGATAAACGAGCACCTCGCCAGTGTCCATGAAAGTCGCGATTTCGTGGAGTTCAAGAAGCATTTCCGCGACTTGGTCGGGTTTCGTTTTCTTATCAAGCGTGAGAGACCATGCCCGTTCACTAACGGGAGGAGCCTGATTCACGCGAAAGACCAACAGTTCTTTGGCGCTGACTCCAAGCGCTTGCGGAAGAACCTTCATGTCAAACTCAACTAGTTCTTCCTGGTTAGCTGTGAACGGTCCGGCGCGCTTGCCATTGTACGTGTAGAATATCCCTTCATCCGTGACTAGACGTGAGAGTTCAGTCGTCAAGGCTTGGCTCCCTCGCGAAGCCTCCTTCCTGGCAGTACGATGATTTGCAATTTCGTGGCTGGTAGAGCGACGAGTTCATGGTTTCCGTGAATGTGCCCGTGAAGGTCTACCCACAAATTCGTAACATCAGCATGGCGAACGACAGCCCACATCGGCAGGTCGTGCCAGCAAACCCTCTCCGCTGGGTTATCTCGGCAAGTTATGCATTCAGCGAGGATCATGCTTGACAACCATGATTCGATTTGGATCCAGTCGGTCGCGTTGGATTTCGATGTTCGAGCCTTCGTGAAGGTCTAGCAGTTTACTGATTGTTGCGGCCAAGTCGCGGATTGTGAAACTTTCAGGCAGGATTCCTCGCCTTCCCGAGTGCCTGCTGAAGGATTTGGAGGATGAAAGCGGACCTAGGCACTCGCCCTCGCTCCTCATCTAGTAGCGTAAGCATGGACTGAGGCAGTGACACGCCCACTGAACGGCAGTAGTCGTCGTCTTGAGACACGTCGATCACCGAACGTTACCAAGCTGCTAAGCAGGCTTAATATACTCAGAGTATAGTTACTACATGGCCCATGAAGTCTCTTGTTACAACTCGGAGAATCGAAGAACAGGATTCTTCAGGAACTGAACAACGCGGGAGACAAGGGGCGCTCGTTCAAGGATTTGCTTATGATACCTGGAATGTTTCCTTCCAATCTGAGCAAGTTTCTGAAGAGGCTGCAAGACCCCAGTCAATCATTAGTGGAGCGCGATGTCAACACTCGAAAATACAGAATTCTTGAAGCAGGAGAGGAGGCACTCAAACGAAGAGATGATATTGTAATCATCTCCAGAACCAAGAGATCTTTCTCAAGAGAACTTAAACCTAGCAACGAGGTGGTAGCTCCGCGAGTGCTACCCGTTCAGGCCTCAATCTATCTTAACGAACAAATCGCGGCCGCCGCAGATATGATCGCGAGAGAACAAGGGCTCAGCGAGCCAGAGGTTCAAAAGCAGATTCTCGCTGAACTCGCGGAAGGCACAGCATACGCGTTTGAGCAAATGTTGAATGAGAAATTCCACCGTCTCGTTGACGATTCGCGCGTTTATCGGGTCCAGCAGATGCCGCGCAACAAGAGAAGAGACCATCTCAGCAAAGTTCACCCGGGCTGGCCCGGCGTCAGGCTAAACGGCGCCCTTCTAGACCATGTTGAAGCCGAATACATGAAGGAGAAATTTCCGGAAGGAGGACCAAACATGACATTGGAAGACTTACTCGACTTTGAAGCTGCGCTTGTAGTCAGAATCTCTCACGCAAGCATCATGAAAGACCTGCAAGGAATCAAAAATAGGTTCGTGATGAGGATACTCGCCGACATCAAAAACCCCGAGTTGAGTACAGATCCAAACGAAATCATGCCCGTGATGGGCCAGCTAGGACTAATAACTCCATCAGAACTCGAAGAATACGCGAAGGCTGCTGGCACAAAGCGAGGCAGAGAACGAGTCTTAGACAAGCTATGGGAGGCTTATCATGAGAGAGCTTGGCACAAGAAATATGAGAAATTCTGAGGCACCAGTGTTTCAGTTGGCAGAAACACAAACTAGGCGTCCTTTGTGATTTTGGTTTTCAGGACCAGCTCGAATTGGCCCTCCAGTTTGCTTAGGCGTTCGTTGGTTGAGAAGAGTTCCGCGTCCTTCCGTTTGATTTGATCTTGAAGTTGGTCGACGCGTTCCTTGCTTTCTCGATCGAGCTTTCTATCCTGGAGAAATATGAAATCGTCGGCGGCTTTCATGTACTCTTTCCGTAGGTGTTCCTCATCCATCCTGAGGTAGGCGTTATCTAACCCGAACCTGTGGCCCATCAGATATTCTGCGACGCCTCGATCTACACCGGCGCCGATTAGCTTCGAGAAGAAGTATTTCCGGAAGGCGTGGGGATGTAACTCGTACATGCGACTGTCTGGGTCCAGTTTTGCTCGTAGTCCCTGCTTCTGCAGAACCCGGAAGATTCGCATATACAATGTGTTTCTGGGGCAGGGTTTGAATGGATCGTCTGGGTCGGGGAATAGCCATTGGTCTTTCGAGTCGATTCTGCGGCCTAGATATTCTCGAATGAAGCCGGCGGTCTCATCGGTTATGAAGCTTACGCGGGTCCGTCGACTCTTAGTTTTGTTGGCGATGACTGTGATCTTGTTTGATAGTAGCTCCAAGTTCCCTATGCGTAGGGTTCCCGCTTCACCAATTCGGAGACCTGATGAAGCTAGGAGCGCAATGAGGGCACGAGTTCCAGGGCCTGAGTTCAGAATTAAGCCGCGCAATTCTTCTCTAGTTGGAATCCTGTCTATGGAGACTTCGACCTTCGCCGGTAACTGGACTTTCCGCAACTTGCGTCTGTCGAGAGGCACGTCCTCATGTTCCAGTAGAGACTTGACTGCGCCCGCGTAGATCCAGATTGTTTTTGGGGCTGCCCCGTTTCCAGCCAGCCAACCAACGAATTTATCTAACGTGCTGTATGGGTCAAGCTCGCTAGACTTGATCTTGGCGATAAGAAGGTCAACTGATTGAACGTTAAAGCACCGCGCGAACGAATCCAAACCACAGGCATACGTGGCCCTGGTGGCCTCAGAACGTCGACCCATCCGCTCAAGAAACTCAGTAGCAGCCAAACGAAACCAAGCGTGGAAAAGGGCCAGAAAGTACTAAAACGTTACGGCGGCCGTAGTCTAGCCTGGTCTAGGACATAGCCGTTCTAGGCGTCCATTGGCCTTCCAAGCCAACGACCCGGGTCCGAATCCCGGCGGCCGCACCATCTAGACATTAGTTTCCATACATTGCGTCAGAATGAGCTATTCTATATTTCACTCAGCGGATTTAGGGGATCCATTTGTCATTTTCTGACGACCGCTGTATTCACAAAGATAGTTTGGATTGTGAGAAGCTCGAATGGACTGATCAACCGGTGGGTTACCTAGTATCGTGGGTTCAAATCCAGCCGTGGGGTGTTTCGGACACACCCACGGGGGTGAAAATCCCACCCCCGGCGCCAACTTCGTAGTTCTAGCCACCATATTCGCAAGTTAAGAATGGGCGTCTCTTGAGAAAGCCCTCAAAACTCGCGGCGCAGACTACCCGTTCCACAAAGGCTAGAACTACGACAATTCGTAAAGGCCACGCAGGTCCCGCCGTAGGTTTAGCAGTGCCTTATCCTTCGCCTTCGCCTCAAGCATAACGTCCACGGCTCGATGTGGTAGAAGACTCATGAATTGAACAAAGTCATTGGCATCGATCATGTTTGCGTGAGCGCCTGTTCTTGCCCCGAGTTTCTGTGTTGAATAATGCAGTTCTGGGCGACCATCGTGACCCGACCAAGTTTCAAAAGCTCGCTCCATAACGGCAGAATTCGGCACACAACCTGTGTATGCTCTGTAGTGCAGGTAGTCGAAGACCATTGGAATCCTAAGCGAATCACACAAATTGAGGACATCATAAACGCCATAACTACGTTCGTCATTCTCTAAGACCAAACGGCGCCGGACATGGGCTGGTAGATTTTCAAAATTCTCACGAAATCTTCGCATCGAAGTTTCTCGATCATCATACACCCCTCCAACATGCAGCACGATCTTATGTTCTGACCTTAGACCCATTGCGTCCAGGAAGGCTGCATGATACGAAAGCTCGGCCGCAGCCGCTACAACAACGTCTCTTCGCGGCGAATTCAGAAAGGTATATTGACCCGGATGCATTGACAGCCGCATCCCATGTTTCCGTGCGAAATCCCCTACCGATGAGATTTCTCGCCGAAGCTTTTGTTTCCATGGCCACTGCACTTTAGGATGAGATGCGAGCGGTATGATCTCAGAAGAAATGCGGAAGACGCTGATCTTGTGGGAAACATTCCATCGCAAAACCTCCGATAGTCCCGTCAAATTTTCCCGGCTAAGCTCTTCCAAGTGGTCTGGTGTCGCGTTAGACAACCGACAGGTCCGACTAGTGCGCCCGCTCGGCCCTAGACTTAGGTTGATGCATGCATAGCCTAAGCGCACGCGGTTCAAAATCATGCTCTTCAAGAATGGGTCTCTGTTTTCGTGGATTAGTAGCTGAGTGGGTCGGCTTTCATGAATTCTCTCAGGGCCGTTGTTGCGTAACTTCCTTTCGGGAGAGCAAATTCAACGACAACAGTTTCGTCTGATACCATTTTGAGTACGGGTTTCAGATTTACAGAGCTTGCTCGCGAGTAGCCTTTACAGCTCAACTCAGGGATAGGGCGTATCACGAAATCCTTCGTTGAGATACCCTCATCATCAAGAATCGCCTTTTCGAGTTCTCCTTGCGGGCCTTCGGAGAAACAACTGTTGAAGCCGTATAGCGGCACATGACGAATACTCGTGTTCATTTCGCGTTCAATCATGGCGCTCAATGTTCTGTTGAACAAGTAGGCTTGGTAGGCATGGACAAGCAGTTTCCTAATTTTCTTGGGAAGTCTCCTGAGTGCACCGACAAAGTCTCGGGGATTCTTACGCAGCGCATTGAGCATCATCCTTTCAAACACAAGCCTATGGGGATAGATTCTTAGAGCACCGTCAAAGTTGTAAGTCTCCTCAAGGTAACGTCTCGCCTCCTGACACTCCGGGCGCTCAGTCGCATATGGATAACAAAGATAACGCATTACAGCCGCTTCCAAATTGCCTTTAACAAGTTCGCGACCGACCAAATGAGTATTGGGCCTTACCGTGCCGAAGCGCTGGTAGCCGAAATAGTTTGGAACACCTGCGATTTCGATTTGTTCCGATGCGGCTTTCATAGAGTTCCCAAGTTCTTGTCCCCGCAATTCCGGGTTCCGGATTGTTATCCTGAAACTATTACCTTCCGAGTCCCCCAAGCTAATCCGCGAATTCGATTTGGTAAAACCGTAGAGCCGGATCCCATCGAGCTGCACTTTCGTGAGCTGTTCTTGTTCGATCTGCCACGCGGCAATCCGCTGGGTTGTCACGGCTCTCCTGTCCTTGTTTCCAGCGTAACCGAATCTCTTGTACGATACCCCCAAGTACCTTGCTATCGCTCTGACGGCGCTTATCGTTTCCCAGTTTGCCTTTTCTAGGTTGAAATGGGTGTACTCCCCGTTTTCGGCTGGATAGGTTTGTTTCGGTATTTCGTCAACTATGAAGTCTTCAATGCGCTCTCTGAGTTTGCCCCCAATGCCAGTCGAGATCGTTGTGAAGTAGTCGAGGCCCAGTTGGCGGTCCAGTTCAAAGTTACTTCTTACGCAAACTCGATCATTCAACTAGTAACGCCGATCTCAATACGGGCCTCAGTCTGATATGCCCCGCATTCGTTTTGTGAAATCCCAACTGTAGGTTCTTTCTGGTTCGAGTTCGATAACTATTTCGTCCTGACTATTCGCGAGAAGTCGCTTCGCGAATGGTGAATCGACGCTCCTCAAGTAGCGCGAGAGAAGCAGTCTAAGCATGTCTGCGCCGCGACCTTGCCGTAAGGTCACTATCCCTCGTCCGCGAACTCCTCGATAAGGGGGTTCATTGTTGCTAACTTCGAAAGCACATTTTTGCCCGGATTCAATATGTCGAAGGATTTTTGCTGACTTGCGAGTTGCACAGTATAACTTTCCGTCTTGGTACACGTACCAGAGGGAAGCAACGATGGGCCATCCGGAACTTGTGACACATGCAAGACGTAGCGGAACAGTCGCCTCCACTAAGTACCGCGTATCGCTTTCACTTATCATACGCTCAGGCCTCCACGAGAGGGGGGTTTAAGGAAGCGAGTCCACTCGCATATTGGAGTCCATCCGCCAAGCTGGTTGACACGTAGTCCGCAAGCCTCACCTTGCCGTATTCACGAGTCAATGACTCTCGCAACTTCCTCGACTTGAACAGACTACCACCAACTACGATCTTGGCACCTGACAGTAGCGGTTCTCGTCTGAGTTGCTTGATCGTGTCGGTCAGGATGGACATGTTGAAGGACATTGTTATGGAGAGGCAAACCAGATCGACGGGCTTCCCCCTCGCTCGTACGGATTTCAACACTTCGGCGAGCGGAACGCTGGGTCCGAGGAACTGTACATTCCATCCATAGTTGGCAAGAATCTCAGCGAACATCTTCAACCCCACGTAGTGATATTCGCCTTCCACACAACTTAGCAGCAATGTGTTACCTGTCCTCTCCCGAGATGGAGGCGCTCGCCTCGACCTGAACTGATTAGCAACGATAGCGATCGTGTCCAAGGCCACTTGAGTCGCGAAGTGCTCGTCAGCTACACTTATCACATTTCGGGCCCAGAGTTTTCCTATCTCCATCTGAGCTTCGGCGATTACGTCGAATATTTGAGTCATGTTGTCCTTGCTCCTTGCCAAGTCGAGGATTAGTGATTGTGCTTTTTGCCTATCTTTGTCAAGGACGGCACGCACGTATCGTGACACAAATCCTCTGTGAGGCATGAAGTAACCTCCTAGATGATTGACATCGTATCTTCCGTGACCTGAAAGGATTGCGTGATATTACTCGATGCTTCTTCTGACCACAAGGATCTCAGCTGATAAGACTAGGCGAGGATGCTTGAGCTGCGCGTAGTATGCGACTGAAAGTTCTGCCGTTCTTAACGTCTGCTGCGACAATCTCATCAGCGTTCAACCCATGTATTAGTAGATGATTGTATATCTCAGAAAGCTTGCCAAACGTCCTGACCGACTCGCACAGGTTGCAACAATAATTCAATGTGCCAGAATCGGTCGTTGACCTAATCGGTAAGAAGTCTTGCTCCCTATTCGACTGGATTACGTGCGCGCCTTTTTTCAACTTTCTTCGTCATTATGTTACTTCCACACGTCCTATAGGTGAAGTGTAAGAAATGTGATGTACTTACAATCACTCATTTCAGGTTAGTATTCACGGAGGCCCAGAACGAGTCGAACAATCGGTGCATCTGGTTGACGTATCTCCTGCTCTCCACTACGACTGCGTCAGAAACGCTGGAGGCCGATTTGGGTTGTGATAAGGGTCTTGGTCTGTATTGTCTGACGGAGTAGAATAGGAATGCGCAATGGTTGTCGGTTAGTATGAGCGTTGGGAGTTGCTCAGCGAACGAGGCGATCTTAAGTCGCTTAGATTTGGTTCTCTGTATTCTCCTCTTCACCGTAGTCTCAGAAGTCGCTACTATAACGCGTGCAGACTTGGGTTTGCGGCTTAGGTAGTTGACTGTATTGATGATGTGATTGTAGGACTCATCATTGATAATGAGGTCCAAGTTCTGGTTTTCCATGATCCTTCTTAGTTCAGCCTGAACGTTGGGGAGTCCGTGGAGGTAGATTATGTCTGGACGCTCCTTCTGCTCGCTCTTTTCTCTTGAATCGACATTCAAGGGGCTGATTCGAAGCAAAGAATCGATGACTTCCTTCTCAAGGTGACTTAGTTCGGTGAGGTGCATCTCATGGATGGCCATTAACCGCCTGATAGCGGTCTGAGGTGAGGCCACTGAATATTTCTTGGGGCGGCTGAAACTCGTCTCGACCAAACCCAGTTTCAGAAGCCTTTGTAGCAACTGATAGATCCGAACTCTATCCTTGTTGGCAATCTTGTAGATCTCGCTCGCCGCTATCCATTCCCTTCCTCCCTGCCTAATCTTTGACAATAAGACGAAGAGGTCTGCTTCTTGCTCTGTGATTCCAAAGTTCACCAATTCCCCGGCCAGTTTCATTTCATCTAATTCCTTTTCCGCCAACAGTATCGCCTTGCGAGTTATTTCCCTAACTTACAATCCCGTTAATACAGTTGCTGTCCTTGATACATTCGGAGGTAATGAAAGAAATGTCAAACATCGTAGAAACGGCAGTAGCGGCTGGATCATTCAAAACGTTGACGAAAGCAGTTCAGGCAGCTGGTCTTGTTGACACTCTATCTGGAGCAGGACCATTCACAGTCTTCGCACCCACAGACGAAGCCTTCGCCAAACTACCTGCAGGAACAATTGAGAACCTACTCAGAAACATCCCGATGCTGAAATCAGTACTGACCTACCATGTAGTTGCGGGGAAAATGATGGCGGCGGACGTTGTCAAGCAAAAGTCCCTCGCCACCGTTCAAGGTCAAAACATAAGCGTCGACATCCGAGACGGCGTGAAGGTCAACGACGCCAAGGTTATCAAGGCAGACATCGCAGCCGACAACGGCGTAATCCACGTAATCGACAAGGTAATCCTACCCAAGTAGGAGAGTTATCTTGTCTCTCCCCTCCTCCTTTCCTCCTTTTTCGGAAGCCCGACGCAGTTTAGATGATCGAAAATGAAGTCAATCAAGAAACGAAAAGTTGATGCGAAATCTACCTTTCCATTCCGAATTCAACATCTAGTGTTGGCATTGGTCGTCATTATGGTCATACTCCCGAATGTTCTGGCTCATGTCCCAATCATACCAAGGGGTAACGAAAGCCTGGCGACGGCCACTGTCATTCCTGATCCCACGAAGTCTTGGGCGATATACGGAGAGCTTCACTCTGGCGGAGAAGTGCAGTACTATCGTTTCAACATAGATCGAGGTCAGAGAATCTACGTATCAATGATGAAATCAACCTCATCGGAAGACGAAAGTTTCCTTCCAAGTCTCGCGCTGTTTGGAACGGGCTTACGGAGCAATGGTAGCATTCCACAATTCGTTCAGAAGCCCGAGAATTCCAACGTCATAGCGCTGGAGGGAAAGCAACCGAGCCAAGCCGATTATGAGGGCTTCTCGCCCGGCAGCTTCTACTCCTTAGGTGCACTTGATCTCAACGCCCCAGCCTCAGGTACATACTACATCGCCGTGTATGACCCCGCACGAGGTGGTCACTATTCCCTAGCCGTCGGCGAACGCGAATCCTTCACTCTAACCGAATGGATCCTATCTCCACTGAACTTCATTACAATATACCAATGGGAAGGAGAAAGCCTTCTTTGGATATTTGCTCCGCTTGCCGTAACAATCGCCATTGGTCTACTGCTAATCTTCTGGAGATCACGATCAGGAAGACCTACCTCAGAAGCTCGTCGACTGGTCGGAACACTCGCTGGACTTATGTTCATAGGGACAGGCATGATTGTTCTTTCACAGATGACCTTTGCCTTAACTCATACCCCAATCGCGACCGATGTCGTCATCACGGTGGTGTTTGCCACAATCCCCATCCTTCTTGGAATCGCCACGATTCGAGTAGTTTCTAGAAGCAGGGAAAAGTTCGGCTTGAGAACGCGCCTGACCTTGATTATTCTCGGTTTGCTATCACTCTTCGCTTGGGCTGGGATAATCATTGGTCCCGTCTTGGCGATAGCAGCAGGGCTCATCCCAGCGTCCAAGATTGCGAGTAGAAGTCAAAGCACTTAGTAGGCACGGGTTGGACTTGTCGTATAGGTAGTTTTCCAGAGTCGAGAAAGATTGACTCTGACTGAGATTTTCGCAGGCCTTGTAGCCGGTCTGATTTCGACAGCGGCCATGTCGCTGACGGAGTATCCAATTTGGCTGAGGTGGGGGATGGAAGGAGTGTCCGAATGGCATCTGAACCAAGCACTGATGGCCCGCCTGCTGCAGCGTCCTCCTCAAGACCTAGTTGTTCAGGGACTGGTTCTCCATTTCGTACATGGTGGACTCGCAGGAATCATCTTCGCCCTTATGCTTCCAATCTTTTCTCTCGGAATTCCAGTTGTCGAAGCCGGTGTAGCTTTCGGTTTGCTGCTCTGGGTTATCGCAATGCTCATTATGAAGGCAGTAACCGGTATCGGATTCCGAAATCATCCTATGGGACTGTTGCCTCATGTTGTGAGTCTTGGCGGACATCTTCTCTACGGCATATTGCTTGGATTGGTGGTGGGTTCTATATGACTGAGGAATTGCTTGCGGTGACAGGAGCTACTGGGTTCATTGGGCGTAACCTGGTCACGAGCCTACTAGCGAAAGGGCGCAAGGTACGCGCATTGGTAAGACGCCCACAAGAATATACTGCGGTCGTCGACGCAAGGCGAATCGACATATTCGACAAGGCATCGTTACCCGCGCCTCTCGAGGGCGTCCACACCGCCTTCTACCTCGTCCACTCAATGAAGAACAAAGGCCACAAATTTGCCCAAATGGATCGGGAGGGAGCCGAGAACTTTCTCAACGCCGCCGAGAGTTCTGGCGTCCAGCGAATTATCTACCTAGGCGGTCTCGGCGAGACGGGCCCCGAGCTCTCGGAACATCTGAAAAGCCGAGCTGAAGTTGGAAGAATTCTCCAGTCAGGCCGAATACAAACGACGGTCTTGAGAGCGGCGATAATAGTAGGCCCGGGAAGCGCATCGTGGGGATGCTGAGACAGCTTACAGAGCGACTACCCGTGATGACAACCCCTAAGTGGGTTGAGACGAGGTGCCAGCCGATCGCGCTTCGAGATGTTTTGGGATATCTGGTCGGTTGCGCGGAAGTAGAAGCAACCTCGGGCGGAACCTTTGACATTGGTGGCCCCGACATCCTAACCTACCGCCAAATGATGACACAAGTGGCCGAACTCCTTGGCAAGCGAGTGCGAATATACGGCATACCAATCCTGTCGCCGCGGCTTTCATCATACTGGGTAGATCTCGTGACTGATGTTCCCTCAAACGTCGCGAGGCCTCTCATAGATGGATTAAGAAGCGAAGTTATCTGCCGAGACGACAAAATCAAATCCCTAGTCCACGTAGACCTCACGCCTTTCCGTGAAGCCGTTTCGCTAGCGCTCAAGGGAGAAATATGAGGAGCTTCTAGGGATGAGGAGATTTCCACGACCGAACGTTGTAGTCAGTAATTGCTTGGAACTTTCTGCGTGCAGGTACAATGGGCAGCTGGTTCATGATGATTTCGTTAAGAAACTGAGCCAGCACGTGAACTACATCCCAGTATGCCCTGAAGTAGCCATAGGCCTCGGGGTCCCTAGGTTCCCAATTCGAATGGTCTCTCAAGGAAAAGACATTCGACTCACACAACCCGCAACCAAAAGCGACCTAACAGACAAGATGAACAAATTCTCCACCGATTTCCTATCGCGACTGAACGATGCAGATGGATTCATACTGAAATTCCGATCACCCATATGTGGACTTAAAGACGCGCGAATCTATCCGAAAGCGGAGAAATCGGCCGCAATAGGTAAGGCATCTGGTTTCTTCGGTGGCAAGGTCATCGGAATGTTCCCCGGCCTTGCAATAGAAGACGAAGGCAGGCTGAGAAGTCTAAAGATACGTGAGCATTTCCTGACGAAGCTATTTACCCTTGCTAGTTTTCGCGAGGTAAAGAAAGCTAGCAAAATCTCCGACCTTACTCGGTTTCACGCCGACTACAAATTCCTCCTTATGGCTTACAGTCAGAAGGAACTGCGAGTTCTTGGGAATATAGCCGCAAATCGAGAAAGGAAAGGACTTAAACAAATCCTAGCCGAATACGAAACTCATCTCCGAGAGTCGATGGCGGCCCCATCGAAACGCTCGTCAAACATCAATGTCTTCACGCATATCTTCGGCTACTTCTCCAAGCATCTCTCAGCAAATGAGAAACAATTCTTCCTAGAGACGGTGCAGCTCTATCGTGAAGGCAGAGTCCCATTCACATCTGCTCTAGGATTACTCAAAGGGTGGGCGATCCGTTTCCAAGATGAATACTTGATGCGACAAACATTCTTCGATCCCTTCCCTGTTGACCTAATAGAGTGGAGCGACGCAGGAAGACCCATAGAACTCTAAGGCGACCCGAAATGACAAATGATCCTGTAGGTAAGCGACTGCCGTCAATCTCAGGCGAAACATTGTCGCGCCTAAAGGTTCGCTTTCCTGATGACCTTGTCGGATCCCCCGCTGTGCTTCTCGTTGCCTACCGCCGCGGAACACAGCATGATCTCGATCTGTGGATCGAATTCCTCTCACTCAAGGCTCCGCAGCTAGTCTGGTATGAAGTCCCTACAATCCCAAGTCTCATTTGGCGTCCTTTAGCGGGATGGATTGACTCTGGAATGCGGAGCGGAGTGCCACAGGACAAGTGGCCGAGCGTAGTAACGCTATACGAAGACGCTGCCAAACTCCGAGATTTTATTGGAGATAATGGAAGGAACCTGACACATTTAGTCGTTCTAAGTTCTGACGGCACAGTGGTCTGGTTCAACCCAAACGGATATTCCGAAGAGGCAGCATCTGAACTTCTCGGCCTCCTAGGACATTTGGCCTCGAAATGACAAGTGAACCCAATGATTTAGTGTAAGAGCCGCAATAAGTAATAGCGTGAGTCAAATTGGTCGACGAAGATACTCATCATAACCAGAGAGTTTCAAGCAATGATAATCGTCCGGTGTTCATCCAGCCAAGCACAACAGCTACGGGGGGTTCGAAAAGGCCCCTTGTACTATTTGACTGACCCCCTGTACACATTTCCACTGGAGTGAGAGAACTCAACCTGGGTGGAACCCACGATATTGGTGGGTTCGTATCCCACTGACCCCACGACGAGCAAATCTCATGCGTTAGATTTCCGAAGTTTTATTATGACGACATTCCGATTTCACTGAAGGGGACGAAAGAATTGAGTGATTTCAACGATTGGAATAGAAAGATCATCGATGAATTTCGAGCAAATGGGGGAAAAGTTGGCGGGATGTTTGAAGGCAGAACGTTGCTTCTTTTGCACACAAAAGGGGCTAAGAGCCAGCAGGAACGCATCAATCCGGTGGCTTATGTCAGGGATGAGGAAAGGTTCGTGGTGATTGCGTCTAAAGCGGGCGCGCCGACCAACCCGGATTGATACTACAACGTTGTTGCAACCCCCGAACTCACGGTTGAAGTTGGAACGGAAAGATTTCGGATTCATGCCACGGTAGCTGAAGAACCGGAACGGACGCGGCTATACAACAAGATGGTTGAGATGATGCCTACCTTTGATGAATATCGGCACAAGACTACGCGCAAAATTCCGGTCGTCGTGCTGACGCCTATGAAGTAAGAGTGAAATTTCCATTAGTCCCACGATTTGTGACTCAAATCCCGTCGAACCCACTAACATTCTCTGATGGTTCTACGGGTTTCCGGGTGGTCTAAGTGATTATTCAAATTTGATGTCAGACCGGGAGCATCAGCCTCCTCACCCAATAGACTAGGATCGGCATATACCACATGTAGAGTCTCGCTGAGTAGCCTAGAATCATGTAGGTTCCGAAGATGGGTGTCGCAGTTAATAGCATGAATCCAGCCAATATGAATGTGAGGTTTCTGTTCGTTTTGTATCTCGCTACCAAGTCAGGTGCGATCAACCTCGCCTCTTCTTGCGCTAGGAGATGCGAGAAGAATCCAAGTATCGCAAGCAGCACGGACAGGTTCACGGCGAACAACGTGGAGGCGTAGTCTCGAATCGCCAGCTCCTCGCCTGCGGTAAGCAATGGGTTAGGTAGCTCTACGACATTCAACAGGAAGGGTACAAGCGCAACTGACATCAACATTACAACATTCAGAACAGTGACCGTCCTCGTCTCGAGAGGGAGCACGGACATGGAGTTGGTGTAGCTAAGCCAGCTCGTGATCAGTACCAAGAAAGCAAAGACAAAAGCGAGGATGTGATTGTTGATTTCTGAGGAGCTACTTGGTGGACTCACGATCAGTGAAATAGACGCTAGGGAAAGCGAGAGCCCGAATACCAGATCGGAAAGTGCTTCAATCCTGGGCCGAGGACGACGCCCCTCCGAGTTCTCAGTCATTTGAACGCACAATTGATTCTTTGGATCTCCTAAGATATGAAACTAGATGCACTCAGCCATCGAAAAGATAACTTACATTCGAAACCGTTCTGAGCACGAGTGGCTTCGAAGAAGAAAGGGAGCGCACCACTGTATACACACGTTGACTTCTCAAAATGGCAAGAAAAAAGCGATCGTCACCAAAAGGGCCGCAATCAGAATTGAGTAGGCAACGATCTGCAACGCTTTCCTTCTATCTCGTCGACGAAATTCTTCTTCAACCGTCTCGGTCCTACCGACCTGAGGTCCGAGATTGAATACCCCACGAAAGCCAAAATCGGCACAAAAGTGCATGTAAGCTTGCAAGAAGCCGATTGCCGCAATAACCGCAGTGAAAAAAAGCATCAATCGCCAAACAGCTGAAACATGGAAAAAGACAAGAACTAACCACAAGACCGCCGTTGCTATGGCCCCGATCCAGCCTAACCGTTTCCTTCTGGCGATCTCGGCTCGGCCAATATTACAGACTCCCGGTCGATACTCTGACATCCCAAACCTTTCCACGGATGCGGTTCAGCGATGCTCGGTTCGCTTTGGCTGTCGTGCTAGTTTGAGGTTTGAATTATCTCGATTCCAATTTCGTTTCGGCGCATGAAACCCGGTGTCCAAGGTGCGTTATACCTCATTAGAAATGGCTCACCAACCGTGACAATACCATTCTTCTGTAGCACTGAGAAGAGGCGGGATTTGACCTCATTCACGGACTTCTCTCTAGCGTAACCCTTGAATCGTATCACCGCCAATCTCCGAGCAGGTAGCTTCTGAACTACTATGTGGGGGTCCAACGGCTCAGGGATATCTTCCGGCTTGTATTCCCGGGGCATCACGAAAGAGAACGTGTTGGCATCTGAGATTACCGGTGCCGTCATCTTGATCTTTTCGGACGTAATCACTGGAGCAGTCATCGGTATCTTCGTCCGAACTCGGTTTTGGCCAGAGATGTAACTAAACAGTAGCCTGAAAGCCGAGCTATCCCCCTGTTCGGTAACGGTGGCTAGCATTAGTTCCGGGTATTCTCGAAGCTCAACCTCCCCTATTCGTCCCGCTTCCTCGTAAGGCGCTATTTCGACCATGTTTCAAACCATTCAGAGTCACCATTTCCAATCACTTATTCCTTGTGAAGATAGTGCCCCTCCTTTTCAGCAGAAGAGGACAGAGATCAGTGGCGCGGCGCTACTGGTGCGCATACACAAAGGCAAGCGTAAGTGTCGAGATGATTGATTTTCTGAGAAATTCCAGTAGCATTTTAGTCACGTCATCTTCGTCGAAGCAAAACGAAGCAACGTTTAACACGAAACGGGTAATTTGAGTAGAGTCAGAGAGCACATTATTTCTTGTGGGTGATTCGTGAATGAAGATCAGTCCGATAATCTACCAGCTAATGAACGTCATTGCAGTGGTAGGTGTTCTCATAATGAATTCACTCGTGAACATTCTTCCGTCGAACGGTGTAACCACTGCGCAAGTCTCCGATTCCTATCCCAATCTGTTCACGCCACCAGGCTACGTTTTCTCTATTTGGGGCGTCATCTACGCCTTAGCCATAGTATTCATGTTCTATCAAGCTAGGCCCAGCGAACGGTCGAAGGCCTACCTGACGCAGATCAGCTTCCTGTACCCAATCAGCGCCCTCGCGAACGTGTCGTGGCTGTTCATCTTCCAGTACTCCTACCGAGTCCCCCAACTCTTCGTTGTCACCCTAATCCCCATGACCGTGCTCCTTCTCTGCCTACTCTCAATCTACCAGCGTCTAGGCATTGGGAGGAGGCAGGCGCCTGGAAACGAGAAGCTTGCTGTTTACCTGCCAATCAGCGTCTATCTCGGTTGGATCTCGCTTGCGATCACAGCCAATATCGCATCAGTCCTGAACGTGCTGATTCCCGGCATCCCATTGTATACGCAGGCGCTTTGGACAGTCGTCGTACTGCTCCTCGTTACAGTGATCACGATTCTCATGGTATGGACTCGAAGAGATTTCGCGTTCGGGCTTGTGGTCATTTGGGCTTCGATCGGCATTGCACTCAATCGAGTCGCAATCCCCGTTATCTCCTCGACTTCAATCGGAACTTGCGCCCTCGTTGTGATTCTTATCCTTATCACGCCATTCCTGAAGAAGACGGGGTTCATCAGCTTCTACATCGCTAACAGCCAGTAGTTAAGAAAAGGTCAGATGAGCACGGTCGTTAATTTGTTTTGCACGATTTTCGAGAAGAAACATGAATTCTACGCTCGCTCAATTCACGACGAGAATCTTCCAGTGATTGGCTTTCCAATAAGAAAATGGAAGGAATTGCCTACTTCAGCAACTCCAAGATAGTGAATGAAGCGGTGATGTGTACTCCAAGTACGATGGCAAGTCAATTAGCATCCAACTTGATTGAGAAAGCAACTCTATTCTTCTTCTCGAAAAAACCAATTATTCTATCCCCTCGCGACTGCGAGGAGTTTACCAGCTTGACGATTCTCTTCGTATCTTCTTTCCCATCGATCCGAGTAGCTTTTCCGTTGAGCCAGTCCCCCTCTATTCTGCCGAACCTTGCACAGGGTGCTAAACGAACGACAGGATTCCTTCGAAGTCTCTTCACCTTCCAAGATTTTGCCGGCGAATGAAAATAAGTCAGGCCGCTTTCCTGTACAAACCAGACGGGAGTCCTAACTGCTTCGCCGTTTCTCTTGTATGTTTCAAGACTGATGAATTTGGCTTTCGAAAGCCGGTTAATCACAGTCAACGACGGCCAACCCCACGGTTAAGTGAAAATCTGTTCACTCCAACTACTGATATAATCGTGCGCACCACACTACTATTCGAAGATAACTGTCGATAGGACTGAAACTCTTTCTCTGGCTTGAAGAACTCGAAAAACAAATTGGGGTTTTATGGAATTTGGACAGGCTTCTCTATACCCCAGCTCCATTTCCGTACGGGCTGAATCCGAATGTATGTACCAGGTCCAGTATATCCCTCGTGAGTCGCTAATTCTGCTCGTCCATAGACAATCAGTCCGCGAGGCTGCCAAGGGTTCACCGAGACCAAGTCATCGATCGTTAACGCAACTTTCGGATTGGTCTGAATATTCCTGTATCTCCTAGTCTTCGCCAAGCGATATCCACTAACATAGAAATCTCTTCCATCAAAATCAAAACCGACAGGCTCGACGTGGGGTTGATTTTCTGTCGAGACCGTTGCAATTCGAAGTAGCCGTTGTGATTTCAGAAATTCAATTTCTTTCGGCGAGAACAATCTTCATCCACACCAAGCATAGTGGGGGATATTTATTGACTGGGAAAGCTTTTCATTTGGACGCCACAAATAATTCCCCAATTGAGGACTTGCGGGTTCTCCGATTCTCAGAGAGCTGAAGTGCCCCAACCATCTTTAGAGGCAAAGACGCTGTGTGCGCACCGCTGACACCGCGATGCTATCAGAAACCACGTATTCTCCTAGGTGAGATTCGGATCAGGACACTGTAGGAGGTGGCTAAACTCTCGGGTGTGTGTCCTATTTTGGGAATTGCCTCACGGTACTTTTCCATGAACCTCGGATCAGGCTTCGGGGGATTCTTTTCAATGGTAGCGTCGCCAGTCAGAACAATGACATCTCCGCCTTCCTTGTTTGCTTGAAAGTTCACGGACACTTTTGGGTTGCGGGAGATGTTTCTCAGTTTGTGAGAATTGGGTTGGCTGCGCACGGAAATAGTTTTTCCGTCCCAGTGGAACCAGACCGGGTTGGGCTGGGGAGTGCCATCTGAAGCCACTGTAGTCAACCAGACAATATGGTCTTCTTGGAGACGCTGTGCGCCTCGTACACCAAGCTTGGAGGTGAGGTCGATCATTTCCGTCTCAGTAGCCAGAGGGATTTGCCGAGTATAAATGAAACTGAAAAGGTGTCGATGCCACCGATAAGCGGTCAGAGCCATTTCTGTGGAGAAGGAATGACGAGAGCGAATTGAACTTGGCTTGGCCCTCAACAGTTTAGAGTCAGATGCGCAATAGGCCAGGGCTGAGAAGTGTTTGTCAGACGAGAAAACCCCGCAGCCTAACAAAAGTCCGGTGTTCATCCAGCCCTGTGCAGGTACTACGGGGGGTTCAAATCCCAGCCGTGGGGTGTTTCGGACACACCCACGGGGGTGAAAATCCCACCCCCGGCGCTTTTGGCTCCACCCCTGTATCGATTCCCGAAACGTCCAACAAGTCGAACCCAACGCCCTATCCGAAATAATCAACTTCGGACTATGGGTGCGCAAACAAGGCTACAGACACTCAACCGTAGGATACTGCATTCAAGCTTTGAAGTCTGTAGCCAGAAAAACTAACCTCCCACAACCCGAATCCGCCAAATCATATTTAGCGTCAGCAGAGATCACCGAATCCCCCAAAGCCAAACTATCCGAAGACCTAGCAAGATTCTAGGCCTACGAACATCTCCTTTCCTTTCAATAACAATCCCACACTAGATACAGCTAGTGCAAAGGATAAAGACACAACTATCCACAAACAACCTACGCCGAATTGTCCGTGCTTCGTCTTTCCGATCTAGTGTGTGCGCGCACCAAGAGAGATACGTAGGACTTACTTGATCGGTACCTTGTGCTTCTTGACTTCAGTAGGTGTCTTCTTGGGAATCCTGACCTCCAGCAGACCGTCTTTCAGCGTCGCCTCAGCTTTGTCTGGGACGACCTCCTCAGGGAACGCTAGGCTCCTGTGAACCTTTGAGTAAGTTCTCTCCCTATGTACGAATCCCTCCTTCTCCCCCTCGATGTCTGTTTTGGCTTCGCCTTCTATCTCGATGCCTCTTGCAGCTACAGTGACGTTCAAATTCTCCTTCGGGACACCAGGAATCTCGGCATGGACTCGATATTCTTTGCCAGCATCGACTAGGTCCGTCGAAGGCTCTCTCACTTCAGGTAGTTCGAACCATGGTGACCCAGGCCTCATCCAGCTGGGTCCGATCGGACCAAGCATGCTTCCAAAAAGTTCTTGAAGGCTCCCCCTTGAAAAATCTCTGAACATGCGATCCCTCTCCTGCAGATAATCTGCGGGACGCCATGGCGCAATCTCCCCCATTTTCTTCTTCTCTAACTGACATCTTCTCCTTCTTCTCAACCATCTAAATCACCTCCACAAAAACCCATGAATCAATCTTTCCGAATCAATCTCCTCCCGCGCGCTGGCGAATCATTGATTCTAGATTAGGCGACAAGCAAGATCTCGCCTTTCTCTTCGCCCATGATTATCTATCCGCATCCGAGTTATTAGGATAATCTTGTTCGCAGCGTTCCATAACAATACCTTTACGCCCGCGGTAGGATATTAGAGCGCGCGTTGAGGGAGGTGAATTGTTGTGAAGACGGATTCAGAATTGCAACGAGATGTTATGACTGAGCTCAAGTGGGAGCCGACCATTCATGCGGCGGAGATTGGTGTTGCTGTCAAGGATGGAGTGGTTACGCTAAGCGGCGACGTTGACACCTACAGTATGAAGTGGGCTGCCGAGCGCACTGTCAGGCGGGTTTCAGGCGTCAAGGGATTAGCTGAAGGGATCAAGGTGAGGCTGCCTGACCCTTACAAGCGCAGCGACGAAGATGTTGCCGGGGTGGCGACAAACGTTCTCAACTGGAATGTTTGGGTACCGCGTGACCGCGTCAAGGTGATAGTGCAGAACGGTTGGGTCACTCTGAGTGGCGATGTGGATTGGTTTTACCAAAAAGAGCGTGCGGAGGATGCCGTACGTCACATGATAGGGGTTCGGGGAGTCACTGACTCGATCACCATTAAACCGCCGGTGCCGACGGTGAAAGCGTTCGAGGTGAAGAACGGAATCGAAGACGCACTTAAGCGCAATGCCAGATTGCTTCGAGACGCCGACAAGATTCGGGTGGAAATTTCAGGTAGCAAGGTGATTCTACATGGCAGCGTAGGCTCCTGGGCAGACTATGATGAAGCCGAATACGCTGCTTATTGTGCTCCCGGCGTGTCAGAAGTCCAGAACAAACTAGCGGTTACAGGTTAGACTAAACAGGCAAAACCCTGTTCCTATCTTCTCTCTTTTTTGGGCCGCAATAATTGTGTGTGGCTATAATGGTGCGCACCACCACCATGGCTCTAAGCCGCGGGATTATTTTCTTGCTTCTAGTATCTTTTCTCTTCTCGCTTCTCCTGTCTCCTTTTCTCTTTGTTTTTCTCGCTCCTCTTCTCTGTCCTCTTCTGCCCTCTTCTCTCTTCTCTCCTTCTCTCCCTTCTTGTCTCTTTTCTCCTCTCGCTTCTCTCTCTCTGTGTCCTCTTTTCTTCTCTCTTCGCTTTTCTCTTCTAGTCTCCCTTCTCCTCTTTCCTTCTCTCCCAGTATCCTTAATCTCTCATCGTAAAAGTGACGAGCTACTTCTAGAACGATTTCGATTCTTTCGCTCACAAACTTGCAGTTTTCAGTCCTTCTCTCAAGGGTAGCAAAGCGATCGGTGCGCCCTTCCTTCTCTGCTTTTTCCTTCTCTTTCTCCGTCGCTTGTGCGCTCTTCGACAAGAGGTCTTGGATGAGTTTGATGTACCTATCCTTTTCCTCTAGGTGTTGTGTAGCTTCGAAGATAGCCTTATCGACTACCGATCTGTATTTTCTGATTGCTTCTTCATAGTTTTCATCCTTGACGCTTTTCTCTGCCGCCTCGATGAGTATCCCAAGGTCCTCTTTGGGTAACGCTGCTATAGGATCGAAAGGCAGGCTACTTGAGAGAACATCATATAATTTTACATCGTCTCCACATAGCTGCCGCAACCAACTTTCCTCCTTCTCCTCTTTTTCTTTTTTCATAAGCAATCGCTCCACTTTATAGAAAGACTCGATTCCTTCTTATCTTTTCTGGGCGATTCCTTTCCGATCATAAAACAAAGGTAACTGCTCGTTCTTTCTTGACACTTCGACTTAGGCTCAGCAGCTGTTCGCAGGTGACGTTAGAAGAATCCACATGAGGAGATAGAGGAAGCCCACGAAGCGTCAGAGAAAGGAAATCCGGTGTTCACTGGGCCCTTCCATTCTTCACAAAATTCTTAATGCCGGAGGATCCATTACACAGCTAAGCTTGTTCAAGCTAGCTTGATGATTAGAGTGCCGCCACATTGTGATACGATGGATGGGCCAGTTGTCACAGCCGCCAAGCGAGCACTTGAAGCAGGTAACGTGAATCTGATTCTCCCTTACGCACATGCACCTGCTGAGAATGAGATCAAGAAGGCATTTGACCGCACAATGACCATGAGAAAGCAAGGCAACAAGGAAGCGATTGACATAGCCGAACTATGGTTCTATGAAACCGTTGTGCGATTGCACCGCGAAGGAGAGGGGGCATCATATACGGGGCTGAAGCCAGCGGGGCTCGACTGGGGGCCTGTTCTGCCAAAAGTCGAGAAAGCTATGGAGAAAGGATACCCGAATGAGCTTGTAGAGTTCCTTTCACGTGCTGTTGAAGAACAGGTGAATGACAGATTGAAACGTTTCATGAAAACGAAGAATTACGATGATAACGATGTGGCCGCTGCAAGAGAACACGTAGAAGCGATGTTAGGTCTTGAACTCTATTCACATCACCTTTACGTGAACATCAAGCATGGGAATGGACACGGCGAAGAATCTGAAGGCGAACACGAACACTAGGAGTGAATAGAGAAAAGGAGGTGTGGTTGCTTGGCTAAGAAAAAGGTGAAGGTCGTACCGAACTTCTGGTCCGCATTCCACGATGACAAAGAATTCACGGTCGAAGTTGCACTTCCAGGTGTTAAGAAAGAAAATGTGGCTGTCGACGTGACAAGTGATGGCTTCTGCATTGAGGCTCCCAGAGAAGACTTCGAATACTCAAGCTGCTACACCCTGGCGCATGAGATAGACCCGAAAAAGGCTAAAGCAAAATTCGCTAGCGGCCTACTAACACTTAACCTTCCTTTCAAGACAAGACCCCGCGGCAAAAGGATACCGGTAAAGTAACTCTCTCGCCTTCCTCCATTACTTTACCCACGTATGGCATTAAATGGAAAAACGCCTGCCGAAAGTAGTGCGTTGATCTTTGAACTCTAAGAATTGAGCTCAAGCCAGAGGGTTGTTCTCATTTTTCAAACGATTTAGCCAAGCTATCTGCGAATACCTTGAAGACCTTCTCTAATTCTTCTTTTGCGACCTCCCAGCTCCTCCATCCGTAGAGCACCACAACCAGTATGCCTACGATCGGCAGAATTACCACGACAACACCTATGCCCGGGATAATGACGAGAACTGGCGCGATCAGCGCTATTAGAATCAGAAGCGATACCACTTTTCCCATGTCCGCGAGTGAGCTTCTGAGTTCTTCTTTCCTTGTCGCTGCAAGTCGCTTCCTTCGGGCGACCGCGTAACTGGCGAATGCGCCTGTTAAACCTTGTAAATCACCGTAGATTCGCGTCTCAATAATCAAGGCGAGGATGAGCGCGGCGGCGCCAACCATGACTCCTCCGGCAACGCCAACTCCCGGAAGCACATAACTAGTAACATACGCTACGGGCATGATCAGGTACAGTACAAAGATGAGTGCAAGCATCGTGGCCACGTTTGTCAGGATGCGTGGCAGACGCTCACGTATCTCATCGGCGAAGGTTTTCGGCATTCAGCGTGCCTACTTCTTCGACTTCTCGGATTCTTCGACCATTGATGCGATCTTATCGGTGACTTTCTGAACTGACTTAGCTATCTCATCGTAGAGTAACCGACCTGCGTCGTAGAGAAGAATGATCACAACCGCTGCTAGGATCAGCGGGATCGCGGCTGCAAGTGATGCGCCGACCCCAGGCATGAGCACAATGAAGGGCGTCAGCAAGTAGAACAGGATCACTATTACGACAACTGAGAACAAATCGCGAACGACTTTCCGAATCAAGTTCTGCTGGTGCTCTTCCAGCCCCGGAACTGCTCTCGACAGCATATGCGAGCCATGATGCGCCATCACGGTGGCATCGCGCAGGATGCTGACGGCTAGAATTGCGAGTATGACGAGGAAGATCACTGCCACAGCCAAGCCAACGGACAGACCGATGACTGGGACATTGAAGCTTATCGCAGAGGCTATAGGAATAACAATGTAGGCCACGAACAAGGTTATGATTAGGGCGACGAAATCTAGAATTAATCGCGGAAGCCTATCTCTAATCTCGTGTGATAGTGGCTTAACTTCTGTCATAATCATACTCTCCCAAGAATACTCATTTATTTCACACTATCAATAGGCGATGGTGGCTGATTTGCTTTACGTTTTGACACGACTCCCAGTTGATTGACGCATTCTCTAGTTATTCGCGGCGTGGATGAACCATTGGTAAACGTCTTGACACTTCCACGTACAATAATGTCGTTCGGAGTTAGCACATGGAACGATCCACTTCATCGCTGGTACTAGTCTTAAGAATCTCAAGATAGATGCAGGAGCATTAGGAGAATTATTGAATGGATGAGGAAGAGGCAAGACAGATAATACAGAAAACATTGGAAACTATGAAGACCACACTCAATGAACAGGCTCTACAGAATCTACGAGAGCTATTGGATGCTGGATTTGATTCGTTTCAGGAGTACGGAGAATTCAAGAAGGCGAAGATGGAGAGTAATGAATGATGCCGAAGAGGACTAAAACGCAGACTAGGGAACCGTTTGCTACGGTTCGTTGGACGGTTTTCCGGTCTGTTTCTCGCTTCCCCCACTGGGCACCCGCCTAATGCTCCTTATGCCAACACCTAGTCGATTTGGTTATCTGGCTGGGAGCGGGTCAAAATACCTAGGGGAGAAAAGCAGTCTGCGTCACTGAGTTCCGCGTGTCCCCTACTTTTCTAGCGTGACTTGGCAATTGTCTCCGAGTCTGAGCGTGTGCTATCATCCAGAGCTTGCATTTCCCGTTCGATGAGCGCGAGCTCCTTCGGCGCCAGTGCTTGTTCGAGAACCGGGGCGATTAGGATGGCGTTCTGGCGCTGGAGTCGGTCCTTAACGATTTGTAGGAATTTCAGGAAGGACTCGAATCCATGGTTGGTTATGAGGTATTCGAAGCCATCAATGAGGACTACAGCTTTCTCCGCCTTCACCAGATAGTCCCCGATCATAATAGAGAGGTCTTGTATAGAGTGGACAGACTTTTCGCCTTCCGAGGCTTCGCTCGTCAACCAGACAATCGGCGTCTTCTCAAGCCCGTACTTAGTCCTGACCTTGGGCGGGTACATGCGCGTTACGCATAAGCCCTCGTAGCCGCTGAAGACCGTGCCAGCGAAAACATCGAAAGCCTTCGCTGGGTCTTTCTTGACTAAGTACATTTGACCTGATTCGAGACCACTCATTCGTTCTGCAATTTTCGATTCTAGTACGGGCGTGACGGCCACAGGTTTCTCAATCATGAATGAGGAAACCAACTCGGCGTATAATTCGAGAATTCGCACGCTGCTTTCCCGTAGCGAGTGCGGTTCTTCATTGCCAAACGCCAAAACCCCGTAAATCTCATTGCTGGCAAGGATTGGTATTGAGTGTACGATGGCCGTGCCAAAGATACTGCTATCACCCATCCCAACGACCCGAGTAACACTCTTTGTTTGCAAGTCCCTTAGTTCCACAAAACCTTGAAGTGGATAGCTCTCATTAAGACGAATTTCTTTCGCCTTACTCTTTGAAGCTCGCACATTCATTCTATTCGCTTGACGATCGAGCACTAGTACCGCTCCGAAGTCCAAGTCGAAATCCCAAAGCACCGTTTCAAGAATGGCATCGAGTCCAGTTGCCACGTCTGGGGCTGCCTTCAACTTCTCTCTTGATTTGGCTAATGATTCGAGCCGGTCTGTGACGTCAGACAGGCGCGTTGTTAATTCGGTGTTCAGTTTCTCGTTTTCCAGTTCAACTCGTTTCTTTTCCGTGATATCGGTCCAATATCCGTTGACTTCAATTGGTTTACCGTCGCCATCGCGGGCTACCCTAGCTTCATTACGTATCCAACGGTAGTCGCCGTTCTTGTGCATAGTACGGTATTCGAAAACATGCTGTCCTTTTTCCCACAGCCTCGGCACCGCGTCCATCATAGGGCCGAGGTCCTGGGGGTGGACACGTTGTTTCGAGAATTCTGGATGACCAATAAATTTCTCTGGGCTAAAGCCAAGCATCGGAACAACTCTGTCGCTGAGATATGTCAGCTCCCAGTCTGAGAGATCTGCAAGAGGTTTCCCAGAGTAAATTGTAGCAGGATTCGACGTGATCAGGTAGTCCAATCGTTCTTTGGTCAATCGAAGTTCTGTCGTTCGTTCCTCAACTTTCGCTTCCAAATTCTCACTGTGATTCTTTAGCTCATGCTCCATCCGCTTGCGTTCGGTTATGTCCACGTGCGTTCCGATCATTCGGATCGCACGACCGTCGGCGGATCTGGCGGTGGCTTTTCCTCGCCCAAGAATCCATTTCCACTCACCACTCTTCGTTCGCATGCGGTATTCTACCTCGAATTTCGGAATGCGATTTTCTATGCAGTCTTCGTTCACCCTGATGGCTCGGTCCCGGTCATCAGGATGCATGAGCTCCTTCCATGTTTGTATGTCATCTTGGAGTTCGCTCGGTTCGTAGCCAAGGATTCGACTATAGGCTGGACTGTAGTATATCTTGCCAGTTTCCACGTTCCAATCCCACAACCCATCACTGGTTGCCTCCATCGCGTGGCGGAAGCGTTCCTCGCTTGCTTCGATCAGATTTCTTGAGTATAACGAAGCATCACGCGCCTTCATCTCCGCAACCATGCGTTCAGTAAGATCGGTGAAGGAGAACTGAATCGCGGGTCTGGCCTCGTAGATGATTCGGGCGGCTCTGACAACGACTGGAATTTCTGACCCATCCTTACGGGTCAGGCTTATCTTATAGGGCTCAACGTCTTCGCCACGAAGCCTCTTTGCAACGTTCGCCTTGAGCAAATTTCTAGATTTCTCTGACACGACCTTCTCGATCGGATCAAAAGAAGGGGATACAAGCTCGTCGTAAGTCCAACCTAACTTGTGAATTCCAACATTGTTAACGTATTTTAGAACTCCATCTTGAAAAATCCCGATTAGATTCGGAGAATTCTCCACAATCGCGCGATACTTCTTCTCACTCTCCTGAAGTTGTCGCTCCAGCTGCTTGCGTTTGGTGATATCGCGCCCGATCGCGATGGACCCCATAACTTGGCCAGAAGTTCGAAACTTGTCGTTCATCTGCTGGGGTTCTGCCAACCTCGTTTTGGGTATGTCTTTCAGATACTTCCGAGACATTCAGTACCCCCCATGCATCAACATGTGACAGGTTTATTCCTCGATCTTGACTGTGCCTCGCTTCACCAAGATCTTGTCGTGCTCTTTGATGAACACTATCAGGTCGCCGTTGTTGGCTCTGAGGAATTCTCTTACAGACTTCGGGAGCGTCAACTGATATTTCCCGGTCACAGTGGATTTACCTACGACTTCCATGGAATCACGCCATCATGGAAGCATGGAATACGTGCTCATACGTGCTCTGTCACTAAGCGCAGAACTACTTGGTAACAGCCTACAAGGCTGAGAAACCGATATTATGCGGTCGATTTCTAGGTCAGTGAAATGCATGCTTGGACCCGTGGAAGATGAGCGGTGAACCAAGCCCATTATTGAATATCTGAGCTCTACCCCAACTCGTTGTTCGTATACGGCGGTAGTCTAGCCGGGTCTAGGACATAGCCGTTCTGGGCGTCCATTGGCATTCCAAGCCAACGACCTGGGTTCGAGTTCCGGCGGCCGCAAACCCGCCATGCTACGACCAGCAAACTTGCTTGGCTCGAGAAGAAGTAATGGTCGATTTCCGTTTTCCGCGCTTTCCTCCGACTCTCTTTACCTTTTGAGCCTGGTTTCTTCAATGGGTAGGATTTGCGACGTCACTGTTTATCGATCGTCATTGTATTCTCAGGTGGTCACTCTGGCCATATCTCGGATGCGCCAGTAGGCCATAAGGTCCCGAGAACAGAAGGAACGAGGGGGAAAGGTACTGCCATCAATTGAGCCAGTTCAATATGCAGCGCAACCGGAACCGAGATTAACGCTTGAAAACACCATCACCCAGATGGTTTCCATGAAAGTCGGGATATTGGGGAGCGGCAAGTCGGCCAAGCGCTGGGGAACGGTTTCGCGTCTAAGGGTCATGATGTTAAGCTTGGTTCTCGTGTCCCTGATAAGCAGGAGCTCCGGGATTGGCTGAAGGCGACGAAGGGCAAAGTTGCAGTCGCAACCTTCACTGAGGCAGCAAGCCATGGTGAGGTTCTCGTTTTCTGTCCGCTGGGTGAAGCTGCGGAGAACGTCATCAAACTCGCGGGCGAAAGGAACTTTGATGGAAAATTGGTTCTCGATGCCTCGAACCCCCTCGACTTCTCGAAGGGTATGCCTCCAGGCCTGTTCGTTGGCGCCACGGACTCCTTAGGCGAGCGGGTTCAACGTTGGCTACCTAAAGCTAAGGTGGTCAAATGCTTCAACATCGTCAACAACCAAACAATGATCAACCCGAGAATGAAAGAAGGCATGCCCACCATGATAATCTGCGGAAACGACGAAAACGCAAAACGACAGACAGCAGCAATATTGAAGGAGTTCGGCTGGGACGAGCCAATAGACATCGGCGGAATTGACGGCGCACGGTGGCTTGAAGCATACACCGCACTCTGGGTTCGCTTGGCTCTTAAGCTCGGAAGCTGGACCATCGCAGCAAGAATCCTTAGACAGTAGAAGGACCCAGAAACACACTCTCCCCTCCGACAATGGTCGCGAACATTACCCTGGGACCTTTCTGGTGCTCCAAGATGCTAGCACCGCGTGAACACTGTCCCACACCCTAACAAGGGGATTGGTGTCAGCCACTCTCACGAGGGGTGGGACACATTTTACGAAGGGTGGGCCAAACCCAAGGGTGGGTGACGGTCACCCTCGACCAACAATTTCCGATGTCGATAATTCATTCTTATCGGCTACACACACTGAAAACTCGTGTTCGAGTTGTGCTCGCCATCTCGGTGACATCATCTCGCGTCGAATATTCTTGCCTGTTGGGCGAATCCCAGACCCAGACTCAGATATCCCCAAAGATAGAGCAGCTCCATTGGGTGACCTGAGTAGTACCACCCCATGAGCGTGCCGTAGCTGAAAGCTATGTCCCCGACTGCATTCAATAGCAAGCCTACGGCGATCCACAACCAAGCCTTGGCAATGCTCCCATCCGCGAAGGCCATAGCCATCATGATCGCAAGGACTATGAGAAGGACATCCAAGACCGGATAACCCACATCCATCGTTTTCGTTAGAATGTCCGCAGATTCTGTCAGCGGAGCGTAGAGCGCAACCCAACTAGCCCCCACGGTTACCAAGCCCGACAGAAAAACAGCCGCGAGCCTACGGGGCGTGAACGGTTTCCTAAAGAACCATAGGAATTGCATCATTCCCACGGCGGCTGGAAGGTAGCCGGCGAGATAGAAAACGTCAGCCAGCGAAGGATACGGAACTTCGATATGAAGAAAGATCTCGTAGATTCCCCAACCAGTCTCTCCAAGGAACCAGAGAAAGACTGCCAGAAAAAGACCTAGGTGAACAAACCCAAACTTTCCCCTGAACCCCAATTTACGCACTGCCAACAGACCAAGAAGCGCGCACGAACCTGAAACCACCATGAACAACACGTCCGTGGAGACGAGAACTAGTTCCCTTCCCCATGACTGCGCCGCGAAATAAAACAACGTGAACGCGGCCGCAAGTACTCCAGCCAAGTATTGTCCTCGAAACCTCTCAGGCATTATCAAATCATGCTCCAAGACTTGTCATTCGGGGACACCAATTCACACCGGCCTCCGCACAATTTCACATTTGAGTAGATTTCCCGCTTCATCATGGACAACGTTCCTAACCGCGAAATTCTGACCCAATAGGTATGAAAGTGCACCCGCCCAATAGGATAGAAGAAAAGACTTGCCTGCGCCTCGTGAGCCCTTTACACATGGGTTCAAGATTTGCAGCAGTATGGGCCGAGTAAGATTGTCGGGCAGGATTACAGAAGCCAAGCCAGTTCCCGAAAGCCTATCGGCTTCCACCAAGAGGTCAATGACTTCTCTTTCGCTCGCCTCCACTCTCTCCTTGCGAATTCGCTCGGCGTCCTCTCTGCCGAGACGAGACTCATGATTGTCAATAATCACTTCTGTGACAGAGGTGCCGACCAATGATTCGATATGGTCACAGAACGCTTGAACATCAATCAGGACATGGCGCTTACCGGTAACTGTGAATTCACCGTTCGCTTCATCCCACAGTGGTCTCATGCTCAATGCAGAAGCACACTTTCTTACTTGGAGAATATCGCATTTCTGCTTTGTGTTACTTAGTTTGTCGTGAACCAAACCATAGAAGTAGGCACATGGGAACGCCTTAGACCATAATGCGGCCTCTTTCTGGTGAAGAAGGAATCGCCACTCCCGCATTTTCAAGGATTCAGGCAAAAAGGGTGGGGTGTCATACACCTATGCTTTGGGTGTTATACACCCTAACAAGGAAGGCGTGTGGTCCACACCCTTCTCGGGTGGAGTCCCAACGTTTGGGTGTACCCAATCTTTCGAATCAGCGCTCCTGAAACCTGGCGCCCTCCTCAGCTCTTCATGGGAAACGAAATGAGTTTTGTCGGACATGAAAACTTCAGCGTCAGACAACATTACGCGACCCGGTTGGCAAGTCGACGACTCCCGCAGCCCGTATGATCCAGAGCTGCCACCAATCCCCAGGGAACAGAGACCCAACCAGATGTTCTCTGTTGGCTCTAATCGTTCTCGTTCAGCAAGCCGTAAGATCTTAGGAGAACGGTGATTCGTTTGTTCGACAGCGCGGAGAACAGTATGGTTCCGAGAATTCCGATCGCAACTATGCTTCCGAGAAATACGCCGAGGAGCCCAACCTCCAGCGGCAATGCCAGCAAATAGCTGAGGTAGGTTCCCACAATCAAGGTTATGATCACAATCTCAAGTCCTATACCAAGGAAGACGCGCGACTTTTGGTTGCGCTTGGCGAGTTTCCACGCAACGTAAGCGGCTATGAGGTTCGCTAGTGAGCCTCCCACTATGTCGATGGGCCCTAGGCCCCCGAAGAAGTTGGCCACGAACGCTCCGATCGATAATCCAAGAACAGCGGGCCAGTCGAAGATCATGGCGAGGGGCAACAGTGCATCTGCAATCCTAACCTGGAAAACTTGGAAACTAATCGGGGCGAGGAAAACAACGCCCACAGCATAAATGGCCGCGAACACTGCCGTCAGAGTCACATGTAACGTGTTTTTGCCTTTCAACCGTTTACCTCCCGACACCGGGGTTTCTCTGGCGCAACGGGTGGGAGGCCCCACTCACGCGCCGAACCGCCACAACCTATGTTTCTGAAAATAAAGCTGCCTCTTTTCCACGACCGTGGCTCACTAATGAATTCTTTCTGTGGTGTATAACATATGCTAGACATGTTATACAACAGGATAGAAGTGGCCTTCGATCCTTCAAGGTTTCTGTTGTCGCTCTTCCGAAAAACTTCTACGGAGACCAGTAACTGACCAGCCCGATAAACGCAATCGGACGGCGGTTGACTAAAAGTGGAAAAGGTGGAAGAAGATTTTTGTATTCGGTAGCTCCTCTTCACGCTTGGCGTTGGATGAGCTTCTTGCTCATTTCAGTGAGTTTGTCGCGTGCCTTCGTGTTTCCGGCGACGGCTGCGACGACTGCCCCCACTGCGAATGAGGCAATTGCTACTGCGAACGCCCTTTTGGATTCTCCATTCATTTCTTCTTGACCTCCTGTTGATGTGTGCTACATACAGACGGAACTTCGATTTAACTGGTTCCGCTGAATTTCGATACATCGATAATCAAACAGAGTATATTAATGTACCATAATTGAAACATTAATATACCAAGAAACATGTAAGGGCGGCCCATGGCAGCTCGACGAGCTGGACATGAGGAAATCCTTACCCATTCATGTCACACCCCACACAAGGGCCCAGTGACGGCATCAACAAACCCACGTGCACCCTCATGTCCGCCATCCTGCTGCAGCCTGGAAGAGGTGAAAATCTCTTGGTGAAATGTCTCAAATGCGGCGGCGAAGTCATTGGCCCAGCGAAGGAGTGGGATATGCACCCAAAGGATGGACGAGGCCCTGCGCTGCATATCAAGCACTTCTCATGCCCATCGTGCGGCAAGAAGTTTAGGTTAGCTACGAAACTTCCACTCGTGGGTGCTTGCCCCGTCCATGATCTCCACCCAAAGACCCCCCCCCTTCTTGCCCTGTTTTCTCAGCCTGAACTTCCTGTTTGAGGCCTATTAGTACTATCAGTATGATTTGTACTCCACTCGGTCCATAAGAACTCTACAGCCGCAATGATAGCTTGATGTTCAAGCCAAAGCGGCGGATGGCAGGTAACCTGTTTGAGTTGCCGCCTTCCTCTGTATATACCCAGCGAAGAGGTAGTTACTCGTCTGCGACCAACTACTTCCTCAAGAGCCAAGCAAGCATCACCGGACCCCCTCAGTGATTTCCTCAACGAACTTTCTGGCCGCCATACGTGCGCGCGTCCACTTCATGGCTAGCTTGCTGATGCCGCCAGAATCCTGAGACAACCAATGTCAGACCGGGGGAAACTGCATACTGCGCTTATCCCGTTGTAGCTTGGTCCATTTCACGAACTCCTCTGAGGGCAGTTCCTCTTTGTAGAGCCGCTCGCGGTTGCACTCTAAGAGCAGCAGCTCAAGGCCCAGGTAATCCGAAGCGGAAAGCACTCGGTGGTTGGCTTCGGCCGCGCTGTCATACACCACCTCTGCCTTTTCCCTCGAGTTTCCGGACCGCAGCAGGTGGTGCTCGAAGATTACGGTCGGCACTTTTGCCGCAACCTTGGCAGCATTCTCCAGTCCTTTTAGAATCGATGCTTTCTCAACTTTCACGCCCTCCAGATAGAGCGGCGGGCCACCCAGCACAATCAAGTCAGGTTTCTCCTTCAAGATAATTCGAGCCGTACT
>Ga0187882_1000328_pt1 | contig 53870 bp, 40 predicted proteins | sample June2016WEW_19_1_3_FD_132991 | JGI IMG/M metagenome (GOLD analysis project Ga0187882, IMG submission 132991) | Peatland microbial communities from SPRUCE experiment site at the Marcell Experimental Forest, Minnesota, USA - June2016WEW_19_150 | ecosystem: Environmental > Terrestrial > Soil >... | reverse complement strand
TGGCCCAGGATCGGCGCCTGGACAGCACCCCGCAGGGACCACGCTGGCTGCAAGATCCGCGCATCGCCAGGGTGGTCGCAGAGGCCCTGGCGTATGGAGAGCGGGTTCGCCGCGCGTATGACTTGTTCGCCTGGGTGATCCTGCCCAACCACGTTCACCTGGTGTTGCGGCCCCAGCGCACGCTATCGGCCATCCTGCGATGGCTGAAGAGCGCTACCGCGACACGGGCCAACCGCGTCTTGGGGAAGACCGGGGAAGCATTCTGGCAGAGGGAGTATTTCGATCACTGGATTCGATCCGAGAAAGAGCTGGCGTCGGTGGTAGCGTACCTGGAGGCGAACCCTGTAAAGGCCGGTTCGGAATACACCGGCGGCAAGACCGCCGGCGCTACCCAAGACCACGCAGCACTTCGGAAAAATGTAGAGACTCCAGGCTCCTACCGCACGCACAGCGGCGGCCGCCGCACATGAGCTACACTGTTTCCTCGTTGCTGCGCATAGTCAAAATCGCGCTCCTGGTGGTCGCGGCCGGCGTGGTCTGGTTCTTCGTGCGCTACGGCAACTGGTTCGACGATTCCGCGCAGCCGCTCGAGCCCGGAGTCGTGGCGGCCATCCGGCGCCACGCGCGCCCGCTCGGCACCGTCGAGCCGGGCAAGGGAGGATTGGAGGAATTGCGGTTCCTCAAGTCGCTCCTCGCGGGCAAGCGGCTGGTCGCGGCCGGAGAGGCCACGCACGGCACCCACGAGTTCTTCGCGATGAAGCACCGGCTGTTCGAGTTCCTGGTGAGCGAGATGGGCTACACCGTGTTCGCCGCGCCGGCGCCGTACGAAGCCGGGCTTGCCGCGGGTCGCTACGTGGCGGACGGCGCCGGCCAGCCCGAGGACGCGCTCCGCCAAGTCGGCGACTGGGCCTGGAGCACCGAAGAATCTCTGGCCCTGCTCCGCTGGATGCGCGACTACAACCAGCAGCAGCCCGGCCGCTCGAAGCTCAAGTTCTACTGCTTCGACGGGTACGTTCCGGGGGGCTCGCGGGCCGGCCGCGAGGAGCGCATGGCCGCCAACGTCAAGTGGATCCTGGATCGGGAGGGCCCACAATCCAAGGTGTTCCTCTGGGCCGACAACGTGCACATCGCGCGTGTGCCCGGCCGGATGGGCGACTACCTGAGTCGCCTGTTCGGCGGCCAGCAGTACACCATTGGGTTCGAGTTCAACCAGGGCAGCTTTCGGTCGCGCGGCCCGACGGGCCTGAAGATTTACACGGTTGAGCCCGCGCCCCCCGGCTACTACGCTTACGCGCTCGCGCGGACGGGTTCGCTGGCGTTCTTCCTGGACCTCGCCTCGATGCGCGGCGACGAGATGCTGGACCGATGGCTCATGCGCCCCCAGTGGTCGCGGGAATACGACGAGTCCTACTGGTTCTCGCAACATTTCCGCAAGATGAACAGCGTGAAGGCGCCGCTCGCGGATCTCTACGACGCCCTGATCTACTCGGAGCATTCCTGGCCCGTGGCTCCCGCCGGCGCTCAATAGCCGGTTGCGGCGCGGCGCGATTTCCGATACTGTGACCGAAGGAGCCGCTGAGAGGTCGTCTAAGAACAGCGTCTTTCCCGTAGGAGAAGCCATGCTCTCATGCCCTCGATGCGGAAACGGAAACGATGCAGGGGTCCGCTTCTGCACCGTTTGCGGAATGAACCTGGCGGACTCCCCAAGCGCGGGCGCCTCCGTGTGCGCCAAGTGCGGCGCCGCCCTCGCGCCGGAGGCTATGTTCTGTACGGCCTGTGGCGCTCCCGCGCAGGCTCCGCCGGCGCCCGCGACTCCGCCGCTTCCGCCGGTTTCGCCCGAGCCCGAGCCCGCGACTCCGCCGCCGCCGATTTCGCCCGAGCCCGCGCCTGCCCCGGCCGCGGCCGGTCTGGGATCCTGCGCGAAGTGCGGTGCGATGCTGTGGCCGGGCGAGAAGTTCTGCACCGGATGCGGGACGGTGGTTGCGCCGGATCAACCGGCCGCTCCGCCTGCGCCCTCGGCTCCGCCGCTTCCGGCGGTTTCGCCCGAGCTCGCGCCTGCCCCGGCCGCGGCCGGTCTGGGATCCTGTGCAAAGTGCGGTGCGATGCTGTGGCCAGGCGAGAAGTTCTGCACCGGATGCGGGACGGTGGTTGCGCCGGATCAACCGGCCGCTCCGCCTGTGCCCCCGGCCCCGCCGCCGCCGCCGATTTCGCCCGAGCCCGCGCCTGCCCCGGCCGCGGCCGGTCTGGGATCCTGTGCAAAGTGCGGTGCGATGCTGTGGCCGGGCGAGAAGTTCTGCACCGGATGCGGGACGGTGGTTGCGCCGGATCAACCGGCCGCTCCGCCTGCGCCCCCGGCTCCGCCGCCGCCGGCGATTTCGCCCGAGCCCGCGCCTGCCCCGGCCGCGGCCGGTCTGGGATCCTGTGCAAAGTGCGGTGCGATGCTGTGGCCAGGCGAGAAGTTCTGCACCGGATGCGGGGCGGCCGCCGCGCCGGCTCAAGCTGCCGCTCCGCCGGTCCCGCCAACTCCCGTCGATGCGCCGGCGCCTCCACCCGCCGCGCCCCAGACACCGGCCGCCCCGCCGCCCCCGGCCACCGCCTCGGCCGGCGGGTTGACCGCGTGTCCCAAGTGCGGGGGAATCATTTGGCCGGGAGAGCAGTCCTGCAACGTTTGCCGGACCCCCACTCCAGCGCCGTTTCCCGCCCCGGCAGCGACTCCGGCGCCATTTGCGGCTCCAGTAGCCGCGCCGGAGCCCTATGCCGCGGTGCGTGAGACCAAGCGCGGCCCCGCGATCCTGGTGATCTCAATCGTCATCCTGGCGCTGGGCGTGGCCGGGTTCGGCGGGTGGCTGCTGTACCGGCGGTACGCTGCCGCCAAGACGGCGCCGATCCCGCCCGAGACCGCTCAGGTTGCGCAGCCTGCGCAACAGGCTGCAGCGCCGCCGTCCGATGAGATCTCGCCGGCGCCCGCGCCCTTGCCGCCCGAGCAGCCTGGGACGACCGCCCAGCCGGCTTCCCCCCCACCGCCACAACCGCCTCCCATGACCAGCCCGCCGCCCGCCGCGGTGGCCACGCCGCGTGCCGTTCAGCCTCCGCGGCCCCCAACGCCGCCCGCTGCCTCCTCCAGCTCCGGCTATGCCGCGCCCGAGGTGGCGCAGCCGCCGGAGCCGCAGCCCCAAACACCCGTCGCGCCGCCCGAGCGCGTCCCAGAACCGTCGCCCCCGAGCCGGATCGAGATCCCGAGACCGGAGCCCGCCCCCCCACCGCCGGCGGCGCCGTCCCGGGCCGACTATTCAGGGCCGCCTTCCGGTACAATGCTCTGGTCCGGCCAATTGCAGAAGAACGGCGTGATCACCATCGACGGCGGCCGCGCCTCGGCCGGTTCGCTCTCGGGCGAGCTGCCGGGCGTGCCCGTGATGGTCGAGGTCCAGCCCAGCGATGTCGGGCTGGCCGAAGCGCCGTCGTCCTCCAACGGCTGGAAGCGCATTGTGCTTCGCAGCCGGGTGAACCGCCAAATGAGGGTCACCATCCGATGGATGGTTCTCAGATAGCAGGAGCAGGAATATGACAATACGAGCCAGTTTTGTTCTAGCCGCTTTGCCGGCGCTGTACCCCTGGGGCCTCGGCCTTGCGCAGACCGTCCAGCCCGACACCGAGTTTCGCGTGAAGCTGCTCGCGCCGCTCTCCACCGAGACCAACCGCAAGGGAGACAAGATCACCGCCCAGGTGATCGGCCCGCACGAATTCGACGGCGACACGGTCGAGGGCGAGGTGAAGGAATCCAAGAGTGGCGGGAAAATCAAGGGCAAGTCGGTGCTGAACTTCTCCTACCAGACGCTGAACCACGGCGGCCAGGCGATCCCTATCGATTCCCAGGTCAAGGCCATCCTCAACTCCAAGGGCCAGGAGAACGTGGACGAGGAAGGCCGGGTGATCGAGAAGAAGAACAACCTGGGCAAAGCGGCTGTTGCCACGGGCGCCGGTGCGCTGCTCGGCGCCGGCATCGGAGGCGGGAAAGGCGCGGCCATTGGCGCGGGCGCCGGAGCGGCCGCTGCGATCGTGTTCATCGAGGTCGGAACCAAGGGGCCGAACGTTAGTTTCGCCCCCGGCAGCGTCATCGTGATCTCGGTGAAGGAAAGACAGCGGTAATCGCGGGCTACTTTTCGCCCAGCAGCGCCTTCAGCCGTGCGTAGCCTGCCCGGCTCACCGGAAGGCGCGTGCCGTCGGTGAGAATGGCGACACGGCTGTCCTTCGCGTACGGCTCGATCTTCGCGACCCGCTCCAGGTTCACCAGGTAAGAGCGGTGAACACGGAGGAACTTTCCCGGGTCCAGCGACGCCTCGAGACTCGAGATAGTTTGCTGCTTGAGGCGGCTCTTTCCCTGGCTCCTCAGCAGCACGTAGTCGTCCTGTGCTTCGGCGTAATCCAGCTTGTCGCAGGGCACGATGTCCACGTTGGCCCCGTCCTTGACCACGATCCGCTCGAGATACCGCGAGGGAGGCCGGGCCGCCGCGGCCAGTTGCGCCGCCGGCGGAAGCCGCGCGCCGATGCGCAGCCGGGCGCGCTCCAGCGCCGCCTCGAAGCGCGGCTGGTTGAAGGGCTTGAGCAGGTAGTCGACCGCGTGCACGTCGAAGGCCCGCAGCGCGTACTGGTCGTAGGCCGTGACAAACACCACCGCGGTTTCCGAGCCGATCAGCTCCAGCACTTCGAAGCCGTCCAGCTTGGGCATCTGGACATCCAGAAACAGAAGATCCGGCTTCAGCTCGGCCACCGCCTTCACCGCTTCGAAGCCGTTGGCGCACTCGGCCGCCACCTCGATGTCCGGGTGGAGCGCCAGCAGCTCGCGAAGGTAGCTTCGCGCCAGCTCCTCGTCATCCACAATCACCACGCGCATCATTTGGGAGCCTCCGCCTCCACGGGCACCAAAACCTCCACCCGGTACCGGCCACCCGAAATGCGCACGTCCAGCCGGGCCGCTGTCCCGTAACGCGCCTCGAGCCGCTTGCGCACGTTCGCGAGGCCCAGACCGTTGGCGCGGCGCGCGGGCGCGCTCTCGTCGAAGTTGTTTTCCACCGCTACCGAGACGCCGCCGTCCAGGCGCCGGGCCTCGATCAGAATCGCGCCGCCCTCGACCAGCGTGGCGATGCCGTGCCGCACCGCGTTCTCCACCAGCGGCTGAAGCAGCAGCGGCGGCACGGGGCACTCCTTCGAGTCCGCCTCGACGCGCTCCTCGACGCGCAGACGCGAGCCGAACCGCACCTGCTCGACGGCCAGGAAACGGTTCGCCAGCGCCAGTTCCTCGCCCAACGGAATCGACTCCCGCTCGCCCAGTCCCAGGTTGGCCCGCAGAAAATCGGAGAGCAGCGCGCACATTTCCCGCGCCCTTTGCGGTTCGGCTCCGGCCAGCGCGGCGATCGAGTGCAGGCTATTGAACAGGAAGTGCGGGTTGATCTGCGCCTTCAGCGCCTTGAGTTCGGCCTCGCGCGCCAGGATGCGGGCCTCCATCTCCCGCTCACGCGCTTGCCGCGACGCTTCCACTGCCAGCAGGACGTAATGGAGAGCGGCAGCCAGCAAGTAAAGCAGAACGCCGACTCCGAACAGCATGAGCACATGGCGCTCGAACTTCGCCTCGAGCCCCAGCGCCGCTGCCAGCGCTCTCCCGGCGATCGCCCAGAGTCCGCTGCTCAGCGCCGCGGCGGCCAGGTTGGCGAGAAGCAGACGCGGTATCCCCGCCGGCCGTATCGGAACGAACCGGCAGACATACCACGCCGACAGGCAGACAAATGCGTAGATGGCCGCGAGCGGGAGAACGATGGTGGCGGCTTCGGTCCAGCTCAGCTCGCCCCCGGCGGTCAGCATCCGGGCCAGCAGCGCGGCCAGTGGAACCCACGCCAGCAGGTACAGGCCCAGCCTGTCTTTTCCGGCCAGCAGCGGGTGCATTGAGTGGCCTCAGTTCTTGACTTCGACGCCGCCGAACATGGCGAATCCCGTCACAATCAAACGCTTGCTCTCGCTATCCGGTCTGGGGTGCTTGGTTGTGTCGCTGTAACCGCCAAAGAGCGGCAGGCCCTGAATCGACACGCTCCAGGTTTCCGGAACCTTCAGTTCCACTCCGCCGAACAGAGCATTGGCGTGCAAGGTCGCGGATGGTCCGGCGATCGATGCGCCGCGCAGATCGATGCTGTATCCACCGAAGACGGCCAGCACCTCGCCGCCCTGGAAGTCCTTGGCATCGCTGACGAGTTCGCCGCCCCCGAACACCGTCCATCGATTGAGAAAGGAGGCCGAGTTCCCCGGTCTACCGTCCCGCTGCGCTTCGATCGCCTGCCAGGCCAGCAGCGCGCCCAGCGCGATCAGCGCCAGCGGCCAAAGTTCGCGAAATCGAAGATGCACGATGCCGAGGATTTGAAGTTGCAGCAGGACGCCGATGAACATCAGGATGGCGCCCTGGGTGCGTTCGGACTGACCCGGCTGCAACAGGCGGGCCATGCCCAGCCCGATGATCGCCAGCGGCCAGAAGCGGAAGACCAGGTGCGCGTCGATCAGCTCCTGCATGTCCAGGAACAGGACGACGCCCACCGCGGCGACCAGCAGGCCGAGGATGAGTACGGGGGTGATGAGGGGTTTTTCTCGCATGTCGCACTCCATGCAGGAAGCGTATCACTCCCCGGGCGGGGTGTCGGCCTTTTTTCGGCCGGCGGTGGACGGGAATCGGCAAGTGGCGGGGCAAGCCGGGCGGCCTGCCCCATCACGCAGGAATGGTATCTACCAGCGGGGTTCGCGACGCTGCCGGGGACCGCCTCGCGAGAAGCCGCCGCCACCGCCGCCGCCGCCCCCGCGTCCGCCTCGGTCCGCTTTCGGACGCGCCTCATTCACATTCAGCGCTCGCCCGCCGAAGTTGGTTCCGTTCAGGCCGGCGATCGCGCGCTCGGCTGCTTCGGAATCCGGCATTTCCACAAACGCGAATCCGCGCGAACGGCCGGTGTCGCGATCGGTGATGACGTCTACCTTGTCCACCGTTCCATATGCCTCAAACAGAGCGCGGATCGATTCTTCGGTCGCGCTGAAATCCAGGTTGCCTACAAAGATGTTTTTCAAGGGTTCTCCTTACGCTTTCATGCGAGCTCTACGAGGCAGAATGGATTCCTCGGCCAGGTTTCGCGGGACACTCAAACGTACTTGAATTGTATCAGGTTTTCCCGCCCCGTGAGCAACCGTGTTCCGTCCATTAGTGTGGCCGCTCGTTGCCCGGAAAACACCCCACCTGGTGGGTCGAGCACCGCCCCGTGCCGGCACCGCACCCCACCCGGGTTCGACCCAAGCCGTCGCGCCTTGCGGGCGGATCACGGGCAACCGGATTCCTGCCCGGCGCATCCGCTAAAATGTCTCCAGTGAGCCAATGAGCGTCCGCGCCAGGGTCGTCCCGCTGATTTGCCTGCCGTTTCTCCTTGCCGCCCAGAACCTCGCGGAGTTCGAGAAGCGCGTCACCGAATTCGCGCTTCCCAATGGCCTGCGTTTCATCGTCCTCGAGCGCCACGAAGCCCCGGTGGTCTCCTTCCACACCTACGTGAACGCCGGATCGGTGGACGATCCGTCGGGCGAAACCGGCCTGGCGCATATGTTCGAGCACATGGCGTTCAAGGGAACCGGCAGGATCGGCACCCGCAACTACCGCGAGGAGGCGGAGGCGCTCGAAGCCGTCGAGCAGGCCTGGGACCAACTCGAGGCCGAGCAGGCCAAGGGCGCGCTGGCCGGCGCGAACGAGATCGAGACGCTTCGGAGCCAGGTCCAGGCCGCCGTCTCCAAAGCGCAATCCTACGTCGAGCCGAACGCTTACCCGCGCATCATCGAGGAGAACGGAGGCGCCGGGTTGAACGCCAACACCAGCGAGGACTCGACCGAATACTATTACAGCCTGCCGGCGAACCGCATCGAGCTCTGGTTTCTGCTGGAATCCCAGCGCTTCCTCCAGCCGGTGTTCCGTGAGTTCTACAAGGAGCGGGACGTAGTGCGGGAGGAGCGCCGCATGCGGGTGGAGTCCAATCCCGAGGGGAAGTTGCTGGAGATGCTGCTGGCGACCGCCTTCGCCGCGCATCCCTACCGCCAGCCCACGGCGGGCTGGGCCAGCGACATCGAGCGCCTTCGTGCCAGGCAGGCGCGCGAATTCTTCCACACGTACTACGTCCCCGCTAACATCACCATCGGCATTGCGGGGGACGTGGACCCGAAGGAGGCCCGGCGCCTGGCCGAGAAATACTTCTCGCCGCTGCCGGCGCGTCCGCTGCCTCAGCCACTGTCCATCGTCGAGCCGCGCCAGGAGGGCCAGAAGCGCGTCCAGGTCGAGAGCTCCAGCCAGCCGTTCCTGGCCATCGTCTACAAGCGGCCCGGCCAGAACCACCCGGACGACCCCGTGTTCGACGTGCTCTCCGGCATCCTCGAGGACGGGCGCACCGGGCTGCTCTACAAAGATCTGGTCCGCGACAAACGAATCGCGCTGTCCGCCACCGCCTCCTCGACCTTCCCCGGCGGCAAGTATCCCAACCTGTTCCTGCTTTATGTAGTCCCGAACGCCGGACACTCGGTTGAGGAGAACGAGAGAGCCTGCTACGAGATCATCGAGGGCCTTAAGCGGGAGCGCGTGGGCGCCGGCGCGCTGGCGCGCGTCAAGACCAAGCTGCGCGCCGCGCTCATCCGCCAGTTGGACAGCAACGCCGGCATGGCCGGGCAACTGGCCTTCTACCGCGTCAACTACGGCGACTGGCGGAAGCTCTTTACCGGCCTCGAGGACGTCGGCCGCGTCACCGCCGAGGAGCTCCAGCGGGTTGTGCGCCAGTACTTCGTCGAGAGCGCTCGCACCGTGGCGTATACCTCGGCGCCGAAAGGGGAAGGGAAATGAGACCGTTCTGGCTGCCGCTGGTGGTGGGCTTGGTCGCGCTGGGGCAGGAGCCGGACTTGCGCTTCCCTCCTCTGCGGCCGGTCGCCGTTCCCAAGGTGGAGGTCTTCACCTTGAGCAGCGGCTTACGCGTCTACCTGCTCGAGAACCACGAACTGCCGCTGGTGAGCGGCTGGGCGCTGGTGCGCTCGGGCAAGCTGTTCGATCCCCCGGACAAGGTCGGGCTGACCACCCTGACCGGCGTGGTCATGCGCTCAGGCGGCACGGCGGCAAGAACCGGAGACCAGCTCGACGAAGAACTTGAGAACGTCGCCGCGTCGGTGGAGAGTTCGATCGGGGAGACTGCCGGCGAAGTCAGCTTCTCCGCACTGCGGGAAAACGCGGGCGCGGTGCTGGAAGTCTTCAAAAACGTGCTCGTCGGCCCGCAGTTCCGGCAGGACAAAATCGAGCTTGCCAAGACCCAGTTGCGCTCCGAGACCGCGCGGCGCAACGACGATGCCGAGGCCATTGGGGCCCGCGAGTTCGCCGAAACCGTCTACGGCAAGGACACCCCTTACGGCTGGCACATCGAATACGATACCCTGGCCCGCATCCGCCGCGACGACCTGGTCGCGTTCCATCGCCGGTACTTTTTCCCTGCCAACACCCTGCTCGCGGTCTACGGCGACTTCGCCGTGCCGGAGATGAAAGCGAAACTGGAGGCGCTGTTCGGCGGTTGGAGCGATCGCCAGCCGCCGGCGCCCGCCTTTCCGCCGGTGCGGAACAAGCCTCAGCCCGGCATCTTCCTGGCCGCCAAGGACGACGTGACGCAAACCGTCTTCGCGATCGGTCACCTGGGCGGGCTGTTGCGCGACAAAGACGATCCCGCGCTGGAGATCATGGCCGGCATCCTTGGAGGCGGGTTCTCGAGCCGCCTGTTCCAGCGCGTCCGTACGCAGTTGGGCTACGCCTATGGCATCGACGCCGAGTGGGGCGCCGGCTACGACCACCCCGGCCTGTTCCAGGTTTCCGGCAGCACCAAGTCCTCTTCCACCACCGAGACCCTCCAGGTGGTGCGCCAGGAACTGGACCGCATCCGTTCCGTCGAGGTCACCGACAAGGAATTGGAAACCGCCAAGCAGACCGTGCTCAACAGTTTCGTCTTCCATTTCGACACGCCGGCCAAGACGTTGCGCCGCCTGCTGCGCTACGAATACTATGGCTACCCGGCGGACTTCATCTTCCAGTACCAGAAAGCCATCGAAGCGGTGACCAAGGCCGATGTCCTGCGGGTCGCACGCCAGTACCTCCGGCCGCAGGATTCGACGATTGTCGCCGTGGGCAATCCTGCGGAGTTCGGAAAGCCGCTCTCCGCCCTCGGCCTGCCCATCCGCCCGATTGATCTCACCATTCCCGAGCCGGCTGCCAAATAGCGATATCCTACAGGCGTGAGAGTCACTCTGCTCCTTGCTCTATCCCTGGTCACCACGCTGGCGCAAACCCCGCAGGAACGCGGCAAACGCGCTATCGACGAGACGCTCGCGGCGCTCGGCGGCGACCGTTTCCTGGCCGTGCAGGACCGTACAGAATCGGGCCGCGCCTACTCCTTCTACCGCGAACGGTTATCGGGCCTCTCTCGCGCGATCATATACACCCGCTATGTCCAGCGCCCCGAGCCGCCCGTGCCGGGTACGGTTTGGGTGCGGGAGCGCCAGTCTTTTGGCAAGAACGAACGCAGCGGCGCCGTCCTGTTTGCCGACGGGAAGGGCTATCAGATCACTTTCCGCGGCGCGCGGCCGGTGTCTCCGGAAACCGCGGACCGCTACCAGGACTCCACCCTCCACAACGTCTTCTACATCCTGCGGCAGCGGCTCGGAGAACCGGGGCTGGTCTTCGACTACCGCGGCACGGACATGGTCGACAACCGTCCCGTCGAGATCGTGGATATCAGCGACGCGGATAACCGCACCGTTACCGTGTATCTCGACCGCTTCACGAAGCTCCCGACCCGCCAACTCTATGTGCGCCGCGATCCGAAAACCCGCGATCGGCTCGAAGAGGTCACCCTCTTCTCCAAGTACCGCGATGTGGGTGGGGGTGTGCAATGGCCCCTCGACATCCAGCGCCTCCGCAACGATGAGAAGATCTTCGAGATGTACTCGGAAACCGTCGAGATCAACAAGGGCCTGTCCCAGAACCTGTTCGTCCTGCCCCCGGGCATCGAAATCCTCAAGCCGCTGAAGTAGCCCCTGCACGCCCGGAGTGGGTGCCGCCCGCAACCGAGGGACTGCCTAGCCTGACTTTCGCAGTAAGCTCCGACGAGCGGGCTTAACGGGCTGCTGAAAAAGTCCGTGGGCAAGCTAAAGCATGCCCCACGTGAGTTCTCAACTCGTTGAATTGCCGTGTGGGACATGCTTCAGCTTCTCCTCTTCGAGCGTCCGGAAGGACTTTTTCAGCAGCCTCTTCAGTCCTTCTGTTTCAGAGGGGACACTCAAACGGTCTTCACTACAAGCGGAGGGCTTTGACCGGGAACTCAGCAGCCGTGAAAAGATCCCGGGACACTCCGGGCTCGATTCCTGGAATCAGTCCCTTACAGAGGCTCGCAGGCGTGTCCCCAGGTTTCTTTCACGGCCTCTCAGTCGCTCGGACTTGGAGCCTGCTGGGCGGTCGCCAGGAGGCAGAATTACGCGCGGCGCGCCCGGTTGACGATGAAGTTCATCTTCTAGCTGAGGCAACCGCAAGCTGCATCTTCCCGGGGCAGGCCACTCCGGCCTGCCCCATTTTCCTCCCGCGCCGCGGGATTTGGCGGAATTCTGCGCGTGGTCAGCCGGCTAATCGTTTAGCGCGCCGACGCGGCCCGATTTGGCCCTGGAAATTCTCGATAGGACTCTTAGTACTATCCCCCCACCTGTAAGCTGCACACGTGTTTTCAATAGCTTACAATAGATAAACAGATCTTCATCTTGCAGAATTTAAGCGACGGTACTGGCAGACTGGTGTACAATAACAGGCAGTCTCGCGCAGCCGGATGATCGAGATATCGCTGTGCTGTGCATGTGAGTTGCGGAGCAATGTATTTTGCAGCGGAACCGTTTGCCGGGGCACTGGCCTGGCAAGCACAGACAGGGCATTCAGCCCTTGAGGACTTTGTTAGAAAAGGAGACAGAATGCGAAATCGCAGCTTCATCGTTGTTTTGCTCATGCTGCTGGTGGTGGGGGTTTCGATGGGGCAGGAATCGCGCGGCACGTTGATGGGCAGAGTCACCGACGCCCAGAACGCCGTGATTCCCAATGCCTCGGTGCAGGTTGTGAATACAGCCATGGGTACCAAGCTCTCGATGACTACCAACGACGTGGGCTTTTACCAGGCGTCCTACCTGATTCCCGGCATGTATCAGATTGTGGTGGAAGCGCCGGGCTTTAAGAAGTCCGTGCGCGATGGTGTCGAGGTCCGGGTCGCCGACCGGATCGAAGTGGACATCGCGTTGGAAGTCGGCGCGGCGACCGAAAGCGTCACGGTGACCGGGGAGGCCCCGTTGCTGACTACCGCCACTGCCTCGATGGGCGCGGTGGTGGATTCCAAGCGGGTAGCGAGCCTGCCGTTGTCTTACGGCGACCCATTCCTGCTGATCGGCCTGACCCCGGGCGTGACCTTCAACGGCAGCATCCGCCTGGATCGCCCGTTCGAGCCGACCCACATCGTCAATTTCGCGATGGGTGGAACGCGCGGCAATATGAACGACGTTACCATCGACGGCGCGCCTAGCACGGCCACCGCCAACCAAAACGAAGTGATCGCGTCCTATGTGCCGCCCACGGACATCGTGGCGGAATTCAAGGTCCAGACGGCCACTTTCGACGCGCAGTTCGGACAGACGCAAGGCGGCGTGACCAACATCAGTATCAAGTCGGGCACCAACGCGTTCCACGGCACCGCGGGCTACTCGTTCCAGCGCAAGGGCATGTGGGCCAACGACTTCTTCAACAACAAGGCCGGACTTGCGAGGCCCGATTTCAGGTTCGACCGGTGGACCGGCTCGATCGGCGGCCCGGTGCGCATCCCCAAGGTGTACGACGGACGGAACAAGACGTTCTTCCTGTTCGGCTACGAGGGCATCCACGACGCGCGGCCGCGGCACGACGACACCACCAACACGGTCCCGACCCCGGCCATGCACAACGGCGACTTCTCGCAGTTGCTGACCAACGGCGGCTCGGCCTACCAGATTTACGACCCGGCCACCCGCATCAAGCTGGCCAACGGCCGGTATCAGGAGAGTCCGTTCTCCGGCAACATTATTCCCCCGAACCGGATTACCGCGGCCGGCGCGGGCATCATGAGCTACTACCCGACCACCGAGACGACCCCGGGCGATCCCCTCGGCCTGAACAACTACATCGACCCCAGCCTGGCCGAGAAGGCCAAGTATTGGAACCTGACCGCGCGCGTGGACCAGAACCTGGGCGACAAGCAGCGGTTCTTCGTTCGCTACAGCACGTATGCCCGGAACAGCGACTACAACGACTACTTCCACAACGCCTTCTATGGCAACTTGTTCTGGTTCTATTCGAAGACGGCGATGTTCGATCATGTGTACACGCTTTCTCCGACCATGGTGCTGAACACGCGTTACAGCTATAACCGCTTCATCCGCGGCACGGACTTTCCGGGCCAAGCCGATGGGTTCGATATCACCACCCTGGGCTTCTCGGCGAACTACGCTAGCCAGGTCCCGAAGAACATCTCGCGCTTCCCGCGCATCAACTACGCCAGCACCAGCTATATCTCCAACGGCCTGACGGTCGAGAACCGGCCGGTGATGAACCACACCGTCTCCGCCACCTTGTCGAAGGCGGCCGGCGCGCATTCCATCCGCGGCGGATTCGAATACCGCGTCTATCAGGAAACCGACGCCTTCAAGAGCAATCAGCAGACCGGCTCGTTCACGTTCGGCAGCACCTGGACCGGCGGGCCGCTGGACAACTCGGCCGCCTCCCCGAGCGGCTACGGACAATCGATTGCGGCGCTGCTGCTCGGCCTGCCCAACTCGGCGGCCATCACCCGGCAGTCGGACTACGCCGAACAGTCGGGATCCTGGGGATTCTTCGTGCAGGACGACTGGAAGGTCTCCCCGAAGCTCACCGTGAATCTCGGCGTGCGCTATGAGTTCGAGATCCCGCTGCACGAGCGCTACAACCGGAGCACCCTGAGCTTCGACCCGACCTATGTGCAGCCCATCTCGGCGGCGGCGGCGGCCGCTTACGCCACCAAGTACCCCGCTTATACGGGTGGATTCCCCGAGCTTCCGGTCAGCGCCTTCTCGCTAGTTGGCGGCATGACCTTTCCCACGCCGGGCGGTAATGGCAGCGCCCTCTACAATACTCCCAAGAACGTCTTTATGCCGCGCATCGGCCTGGCCTACCAGCTCGCCGAGCACACCGTGCTCCGCACCGGCGCCGGCATGTTCGCGGGCTTTCTGGGCGAGCGCCGTTACGACGTCTTCCAGAACGGCTTCACCCAGAACACGAACATGGTTCTCACCGCCGACAGCGGATTGACCTGGTTGACCACCATAGCCAACCCCTTCAACAACGGCGTCGCCGAGCCCGTGGGCGCCGCGGCCGGATACCAGACCTACCTGGGACAGGGCTTCACCTTCTTCAACCAGAACCCCAAGATTCCGATGACCACGCGATGGGAAATCGGACTCCAGCATGAGTTCAAGGGCCTGGTCATCGAAACCAGTTACGTCGGAAGCAAGACCATCCATCTGGAGTCGTGGACTGGCGACCGTAGCTCTTATGGGACCAACATCAACGCCGTGCCGATACAGTTCATGAGCACGATGCGGACCCGCGACGACACCTGGAACAACTATCTGACCGCCAGCATCTCCAATCCGCTCTACAACCTGGTGCCGGGCAATTCCCAGAGCATTTACACCGGCACGAACACCTCGCGCCAGACGCTGCTTTCGCCCTACCGCGCGTTCGGGTCGAATGCCATCTACGGGACCGATAACATGGGCTCCTCGTGGTATCACGGCCTCCTGTTCAGCGCCCAAAAGCGCTTCTCGAAGGGCTATACCATCACCGGCAGCTACACCTTCCAAAAGGTGATGCAGGCCTACCTCCGGCTGAACGCGATGGATCCCCTGCCCATCCACGAGATCTCGGACATCGATTCGCCGCACCGCTTCAACATCAGCGCCATCTGGGAACTGCCGTTCGGGAAGGGCAAACCCATGCTCGCCAATGCCAACCCAGTGCTCACGCGCATCGTGGGCGGCTGGCAGATTTCGGGTCTCTGGAGTTTGCAGAGCGGCTTCCCGCTGTCCTGGTCGGGCTGCAACTGCATTTACTACGGCGACCCGTCGAACATCCTGCTGCCGATCGATCAGCGGAGTCCGGAGCACTGGTTCAACACCACCGGGTTCGAGACGGTCTCCGGCAAGCAATTGGTGGGCACCCAGCTTCGATGGTGGCCGTTCCGCTTCAGCCAAATCCGCGGACCGCGGCAGAACAACGTCGACCTGGCTTTGATCAAGGACACCCGGGTCACGGAAGGCAAGAACTTCGAATTCCGTGCCGAGGCCCTCAACGCCTTCAACCATCCCTACTTCCCGAATCCGAGCATGTCGGTTACGAGCCTGCCGAACGCGAAGGATTCCGGGTTCGGGCAGATTAGCGCTTCCACGCAGAGCAACTACGCCCGGCGGCTGCAACTCACCATCAAGTTCGTGTTCTAGTCCGGAGCGTTCTATCTACAACGGTTCCTCAACAGGGGCGGGCCACAGCGGCCCGCCCTTTTTTCTATGCACTATTCCCCGTAACTCTGCACCTTGTCGATCAACTCGAAGACGAACTCGCGGTCGGCGGCGCTGAGCGAGAACAGATCCACCGCAGCCGTGAGCGTCACGGTTCCGCCGCTCTTCAGATGAACGATCTTCGCCACCGCGGGGGCGTCCGCTGCTGGTGCACGGTGTCGCCGCTGACCGCCCCCTCCGCCGCGGGTCTTCGCGCGCAAGAGAACCGAGAGCGGCAGCCCCGAGTATTGCGCCGCTTGCAGGAAAAACGACAGCGCCTTCTTGTGCGTGGCGCCGGTGAGCCCGTACTGCCGCAGCGCCTCCTCGAGCTGATTCGGAGAGGTCCGGCTCAGGTCCAGCGCCACCAGCGGAGCATACTTCTTCTCCAGAATGCGCCGCAGCAGCGCCCGCCGGCTGTCCTTCTTCGCCAGCAACTCCCGCAGCTCGGCGGTCGGGCATTGTGCCTCGTCCATCAGGGCGAGGAATCGGAACGCCCCCAGCAACTGTCCCTGAATGGCTCCCGAATAGGAGGGCCAGACGGACCGGTCGAGTTGGTTGGGGCAGGCGCGCTCGAGGGTCTCCAGCGCGGTCAGGAAGGTGCGGAAGGGAACGTAGGGGATCGGGTGCGGTTCCATCTCTATACTGTCTGCTATACCACAATCGATTCCGCTTGCGGACACCGCCGGACTTTTTTTGGAGCTGCGTCGCGCGGTGGCTAGAATGGAGCCAAGGAGAGGTCCCGTGGGGCAGGCGGTTTCGCCTGCCCTCCGCGTGTCGGCCCCAACATTTTGGGCCGTTCTTGGCCATGACCCCTTATGGTGTACTCAAGGTGCTTTACTTTTTCACCGTTCCCGTTTACCATGGTCTCATCCCCCGAGGCCGGGACTCCGTTGGGTCCCGGAAAAATGTCCGTTTGACTGAGGAGACAGCGAGCTTTGCTTAAACTCAAACGCGTCGAGCTTCAGGGGTTCAAGTCCTTCCCGGACCGCACCGAGCTCCGCTTTGCCGGCTCGGGGGTGGCTGCCATTGTCGGTCCGAACGGCTGCGGGAAGTCCAACCTGGCGGATGCCATCAACTGGGTACTCGGCGAGCAGTCCGCCAAGACCCTCCGTGGCGCCCGCATGGAGGACGTGATCTTCGCCGGAACCCGCGACCGCAAGCCGCTCAGCCTGGCCTCGGTGACCATTACCATGGTCGACCCAGGATTCCACTTCCTGGAGGTCGCGGTCAAGAGCAACGGCGGGACCACCGGGAAGACCAATGGGACCGCCGGGCCGGTCAACGGCACGGCCGGCGCCCCCACCAACGGCCATGGCGTCGAGCATGGCGAGAGGGAAATCACCGTCACGCGCCGCCTGTTTCGCTCCGGGGAGAGCGAGTACCTGATAGACGGACGGCGCGCGCTGCTTCGGGACATCCAGGACATCTTCATGGGCACCGGGCTTGGCCCGGAATCCTACGCCATCATCGAGCAGGGCCGCATCGGCCAGCTCCTCAGCTCCCGCCCGCAGGATCGCCGCGCGGTGATCGAGGAAGCCGCTGGGATCTCCAAGTTCAAGTCGCGCCGCCGGCTTGCCGAGGCCCGGCTGGAGGGCGCTAAGCACAACCTCGAGCGGGTCTTCGACATCCTCGAAGAGGTGGGCCGCCAGGCCAATTCGCTCAAGCGCCAGGCCGCCAAGGCGCGCCGCTACGAAGAGTTGAAAGCGGAGATGAACGCCCAGTTGCGGCGCGTAATCGCGGGCCGCTACAAGATGCTCGAGCGCGAGGCGGCCAAGATCGCCCTGGATCTCGGTCTGGCCACCGCCCGTCTGGAATCGCTCTCGGCCGAGGCCGGCGCCAGGGAACAGGAATATGACCGCTCGCAAGCCCAAGGCTACCAGACCGAAGCCCAACTCACGGAAGCTCGCAAGAGGCTCTCAGAGCTCAATCTGGAGTTGGAGCGCACACGCGGGCGGCTGGACTATCAGGCGAAGCAGATCGGCTCCATCGAGCAGCGCATGACCCAGAGCGAGGCCGAATCCCAGGAGTTGGACGGCCGCCTCGCCCGGCTCGGGGAAGAGCTTGCCGTGGGACGCCGTCGCGTCGCCGAACAGGAGGCGCAGAGGGAGGCCGCGAGCCAGCGGTTGGAGGCCAAGGGGCGCGAGCGCGACGCGCTACAGGCCGCCCTGACGGATCGCGAGCGGGGAATCGAGTCCTCGCGCCAGGCCGTGCTCCGGCTGCTCGGCGAGGCCTCCTCGCTCAAGAACCAGCTCGGGCAGATCGACACCTACCTGGCCGCGCTCGACCGCGACGCCTCCAAGGCCCAGAAGGAGGAGCAGTCGGCCGCTGCCGACCTGGAATGGCTCGGGGCCTCCAGGGCCGAGCTCTCAAGCAAGCAGGCCGCGCGGCAGTTGGAGCTCGAGTCGATCTCCGACCTGCGTGCCCGCTTCGAGCAGGAACTGGCGGACAGCAAAGGCGAGTTGGCGGAGGCGCGCCGCGTCCTCGACCGGGAGCGCTCGGAGTTCTCGCGGCTCAAGGCGCGCCGCGATTCGCTCGAGGAAATCCTCTCCCATCGCGCCTATACCACGGATTCCGTGAAGCGGCTGTTCACCGCCATCGAGCGCGGCCAGGCCCAGGAGCTGCGCCCGCTCGGCGTGCTGGCCGACTTCGTCGAGGTCGAGCCGGCCTACGAGAAGGCGGCCGAGGAATTCCTGCACGAGGAACTGGAATACATCGTGGTGCGGGACTGGCGGCAGGCCGAGTGCGGCATCGAGGTCATGCGCGGCAGCGGGGAAGGCCGCGCTACGTTCCTGGTGCATCCGGAGCCGGCCGGCGAGCCCACCAACGGCCACTCGCCCGCGCCGCCGGCGGACGATGCGGCGGGCGTGGCCGCGCGGCTCAGCCAGGTGCTGCGGCTCAGCAACGGGTTCGGTAGTGCCGGCGTGCCGTGTTTGCGGCGCCTGGCGCATTGCTTTGTGGCCACCGACCGCGCTTCCGCACAGCGCCTCGCGCTCGAGTACCCGGATTTCTATTTCCTGCTGCCCGACGGCGTCTGCTATCACGGCCACGCCGTGAGCGGCGGCCGGAAAACCTCGAGCGGCCCGCTGGCGCTCAAGCGCGAGCTGCGGGAGGTGAAAGCGCAGGTGCAGGCGCGCCAGAAGCAGCTCGACGAGACCGCCGCGCGGATCGAGATGCTGGAGCGCGACATCGCGCGGCTGGAACAGGAAACGGAACGCCTCCGCGGCGCCCAGCAGAGCCAGGAGAAAGAAGCGCTGGCCCTGGATCACGAAATGCGGAAGCTGGCCGACGAGCTTACCCGCGCCGGTTCGCGAATCTCCGTGGCGCGCCTCGAGCTGGACCGCCTAAGCAAGGAGCGGGGGCGCTCTCTGGCGCAGCGGCGCCGCGACCAGGCCTCGGTGGAAGAGAAGGAGCGCGCCAGGACCGAACACGAGCAAGCGCTCGAAGCCGCGCGCGAGGAGATCGAGGGACTGAAAGCCGGGGTCGCGCGCGTCGCAGAGGAGCACTCCGCCTTGCGTGTCGAGATGGCCGGCCTCGAAGAGCGCTGCCGTGCCGAGCGCGCGGCCATGGCCCGCCTCGAGTCCCAGCTCGCTGAGCTGACGGCGCGCGGCCAGGAGGTCGCGCGCGACCTCGAGCAGCTCGGCCTCGAGCGCGCCCGTCTGCTCGCCAGCAACATCGAGCTCGATGAGCGCGCCGCCGTCCTTTCCGAAGAGCACTCGCAGGCTGCGCTCGCGGCCGACCGCCTGGCCGAGCAGGAGGTGAGCCTCCGGGCGGAGCTGGCCGGGCTCGAGGAGACGCTCAAGCAGTTGCGGGCCGAGGTGCAGCAGGCGCAGGAATCGCGCTCGCACATCGAGGTCGAGCTGGTGAAGCGCCAGGCCGAGCTGAAGTTCCTGGACGAGTCCAGCCGCAAGGAACTCGGCATTCCGGTGGAGGAGCTGGCCGGCGATGAAGAGACTGTGCCGGACGCCGACGGGCTGGCCGAGATCGAAGGCCGGTACGAGGAGATCCGCCGGCGCATCGAGGCCCTCGGCCCGGTGAATCCCGAGGCGCTGGCGGAGTACCGCCAGGCGCACGAGCGCTACGAATTCCTGAACACGCAGCGCCAGGACCTGCTGGATTCCATCCGCGACACCGAGAAGGCCATCCAGGATATCGACGTCGAATCCAAGAAACGTTTCTCGGAGGCGTTCACGGCCATCAACGTGCATTTCCGCGAGCTGTTCACGACGCTGTTCAGCGGCGGCGTCGGCGAGATGCGGCTCACCGACGAGGCCAATGCGGCCGAGTCCGGCATCGACATCGTCGCTTCGCCTCCCGGAAAGCGGCTCCAGAACGTGCTGCTGCTCTCGGGCGGCGAGAAAGCGCTCACCGCGCTGGCGCTGCTGATGGCCATTTTCAAGTACCAGCCCAGCCCGTTCTGCATCCTCGACGAGGTGGACGCCCCGCTCGACGAGCCCAACATCCAGCGGCTGACGCGCTTGATCGCCGACATGTCCCGCCAGACCCAGTTCATTGTCATCACGCACGCCCGGCGGACCATGGAAGCAGCCCAGGCGCTCTACGGCGTCACCATGCAGGAGCCCGGCGTCTCCAAGCTGGTTTCGGTCCAGTTCAACCCCGTGCTGCCGCCGCCCCAGGCGCCAGTCGAGCAGTTAGCGAGGGCCTAAACTCGGGACAGTACACTCATTCACCAATTTCTAGCCCCGCCGGCCGCCACAACGCCGGGTCGTTGGGGTCGTGGCGCCGCGCACGCTCCCGCGCAGCTTCCCAACTGTTTGTGGCGTAGCAGTACACGCAGTCGAATCCGCACGTATCATACGCGCCAATGTCTACGCTCTCCACGCAGCCGCACTCGTGGCGCGTGGGGCGCGGGTTCAGCGTCAGGTCCGGGCGCAGAAGCTCCAGGTCCACGCAATGCGCCTTCCGCACGCCGGTCGCGAGCACGGAGTCCTCGCAGCAGGAGTACAGCGCGATGCCGTGCGCCTCGGCGATGCCCTTCAACTGTGACACGAGCGACACCTTGGTCTCGAGATCCGGATCGATGAACCGCACGCCGGCCCGCGCCAGGTTCCGGCGCGTCTTTCCGTAGAAATCCGCGAAGGAGAAGGTACAGCGCTCGGTGAAGCACTCCAGTTCGCGGGCCAGCGACGAGAAACGCTTCAGGTGATACTCCACCGGCGTCCTCTCCGACAGCAGGATGGGATCGTAGCGCCACAATGTCCGCGCCGGGGAAATCGCATCCGACAGCGCCCGGAAGGCCCGCAGCGCGTTCGCGAGGTCCGGGTTGCGCGCTTCCAGCGCCCGCTCATACCCGTTGATGGTGACGTGGAAGTAGAACCGGAATCCCCGGGTACCCAGTTCGCCCAGCCCGCCCAGCAACGGCGCGGGATATCGCGTCCAAAAGACGATCCCCGCGCAGTCCTCCGGCGCGAGCGACACGCGATATACCTGTCCGCCGAACGGATTGACCCAGTGACAGTACCCCTCCCGGACCCGGTTCATGAACCACGCGGCATAGAACGCTGGAATGTCCGTCCGCCGGCTGGCGCTCACCAGTCTCACAGAACCCCTTCTCCGCGAGCCCGTTCTCGCCCTCCACTTGGAGACTAAACGGCGCCCCGCGCTGCGGCGTCCACTCCCAGCAGCCGGCACTCGCTTTCCACCATCTCGCGCACCAGTTCCCGGAAACCGATGCTGTGCCGCCAACCCAGGATCTCCCGCGCCTTGCTGGCATCCCCCAGCAGCACGTTGACCTCGGCCGGCCGGTACAGATCCGGGTCCGCGGCCACGTACTTGCTATAGTCCAGCCCCGCGCAGGCGAAGGCCAGCTCCGCGAACTCCCGCACCGAATGCGACTCGCCGGTCGCCACCACGTAATCGTCCGGCTCCGCCTGTTGTAGCATCAGCCACATCGCCTGCACGTACTCCCGCGCGTGCCCCCAGTCCCGCTTCGCCTCCAGGTTCCCCAGCCGCACCTGGTCCGCCTTGCCCGCAACCACCCGAGCCACGCCGGAGGTAATCTTGCGCGTCACAAACTCAAATCCGCGCCGCGGGGACTCGTGGTTGAACATGATTCCGTTCGAGGCGTGCAGCCGGTACGCCTCGCGGTAGTTCCGGGTGAGATGGAACCCCGCCACTTTGCTGATGCCGTATGAGGAACGCGGGTGAAACGGCGTGCGCTCGTTCTGCGGCACCTCGACGGCATGGCCGAACATCTCGCTCGACCCCGCGAAATAGAACCGGCACCGCGGCGCCAAGTTTTTCAACGCCGCCAGCAGGAAGTGCGTCCCGTTGATGTTGGCGTTCAGCGTCGAGAACTCGTCGTCGAACGAGTAGCTCACGAAGCTTTGCGCCGCCAGGTGGTAGCACTCCTCCGGCTGCACCTTCTCGATCAACGTGTGGATGCTGGCGTAGCTCTCCAGCGAGGCCGCGTGCAAGTGCAGCCGCCCCAGCACCGCCAGCAGCCGCGAAAGCCGGTGTTCCGGGTCCTCCAGCGCGACCCGGCGCACCATGCCGTGCACTTCGTAGCCCTTTTCCAGCAGAAGCTCCGCCAGGTAAGAACCGTCCTGGCCCGTGATCCCGGTGATCAGCGCGCGTATCCCGCCCATTGCTTCTCGATACTATCACGCGGGCCGGCGGGGTGGGTCCGCGGGCTACTCTTCCAGGTGGAAGCTGCCCACGAACGCGCTGCGCTTGCCCGGGCTGCTCCACTCCGTGCCCAGCCCCTGGCCTGCATACCAGTTCGCCAGGGTATAGGCGGGCATGGCGTGGTCCAGTTTGGTCAGCGGCGGGTAGAACGTCTCCTCGTTGTGGCAGATGTCGTCGGCGCTGGTGATGGCGCGCGTCGCCACCTGCGCCAGGTTGCCCGCCTTCAGCGACGCCTGCGCGGTGTGCGGATTGTCGTCCCGCACCGTGAAGGTAATGGGCTGGTACTCGACGCGCACGATGTCCCGGAGCAGGTCCCCGCCCATCCGCTGAGCGAAGCCGATCAGCGCCAGCCGCTGTTCCGGATTCGCCCGATCGTCCACGATCAGCACCGCCTTCACCGGATACTCCGTGCCGGCGATGCCCAGTGTCCCGCTGGCCTTGATCACGCCGGCCACGGACAGTCCATCCAGCGGAACGCCTTCCCAGGTCCCTTGCTGGATGCTCCAGCCCAACACCGCCAGGTCGCCCACCTGGTTGGCCTCGCCGTTCGCGAAGCACGGCCCCGTGTACACGTCAGCCGTGCGCGACTCGACATATTCGCCGTGGATTTGAGTCCTTGGGATTCCGGCCGCATAAACCAGCGCGCCGCCTGCAAACACACTCGCAGCGATACGAAACAATTGTTTCATCCGACAGCCTCCTCTGGTCAGCCCAGATGAGACCATTCTAGCAGGATGCGGAGCCCTGCCGTTCGCCCGGTCCGGAAGTAGGGTGCGCGACAAGAAAGTGGAGCAGCAGCGGATGTGCTTGATTCTGCCGGGCCGTCCGAACGTGTCGCTACGCTGGGTTCGGAGCCGCGACCGCGAGGGAGCGGTCTCCCAGAGGTTCGGAAGAACCGCTTGCTGGCGCGCGCGGCTCAGAATCAGGGATGCCGGGCGTCCACAGAAATGTCGCGCTTGACCGGAAGTATGCTGAGTCGCGCCCGCAGTCCGTTACTGATGCGGCTCCGGGTCCGCCTCGACGATCGAGGCTGCACCAGGTTTCTGGAGAGGCTCCAGCAGCGCACGGGCCTCGGCTTCGGATTCGGGCGCCACTTGAATCCGGCAAGAGCAGCGACCCAACGGGGTCATGCCGCCTCCATACTCCCTTGGAATCCACCCCGCCATGTAGCGAGGGTCATCTCCGGTCACCAGGTAGTCGATGCCAGCATCTTCCAGGGACGCCTTCGCCAGGGTCAGAGCGAACGAATCATCAGTCTCCAGAACCGCGACCAATTCCATGGCGTGCTCTGGCATGGCCCGCTCACGCCTTCCCGCTATAGCGCCTTATAGCAGATCCGCGCCGCGTTGCACTCGTACTTGTCGACCAGCTTGCCGTCCGGCCCCAGAGCGAGCTGCGTCTTCAAACACCATAGAATGTGGTCGCCTCCGCTGGGCGCCTCCTGCTCGGGATCGATGAACAGGCCCTTCCAACGCAGGTTCTCGCAACGGTCGCTGCCAATCACGCGGAAACCGGTTTCCCCCATGCCTACGCCCTCGCCTTCACCGCCTCCAGCAGCGCGCGTTTCACCGCCACCCGCGCCAACTGGACCTTGTAGGCGTTCCCGCCGAGCGGCGTCGCGCCCTCGACCGCCGCCTTCCCGGCCGCTTCCGCCACCGCCGCGTTCACCACCTTGCCGGTCAGCGCTTTTTCCGCCGCCAGCGCGCGCCACGGCGCCGGCGCCACGTGGCCCAGCACGATCCGCGCGCTGGCCACCGCGCCGCCCTTCATCTTCAGCGCCACGGCTGCGGCTGCCAGCGGCCAGTCCAGCGCCTCCTTCTGCCGCACTTCATAGGTCGCATTCCGCACGCCCGCGGCCGGCGGCACCAGGATCTCCGTCAGGATCTCGCCCGGCTGGAGCGCGTTCTCCCGCGTCTTCTCGTCCCGTGGCGTCAGGAAGAACTTCTCCACCGGCAGGTCGCGGCTTCCCGTCGCCGACACCAGTTTCACCTTGGCCCCCAAGGCCACCAGCGCCGGCCCGAAACTCGATGCGCTCACGAAGTATGCCGGCCCCTTGTTGTCGAAGATCGCGTGGTAGCGGTTATCGCCTTTCTCCACCAGGCTCTCCCCGTTCGGGCCTTTCGCCAGCAGCCCGTAGCCCAGCCGGAAGTACCAACACCGCGGCCGCTGGCACAGGTCGCCGCCCACCGTCCCCACATTGCGGAGCTGCATGCTCGCCACTCCGCGCGCGGCCTCGGCCAGCGAAGGATACTCCGCCCGCACTCCGGCGTTCGCCAGCAGCTCCGCCAGCGTGACCATCGCGCCGATGCGCAGCCCCGCCGCCGTCTTGGAGATCCCTCCCAGCTCTTGGACGCCCTTCAGGCTCACCACCCGCTTAGGCGTCTGGATGTAGTCCTTCATCAGGCTCACGAGGTCGGTCCCGCCCGCCAGGATGTTCGCGTCTTCCCAGCGCTTCCCGAGCAGGCCTAGCGCCTCCTGAACCGTGGTTGGATTCCCGTACTCAAAGGCTTGCATCAGGCGTTCCTCCTTTCCAGCGCCGCCAGCACTTTGTCGGGCGTCAATGGAACCACCGGCGGGCGTACCCCGATCGCGTTGGTCACGGCGTTGGCGATCGCGGCGATCCCGCCGATCACCGGCGGCTCGCCCAGCCCGATCACACCCCGCTTGTCGTGCTCCGGCTCGCGGTTCAGATGCACGATAATCTCCCCCACGTCGCCGATCCCGGTCAGCTTATAGAACTCCATGTCGGCGTTCAGAATCCGCCCGGTCACCGGGTCCATGATGCGCTCCTCGGTGAGCGCGCCGCTGATGCTCAGCAGGACCGCCCCGAAGCACTGGCTCTCGGCCGTCTTCGGGTTGATGACCAGCCCGCAGTCCTGCACCGCCACCACCCGGTTCATTTTGACGATGCCCGTTTCGGTGTCCACGCTCACGTCGGCGATCTGCACTCCGCCCACTCCCGAGCCGATCAGCCCGCCCGGGCCCCGTTGCGCGTTCTCGCCCATTTCCGCGATGGTCTTCGTGCCCAGCTTCCTGCACGCTGCCTTCCAGTTCAAATTCTTGGAAGGGTTGCCCTTCACCTGGATCTTGCTGTCGGCGGCTTCCAGTTGGTCCGCTGGGACGCCGAGCGCCGGAGCCACCGCCTCGAACAGCTTCACCAGCGCGTTCATGGCCGACTTGCGCGTCGAGGCCGATACGCCGCCCACCGTTGTCGAACCGCCCGATGCGCCCGACGGCGGATACTTGGTGTCTCCGATCCGCACCTGGATCGCGCCCACCGGCAGCCCCAGCGTTTCCGCCGCCACCATTCCGATCACGGTGCGCGTCCCGGTGCCCAGATCCTGGCTGCCCAGCTCCACCTTCACCGTGCCGTCCGGGTTGATCGTCGTCAGGCACTTGCTCGGATGTCCCAAGCCTCCCCACTGGTTGAAGCCGATGCCCAGCCCCCGCTTGATGCTGCCCGATCCGGACTGCCCACGCGGATGCCATAGCCTGGCCCACTCCGCCAGCTCAGCGGCCTTCCTCAACTGCGCCCGATACACCTCCGGCCCCGGAATCTTGCCTGCGTACTGGAGGTTCTTGTCGAAGAACGCCACCGGGTCCATGTTCAGCTTGGCGGCCAGGTCCTCCATCGCGGTGCAGGTCAGATAGGAGAGCTGCGGATTGTTCGGCGCGCGCCAGGCCCGCTCCTCGGCGGCATTCACCGACACCGAAGTGTGCGTCATCCGCTTGTTCGGCACGCCGCGGAAAATGTATGGCAGTTGGCCCGCGGGCAGACCGCCCCCGCCGACTCCGCCCGTCGCCCAACTCTGCGACTGCCACACCGTCATCGTGCCGTCCTTCTTCGCGCCCAGCTTGACCTTGCCGAACAACGAGGGCCGGTTGCCGGCGATCTGCAACTCCGTGGAGCGATCCAGGAACAGCTTCACCGCGCGCCCGCCGCTCTTCTTGGAGAGACGCGCGCCAAACTCGCCCCAGCGGTCGTGCCCGAACTTGCTGCCGAACCCTCCGCCCATCACGTCCATGTGAGCGTGAACGCTGGTGGCCGGGATTTCCAGCACCTTCGCCAGGTCGCCGCCAATTCCCGAGAGGTTCTGGGTCGAAGGCCAGTATTCGAACTGATCGCCTTTCCACTCGATCACCTGGCCGTGCGCCTCCAGGCAGCAGTGGTTGAGCACCGGAATGCCGTAGAAGCCTTCCGAGACCGCATCGGCGTCCTTGAACGCCTGGTCCGGGTCGCCCGTCACCTGCTCGCCGCTCGGCTTGGCGCGGCTGCCGGCTTTCGCGAGATCCCGCTCGCTGACCAGGTGCGGCAGCACCTCGTACTCCACCTTGATCTTCCGCAGCGCGTCTCGGGCCAGCTCTTCCGAGGTCGCCGCCACCGCCGCCACCTCATAGCCGGCGTAGTGGATCTCTTCGCCCGGCGTGGCCAGCAGTTCCATCGCCGTCACGCCCGTGGATTTCCCGGCCGCGCCCCCATCGATGCTGCTGAGCCGCGCATGCGCGTGAGGGCAGGTCAGCACCGCGCCATACAACATCCCCGGCCGCTGGACATCGTAAGCGTAGGTTGCCTTCCCGGAACTCTTGGCGTAGCCATCCAGGCGCGAGGTGCGCTTGCCGATCACCCGCCGTTTCTCGACCGGAGGCCAACTGTAATCGGGAGTGTCAGGCATGCTGTGCTCCTTTCATCTCTTTGGCGGCCTGCAACACCGCTTTCCGCACGCCCATGTAAGTTCCGCAGCGGCACAGGTTGCCGCCCAGACCGGCCTTGACCTGCTCGTAGGAGGGATTCGGATTCTGCTCCAGAAACGCTTTGGCCGCCATCACGAATCCCGGAGTGCAGAACCCGCACTGCTGCGCGTCGTTGTCCACGAACGCCTTGATCACCGGATGAAACGTGCCGCCCTCCGAGAGACTCTCGACGGTCTGGATCTCCTTGCCTTGGGCCTCGATGGCCAGCACGTTGCACGCGTACACAGCCTTGCCGTCCAGCATCACCGTGCAGGCCCCGCACACTCCGCGGTCGCACACTTTCTTGGCTCCGGTGTAGCCCAGCCGGTCGCGCAGCGCGTCCAACAGGGTCACGCGCGGCTCGAGGCTGAGCTTGTGCTCCTTGCCGTTCACTTTCAGCGTCACCGGCGCCGCACCGGGACCGGCCACCCGGCCCCCCGGCGCTTGTGCCGCCGCCTCCCCCTCCAGGACGCCGACGCCCAGCGCGCCGCTCCCCAACCCGACTCCGCGGATGAAACCGCGGCGCGAGAAACCGGCCCTGGTCGTGGCTTGCTCCTCTGGCTCCTTCTTTCGACTCACGCCTGCCTCCTTGTTATCTCTCGTGCGCGTAGGGGTGGGTCGCAAACCCGCCCCCCCGGCATGGATTGCCACCAGTTTGGAACCAACCTTTTGACTATAGCAGAGACGAAAGTAGGGCGGTCCGCAGGCAAAGAGGGCACGGCTGAAACCGTGCCCTTGGCATCCGAAACGCCGGTAGTGGGGCGCGTTGAAAAGCCTCAGCCGGTTCCCGGAACCGGACCTCGTGGGCGCTTGCTGGTGGGAAAGGGATTTCGCGACAGCTCTCGGATTGGGTGGTCGAGAATGCGAAGAGGTGGATGTGCCCTGCTGCCAAGAGCGGTTCACGCTCCAGAGCCGTCAATATCGACTGCCAGTTCGGGATCGGTCGATTCAGTGAATTGCCGAGGAGTGACGCTAGCGATTCCCTCCTGGGATCGCCTGATGATTCCATCTGACGACCCCAGAGAGGTTGCCGCTGGACTACTGAGTCCTTGAATGGACCTTATCCACGGAGAAGGTGTCATCCTGTCCATGACAAATCACACAGCTCTCGCCGAGCGAATTTGAGTTGATCAGAGCGTGCGATGCGGTCGCTTTGTCGTCGTGGCAGCCCTGGCAGGCGGCCGAGATCGGAGGGGTGGTCGGCGTAAACCCGCCTGGACTGGCCACCAATGCCACCGCGCCGATGTTGTCCGGCTGGTAGGAGCTACCGACGTGGCAGGTAGTGCAAACGCGCAGGTCGCCGGGGAAGCGAACCTCCTGATAGTTGGTGGTTCCCAAGACGTAAGGATTCGCCAGATTGTCGCCGCGGTGGATGCTGTGGATCTGCCAGGCCAGGTTGACGCTCTGCTGGGAGGTGCCATCCACCAGCGTCGGATTATGGCAGATGACGCACTCCTGGGTAGCCCCGCGGGTGCCGCCGTGTACGAACTTCAGGTCCTGGTGGCAGGCGGCGCACTTCTCCGTCGCTACGACAACGCGTCTTGGAGCTACCTTGCTCTTGTCCACGGAGAAGTAGAACTCGACGGGCTTGGCGCTGTCGGTGGCGCTGGTCTGGTCCAATGTCCCTGGGAACAGCGTCACCGTATTGCGGGCCTCGATGGATACCGTGTACGAGCCCGCCGCAGCGGTCGGGATCTTGTTGGTCATGGTGTACTTGTAGACGCCATTGCTGCCCGGCGTTTTGCTGGGATCCTCGGAGACCCTGATTCCGCCGGCGCCGGTCTGGTAATCGGTGTTGGGACCGGCGAGAACCACTCGGATTTGCGTCAGTTTGCTGATGTCGACCGGGTTGCCGGCTTTGTCGGCCACGCTAAAGGTTACGGTGGGGGCGGAGCCGGGAACGGTGCTATCCACCCTCAGGACCTGCGTGACGATTCCGGGGAGTGAAGCCGAGTTGTTGGGAACCACGTGGGCGCCGGGAATCGAGGCGTCCAAGTCCCTCGTAGCCTGTGAACTGTGGCAATTCGCGCACCCGTTGTCGTCGAATACCGGGTAGTCAACGTGATTCTGACCAGTGGCGAAGTTGACATCGTCGTGGCAGGAACCGCACACCGCGCGGCTAGGCTTCGTCTTCCAGTTGTCGGCCTGCGCGGGCCCCGCCGCGTGGCAGGTGGTGCAGTTGCGGATATCCTGCGGGAAGACGACGGTGGAGAAGTCCGACCATTGGCCGCGGTGCCAGATCCGGTACGGGGTTCCAGCCTTCACGCTGGGCAAGCTCGATCCCATGTGGATCTTGTGGATCAAAACGGGCATGTCCTGTGTGAGCAACGTGTCCGGGTTCACCGTCTGCGGCGTGTGACAGAGGATGCAAAGCTCGACCTTCAAGCGCGATCCGCCATGCCCGATCAATGGGTTGTGGCAATTGTTGCAGGCATCGGTTCCGACCACCGACCGGACCACCGTCACCGGGGCGCCGTTCGGAACGAAGTTGAAAACGTCGTTGGCCGTCTCACTCCATTCGTCATAGGTCATGAACTCGGTCAGATTGCGCTGGGCGGAAACGCCGATGGCATGTGTAGCGGTGGCGTCAAAGCCAGCAGGCGCTTTGGTTTTGAACGTATAACTGTAGTCGCCGTCGCCGTTCTTCGTGAAAGTCCCCCCGGAATCATTGGCCGCCTGGATCTGAGAGGGATTGTTGTTCAACGTCGCTTTGGCGGTGGTTGTGGTGTAGGAAACGTACTGTCTCTGATTGGCCGGAATATAGGCAGCGATGAAACTCATGGAGACGGGGCCCGGCGTATAGACTCCGTCCCTATCGAGCGGCAGCCCCTTGGGATCGGTTATGTTGACGCGGGCGGTGATGGTGCCATCCTGCCCGATGCTGGCCGACACGATCTTGACCACGATACCCGGTCGGATGAAGTCCACCTGAATAGAGTCCAGGTGAGACGCCTGCAACTGGCCGGTATACCCGGGTTTCTTGGCCCGATCGGCTGCCATTAGTGCTGCCAATGGCAGCATCAGCAGGGGAACTGTAAACCTAAGAGACGATGGACGAAAATGTGCCATAGTGTTTCTCCTGACGAGGGGGTGCTCTCCACGCCCAGGGCTGCCGTTGCCGTGTGGTCGAGCTATTGGGCTGCCCGCGCATAACTTCGCAACATCAGTGGTTGCATTTTGCAACACCGAAGCAGAGGAGAGGATCTCCTTATCATTATAGACTATACACTGAATCAGGCCAGTTCGCGGTGATTTTTGTGGCACAGAGCTGTTTAAGAATGCAATGATCGTGTGGTGGCACAGGGAGTTGGGGCCGTGACCGATCTCGGCCTCGGAACTCGTCTCCTCCATCGCTTCGCAACATCGAACCAACACCCCTGCTACCGCACCAGAAGGAGACTGGACGGCTGGCGACTATTTCATCGTGCGCGCCACCGCCAAAGAGCTCTTTCCCAAGCAGCTAGATGAGCGGAACGTGTCCGTCACTTCCGTGGGCGGCAAGGACAATATCAGCAAGCTGGTCAAGCTCGTCCTCAAGCTCGGGATACCGAGACGCCCACGGGCCGCGCCATGTGGCAGATGATCGGCGTACTTGCCGAGCTTGAACGCAGCCTCATCACCGAGCGCACCCGCGCCGGTGTGAAATCCGCGCAGCGCCGCGGTGTGAAATTCGGGCGGAAGCCCAAGCTCACCGGCCAGCAGATCGACCACGCCCGCAAGCTGATCGACGAAGGCGAATCCCGGCAGTACGTGGCCGGCCTGTTGAATGTGGGGCGCGTTACCCTCTACCGGGCGCTTGCCGGCTGACGCCCCGCACTGTCGGGAGCCAAACTCGAGCCAAATCTGCAAAGCCTCCCATGTCGCGCACTCGCCCGAAGCCGTGGTTCCTAAACTGGGCTTTCACGGTCTCGTTCGAGGAGGCACAGCAGACGAAGACCTCTGCCCGCTTGTTAGTGTTCCAAAGGAGCAGCGCACGGGAGCGGTAATCTGCATCCGGCATACTGTAGCCAATGATGACAATCCGGTCTGAGCGCTCCAAAGACTCAGCGGCTTGTGACCAGAGCGACTCGTAAAACGGAATCCACTCGGTGCCCAGGGACGTTCTGACCGAGAACTCCTTCTCGTAAGTAGGCAGTATGAGGGTGGCCAATGGGGCGACCCCGCCGCCCGAAAAGGTCTTGTCCAAGACACGGCTCGGATAGTCAGGAAAAACGGAATCCACGTTGTCAACAAACGGTCGCTCCCCAAGACTGTTGGAAACGTGCCGAGGGCCACCTGTAGCGCCCCCAAATAACAGTGCAATCCAATTGATGCTTCCATGGGGCTTCAGTACCGTCACATCTGAATCGGGTTCATCCCAATCCGCCTCAAGGCTGGAGCCGTACCCGTTCCGGACGCGAAACTTCTGGGCGCGAACCAGTTCATTCTCCAAGGAAACGTCGTAGTTAAACGTTACGACTACATCCCCCTTCTCGATGCGGTGCGCGAAAGCTTCGTACAGCGGTGCTCCGCGACGTTGTTTGCAAATACTCTTGATATAGTCTCCGAGACAACGGCAAATCCTTCCGTTTAACCTCTTTTGCTGATCTTCAGTCAACGTGCGAAACGCTCCCCGACCGAGATCGAGGTCGGTAAACAGACCCTCCACATCCAGAACTGGGCCATTTAGCGTGGTGACGACGTCGATTGCTTGCCGGTATTCCGAGTCTGGAGGGTGTGTTTCAATGACCCATGTGACCACCTTTGGCCACAGCTCCGAACAAAGTGGATATCCGGCATGAAGTGAGGCACCAGCACCAAGCACATAGGTTGTCATGTTCCTTCCAGGCTACAACATAACGCCCGTTATGTTGCATCAACTGCTCAGGGTTGCCTGACGAGTCCGCCGTGGCTCGCGTAGGTTCTAGTCGGATCGTCAGCGACTCGGAAGTTCGCCCCCGAACTGCGGTCGGGCAAGCCACGCCTGGTCTGCGCGGGCTCAAGCCGGCCCAGTACCGGAACTCCCGAAACCGGCCGCTTTATGGAACGGCGGGCAGCGCGCTCGGCGCCCGCGCCACTTTGCCCGTCAGCGCCTCGTCGATCGAGATGTTATTCACTTCCAGCGTCCGGCCCACCGCCTGGTCCAGTTGCACTTGCGCCTTGGCCGAAGCGCTCTCCGCCGCCACCTCGTTCGAACGGGCCAGCGCCAGGTCGCGCTGGTACTGGATCACGAAGAAGATGGTCGATGCGCCCAGCGCGTATTTCTTCTGCTCGGCATCCAGCACCTGCTCCGCCAGTTGGCGCGCTTTCACCGCCGCCTGGTAGGCCGCCTGCGCCTGCTGCACCGCGATCAGCGCGTTCCGCACGTCCACCCGGATGCCATTGATCAGCCGCTGCTGGCTCAGCTCTTGCTGCCGCAGACTGATCTGATCCATCACCATGTCGGCCCGCGCCGCGCGGTTCAGGATCGGGATGCTCAACTGGAAACCCACCGAATAACTGGGGAAGTTGCGCCTGAACACCTGCGACATGGCCGCGCCGACGCCGCCGATGAAGAACTGGTCCGCGAGTCCGAGGGGGGTAGCCTGGCCGGCCAGCCCGTTATTCTGCAAGGAAGCCTGGACATCCAGCGACGGTAGCAATTCAGCCCTCGTCCCGGCCAGGCCGATCTTCGTGCTGTCGATCGCGATGCGCCCCTGCGCCACTTCCGGACGGTTCTCCAGGGCCCGCGCTAACAGATCCTGAGCCGGTTCGATCTGCCCCATGTCCGGCACCCGGATGCGGTCCGTCGGGATGATGTGCGCTTCCGAGATGCTGGGGCTGGCAACGCCGGTCCGGCTCAGCGCATTCTTGAGCAAAGTCTCCTGCTGGAGCACCTGGGTCTGCGCGTTCACCAGCGCCTGCTGGTTGGTCGCCACCTCGGACTCGGCGCGCACGATTTCGATCGGCGCCAGTGTGCCGATCTCCACCTGCTTCTTGTTGTCCTCGTAGAGTCTCTGCGACAGCGCCAGCGCCTGCTCCTTCACCTTCACGTTCTCCCCGAAGCTCACCAGGTCCCAGTACGCCGCGACGATCTGCGCCACCGTGGTAATCACCTGCTGTTTGAACGCCAGGTCGGTGATCTTCTGGCTGTTCCGGGCGATTCGAATGTTCCGGTTGTTCACCGCGATCCCGAAGCCTTGCAGCAGGTGCTGGGTGACCGTCAGATTCACGTTGGCGACGGAGTTCGGGTTGAGGTTGTTGAACAGGTTGTTGGAGGAAACCGTGCTGGTGTTCCAACCCACCGACAACGACGTGCCCGTTACAAAACCCTGCTGGTAGCCGACGCTCGAGCTCGTGCCGTTCACCTGGACGCTGGTGGTTCCGGTAGTCACCGTGTTGGCCTGGGGGCTGGATTGGTGGAACGCGCCGTAGGTCCAGTAGACAGAAGGGTCGAAATTCGGAATGGACGTCCCGGTTGCGGTAATGATCGTGCCCCCGGCGCTGCTGCTGGAACTCGCGGCGGAGCTGGCGGTGCCCACCACGTTGGTCACGCCCGCCTGGGAGAGCGCGTTGGTGGTCGCCGTTTGCACACTCGTGGGCACGCCGCGCAGCAGTCCGCCCGCTTGGGTCCGCAAGAGGTTCGCCGACGCGTTCATCCCTCCGTATCGCTGGTAGGCGATGTCCAGGTTGTTCTCCAACGTCAGCGCGATCGCGTCCTGGAGCGAAAGATAGATGTTGCCCGCCCGCAGCAGCGACTCCAGCCGGTTCGAGTTCGATAGATCGACGGGCGCCAGCTCCTGGAACCGGTAGTTTCGGGTCAGACCCGAGAACCGCCCGCCGCCGTTGCTCTGGATGGCTGGGCCTTGCGCGCCCGCGACGGGCGTCAGCAGCAAAAGAACGCAGACTACGGCAATGCCGCGCTGGATTGAGATCATGGAGTCACACCTCGATGCAGGTTCAGTTGCCTCAAGCAATCTAAGACGCTGTCGTGCAACCTTCTGTTCCCTGAATCTCCCATGGTATCGCAACGTTGGGCGGCGCCCCGCATCCTGCTATAATCTTCCCGTCAGCGCAGTCGCAATCCCGATCCAAGGAGATCACTTCGATGGCCAGCTACGTTCCCCCGCCGCCGCCCCTCGCCGCACAACCGCCCAAGAAGACCAGCCCCCTCGTTTGGGTCCTGCTGGGCTGTGCGGGACTCATTCTGCTCATCGGCATCGCCGCCATAGTCTTACTCTCCTATGGCGTGCATGTATTCCAGAGGAATCCCGCCGCCGCCCTCGCCAGGATCGCGCTCGCCGCCAACCCTAACGCCGAAGTGGTTTCGGTTGACGATGACCATGGCAGGGTCGTCGTCCGCGACAAGAGAACCGGGAAGACCGTCACCCTGAATCTCGAAGACGTCAAGAAGGGCAGAATCTCCTTCGAGGGCGAAAACGGTGAGAAGGTCACTATCCAGGGGGAGGGCGAGTCAGGCACCATGAAGGTGCAGTCCTCCGAGGGGACCGCCACGTTCGGCGCCGGTGGCCCGGTCAAGCTGCCCGCCTGGTTTCCCGCCTATGCCGGCGTGACCCCTCGCGGCACCTACTCGGTCTCCGACAACACCAGCGACGCCGCCGGTTTCCAGTTCACCACCAAGGACTCCCCCGAGCAGGTCCTCCAGTTTTACGAAACCGGCCTCAAGAGCGCCGGCCTCAAGGTCACCACCATGAAGCAGGACAATGGCGGCATGGTTACCGGGCAGGACGAAGGCGAGCAGCGCCAGGCTCTGGTGACGGTATCCGTCGCGGACGGCGCGACGCAAGTGACCGGCACCTTCAAGTCCAAGAAGTAGCGCCTCCGCCCCTCAATTCTGGAACCCAGGTGGGGCAGAGATGTGGGGCGGGCAATCTTGCCCGCAGCCGGCCTTCCGGCCGGCTGGACCCGCTGGAAAGCGGGTCCGCAGGCTGTAAAGCCTGCCCCACTGTCCAGACGCATACTCGTAGATCGCAGGATGTGCGGGTGCCCGTGCGTGCCGCAGTCAGTCCACGCGGATTTGCGCTGCCCCGCGCCTAATCGGGCCTGTTGCCGGCCACATTCGTCAGAACCGCCTTCACTTCCTCGGCCAGCCGCGTTGCCGTGAACGGCTTTTGCAGGAAGCCGGACACGCCCTTACCCGCGAACATTTTCAGGACCTCCGATTCGCTGTACCCGCTCATGACGATGACTCTCAGGCCGGGGCACTTGCTCTTCAGCACGCTGACCGCCTCATCGCCGCCCATCTCGGGCATCATGAGATCCACCAGGACCAGGCCGATCTCTTCGGCGTGCTCCTCGAAGATCCGAATCGCCTCCCGGCCGTTGTTCGTGACCAGTACCCTGTACCCGTACCGCTCGAGCGCACTCCGGCTAACCTCGCGGACCATCGCCTCATCATCGACCAACAGAACGGTTTCGGTCCCGCGGAGGTCCGGCTGCCGCCCGCTCTGTCGCGGAGCATCGGGAGGCGCCCCGGCGGGGAGAAACGCGCGAAACGTGGCGCCCTTGCCCGGCGCCGTGTCGAGCTGAATCGCTCCGGAGTGTGCCCGAATGATGCCCGCCACAGCCGCCAGCCCCAGGCCGCGGCCCATGAACTTCGTCGTGAAGAACGGGTCGAAGATCTTCCTGCGGGTCTCGTTGTCCATTCCGCAGCCGGTGTCCGCGACCTCGATGCAAACGTAGCTTCCTGGCGCCAAGGAGCGGCCCGTGACCTCGTCGGAGATGCGTTCGGTTTCGGAAACCTCCTGTGCTCCGGTGGTGATCGTCACTGTCCCGGTCTGATCCGCGCCGATCGCCTCGGCGCCGTTGATCACCAGGTTCATGACGATCTGCTGCAACTGGCCACGATCCTCCTCGACTCCCGGCAGATCGGGCTTCAGCGCTAGCTTGAGCGTCACTTTCTTCGGGATAGACGCGCGCAGCAGGTCCGTCATGTCGCGGACGATACGGGAGAGGTTGAGGTTCTCGACCACCAGGCGGCCCTTGCCCGCGTACGCCAGCAACTGCCGGGTAAGATCGGCCGCTTTTTCCGTCGCCAGGAGGATCGAGTCGAGCTGGCCCCGGCTCTCCTCGAACACTTCGTCCTGCAGCAGACTTGCATTGCCCATGATGCTGGTGAGCAGGTTGTTGAAGTCATGCGCGACGCCGCCCGCCAGCAGCCCTATGCTCTCCATCTTCTGCGCCTGACGCAGCAGCTCTTCACTGGCCCGCGCGGCCCGCTCGGCCCGTTTCCGCATCAAGACCTGCACGACACCGAAAGCCAGGGCCTCCAACGCTTCCAGGTCCTGCGAACGGTAGCCGCCCTCCCGGTTGCCGACGGCGATCAGCCCGATGGTTTTCCCGCCGTGTTTCAGGGGCACGCCCAGAAACGCTGTGAGGGGCGGATGACCTTCCGGGACGCCGATGCTGTCTGGGTGACTGCGCGGGTCGTTGGTGAAGAAGCCTTTGCCGTCCACCAGCACGCGGCCATAGATGCCATGGATCTTGAACCCGGCTGGCGCCTTGCGCTGGCCGGGAGTCCCGATCCGGCAGGCCTCCCAACCAGGATCGCTGATGGCAACGTTGTCGACGCGCCCCTCGGCGTTGATCTCCGCGAGGAACCCGAACTTGCTCTGGGTCACCTCCTCGGCCACCGCCAAACAGACGCGGCCCAATTCCTCATCCGTGTCGCGGGTGAGGGCTTCCGTGAGGATTCGGTTGATTCCCTCCAGGACTGCGTTCTGATAGCGGATTCTCTCCTCGGCCTGCTTGCGGGCGGTGATGTCCATGATCGCCACCGCGCCACCGGCGATCTTGCCGCTCCCGTCGCTAATGGGGGCGGCACTGTTCAAGACAAAGGCGCGCGTGCCGTCGAATCGCTGGATCTGCATCTCCTGGCCAACGACCGTTTCCCCCTTCTGCACGGCGCGAACCGAGGCCCATTCCTCTGGCTGGACCGGCTGGCCGGTGTCCACCGACCAAGCCTTGTAAGCGGAATAATCGTCGAACGAATGCGGCAGCGGCCCCGGGCCGCCCCATACCTGCTCGAACGCGCGGTTGGACTGGATGTTGGCGCCCAAGGCGTCCACCAAGGCCACACCCACGGGCAGAGTCTCCATGACGGCCAGGAGGCGGTTCTTCTCATTCACCACCTCCGCGTGCGCCGCCGCCAGGGCCGTCTCGGCGCGCCGTTTTTCGGTGACATCGTGAAACACGAGCACCACGCCCGCCGCATGGCCCGTGGCGTCGAGGATCGGCGCGGCGCTGTCCTCGATGGCCACTTCGCGGCCGTCCTTGGTGAGCAGCGCGATCTGATTGGCGACCGTGACGACGCAGTTCTCCTTCAGCACTCGCGCCACAATATCGTCCGCCGGCTGGCGGGTCCGTTCATTGACGATCCGGAACACGCGCTGGATCGGCAGGCCCAGAGCCTCCTCCGCTTTCCAGCCGGTGAGCGACTCCGCGGCGGGATTGAGGAAGGTGATGCGGCCGCCGGTGTCGCCGGCGATCACCGCTTCGCCCATGCTGGTGAGCGTGACGCGGAGCCATTCCCGCTGCTGGCGCAGTTGCTCTTCGGCGTGCTTGCGTTCGATGGCGTACCGGATAGCGCGCGCAATCTGCCGGCCGTCGGCCTGGCCTTTGACCAGGTAGTCCTGGACGCCCTCGTGGACCGCCGCGAGGCCAAGCCTTTCGTCATTGAGGCTGGTCAACACCACGATGGGCAAGCCGGGCGCCTCTTTCTGCGCGCGCCGGAAGGTGTCCGGCCCGGAGCTGTCGGGCAGCGACAGATCCAGCAAGAGCACGTCGAAGGATTCCTGGTACAATCGCGCGAGGGCGTCGTTCAGGCGCTCCACCCAGGTGCACTCAAAACGGCCCGCGCCAGCCTGGTGGAGGGTCTCTTGCAGCAGCTCGGCGTCGGACGGGCTGTCTTCGACCAGCAGGATGCGGATACCGGCGGTGTTCATGGTGTGTGGTCCCGAGTGTTCATCGTCCCCGCGATTGCCAACGCCCGGCGTCGCCTGCGCCTGCGCCGGGCTGGGTCTTTCGTGGTTTCATCCGCTTCCTCATTTCTCCGGAGGCAGTTTGACGACCGTAAGCCAGAAACCTTCGATGGCTTTGACGACTTCGAGGAACTGCTGAAAATCCACGGGCTTGGTGACGTAGCAGTTGGCGTGGAGGGCATAGGCCTGCAGCACGTCCTTTTCGGCCTGCGAGGTGGTCAGCACCACCACGGGAATGGCGGTGAGTTTCTCATCCGCCCGGATTTCCGCCAGCACTTCCCGGCCGTCTTTGCGCGGCAGATTCAGATCCAGCAGGATCAGATCGGGCCGGGGCGCCTGGGCGTAGTTGCCCTGGCGGCGCAGGAACTCCATCGCCTGCACGCCGTCTTCGACTACGCTGAGGCTGTTGCACACTTTCGCGGCGGCCAGCGCCGCCACGGTCAGGTCGGTATCGCTGGGGCTGTCTTCCACCAGCAGGATTTCAATCGGCCTGCCCAGACGAGGGTTTATGATTTTTGTGTCCATGGGATTTCTGACTCTTCGGGGATGGTGAAGCAAAACGTCGATCCTTGGCCCGCTTGCGACTTCACCCAGATCGTGCCGCCGTGGCGCTCGACAATCTTCTTGCAGATGGCCAGGCCGATGCCGGTGCCGGGATACAGTCTGCGGGTGTGCAGCCGTTGAAAGATCAGGAAGATGCGCTCGAAGTATTGCGGCTCGATGCCGATGCCGTTGTCGCTCACCGCCAGGACCCACTCGCCCGGCTGCTGCTGGGCGCTGACGTGGATTTCCGGGGGCCGCTCGCTGCGGAACTTTAGGGCATTGCCGATCAGGTTCTGGAAGAGCTGGGCCATTTGGCCGGCGTCCACGCGAAGCGTGGGGAGCGGATCGCGAACGATCTTCGCGCCGGTTTCCTTCACGCTGGCGCGCAGGCCATCCAGGGCCTGGTCGAGGACGGTCTCGAGATCGGCCGCTTCGAAGGCTTGGCCCCGGGTGCCGACGCTGGAGAGCGCCAACAGATCGGAGATGAGCGTGTGCATGCGCGCGGCGCCCTGGATGGCCCCGGCGATGTGGCGCCGGCCGCTGTCGTCGTGTTTGTCCCCGAACTGCTGTTCGAGCAGGCCGAGGTAACCCGTCACGGCCCGCAGCGGCTCCTGCATGTCGTGCGAGGCCACATAAGCGAATTGTTCCAGTTCCTGGTTGGAGCGGGCCAGCTCCGCGGTGGTGCGCTGCAACGTCTCGGCGGCCCGCCGACGCTCGGCGATTTCCATCTGCAGTTGGGCGTTGGCGGCTTCGAGCTCGCCGGTTCGTTGTCCGACCAGTTCTTCCAGATGGTCGCGATAGCGGGCCAGTTCGGCTTCGGCTCGCTTCCGCTCGGTCACGTCGCGGGCGGCGGCGAACACGCCTTGCACCCGGCCGGCTGCACTGCGATACACGGTCGCGTTGTAGAGCACGTCGGTAGTGCGGCCCGAGACGTGGCGAATGGTCAGCGGGTAGTCGCGGACCAGACCCTCGGAGAGGACCTCGTGATAACCTTCTTCCGCTTTCTGCGGCTCGGTGAAATAGTCGGAGAAGCTGGCGCCGATCAACTGCTCGCGTGCCACGCCGGTGACGATTGCAGTGGCCTCATTCACGTCCGTGATCTTGCCGTCCGGACTGATGGTGACGAGAGGATCGAGGCTGGCCTCGATCAGGCTGCGCGCGTACAGCGAGGCGACGCGAAGTTCTTCCTCCATCCGATTGCGCTCGGTCACATCCCGGGCGGCGGCGAACACTCCCTGCACCTGGCCGGCTTCATCGCGGTAAACCACCGCGTTGTAGAGCACGTCGGTGGTGCGGCCGGAGGCGCGGCGAATCGTCAGCGCGTAGTCGCGGACCAGACCCTCCGAGAGGACCTTGTGATACCCTTCTTCGGCCTTCTCCGGTTCGGTGAAGTAGTCGGAGAAACGTGTCCCGATCAAACGCTCGCGAGCCACCCCCGTGACCAGCTCGGTGGACCTGTTCACGTCGGTGATCTTCCCCTCCGGACTGATCGTGACCAGTGGGTCCAGACTGGCTTCGATAAGGCTTCGAGCGTAGAGCGAGGCCTTGCGCGCCTCCGCCGCCAGATCAAGCTGCCGCTGGCGATCCAGCACGGCCCGATTCGCTCGCTGGAGTCGATGAACCAGAATGCTGCTCGCCCCCCCCACCACCGCGAACAACGCCAGCGACGCAATATCCGAGGCGTCGTGCTGGATGATATCGAACCGCGGTTCCAGGAAGAAGAAATCGATGGCAACGACACCCAGGCCGGTGGCCGCAATACCTGCCCTGAGGCCGCCGTAGAGCGCAGCCCCTAATACCGACAGCACGAACACCAGAAGCGGCGCCTTGTCGTGGAGGAGGGGATCGAGCGCGCTCCTGATGAGGACTGCGGCAGCTACTGCCAGTGCGGCAACCGGGTATCCTTTGTAACCGGAGCGGCCAAGGCCGGAATCGAGGTGGCGGCGAATCGCGCCCCGGGCTTCAGCAGATCGTTCCGCGGTGGACATCGGGTGCCCCTCGTGGGCTACCGCTCAACAAGCTGGCAGGAAGCCCCATCGGAGTGTCAGCCGGGATTTCCATTTTGGACTCCCGGGTTGTCGTCAGTATACACCCTGCCGCCTTTCTTTGATCCTGCGAGTTGCAGTTCCAGCAGCCGCCACAGAAAGATTAATGTTAATTCATCTTGACGCGCTCTTCTGTCCCCTCATAATGGAACTAAAGCAAGAAGCCCCGGGTTTTGGGAACTCGGGGCTTCACTCAGAGGGGCTGGCGACAGGCTGGGTCCCGTCGCCGGGGATGCTAATAAGTCAATGACGACTTATGTTTGATCATGTCCCTGCAATACGCGTGCCATATCGCAAACCCAAGAAAACTCGGGTCCGCATCCTCGCTTTCTCGCCCAGTTGCGCGTTTTCCCTCACCCACGCCGCCCTGTTTCCGCCCAACCTCACTCATACCGAAGCGACTCGTACCTTCTTCTTGGCGGTCGAGATCGGCAGCCCGATCATGTCGTCCTGGCCCGTGAACGGCCGCCCCGCCATGATGGTATAGTCGCGGATTCTCAGGTAATCCGGTGTGGCGCCCGAGCCCACCGCCACCATCGCCAGCCAGCTCATAACCTTATCCCCCTTGTGGCGCACGCTCTCCAGCGTGCCGTGCCGGCTCTCGTGCCGACACCCTTAAGACCGCATCCCCCCCCTCCGCCAAACGGGCTCCCTGGCCCGGCGGCGTCTTTCCCCTGAGTGGGTCCCACAATCGCTTCCTGCCCTTCGCTGAGCTTTCCACCCGTCACTGCAACCGGCGCCGGCTGTCGGTTTTCCCCCAGCACCTACACTGTCTGTGACGCTGCCTCCCGCCGTGTCATCCTGTGCCTCCGCGATGCCCAGTTGCGCTTCCGCACTCCGCGCTGCGTTGCCCCCGCATGTGCGCCCATGCGCCCTCCGGATGCTATAGTGGGCTCTTGTGAGCCCTCCCACGAGCCCGGTTCTCGACCTCTTTCACGAGACCGGCGCCTACCTCCGCGGCCATTTCCGCCTCACCAGCGGTCTGCATAGCCCCGAGTACTTGCAGTGCGCGCTCGTGCTCCAGCATCCCCGGCACGCCGCGCATCTCGGCTCGTTGCTCGCGGCCGCCTTGCGCTCGCTCGTCCCGGGCCTCGCGGTGAAAACCGTGGCCTCTCCCGCTCTGGGCGGCGTCATCATCGGCCACGAAGTGGCGCGCGCTCTCGGCGCCCGTGCCATCTTCACCGAGCGCGACCCCTCCGGCACAATGACGCTGCGGCGCGGTTTCTCGGTCGAACCGGGAGAGCCGGCCGCGGTGATCGAGGATGTGGTCACCACCGGCGGCAGCACTCGTGAAGTGGTCGAGTGCCTCCTCGCCGCCGGCGCCCGCGTCCTGGCCGCTGGCTCCATCATCGACCGCAGCGGCGGCCACGCCGAGGTCGGAGTGCCCCGGGTCTCCCTGGTCACTCTCAACGTGGTCACCTATCCCCCGGACCACTGCCCGCTCTGCGAGCAGGGTGTCCCGGTGGCCAAGCCGGGCTCCCGCCCCGCGCCGGTCGCCTGATGCGCCGCATCCAGATCACGCTCGCTTACGACGGGACGGATTACCATGGCTGGCAGGTGCAGCCTGCCCTCCCCACCATCCAGGGAACGCTCCAGGACGTCCTGGCCGAGATCGAGGGCCAGCCCGTCCACGTCGACGGCTCCGGCCGCACCGACGCCGGTGTCCACGCCCTCGCGCAGGTTGCCGCCTTCTCGCTCTCAAACCCCATCCCGCTCGAGAACCTCAAGCGCGCCATGAACCGCCTGCTGCCGGGAGCCATTCGCGTCTTCGCGGCCGAGGAAACGGACACCGCCTTCAACCCCCGCTACGACGCGCGTGCGAAAACTTACGAGTACCGCATCTTCCGCGGCGAAGTCTGTCCTCCCTTCGAGCGCCGCTACGTCTATCACTACCCCTATCCCCTCGACCTGGTCCGCCTCCTCGGCGCCGCGCCCCTCTTCGAGGGCCAGCACGATTTCTCCGCATTCGCCGCCGCCGATGACCGCGACCGCGAGGGGGGCTCGAAAGTTCGCACCATCTTCTCTTCGCGCGCCGAAATAGCGGGCGATCGCCTGCTCTATCGCGTCCGCGGAAGCGGTTTCCTCAAGCACATGGTTCGCAACCTCGTCGGCACTCTCCTAGAGATCGGCAAAGGCAACTTGGCTGCGGACAGCTTTCAGGCCCTCAAAGCTGGCCGCACTGCCCCCGCCCACGGCCTCTTCCTCCTGCGCGTCGAGTACTAGCCCGCTCCCGCCGTGCTACGATGTCGTTCGACATGGCCAAGCTCCTATCCCTTCTTCTCCTGTGTGCCGCTAGTCCCAACCTGGGCGTGTTCGAGAGCGCCGGGGACGTGGGTGGGACTCCGTTCGCCGGCGCCGCCGAGTTCGACGCCGCCCGCGGCGAGTATCGCGTCACCGGTGGCGGCGCGAACATCTGGGGCGCTCAAGATGCCTTCCACTTCGTCTGGAGGCGCGTGTCGGGCGATTTCGTCCTCGCCGCTGACGTCAAGTTCCTGGGATCGGGCGCGGTGGCGCACCGGAAGGCCGCGCTGATGTTCCGCCAGGGGCTCGAACCCGACGCTCCGTACGCCGATGTCGCGGTGCATGGCGACGGCCTCACCTCGCTGCAATTCCGCCCCGCGGCCGGCGCTCCCACCCAGGAGATCCAACTTCCGCTAAAAGCCCCGGCGCGAATCCGCATCGAGCGGCGAGGCGACCGCTTCACGGTGTATGCCGGCAATCCCGGTGAAGAGCTCCGGCCGGCGGGCCCGGTGACCGTAGCTCTCAAGGACCCGGTCTACGCGGGCCTCGCGGTGTGCTCCCACGACGCTAGCGTTTTGGAGACTGCGGTATTCTCAAGTGTGAACGCCCAGCCGCCAGCCCCGCGAGTCCGTAGCAAGCTCTCCGTGTATCACCTGAAATCCGAGCAGGTCGAGTTGATCTATACGGCCGAGCGTCTCTTCGAGGCGCCGAACTGGTCCACCGACGGCACGTACCTGCTGATCAATTCCGATGGCGCGCTCTGGCGCCTGCCGCTGGACCAGAAACCGGTCGAACTCCGGAAGCTCGACCTCGGCGCGGTCACCGGCTGCAACAACGACCACGGCTTCACCCGCGACGGCAAGCGCCTCGCGATCTCCGCGCGCGGCACGACCCCCGCCTCGCAAATCTACGTCGCCGCCTCCGACGGCGCCGGCGTGCGCCTGGTCACGCGGAACTGCCCCAGCTACTTCCACGGATGGTCGCCGGACGGCCGCTGGCTGGCCTTCGTGGGTCAGCGCGAAGGGATCTTCAACCCCTATCGAATCCTGGCCGACGGCAGCGGAGAGGAGCAGCGGCTCACTGCGCGGCGCGCCAACGATGACGGCCCCGAGTATTCACCCGACGGTAAATGGATTTATTTCAACTCCGACCGCGCGGGCACTTGGGATATCTGGAGGATGCCCGCCGAGGGCGCCGGGCCGGGCGATTCCAAAGCCCAACGCGTCACCAGCGACGACTACGAGGACTGGTTCCCGCACTTCTCGCCCGACGGTAAGTGGATGGTATTCCTCTCCTTCAAGAAAGGAACCCAGGGCCACCCGGCCAACCAGGACGTCGTGCTGCGCCTGATGCGCACGCCGGGCGCGAAGTTGAAGCCCTCGCCGATCCGCGTCCTCACCCACCTGTTCGGCGGCCAGGGCAGCATCAACGTGAACTCCTGGTCCCCCGACTCGACCAAGTTCGCCTTCGTCAGCTACGAGTTGATCCCGTAGCCGGGTGGGGCAGACCATCGCTTTGTGGGGTCTGCCATCGCTCCACCACCACAACATGCTCGATTACCGCAGGCGGCTCCCGCACTGGATTCCCGACCAATCCCTGATCTTCGTGACCTGGCGTCTGGCCGGCTCCCTTCCGCCATCCACAGGCGCCTGTGAGCACTCCGGTCCCCTCTGGTTATAGGACGAGCGAATAGCGGCCGTGGTGGTGAGCGCCCTCCGCTACGGTGCTACGGTCCGCAAGTTCTACGATCTCTACGCCTGGGTCGTCATGCCGAACCACGTCCACGTAGTTTGGGAACCGCGGGTTGCGATGCCCGGCATCATGCGCTGGCTCAAGGGCAGAACCAGCCGTGCCGCCAATCGCATACTGGGACGCACAGGAATGCGCTTCTGGCTGGACGAATCGTTCGACCATTGGGTGCGCACCGAAGAGGAACTCCGAGGTTTGATCGAGTATGTGGAAGAGAACCCGGTGAAGGCCGGACTGGTGGAGAGGGCGGAGCAGTGGCCATGGTCCAGCGCCTGGCAGACGACACAAACCGATCGTCTGCCCCACGCTCCTCACCCTCGCTTCCGCAAGAAGTCGAAGTCGCAGCCCAGGTTGGCCTGCATCACGTGGTCGAGAAATAGCTTTCCGTAGCCCCGGTCGTAGGCCGGCGGCGGCGGGGTGAAGCTCGCCAGGCGCCGCGCGATCTCCTCTTCGCTTACGCACAACTCCAGCCGCCGCTCCTCGACGTCGAGCAGGATCTCATCGCCCGTGCGCACCGCCGCCAGCGGCCCGCCCACCGCCGATTCCGGCGCCACGTGCAGCACCACCGTCCCATAACTCGTTCCGCTCATCCGCGCGTCGCTCAACCGCACGCAGTCCTCGATGCCCCGCTCCAGCAGCGCCCGTGGCATCGGGATGTGCCCCCACTCGGGCATTCCCGGCGCGCCCCGCGGCCCGCAGTTCTTCATCACCAGCACCGTGTCGCCATCGACGGGCAGGTCCACGCGCTCCACTCCCGCGCGCATCTCCTCGACGTTCTCGAACACGTGTGCCCGCCCGCGATGCCGCAGCAGGTGCGGCGAGGCCGCCGTCTGCTTGATCACCGCACCGTCCGGCGCCAGATTGCCCGTCAGCACCGCCGTGCCGCCCTCGCGGTACAGCGGATCGGCCAGCGGCCGGATCACCGCCCGGTCGAAGCACTCCGCCCGCTCGACGTTCTCTCGGACGCCCTTCCCAGTCACAGTGGGGCACTCGCCGTCCAGCAGTCCCAGGATCTCTTTCATTACCGCCGGAATGCCGCCCGCCGCGAACAGGTCCTCCATCAGGTACTCGCCCGACGGCTTCACGTTCACGATCCACGGCGTCCGCCTCGAGATGCGGTCGAATTCGCCGAGCAGCAGATCGATCCCCAGCCGCCCCGCGATCGCGATCAGGTGAATGATGGCGTTGGTCGAGCCGCCGATCGCCATGTTCACGGTAATGGCATTAGCGAACGCCGCCGCGGTGAGGATGCGCGACGGCCGCAGATCCTCCGCCACCATCTCCACGATGCGCCGCCCGCTTTGCTCGGCCATAGCCAATCGCCGCGAATCCGGCGCCGGAATGTTCGCGCAACCCGGCAGCGTCATGCCCAGCGCCTCGGCCAGGCTGGTCATCGTCGACGCCGTGCCCATCACCGTGCAGTGGCCCGCCGAGCGCGCGATGCCTCCCTCGATCTCCTGCAACTCCTCCTCGCTCAGCCGCCCCGTACGGTACAGGTCGAACAGCTTCCTGCCGTCCGTGCCCGCCCCCAACCTGCGGTTCCTCCACTGGCCTGCCAGCATCGGGCCGCCGGGGACCATGATCGCCGGGACATCCGCGCTCGCCGCCCCCATCAATTGCGCCGGGGTGGTCTTGTCGCACCCGCACAGCAGCACGCAGCCGTCCAGCGGGTTAGCGCGTATGGACTCCTCTACGTCCATCGCCATCAGGTTGCGGAACAGCATGGTGGTCGGGCGCATCATCATCTCGCCCAGCGAAATGGTGGGGAACTCCAGCGGGAACCCGCCCGCGATCCAGACCCCGCGCTTCACCGCTTCGGCCACCTGCCGCAGGTGCGCGTTGCAGTTGTTCAGCTCGCTGAAGGAGTTCGCGATGCCGATGACCGGCTTGCCCTCGAACACCTCGGCGCCGAATCCCTCCGAGCGCATCCAGGCGCGCCGGGCGAAACCATAGTAGCCGGGGTCCCGGAACCACTTTCGGCTGCGCAGCTCAGCCACTTGAGGGCGGCTTTCCGGCCGGAGGGTCTCCGCGCCGTGCGCGCTTGGACTCGTACATCAGCCGGTCGGCCTCGGCCAGGCTGTCGCGCAGCGGGCGGCCGGTGGTCGGCGCGATGCCCCAACTGAACCGGACCGCGGTCTGCCCGTGGTGCCGGATGTGGAAGGTCTTCAGCCGCTCCTCGATCCCGGCCATCCGCGACTCCACCAGCGACTTGTCGCAGGTGCGGAAGAAGAGCACAAACTCGTCGCCGCCCCAGCGGAACGCCAGGTCCTCGTCCCGGACCGAGCTGATGATCAGGTGCCCCACCCCGTGCAGGATCTCGTCCCCCACCAGGTGGCCGAAAAGTTCGTTCAGCACCTTGAAGTCGTCCATGTCGCAGACCACCACCAGCCCCTCGAACCCGTGCTCCTCGTCGATCCAGCGCGACAACGCGGAGCGGTTCATCAGCCCGGTGAGCGGGTCGTGATCGAGCTGCCCCGCCGCCTGCTTCCGCAAGCGCGTCAGCTCCTCGTTCAGCACGCGGAGCTGCTCCTTCTGGTTCTCCAGCCGCACTGCGATCACCACCAGCGCCAGCGCGAACGCGACTTGCAGCGGCGCGTAGAACACCACCGCGACCCGCTCGGTAGCCGTCAGGTAGCGCAGCGCGATCAGGGAGGCCGCTCCGCGTCCTATCCACAGCAACAGCCAGAACACCAGGCTCTTCCGGGTCAGCGAGCGGCGAAGGTAGTACAGCACCCCGCAGAACAGCAGGCTGACCAGCAACTCCACGATGACCGAAAGCAGCCAGGGTGACATGGGCTAGCGACTGCGCTCCACCGTGTACCGCCGCACGGAAACCGCCTTCCCGGTGACGTCGTCCACGTCTACAAGCACAGAATGCAATTCTACCTTACCGCGAGCCGCTTCCATGCGTACCGGCAGCCCGGTCAGGAACCGCCGCAGGACGATGCCCTTCTCGATGCCGATAATCGAGTCGTACGGCCCGGTCATCCCCGCGTCGGTCTGGTATGCCGTCCCGCCCGGCAGGATGCGGGTGTCGGCGGTCGGAATGTGCGTATGCGATCCAATCACCGCCGAGACCCGCCCGTCCAGGTACCACCCCATCGCCATCTTCTCGCTGGTGATCTCGGCGTGAAAATCCACCAGCCGGACCTTCACCGACGGGTCCAGCGCGCCGAGGATCTCGTCGGCCTTGCGGAACGGGTCGTCGATGGCCAGCATGTGCGTGCGGCCCTGGAGATTGATGACCGCCGCTTCCACCCCGTTTCGCGCCCGGCCCACGTGCACCCCGCGTCCCGGACTCTGGCCGGGGTAGTTGGCCGGCCGCAGCAGCCGCGGCTGCCGCTCCAGGTAGTCGTAGATCTCCCGCTTGTCCCAGATGTGGTTGCCCGTCGTGAGGACGTCCACGCCCATCGTGAACAGCTCCTCGGCCACCAGCGGCGTGATTCCGAACCCGCCCGCGGCGTTCTCTCCGTTGGCCACCACCAGGTCGACGCGCTCGGAGGAGATGATCTCCGCAAGGCACTCGGCCACAGCCCGTCGCCCGGGGGACGCGAACACGTCCCCGATGAACAGCAGGTTCATTCAACTCTCGCTGGTACAACAAGACTCGGCTGGAGGAAGTGGAGCGCCCCGTGAGCGTGGCGGCCCCGTCTTTGACCCCTGTTTTGTGAACGGGGTGGGTGTCCTCCGAGCGCCTTCAGGCTTCTCCATGGCCCAGTTCGGACCGGAGCTTGCTCACCGGCGCAAAATCGAGTCGGACTCCCTATATCTGAGTGTTAGGTTCAAATATTGGTGACCGCCCAGCCTTCGAATACGCTCCGAGATCGATGATACCAGAAAACTGACGATTGACGATTGTTCCATTGACGATTGGCCGCGCGGGGCCCGGACTCCGCCCTTCAATCGTCAATGACAAAATCGTAATTCGTCAATCTGGCTTACCCCAGACACTCCGCCACGTCCTTCACCGGGATCGCGCCTTCCCGGATGATTTTCCACACCGGGTCCGTGATATCCACCGTGGTACTGCCCGGGCCGGCGCAAAAGCCCCCGTCCAGCACCAGGGCCACCCGCCCGTCCATCACCCCAAACACCTCGATCCCGCTCCGGCAGGTCGGCTGCCCCGAGATGTTGGCGCTGGTGGCCACCAGCGGCTGCCCCAGCCGCTCCAGCAGGCCGTTGGCGACCACCGAACGGGTTCGTCGCAGCGCCAGACGCCCGGTGTTCCCGGTCACTTTCAGCGGCACCTTCGCCGCCGCTGGCACGATGATGGTCAGCGGTCCCGGCCAGAACCGCCGGGCCAGCACGTAGAACCGGTCCGGGATCTCCTTGGCCAGGTCTTCGGCCGCCGTCGAATCGGGAATCAGCAGGGGCAGGGAACGGTGCGGCTCCCGGCCTTTGGCCAGGAACACCTGCCCCACCGCGCACAGGTTGAACGGGTCGGCGACCAGGGTGTAGAGAGCATCTGTGGGAATTGCCACCACCGCCCCACGGCGGATAGCCGCGGCAGCTCTATCGAGCGCCTCCGCGCTCGGCCGGTCCGGTTCGATCTCGATAAGGTCTGTGGCCATCAAGCCCTGAGGGTCAGCTTCCTTTTTACCGCGTTCCGATCGCCTGCGCCACCTCGATCGCCATCGCGTACCGCCCGAACGGCGCGCTCAACTGCACGCCCGCCACCATCGGTCGCACCCGCCGCACCATTTCCTGCGCGATCGCGATGCCCTCCCGCCGCGCCTTCTCCCCTGAGTCGGCCGACCGCATCCGCTCCATGTATTGCTCCGGCACCGCCACGCGCAGCTCGTTCACCATGAACTCGGCGTTGCGGTAACTGGCCAGCGGCCAAATGCCCGCAATCAGCGGAATCCTGGCGTGCTCGGTCCGCCGCAGGAACTGCTCCAGCAGGTCCAGGTCGAACACCGGCTGCGTCACCACGTACTCCGCCCCCGCCCGCACCTTCCACTCGAACCGGCGCAATTCTTCCTCCGGATTCAACGCCCCCGGGTTGGCCCCCACGCCGATCACCAGCGCCGTTTGCGACCCCATCGGGTTGCCCCCGATGTCCAGCCCGTGATTCAGGTTGCTGGCGATGTTGGTAAGCCCGATCGCGTCCACGTCGAACACCGCCGTGGCGCTCGGATACGCCCCCATCCGCGGCGGATCCCCGGTGATGCAGATCAGGTTCCGCACCCCGGCCGCGTGCGCCCCCAGCAGCTCGGATTGAATCCCCAGGATGTTGCGGTCCCGGCAGCAGAAGTGCATCACCGCTTCGATGCCCGCCTGCTGCTGGATGAGCTGGCAGGTCACCTGCGCGCTCATCCGCGCGCTGGCCCGCGGCCCGTCCGGCACGTTGATGCAATCGATACCCGCCTCCGCGCACCGCCGCGCCCCCTCGATTTCCTTCCTCGCGTCCACCCCACGCGGCGGCAGGATCTCCACGAACGCCACGAAGCGCCCCGCCGCCAGTTTCGCGCCCAGCTTCGACTTCTCCGCGAGCGGCGCCGCTGCCAGCGCCTGCGCTTTGGCTGCCGGTTCCTCCACCGTAACCGCGAGCTGCCGATGGGCCGGCTCCAGCGACCGCGCCTCCGCCCGGATCAGCTTGATATGCTCCGGCGTCGTCCCGCAGCAGCCGCCCACGATCTTCACTCCCGCCTGGATGAACCGCCGCGCGTACTGCGCCATGTACTCCGGCGAGCACAGGTAGATCTTCCGGCCTTCCACCGTCGCCGGATGCCCCGCGTTCGGCATCGCGCTCATCGGCTTGCGCGAATACTGCGCCATCTTCTCGATGGTCTCCAGCGTCACCTTGGGCCCCGCCGAGCAGTTCAACCCCACCACGTCGGCCGCCCACTCCTCCAGCCGCCGCGTGAACACCTCCGTCTGGGTACCGTCGGGCATGTTGCCGAAATCGTCGATCGTTACCTGCGCGACGATGACCATTTCCGCCCCCGCCGCCTCGCGCGCCGCCAGCACCGCCTCGCGCAGTTCACGGATGTCCGCGAACGTCTCCAGCACCAGCAGATCGACCCCCGCCTCCACCAGCGCCTCCGCCTGCTCCCGGAACGCCGCGCGCGCCTCGGCGAACGACGTCGGCCCCAGCGGCTCGATGCGCACCCCCAGCGGCCCCATCGATCCCGCCACGAACGCCTGCTCCCCGGCCGCCTCCCGTGCCAGCCGCGCCCCCGCCTGGTTGATCGCCTTCAGCTTGTCCGCGTATCCGTACGCCGCCAGGCGCATGCGGTTCGCCCCGAACGTGTTCGTCTCGATGATTTCCGCGCCCGCCTTTACGTACTCCTCGTGCACCTCCTTCACCAGCGCCGGCGCCGACAGGTTCAGCTCGTCGTAGCAGCGGTTGATGAAGATGCCCTTCAAGTACAGCATCGTCCCCATCGCCCCGTCGGCCACCAGAACGCGGCGGGCGAGTTGTTCGCGGAATTCGGCCGCCCGCATAACTGTAAGCAATCGTAGCACTTCCACCCGTTGCCCGGAGCTCGCCAGTTCGGCTATCTTGGTGTCATGTTCCACTCAATCTCCGATTTCCTGACTGCCTGGAAGATGGAAAGCGAAGCTACTCTCAAGGTCTTCCGCGCTCTCACCGACGAGTCTCTCGCCCAGCGCGTCACCCCCGAAGGCCGCACCCTCGGCTTCATCGCCTGGCACATCATCGGCAGCATCACCTACACGCTGGGAGAGGTCGGCGTGCCCATCGCCGCCGCCAGCGAGAAGGATCCTCTGCCCGCCTCCGCCGCCGCCATCGCCGGCGCCTTTGACACCTGCGCGCAAGCCGTCGCCGAGGCCGTCCCAACCAACTGGACCGACGCCCAGCTCGCCGACTACGTCCCCATCTACGGAGTGTCCTGGACCAAAGGCTTCGTTCTCGTCTCCCTGCTCGAGCACTCCTGCCACCACCGCGGCCAGATGACGGTCCTGATGCGCCAGGCCGGCCTGAAAGTCCCCGGCGTCTACGGCCCCTCCAAAGAAGAGTGGTCCAACTACGGCATGCCCCCCCAGCCGTAGTATCCCGTCCGCGCCCGAATCACCGCGCTCGGATACCGTTTCCGGGCTTCCTCGGTCAGCCTGACCTCGATCTTCACGGAACACCCGCCGGTCCGATGCCGGTGCCTGGAAGCCCAGCAGGTATCGCCCGTGCAGCCTCCGCAGCATCTCTGGCAGCCCCGCACGCGACTTGTCCCCGGGGATCGTCTCCCCTCCGGTTGCCTCCACCACCGCCGGCTGGTCACGATCGGAATCGGGATGGTCGCGCCGCCCCATCAGAGTGCGCCGCCCCCGCTGCCGCACCCGCCCCGATCGATCGGCCTTTACCCGATGCGCGATTACTGTTTCCAAGCTCCCCCAGAACCCGCTCTGGTGTTCGGACACGGAAGCCTTGCCGAGAGTCGGATCGAGCGAGCCATATCCCACCTGGCGGCTGTGCTGAGCTGATTTCACCCGCCATCGTGCCGGCCGGCAACTCTCGGGGTTACGCCGCCGTGAAGTACTCGCCGAACAGCCTACGAAGCGCTTCACCCAGCGGCTTGATACTCGCTGGCTCTGGCCCGAGGCGACTCGCCGCCGCCGCGACTTCAGCCAGGTTCTGCCGCATCCGCTGGTGGCGAGACTCGCTGACGAAGTTAAGGCAGGCCTCATCGCCCAGAAAACTCGCCATGCTGCCGAAGCCGCGGACGGCTCCGCGCGCGCCCCGCGCCGTTTGTGGTGCCGTTGATTCGAGCGCATAGGCGTACAGTGCCATCGCCAGTTGCAGGCGGCCGGCGCGCCCGCGTTGAACCACTCGGGCGCGCCTCCATTCCGCCAGTGCCGCTGGCGAGCGAACCACTTCCCATGGCGCCGGCACGTTATTCTTCGCGTTCGCGGACAACCACGCCGCCTCCTCGGAAATCATTCGGGCGACTACCGGCACGACCGCCTCCAACGGCGCCGGCTTCAAGGTGACGATACTGGTTATGGCGCTGCCTCCATGGATGGTCACCAGGCCGCGGCCCTGCAAGTCCATGAGGCTCGGATCGTCGGGCCCCACTGGCACCACATAGACTTTTGCGCCGGCCGAGAGGTCTTCAGCGGGGTCTTTCGCCGGCTGCACTTCAACCCAGTGGCCCTTTTCGAACTGGAGCGGCGCGTAAACCGCAAAGCGGATGCACTGCGACGGGTTGTAGGGGGCGATCAGGCGGTGCGTGAGGCCGGCTTGTTGGATCCCGGCGGCAATGGTTCGCGCCTCGCTCCAGTCGATGAGGCGTGGATATCGAACACCGGACACCCACGCCGCTTCGCCAGCTAGGCTCGCGTGGTTGAGCGGGGACGGCAGCGTCGCTAGGGCTACCAGCGCAACGGCGAACACCGCACGCCACCGGCCGGTCATCCGTTCACTCATCCTGCCCGCCCACACCCCACCGATCACCGACATCGACAGTGTCGCTTGTGCCAGGAAGCGGGTGTAATCCTGGAAAACCCAGGCGATGGGCGCGGCGAACCAGGCCAGCAGGAAGACGTGCTCCTTGGGCCGGCGCAGCAGCCAGATCAAGCCCAGCCCCGCTGCCACGTAGATCAGCGGCGCAAGCTCCAGGGCGACGTGGCCGTGCTGGCCCCGGTACCAAGCCAGGTGGCGGAGAAGATGGATCGTGTAGGGCGCCGTTAGAAACGCCGCACCGGCGCCCACCTTCACCAGGCTACGCCAGCGGCGGGTCAACAGCGCTGCCACCACCACCCCGGTCGGCACAGTCGCATACCCTGCCAAATGGACGTAAATCGCCAGGCTCGTGGCCAGGGTCGCCAGCACCAGGCGTTCTTCGAGGAAGAAGTGGATCGCCCAGGGTGCGAGAATGAAGATCCAGCCGGAGGGGACGGCGACCGAGAAGCTGCCCGCTGACAGCGCATTCCCGGATAGCAGCACAGCGGCGAACAACGCACCCCAGTCTCCGCAAAAGCGGCGCGCGAAATAGACCGCCGTCCACATCGCCGCCGCCCATTGCAGCACCGCCAGAATGGCGTTCGCCAGCACGTAGGCGTCGCCGCTGCCGCCCAGAACACGGCCCAGCAGCGCGATGGCCATGTGGGTGGCCGGGCCTTGCAGATTCGGTCGCCCTCCTGGGCCGTAGTTAATGTGGTCCCAGAAAGCCGTCCCGTGCTCGGCATACCAGCGGGCCAGCGAGATATGGTAGCCCGAGTCGATCGTTACGCGGTAGTCGGGCAGCGCCGCCACAAGCAGCCCGGCGTGGACCCCCAGAATCAGCCACATCGCCAGTCGAGCCGGCCTGGAGCGCGCGTGGGGGGC
>Ga0187882_1000326_pt1 | contig 53959 bp, 49 predicted proteins | sample June2016WEW_19_1_3_FD_132991 | JGI IMG/M metagenome (GOLD analysis project Ga0187882, IMG submission 132991) | Peatland microbial communities from SPRUCE experiment site at the Marcell Experimental Forest, Minnesota, USA - June2016WEW_19_150 | ecosystem: Environmental > Terrestrial > Soil >... | reverse complement strand
GGTCACACGGAGGTGACCCCGATTGTTTCCCGTACAGTAGTCTGCGGCCAGGCCGTTGGCTTCCTCTCCCGGGAGCCCCTCCAGACCGGCGGGGCGAAGCCGGGGGACTGCCTCTGCATGTCGAAGTGGATCGGGCTGGAAGGGACAACGACCATCGCGCGGCAGAAGCCTGCGGAGTGCCGCAAGGCGCTGGGAGAGGAGCGGTTTTCCTCGGTGCTCGGCTGGCTGGATGACCCGGGGATTTCGATCGTGGAGGAGGGGAAGGCGCTCGAGGGGCTCGCCCTCACCTCCGGGCACGACCCCACCGAAGGCGGGGTGGCCATGGGCATCCAGGAAATCTGCCGCAGGAGCGGCGCGGGCGCAGTCATTTCCCGTGAGTCCCTGCCCATCAGGGAAGAGACCCGCCTGTTGTGCGGGCTGTTCGGAATGGATCCGCTCGGCCTGCTCAGCTCCGGTGTCTTTCTGTTCACCGCGGCACGCCCCGTTGCCGAGCAGGCGTGCGCCGTGCTGGACAAGAGGGGTATCCCCGCGGCTGTCATCGGGACGATTACCGGTCCGGGGACCGGCGTGTGGCTCGCGCATGAAGGTACGCGCCAGCCGCTTGCCTTCTCCGAGCAGGATGAGATCGTGAAGTTGACGGGCCGCTGAGGGCTATCCGCCGGCGACCAGGCCGGCCCTTTTCTGCCAGATTTTCGCTTCGATGAATATCTTCACGAGCTCGGCGTCGAGCTTTTTTTCTTTGACCTCGTCGTTCAGGATGTCCAGAGCTTTTTGCTCGGATACGGCCGGCTTGTAGGGTCGGTCGGCGGCCGTAAGCGCGTCATAGATGTCGGAGACCGTCATCATGCGCGTCTGTATCCTGATCTCGTCACCGTGAATCCCCTGGGGATACCCTTTGCCGTTCAGATACTCATGGTGGCCATGGGCGATGTCGGGAATGTTGCGCATCTCTTTTGTCCAAGGGATGGTGCTCAGGAATTTGAAAGAATGGGTCACGTGGCTGTTGATCTGCTGCCGCTCCTTATCGTCGAGACTGCCTTTTGGGATCTTCAGCTTGAAGTACTCATCATCGGTGAGGAGGCGGATCTCCTTCCCCTCTTCCTCGAATTTTTTGCCATGGATTTCATCGAGGATCTGTGATGGCTCCGCGGCAAGAACCGTCGGGACATTCGCCGTTGTGACCGCCTGCAGGTAGCGTTCGATCTCGGAAATATACTCGGCTTCTCTTCGGTCGATGTCCTCCTTCACGCGCAGGTACCCGTCCTGCCCCTGCTCGAGGAGGGAGGCGAAGCGCTCTTTCATGAGGCCGTAGAGCATCGCCTTCCTCACGTACTCGAAGCGCATCTGCACCAGCTTCAGCTGGTCCGGATAGAGCTTGGCCGCTTTCACGAGGACGTGCTCGCGCACTCCGACCTTGCCGAAATCGTGGAGAAGACTCGCGTAGCGGATCTCCTTCATGTGCTCAGGGGTGAAGCTGACGCCGCGGTAGGACCCGCTGGTTGTCTTTTCCACCGCCTCCGCAAGGCTCACCGTGTAGACCGCAACCCTGCTGGAATGGCCCGACGTCGTCGGATCTCGTGACTCGATTGCCTGCACGGAGGCTTTCACGAACCCCTCGAACAGCGTCTCGATCTCCTGGTAGAGAAGGTTGTTTTCGAGAGAAACGGCTGCCTGCGACGCGAGGGAGAGCACGACCGGTTCTATGTCGTGGCCGAAGGGCACGACGAATCTCTCCGCGTCCTCAGGCGTTCTGATCTTCGCCGAGATGTCCGCTTTTCTGTTGATGAGCTGGACAACGCCGAGGATTTCTCCCTTGTGATCCTGCATGGGCACGGTGAGCATGCTCTTCGAGCGGTACCCGGTTGACTGGTCGTACGCGACGTTGAACCCGTACTCCCTGTCGGTCGGGATCTTGTAGGCGTCATCGATGTTGAGGATGATGCCGGTGGATGCCACGTAGCCGGAGACGGTCTTCTTGGACAGGGGCATCACGAACTCGGAATAGTCCCTCGGGTTCGAGTCGTTCTGAGTGATCTTGAACCGCAGCTTTTGCTCGCCGTTGGCTTCCTCGCGCTCCAGCAGGTAGAGAGTTCCCGCGTCGGCGCACGCGATGTGGCGCAACTGCTTCAGGATGTAATCGAGGAGCTTGTTGTTGTCGCGCTCCGCGGAGAGCGCAATCCCCACCTGGAGCAGCTCCGAGTTCTCAGCCTCCTTGGCGCGCAGCAGCTCATCCTTGCGCGCGAGCTCGCGCTCCAGGTGAAGCCTGCGGAAGAGGTTGCGCAGCGTTCGCTGGAAATAGGCGGGACTCTTGAACGAGGATATTTCGTCGAAAAGGGTTTCGTCGGGAAGCGAGTCGAGCGGAGGCGCATCGCCCTTCGGGTTCCACCGGAGAAGCGAGCCGGGGGCCAGACCCGCCGCGCGGATCGCCTCGGTGTTCGTGTCTATGAAATCCGAGTCGAGGAACCAGGCGACGAGATCGCTGCCGTTCGAGCGGGGAGGAGAGAATTTGCGGATCCGTTTGACCGACAGCCCTTTTTCCTTGCGGACCGCAGCGGGCAGTTCAGGAATGCCGTCGGACATGATCAAAACCAGCTTGGACAACGCGTCTCCTTTGCTCCCTCCCTGGTCGACACTAGTATAGTCTAATGAACGGCATACAGATCTGCAAGGACGGACTGTATCAGCAGCGCGCATCGCTGCTTTGTGCGTCCCCTGAGGGGAGGATCTCCTTCCCTCACCACGGTCCCTGAGCTGGTTTCCACCACTGCCCAGCGCACCGCGCCGTCGCTGCCCCGGGTCAGTCGCAGGGTATGGCGAAATCCGGCCCCGGGCCCCTCCGCGCACTCCGAGCGCGCCCTTCCCAAATATCGGAAGATAAGGGCTTTCTCCCGCGCCCTCCATCCATCGCCACGGAAATCAACGGCCAGCGGCAGGCCGATGCCGGCCTGGGGCAGCGCGCCGGGATTGATTGCGAAGAGACGCGCAATCGCCTCTCTGCGGGGATTTGTGGAGGCGGCCCCCTTCAACAGCGGAATCAGCGCGATGAGCGCTTCGGCGGCGGGCTCTTTCTCCCAGAAAGGATCGAATCCCGCAAGGGCCTGCTGGAGAAGCGCGGCGGAATGGCGCACCTTCCCTTCTTCCAGCATGTAGAAGACCTCGGCGTGCGGTGTGCGCGCGGTTTCCAGCGCCCGGGCCTCCGCCAGGTATTTCAACGCGACGTCAGGGTATGATTCGTTTCCCTTGTAGAACTCCCACCAGGCGTCCTCCAGGGAGCCCTGGTTGAGGTACTCCTTCCCCACCTGGAGGGAGGAAAGGTGAAACCGCTGGGCGTAGTACCAGGAGATGATTTGACTGCGGGCCGCCGAGATGAGGGCAGTGATGCGGTCCAGGATACCGGTTGTCGGCCGGTCGGCCTCGCGGCGCGCGAGGCCCCCGTAGATGCTCGCCAGCAGCTCGTACATGTCCTTGAAATGCCGCGTGATATCGGTGCCGTAATACACGAGCCAGGCGAGGTCCCTGGATGCCAGCACTTCCTCCGCGTAGCGCCGGGCCAGGTCCAGCCGCCCGAACTTCTGGAAGAGTATCGAGAGGTTCACCTTGGACAGGGGTGTGGAGTCCTTCGCGTATGCGTCCTGGTACTCCTGCTCGGCGGAATCGAATTCCATCCGCGCCTGGAAAAGCTCCCCGCGCGCGAGGTGTCCCGAGGGCCTGTCCCCCGTTGCGATCGACTCGTCGGTGAACCGGAGGGCCGAGTTGTAATGGAAGAAGTTGTGCTCCAGGAGCGAGAGGTTGTAGTAGGCGATGGCGGCAAACTCGCGATCCCCGACCCGCAGCGCCTCGTTCACGGATTTCAAGTAGTACTCGCGGGACCTGTCGTAGCGGTTCAGACCTGAGTAGACGGTGCCCAGCGTCATTGCCATGCCGCGCTGCATGCCCAGCCGCGCGATTCCCTTCAGGAGAACCTGCTCTCCCTTTTCGAGCTGGTGTGTCTTGAAATACATCCAGCCCAGATCGTCGACCGTGTCGGAGCTGTCCGGGTATCGCGTGAGGATCCTGGTCAGGTACTCGATGGCTTTTTTTTCCTGGTTGAGCTTTCCGAAGCAGCGTGAGATCTGGGTCAAGGTGCTGAAATCATCCGCCCCCTTGGTCTCGGCGTCCCGGTATTCACCCAGCGCAAGGGTGTACAGCTCCTTGTCATAGTAGAGGTCTCCCAGCGCAAGATTCGCCCGAGGCGAGGATGGGTAAAGCTGTTTCGCCCGTGAGAGTATTTTCACCGCCGTTTCGTAGGAGTTCTGTGAAATCGCTTCCTTTGCCTTCGAAGAAAGACTGTCCAGTGTATCCCCCTGTGCGGCCTGGGCAGCGAGCGCAAGCGGCGGGAGGAGCGCAAGGAAGGCGGCAAGGAGCAGCGCACGGTAATGCATTCAGGGTCTCCTCGCCAGGGTCCCCAGCGGGTTCACGATTCCCAGCAGCCGCCGCGGCCAGGCAATCTTCGCGCGATAGGACGCGGCGAACCCTTCATGCGCCGCGCGCGCGGACGCCTGGTCATCTCTTCCGAACGTGTCGCCGAATGATGCCTTGAGAAACATGTCGGCCAGTGGAGCAAGGGCGATGCCTCGGTCACGGCAGACCCGGGCGGCATGCTCGAGGGGCGACTCGGAGGCGCGGCGCATCATGCCCACGCCGGCCAGCGTGACCAGGCAAAGACGGTACGATGCCTTCACCCGCCTCCGCGGATTGCGGGACAGAAGCCCGGGAAGCCAGGGCAGAAGCTTCGCCGAAAAGAGGAACAGCGCATACAGAGCCGGCAGCGTGATGTACCAGAGCCGCGCGATCACGAGTGCGATCCGCGCGATCCGTGTTCCCCACCGGAAGGCGGACCCGACAAAGCTCGGCGCGGTCGGCGCCTTCTCGACCTGATCGGTCTGGTTCTGCAGTATTTCCGCGATCAGCTTTGCCATCCTGTCACGGTCCGGCGCGGGAAAGGGGACGAAATCTTCTCCCGGAGCCGGGGTGCGGGAGGTGGGATCGAACTCCACCCATCCGAGATTGCCGAAGTACACTTCCACCCATGCATGCGCCTGGAATGCGCGGACCTCGTAGAAGTTCAACACTTCCGACTGGGGATCCACGTAGAAGCCGACCGCCACGCGCGCGGGGATACCGAGGCTGCGGCACATCAGGGCCATTGCAAAGGCGAAGTAGGAGCAATAGCCCTTCTTGGAAACGAACAGGAAATGGTGAAGCTGGTTGCCGTCCTCCGCGATGCCCGGCTTCAAGGAGTACAGGTAGTGTGTCCTGAGATATTCCTCCATCGCAGCGGCTTTCCCGTAGTATGTAGGTTCCCCGGCCGTCACCTGCAGGGCGAGGGCGTGGATTTCCTCGTCGTTGCCCCCGCTGGTGTAGAACGAGAGCAGGTCCGGAGCCAGTGACGGTTGGGCCGTCACCTTCTGCGGTCCTGCCGCGGACCGTATGGCCCGGGAGTCGACCCGGTAGACCCGAAGGAAAGACGAAGACTTCCAGTTCTTCAGGGGCGCCACGCGCACCGGATAGTTCAGCGCGATGAGGGACGAGGGGTCGATTGTAAGGAAGAAATACTCCTGGCTGACGTTCTGTCGATCACGGTAGCCGGGGTCAGGAAACGTCTCCGGCGCATCGGGGACGACGGCGGGATACTCGTCGATCCCTTTGCCGCGCTCCATGAAGAAGTCCTGGTTGGGCGTATAGCCGGAAAGCACGAACCGCCTCAACAGGAACCTTTCTGCCCTGCCCTCCGTACGGAAGAGGAGAACGGCTTCGTCCGACGTGCGGATCTCGCTCTCCAGCCGCACGTAGGGGGCGAAATCGAACCTGAACAGCGTGGGCTTCATCAGCCCGCCCCCAGCTTTCACCGCCCCTTCTCCGTACTTGCCCAGGAGGAAAAGGAGAAAGACCAGCAGGAGCGGCACGAGTATCCAGGAGAAGCTGAGGACGGACCGGGCGTCGACGCGGTCTTTTCCGCGGCCGCGCTCGCCGGCAAGGAGGATGACGAAGAACTCCGCGACGATGAAGAGCGCAAGGGCCCAGGCAAAGAGGGAGGGATGGGTATAGAGGGTCAATCGATAGCCCGCCTGGGTCCAGAAAACCAGGACGATCAGAAGAGCGTTCAGCCCCGTTTCGACGATGATGAATGACCTGCGTCGCAGCGCGAGGAAGTTGAACAGCCAGGCGATGGCGTACGCCACGAGGGCGGGGAAAAAATCCTTGTCGAAATAGAAGAACATGAAATCCGTGGCGGGACCCGAGGCAATGGCGCGCTGCATCCGGAATACGAGGAAGAAGACGGCCCTCAATATGACGGGGAGGACCGCCGCGAGGGCCAGGGCAGGCACGATGCGCAGCCGCGCTTTCTCCATCCAGAGCCCCGCAAGCACGGCCAGGAGAAAGGACGCGCTCTGGAACACGAGGTCGAGCTGGTCGCGGAGCTGGAGGAAGGAGTTGACCAGGAGGAAATACAGGATGAGGTTTCGAATAAGGAAGAGCGCGAGCTCCCTGGCCCGTTCAGATCTCTGCCGCATGCCTCACCTTCCATGCCGGTCCCCGGTAGGTGGCCAGGTCCTTTGAAAGCGCGTCCGTGAACGCCGCTCTCTCCCGCCTGCCTGCGGCTGCCGGCGCGCCCGCGGCCTCCCCCTCGGGAAGGAACAGGAGCTCTTTCACGCGTCGACTCGGGGCGGGGACCTCCGCATCCAGTCCCTTGATGAACAGGCTCATGCTCCAGCCCAGACCCTTCACCCGGGACAGGATGCGTTCCAGGCCGGGAGAGCCGGGTGAAGAAAACACGGCGACGTGGAGGCTGCGTCTGCCGGGCAGCTCGGGTTTCCACGCGGCATCCGTCCACCACGCGTCGGCAAATGCCGCCAGGACCGCGGGCCGGGATTCCTCCGTATAGGACCGGCACGACGGCACCCCCGGCAGGGAGAGCATCACGTCGATTCTCCTGCCAAGGAGCGAAACGAGAAGGGAGGCGCAGGACTCCACCAGTCTGTCCAGGTAGTCCGCCGCGATTGCGCGCGGCACCAGCGGATTGGCCGTGCAGTCAAGGACAAAGAGGATACGGGACTCCGGCGGGGGCACCTCCTCCCCTATGCGCAGAAAGAGCTCGTTCATGTGGGCGAACACCTTCCAGTTGAGTCTCCGCACGTCGTCCCCTGGATAATACTTGCGCGCTTCCAGCAGCTCCTCGCTGCGCCTGCGCCGGGGCGCATATACCGCGGACTCTTCGGCCTGCTCCATGAAAGCGGCGGTCTCGGGCAGAGGGGACAGGGAGGGGAAGACGGTCAGCGTCTCACGAAGGGGGACGGAGAGCCGGTGAACCGTGAAGCCGAGAAGGTCCCGTACTTCGAAGAGCGCTTCCACGCTCGCGTACGCGCCGCGGCAGCTCGCGCTGAACGGAATGCTGCGCTCGTTTCTGCCCGGCGCAAGACGCGAAACGATTGCATCGACGCGCCGATCGTGCCAGGAGAGGGGGAGCAGCATCCTGACTCCGATCCCGGGAGGGAACGAGCGCGGCAGATGCGCCGAGATCTGGCCTTCCGCCCTCTCATCCGGGAAGATGCCGGCCGCCGGCAGGATGACGGACAGGAGCTCGGGCCGGGTGGCCTGCCGGCGGCGGAGAGAGAGCCGGAAGATGTGGCCGGCGGCAAGGGCATATGCGCTGAAGAGCAGGAAGCTCGATCCCCAGAAGAGCGCCGCCAGGTCGGCGCGGATCAGCCCCGCGGCGAGGATGACCAGGGAGAGCACGACGATGAGCAGACCGCGAAGGGTAAAGGGGAAGGCCGCCCTGGCCAGCCTGCCGGCGGCGGCCGCAAAACGCGCGGGCGTCATGGCACTTCCGCGCTAATAGGAGATGCGCGCGAGCTCAGACATGACGATCTCGCGCACGAGCGAATCGGCGTCCGTGCGCGCGTCCTTCAACCGCAATCGGTGGGAGATGACCAGGGGGGCCAGGTCGATGAGGTCCTGGTCGATGACGTATTCCCTGCCGTGCACCAGGGCAAACGCGCGCGCCGCGCGCACGAGCATGAGGCTGCCTCGGGGGGAAGCGCCCAGCGCGATGCCGCGATGCGCCCGCGTGGCCGCGGACACGCCGACAGCGGCCCGCATGAGCTTTTCATCGCAATAGATGCCGTCCACGCGCGTGCGCGCCGCCAGGATCTCGTCCTTGCCGCAGACGGGCCGCACCCCCGGCATCACGGTCTCCGAGGGGTCGTCCCGCACGATCCCCAGCTCGACCTCCGGGTCGGGGTAGCCGATGCGCAGTTTCATGAGGAACCGGTCGATCTGCGCGAGCGGGAGCGGGTAGACCCCCTCCATCTCGACCGGGTTCTGCGTGGCGATGACGAAAAAGAAGGGATCCATCCGGTAGGTCGTGTTGCCCACCGTGACCTGCCCCTCCGCCATGACCTCCAGGAGAGCAGACTGCACCTTCGGGGTGGTCCGGTTGATCTCGTCGGCAAGGAGCACGTTGGCGAACACGGGGCCGGGCGCGAAGACAAAAGTCTTCCGCGCCGGATCGAATACGTCCACGCCGGTGATGTCATAGGGAAGGAGGTCGGGAGTGAACTGGATGCGGCGGAACACCACGGCGCTTCCTTTGCGGGAGCGTGAGATCAGCCGCGCGACGGTTTTTGCCAGTGTGGTTTTGCCCAGACCGGGCACGTCCTCGATCAGGACGTGCCCGCCGGCCAGGATCCCCGTGACGAGATGCTCAAGGACCGCTCTTTTGCCCCTGATGACAGATTCCAATCCTTCCACGAGACGACGGGACAACGCGTGGGAGCTCTTGAAGTTCATTGGGGGCGGTGCTGCGGGATTCATCGCGCGCCGGCGAGGGGCAGCCGTGTCACCCATCGGCACGAATTTACCACCTTACTCGAGGAACGGATAGTACAGCAGCAGACAGGATTTCAGCTTCTGCGTGAGCCGCCGCAGCCGCTCGAGGTTGTAGGGGAATGTGAAGGCGACGAATTTTCTCAATATATATTGCTGGGCGTCGCGCACGCGCTTCTGCGGAAAAAGCCAGGAAATGCCCAGCCGTTCCCTGAGCACCGGGAGCAGGAAGCGCTTCACTGTCTTGTGGAATGTTTCCAGCTCCTGCACGCCCTGGAAAAGCTGTCTTTCCTCTCCCGGGTACAGCGAGGTCAGGGACACGAGCTCCCGGATGTCCCGCACCGTACGGAAATCGATGGGCATGCCGTCGATGATGAGGGAGAACCACGTCCGATCGAAGTGATTTTCGAATACTTCCTTGAGCTCGCTAATGACCCGGAGGATCTCCGTGTCGCGCTGCGACTGCTGGTCGATTGATTGTAGTGCGGCTTCCAACACGTGCTGCATTCTCCGTCCCTTTCCAGTATCGGACGGAGACGCCTTCCCCTTGAAGAGAGAGGTCAAAATCCGCGGAATACCGCGGCGCCCAAAATCTGCGGAAGGGGCTACGCGCGCAAGGCCAGCCCGTGGTAGGCTCACGCTGCGGTATTCCGCGGATCTAGAGTGCCGCTCCCGGGGGGAGGGTTGGGAGGTCACATAAACCGTAACAGGTTACGATCTTCCGCAAAGGCCCGTACAGAGGTTCGACTCCTTTGCCCCCCAAATTTTCCCTTCACGCATTATCTTCGGCTCTCACTATTTCATCCCAGTCATAGACGCCCGCGACTTTCTGTCCCGGCTTCAGGACCAGGAACTCCTCCGCATCCCAGTTCCCATGAACCAGATTGCGGATGAGGCGCATGTCGCCGGGGAGCTGGACGAACTCACGGCCGCTCGCCTCCGCCTCCGCTTTCGCCTTCTCTGCAAAACCGAGGTGAGAGAGCTCCGGCACGTCGATGAACACGATCTGGTTGTTCTGCCGCGAGGCGGTGAGCGTCTCCATGATGTACTTCGCGTTCTCCGCGCCATACAGGGCCGCGTACTCATCGTATTTCTGCGCCGCGGTACGGGAGTACCCGTTCGGCGGGTACGCCGTACTCCGCGGATTGTTGTCCAGGCCGGGCGCCTGGATCGCGCTCGCATCGTGGATCCACGTGCCGCCCCGCTCCATGTAGCCTACGGATGAGAAAGGGAGGCTGGGGTTGTCTGAAAAATGTTCCTTGAACGCCTGGCGCGAGCCGAGGAAAATGGTGCAGCAGTCGTGCGCGCGGGGCAGGACAATCGGCGTCTTTGTTGCCGCCGCGCCGAGCACGCCGTTCCCGCACAGCCCGAACCCGAGGAGTATGGCGTCATAGGCCACGCTGCCGCTTTCCGCGGCGTCGATCTTCGACTGCACCAGGGAGCGCAGGAAATCGCTGCGCTCGTGGGCGTTTTTTTCGGTGAACTCGAGATCGACCCTGTGGGGGGACGTGGCCACGCACAGGCACACCTCCCGGTAGAACACTTCGCATGCAATGAGCTTGAACACCATGAGAGCTTCAGCTCACTTCCAGTGACAGGATGAACGTGTCCACGTCCTTTCTCTGGGACGCCTCCTGGTCGCGAAGCCGCGCGATGCCCTCCCGGAGCTTCGCCAGCTCGACTTCCTGGTCCGTGAGTGTTTTTACGTACGTCTTGTACAGATCGGAGCTCTGGGAGAGCCTGTCCATGTTCGCCCCGATGCGTGACTGGTCGTTGACGATCTCGTTCACCCGCGTTTCCAGCCGCGTTCGCTGCGAGACGGTCTCGGAAACCTTCTGCTGGAGAGCCACGACCTTCTGGAGCGCGGTCTTGACCGCCTGGCTCACCACCTGGCTTGACAGGTAGAACGCGACCTGGTCGCCCCCGAGGCTGGACAGGGAAACGCTCTGTGCGACCGTGCGGGTCTCCACAACGGAGAGCTTCGCGGACTTTCCCGCGGCAACGGGGAGAGCGAAACGGTACGCGTCCCGTGTGCGCTCCGCCGGTTCTTTGGGTTCGGCCAGGGTCCAGTCCGACTGGAAGGGGTGCTCGAGGAGCACCGTCCGGTTCTTCGCGCCGCGGCTCTTGATGCTGTAGATCCGCTCCCTCTGCTGCCTGTTCGTGGAGAAGAAAACTCCCTTGCTGATCTTCACGGACACGAGCGTGACCGGGGAGGCGCCCTGCTGCGCCTCGACCTCGGTGTCCAGGTCCATCGCATAGGTGACGAGCTGCTCGGCCCCGGGGGCCAGATCCGTGATCTGGGCGTCACCCGCGTAGGTCCCGCCGTCGAACACGGTGAGGGGGCCCTGCATGAGGTGGAGGCTGCTCGTGTTTTTCAGCTTCACCGCGTTCAAGGGATACTTCGGGTGGGTGGATTCGTTGTACAGCGAGTACCGCTCGCCGGAGACCTGCTGATTAAGGATGGGGAGCATTGCGGACTGCTGACGGGGAAGGGTGACAGGCTTGTCGATGGCGTACTGGAAGAGCTCGCCGACCTGGGCCCCGCTCGCGGCGGCAGCCACGCCCTGAGAGACGGAGAACTCGCCTCCGCCCGGACCCGCGGCGAACCCGCTCCCTGCCAGCGCCCGGGGCGCGGCCGCGGATTTGGCTGCCGGGGCGGGTGCCGCCTCCGGCATGGGGGCCTCCTCCGCTAATGCCGAGTCGGCCGCCGACTCTTTCTCCTCCATCGACATCTCATTCGTGCGCGGCCGCAGCGACTGGTAGAGCTCGAGCTGCACGACAGGCCGCTGGAGGTAGAGGGGCTGGTAAAGATCCATGATGAATGTGATGGGCCTGCCCGACACGAGGGTAAGGGCCACGCTCCTCCAATCCGTGTCCGATGTGTTCTCCACCATGGCCCAGCCCTGAAGAAGGTGCGGGCTCTTGTCCGCAAGGACAAGCCGGTAGCTGGTCTTCCAGACCGGGGATTCCAGGATATAGCCAATGCGCACACGGCGCTTTCCCGTCCCCGTGAAGTGGAGCACGACCTTTTTTTTCTCAATACCGTGAGAGGAGGAAAGGACCTGGAGCGCCTGGGCCAGGTCCTCCTGCACTTCCTTGCGGAGGAACCTGATTCCCTGCACGTCGATCAAAGCCAGGCTCGTGATGCCTGTCTGCGTGTTCAGGGTCAGGAACTCTCCGGCCACGTCTCCCTTGGGGCCCGTCTGGGCCTGCCGTGTCTCGACGCCGATTATGGATCCGGAAATCCTGTTCCCGCCCGTCATGCTCACCTCGACCGACTCTCCCCGCGTCTGCGTGAGCAGGCCCGCCAGAGTGGGATTGGAGGTCAGGTCAATGGAGAAGCTCTTGAGGGTGCGGGTGATGGGGTCGCGTGACGAATAGGTGACGCTGGAGACTGCCCCCCCGTCCAGATCGCGCAGCACGAGGCTCTTCAGAAGGTCGTTGATCTGGTCCGAAGAGAAGGTGAGCTCCATGCGCGCGTTGCCGTCCACCGTGCCGTCGTGCTGGAAGTAGCCCACGCCGCTCGTGAACAGCACGAGACTGGAGATCGGGACGGTGACGTCCTTCTCCTCCGCCTGCGCGGAGGCGGACAGGGGCGCCAGGAGAATGAGCACAAGCAGGAAACCCGTGAAGGGACGCATGCGTTACTCCTTGGGGGCCGGTGCGGATGCCGGGAGAGCCGGCTTCGAATCGGCATGTGAGAAGAGAAATCCGAACAGCCCGCCGATGACCCCGCCCGCAATGTGGGCAAGCTGGGAAATCGTGTCGGGATTGAGGGCATTCACGAACTCGCGTACCAGGTAAAGGACGACGATCAGGATGAAGGTGAGGGGGATCTCTCCCTGGCGGATATTGGTGAAAGAGCTGAGCAGAATGAGCATGAACACGATTCCGCTGGCGCCGTACAGACCGGTTCTGACGATGAGCAGGTTCAGCAGCGCGGTGGCAAGCGCCGTGACGAGCATCATGAGAAGGAGCGGGAGCGATCCGTATTTCTCCTCCAGCACGGGTCCGATGAGCAGGATGAAAGAGAAGTTGCTGATCAGGTGGGCCCATCCCTGGTGGCCGATCACGTAGGTGAAAAGCCTGAGCCAGGAAAGCAGGGAACCGAATTGGAACGTGGGAGGCAGGACGAAAAACGTGCGGATGAATACGCCGCCGCTGATCTGGTCGATGAGCAGAACCACCGCGCACAGGAGGGCGAACGAGAGAATGACCGGTGAATTATAACGAATGCGCAGTCTCATCCCTTTCCTCCCCCGGGCTCACCGAGCCTGCGGGCAAGCTCCGCCTGGATGGCATCCGCGAACCGGGGGATTGCCTCGTTTCTGGTTCCGACCCCCTGCATACGGGCACCCCGACCCCCGCCCTTGGCCCCGGCAATCTCGAAGAACGCCGGGACGATCTGCGAGAGATCCAGGCTTTCTCCCAGCGAATGGGCGGCGATCCACTGGAAGCCGTCGGTCCCTCGATCGATGGCGATGACGAGCCTGCCGGGCCCGGCGATCACTCTTTCCGCGAAGGCCTTCAGGTAGTCGCCCCCCGCGGCGTCGAACACGCGTTTGACAAGAACGCCTCCTCCGATGGAGGGGGCGCCGGGCACCGACGCGTCCGCATCCAAGGCCGCCTGTGCCACGCGCAGCCTGCGCAGCTCACGGGCCGATTCCCTCTGACCATTCAGCAGCTCCGCCACCCGGTCCGGGACGTCCGCTTCCCCGCATGTGAGAGTACGGGTCAGGGCCTGCACAAGGGAGACCTTGCGGCCGTAATCCTCCATCGCCCGTTTTCCCATCATGGCGTGGATGCGCACTCTTCCCCTGATCTTCTCCTGCGCAACCGCCTTGATGAGAAACACGCCCCCCGTGGATGCAAGGTGCACGCCCCCGCAGGCGGCGTAGTCGAAACCTTCGATCTCCAGGATCCGAAGTCTCCCGGCGTCAGGAGGAGTGCGCCGCAGCGGAAATCGCGAAGCTTCCGAAGGGTCGATTTCGTGCAGCAGCACCCGTCGGTTCTCCTTGATGACGGCATTTGCAAGCTCTTCCGCTTCACGTAGTGTGTCCTCGGCTACGGAGTCCGCCTTGAGCTCGATGGTCGTGTCGTCTTCCCCGAAGTGCACCGATACGGTCTCCAGCTTTCCCGCCCGAAGAAGCGCCTGTGAGAAAATGTGCTGGCCCGTGTGCTGCTCCATGAAGTCGCGCCTGCGTTTTCCGTCCACCGAGCCGTGCACGGCGGCGTGCACCATCTCCGGGCCGAGGGCCGGCTCCACCACGTGCACGATATCCTCCCCCCGATACTCCACGGCGAGCACCCGCGCGCCGCCCAGCGCGCCCCGGTCACACGGCTGCCCGCCGCCGCCCGGGTAGAAGCAGGTGCGGTCGAGGAGGACCTCGCAGCGGCTGTCCCGCGTCTCGATTGCCATTGCGCGCGCGTCGAACTCGAGCAGCGAGGAATCGTCGTAGTAGAGCTTTTCCGTCACAGATAGTGCATACCTTCAATCGTTCTCCTTGACAAGGCTCCGGGCCCGATCCTACCATGCGCCTCATGGAAGCGAAGGCTATCGGAGCCTTTCCCGCGACCTGAAAGGGGAGTTCCATGCCGGCACTGGCGCCGCTCGAAGAATTGAAGGACGTGCTCGCGCGCCTGGAAGAGCTCAAGGCGCAGCACCCCGAGGCGTACGACGCCTTCGCGGGTCTTCTGAGAAAATATCGCAAGGTGGGCTACAAGAACATCTGCAAGCTCCTGCTCGGCGAATCGACACCGGAAAAGCTCAAGGGTGAGCAGTAGATGTCGAACCCGCCGGGTACGCGAGTACGCGTTCCGCGCGAATGCGGTACGTCGATGCAGAATCCGCCGGGTACGTCGACGCAGCAGCCGCTCATGGCTGCCTTCGACGTCGAGACCACGGGCCTGATTCCCGGCGTGGATCGGATCGTCGAGCTGGGCGCGGTCCTGTTCCAGGGAGAAGACGTGCTGGACACCTTCGACCAGCTCGTCGACCCCGGCATCCCCATGCCGCAGGATGCCCGGAAGGTCAACGGCATTTGCGACGGCATGCTGCAGGGAATGCCCTCGGTCGCCGCTGCCCTGCCCCCTTTCCTTGCGCTCGTGTCGAAAGGAACCCCTGTGGCGCACAACGCAGTATTCGACGTGGGTTTCCTTTCCGTGGACATCATGGCCGCGGGGCTGGAGGCCCCGCAGGGGCCCGTGCTGGACACCCGCATCCTTGCGCGCCGGGCATTTCCCGGGCGCTTCAGCTACAGCCTCTCGAACCTGGTGCGTGACCTTTCAATCGAAGTGACGGGCGCGCACAGGGCGCTCGCGGATGCGCACGCCTGCCGGCTCTTCTATCTGCAGTGCGTGAGGGCAGGGGGCGTTGAGAAGCTCGCCCGTTCGTGCGGAGAGCCGCTGGATTTCACCGTGCACGCGCCGCGCTTTGCGCGCACGGCAGCGCTGCTCCAGCGCGCAATTGCCGCGGGAGCCGAGGTGGGGATCACCTATCGCAGCGCGAGGGGCGAGAAAACCGAGCGGACCATACGGCCCCTCTCGTTCTCGTGCATGGGCGGGTCGGTCGGCGTGGTCGCCTTTTGTTCTCTCAGAAACGAGAAACGCACCTTTCTCCTCGACTCGATCACCGTGGAGCGCATGGTCAGGTGAGGCGCGCGATCTTCACCCTCGGGTGGCAGGGCGCCGCAAAATCCACGGCGTACCGTGGCGCGGTAACCCGCGGATTTGGCGCCGCATCTGATCAATCCTGCGCCGGAGAGTACGCGCTCATTGCCGCACTGCTTCCGGCGGGACGCGCGGGCTCTCTCAAGGCCTGGCAGGAGCTGGCCGACTCGCTTGATGTGGAGCTGTCCGCGTCCTGGCTCGTCTTCCGCGCGCCCGCGTCCCGCCCGGGGATTCCGGACGAAGTGCGCCGCGCCTTCTGCGGTGCACAAGCAGCGTCCACGCACAAGGAGCTTGTTCGCGCCATCCGCCGTGTGCAGGCGGCGGCTGCGCGCTCCCGCGTCGTCACCGATTTCGACCTTGTGGCCCGGCGATGCGCCGCCCTGCGGAGAGCGGGGAAGCGCATCGTGTTCACCAATGGCGTGTTCGACCTGTTCCATATCGGGCACCTCCGTCTGCTGCAGGCGGCGCGCGCGCAGGGGGACGCTCTTGTCGTGGGCATCAACAGCGACGAGTCCGCGAAGTCGCTCAAGGGAAGAGCGCGGCCGGTGGTGCCGCAGTTCGCGCGCGCGGAGCTCGTTGCCGCCGTGCGGGGCGTGGACTTCTGCGCCATTTTCGGGCAGGACGATCCGCGCGCGCTGCTGCGTGCCGTGAGGCCGGACATCCTTGCCAAGGGCTCGGAGTATTCGCTCTCGGCAGTGGTGGGCAGGCGGATGGTGGAGGGCTGGGGAGGAAGGGTCATTCTTCTTCCCCACGTCGAGGGGTGGTCATCCACGCAGGTGATCGGGAGACTGGGTTCTCGAACCAGGGGAGCCGTGCTACGCTCCCCCACGGGGGACGGCAAATGGCGGGACTGACACACGAGGCGACAGGGAAGATCGACGGCATCCTCGCAGGTGCGGCCCGCGAGGGCAGGAGCTCCCTGTACGAACACGAGGTATACGGCATCCTAGCCTGTCTAGGGCTCTCCGTGCCGCGGTTCATTTTCGTGCGGGACGTCAAGGAAGTGGGAGAGGAAGCGCTGCGAGGCTTCGGCCACTCCCTGATCGTGAAAGTCGTTTCCCCGGGGATACCGCACAAGCAGAAGCTCGGCGGCGTGAAAAAAATCTCCGCCTCCGATCCGCTCTATGTCCAGTTCGTGCTTGCCCGGATGCGCGAGGAGGTGCTGTCCCATTTCGAGGAGCATGCGCGGCCCGAGGTCGTCGGGTTTCTCGTCGCGGAGCACATCTCCTTCACGCAGGCCCTCGGCTACGAGGTATTGATCGGTTTTCGTGAAGATCCCGCGTTCGGTCCCGTGCTCACCGTGAGCAAGGGAGGGGACGATGCGGAGTTCTTCGCCGCGCACTACGATGCCGCGAATCTCTTCCTGCCCCCCATGGAGTACGCGGAGGCACTTGCTTTCACCCGTTCCCTGCACATCCGGTATAAGTTCGAACAGATCGGGCACCCCGAGTACCTCGCGCTCATGGCGAACGCCATGGCGGAGTTCAGCGGCCTCGCCCTGCGCTACTCGCCCATGGCGGAGAAGCCTCGGTTCGTGATCAAGGCCCTGGAAGTGAATCCATTCGCCATCTCGTCCGACGGAAGGTTCGTCGCCCTTGACGGCCTCGCGGAGTTCAGCCCCGCGCCCTCCCCCGAGGAATGGAACCCCCGCGTGGACCTCGGGAACCTGGACGCTTTTTTCCAGCCGCGGGGGATCGCGGTCATCGGGGTTTCCGCGGACCCGGCGAAGTACAGCCTTGCCCGCGACATCGCGGAGCTTCTTCACGAGCTGCGGCGTGACGACCTGTACCTGGTCAACCCGCACGGCGGCACGCTGCGGCTCGGCACGCATGACTACCCCCTGTACCGCTCGCTCTCCGAGGTGCCGGGACAGGTGGAGCTGGCGGTGTACGCGGCGCCGGCGCAGAGCGCCCCGGAATTCCTGCGCTCCCTGCAGGGCAGCCGCGTGCGCGCGGTCGTGCTCATTCCCGGCGTGCCTTCCTCGATTCCCTACGTCCAGTATGCGCGGGAGCTTCGCGGCGCGACGCCCACCGGAATCCGCGTGATGGGGCCCAACTGCATGGGCGTCTATCATGCCCCGGCCCGGGGCAGACCGGGCATCAACACGCTTTTCATCAATGAAAAAAGGCTCGAGGTCAGGTCCTCGGAGTCCGCCAACGTCGTCCTGCTCACCCAGAGCGGCGCCCTGGCGGTGACGGTCATCGACAAGCTGCGCTATTGCAGGCCGCTGCGCTCCGTGGTCAGCTTCGGAAACAAGTTCGACGTGAAGGTGGGAGAGCTGCTGGCGCATTTCGCGCGCGACCCCTCGATAAAGGTCGTGGCGGTGTACCTGGAGGGACTGGACGCGGGGGAGGGCCGCGCATTCTTCGAGCGCGCCCGGGAATCCACCAAGCCGATCATCGCCTACAAGGGCGGCCGCACGGAAGCCGGCGCGCGCTCCGCGGCGTCGCATACCGCCTCGATGTCGGGAAACTATGAGGTGTTCCGTTCGGCCTGCCGGCAGGCCGGCGTCATCCTCGCGGAGACCATCGAAGAGTACTACGATCAGATCAGGGCGTTCTCACTCCTTGCCGGCAGGCCGCCCCAGGGCAACAGGGTTGCCGGTGTCGTGAATGCGGGGTTCGAGTCGACCGTCGGAGCCGACGAGCTCAAGGGGCTCACGCAGGCAAAGCTCTCCGCCGCAACTCTCGAGAAGCTGAATACCATAAACCGGCACGGCCTCGTGGACACATCCTCCCCCTTTCTGGACATCACGCCGATGGCCGACGATGCGATGTACGCCGAGTTCGTGGAGGCGATAATCCAGGACGAGGGGGTGGACTGCGTGTTCGTGGCGGTTGTGCCGCACGCCGTGTCGCTCAAGACCGTGCCGGAGACCTGCCGCGATGCCGACGGCCTGGCGAGCCTTCTCGTGGGGATTTCCCGGCGGCATTCCAAACCCATGGTCGTGTCGGTGAACGCGGGCCGTCACTATGCGGATTTCGTCGCGGCGCTGGAAGAAGGGGGGCTGCCGGTCTATCCGGATATCCGCCCCGCCATCACCTCCCTGGACACTTTCGTCTCGTTCTGCCTCGGAAGGAAGGCGGCATCGGCGTGCGTTCCCCGGTGACCCCCCTCCGGTAGCGCTCCCAGTGGAAATGTTTCAGCTCGTCGACAGGAACGGGACGCCCGTCGGAACGGCATCCCGGGAGGAGTGTCACGGCAATCCCCTCCTCATCCACCTCGTCGTGCACCTGCACGTGTTCGATGCGCAAGGGCGGCTCTACTTGCAGAAGAGATCGATGAGGAAGGACACCAACCCCGGGCTCTGGGACACCTCCGTGGGAGGCCACGTGAGCGCCGGGGAAGACGTGGCGGCGGCCCTGCTTCGGGAAGCCCGTGAAGAGCTGGCCATCGATGCGGCAGGCGCGAAGTTCCTCTATGCGTTTCTCTACGAAGGCAGCTTCGAATCGGAATACGCTCAGTGCTTTTCCCTCACGTGGCGGGGAGAGATCCACCCCGACGCTGATGAAATCGAGGAAGGCGGATTTTTCAGCCTGGACGAGGTGGAGTCTCTGATCGGCACCCGGGCGCTCACTCCCCTGTTCGAGCGTGAGTGGCCGATGCTCGTGCGCGCCCATGGCACATCCAGATGAGAACGGGTCATCGTCGCTTTATTGTCAACAATCCTTACTTTTTATTGTCAACAACATGCCGAATGACGGCCTCGATGCCCGGCAGCACATTCACCCGTTTCAGTGCCACTCCCGGATGAGCCGTCGGAAAGACTCTGAAGATCTCGTCGGCGAATCCCTGTCCTATGGACTTCACCCTAGAGAAGTCAAGAATGACCTCACGGAATTGATCGAGCCGTGCAAGCAGGCGTCTGGCCTCCGACCGCGAGACATACTCGCCGGCGTAGAATCGCACGGTCACAAGGCTTCGTTCGAACCGGAACTCGAATTCCTCGGGCGCGAAGGCAGAGAACACGTCCTTGAGCTTGCGCCGCGCCGAGCGGCTCACCCACAAGGACACTTCGGTGCCTCGGAGAAAGGTGCGGACATTCACAAAAGTGTCTTTCTTCCGCGCGTCAAAGATGAGCTCAAGCCGGTGGGACCGAAGCGCAAAACGATCGCACGCCTTCGAGGTGAAAAAAATCCCTTCTCCGGCGTGCCGTTCCGGCACTGACGTGGCCTTCCCCTTGAGAAGCTCACCGATCGCCGCTTCCTCCTCGGGGAGGCGGTGGCGCTCCGCAATCGAGGTATACACGCCCACCCCCTGATCTCGTATCCGGGCGTGAACCTCGCGGTACGCCAGTGTGACGTACACCGCGCACGTTGGTGAATGTGAGTGCTCGATGGCGTTGTTGAGCATCTCGGTGAAAGCATAGGCGAAAATCTCATATGCCGCGGCGGACAGGGAGCGCCTGAGCGCGAGGCGCAGGGCCACCTCCGCGAGCACCGCGTCCTCCATGAGTCCGTCGATCCGATATTTCCCGTGAAATGGCTCCGGTGCAGGGGCGGTCGGCGCCCTGCCGCCGCGATCGGGAAGGCGGTACAAGACCCCCCTGGTTCTTCCGGTTCGCCTTAGGCGTCCCTCGTCCAGGAGGCGGACGAGATGGCGATGGGCGGCTTGCCGGGACAGCCCTAACAGCGCCGCGATCTGCGCACCCGAAAGGGAGTCGTGTGATCTCAGGGTCTTGAGGATCCGGCTCCTCGTGTCCATGCAGGTGACTTTGTGGCTTTGTCAGCTTATTGTCAACATATCAAAGATCCTATTGTCAACTATGCGAATGACTTCAGGCCCGGCAATGTGTGGTATCATTACTGCGGAGGATAAGATGAAGAGGCGGCGTGTCATTTTCGTCGTCGCGGTCCTGTTGTGCGCGGGTGCCGTCGGCGCGAGCGCCCAGCTCAGGCTCGACGTCGACATCGCCTGGCCGGTCTTTGCGGGAATCAAACTCGGGGACCTGGGCGTGCCGGGGGGCAGGACTATCGACCAGTACCTGATTCTCCTGCCCGAGATCGAAGCAACGTACCAGTTCGGGGAAGGCCCCGTGCGCTTCGGCGCCGGCGTCAAGGCCGTGACATTCATCGTCGAAAGCCTGTTGTGGCCCAACGCTTTCGTGGAGATAGACCTGAATCGCATCGTGATCCGCGGCGACCTTGGAGGGGGGCTGTTTTTCGTCTTCGGCCGTGCCAACCAACTGTTCAACACCAGCTGGACCTGGATCGTTCCTCAGATCGACGTCGGCCTGAAGCTCGGCGACCGGTTCAGGCTCGGCGGCGGGGCCATCGCGCTGGCTCCCTTCGACAACATGAACAACTTCGGCTTTCTCCTCTACGTGAACGCGCGCTTCATCGTTCTCTTCAAGTAGCCGCGTTCCGAGTGCCTGCCAAATGTCTGCGGGCCCGGCGCGCTCCCTTCATGTCACTCCCGCACCTCGTGGTACTCATCCGACGCCTGGCGCGCCAGGCCGAGGTACACGCGCGCATTCTCCCGGATCTTCTCCAGCGCGGCGTCGTCCACCACCTTGACCGCTTTTGCGGGGCTCCCCACCAGGAGGGACCGGGGAGGGAATACCTTGCCCTCGGTGACGAGGGCCCCCGCTCCCACGATGCTTTCTTTTCCGATCACCGCCCCGCTCAGAATCACCGCGCCCATGCCGATGAGGCAGTCGTCCCCCACGGTGCAGGCATGCAGCACGGCGTTGTGTCCCACCGTGACTCCTTGTCCGATCGTGCACGGAAGCCCGGTATCGACGTGGACGGTTGCGCCGTCCTGGATATTCGTTCCCCGGCCCACCGTGATCGGCGCAATGTCGGCCCGTATCGTCGCGCTGAACCACACGCTCGTCTCTTTTCCCAGCGTGACGTCCCCCGCGATTTCAGCGTTCCATGCCGCGAAGATCGCATCCTTCATGCGGGGGATCTTGTCCCCGATTCCGTGCACCATTGCGATCACCTCTCCTTTCCCGCAATCCGGGTCGCGACGCCCGATTTCACGAGTTGGGCGTTTATCGATATCCTGTTCTTGAGCACGACTCGCGCCCGGACCGCGGAATCTCCGTCAGGCTGGGCGTCCATGAGGAATACCTTCTTCTTCAGTACCCTTTGCGTCAGGTAGGAGAGCGCTGCCGCCGGGTCAGCAACGTGCACGTCCTGAAGAATCACGCGCATGCCGGAATCCAGCATGAGCGAGCAATCCTTCCCAACGGAAACAACGGTATGGAGCGTCGGCCTAGGGCGCGCGGCCGTTCCCCCTTCAGCGGGCACTAGGTCCGGTACCCTCGGTTTCCAGCCGCCGTGTACATCCGGGGAGCCGGCCTGCCGTGCTTCCCGGCATATGGCATCCGGCCGAAGCCTCTCCATGGCCAGACGGACGAACTCTTCTTTGATTTCGTAGCCGATTGCGTTTCTGCCTAGTTCCTTTGCCACCGCGGCCGTCGTTCCTGTTCCCAGGAAAGGGTCGAGCACGGTATCGCCGGGGAAGCTGAACATGCGGATCAATCTGCGCGGAATTTCCTCTGGAAAGGGAGCCTCGTGGCCTTTTTTCCGCGCTCCGCCGACCTCCCAATGGCCTGAAAACCAGCTTTTCCATTCGTCGCGGCTCATTGCAGCGCTCTTTTTCAATTCCGCTTCCTTCTTCTTCAGTGTCCCCGGTTTCTTGAAGAGCAGGATGTACTCGAAGTCTATCTCGACGATCCCGTTGGGCGGATGGGGATACGAGCCCATCACCGTTGCCCCGCCCGAGGTGTTCATCGTTGTTTTCTTTCGCCAGATGATCGAGCCCATGTAGTCGAACCCAAGGGCGGCGCATTGGCAGATCACCTCCGCGTGCAAGGGGATGACCCTGTAGCGGCCGTAGAGGCTGGCGCGGGCAAACTGGTCCCCGATATTCACGCACAGCCGCCCGCCCTCCCGCGTGACGCGGTAGCATTCTCCCCACACGAGGGAAAGGTCGCGGAGGTATGCGTGCAGTCCCTGGCCGTGCCCGATCTGCCCGGGCACGCCGTAATCCTTTATCTGCCAGTACGGGGGCGAGGTGACGACCAGCTCCACGCTGCTCGAATCGAGCTCGGCCATGCGCCTGCTGTCACCGTGATAGATGAGCGCGCTGATCCCCGTCGTCCGCATCGCGGGAGTATATCTCCGCGCGCGCGTGTTGACCAAGCCCCTGCAATGCCGTAAGGTCTCCGTCGTATCACGATGTGATATAAAAAAAGCAAAAGGAGTGAATCTATGAAGCGTGTGCTTGTGATCCTCTCCGCCGGCGTTTTTGTCTTGTCCTCGTGCATGAGTACCGGCACCTCCGTCTACCAGTCTCGCGCCCCTGAAACCCGCGGCGAGCGGGCCATCTCCTCCAATATCGAGCTCGTGAGCGAGGTTGACCTGGACGCCTCGATGCTCGGCGTGTTCTATTCACGGGAAACATACAAGAACGGAGACGCGCAGACCTTGCTTTTCACCCAGCGGGGGAAGGGCGGGTTCGGATCGAAGGCGGAAGGATCGATCAAGGACTATGACTTGAGCGAAACAGCCTCATTGAGCGTCGAGCAGGCCAGGAAATTCCTGAGCGCCATCGAACAGTTCATCGCGATGGATCCCAAATCCCTCGCACCCTCGAAGATGTTCAATTTCGAGCTGTACTCGGGCACCCTTGACATGACGGAGGGAAACGAAAAGTACCGTCCGTTCAAAGACCTGACGTTCATCGTCATCTGCTCCGTGACCAATGCCGGGAAAACCTTCAAGACTGTGTTCCCCATCACCGTGACCAACCTGTACGGCAATCGTATGACCTCGTACAAGACATTCGATCTGACGACGGAGCAGGTCCAGAAATTCCACGACGCCCTCACCGCGGCACTTGCGAAATCAACACCGGTCACCGCGCCGGCCTCCTCGGATCAGCCTCATACCTGACACGCGGCTCTTGCGAGAGGCGCGTCGGCCGGGCGGAGCGCCTCTCATCCATTCCCCCGGGTTGGACTACCGTCCCCCGTTTGACTCCCGCCGTTCCCGCCCCTTACATTTGGTCCTGGAGGATCTTGATGAACGTGATGCTTACCAGCGGCCAGAAGGCCCCTGATTTTTCACTCTCCGACCAGGATGGCAGGACGGTCAAGCTTTCCGCCTTCCAGGGCCGCAGGGTGCTGCTCTATTTCTATCCGAAGGCGGATACCCCGGGATGCACCACGCAGTCGTGCGCGGTCAGGGACGCAAGGCAGGATCTGAAGAAGCTCAAGGTCGACGTGCTGGGGCTCAGTCCGGATGCGCCGGAAGATCAGAAGAAGTTCGACGTCAAGTACTCACTCGGTTTTCCGCTCCTCGCTGACCTCGATCACAAGGTCGCCGATGCGTACGGGGTCTGGGGTGACAAGACGAACTATGGAAAGACGTACAAGGGCATAATCCGATCTTCGTTCCTGGTGGATGAAAAGGGCATCATCCTGCGCGCCTGGTACAATGTGAAGCCGGAGGATACCGTACCCAAGGCCCGGGAGGCTCTGGAGCAGCTCTCCACCGCGAAATAGCGCTTCCCAGGTCAGCCTCCAATCAGTCTGACCCGGCGGCCGGGGCCAGGTCGAGCGTCACATCGTTGTCGGCGGGCGCTTGGTCGTGCCAGAGACCCTCGACGAGGTCCCTTCTGCTTCCTGCAACAATGCCGGCCCACAGGCCCACGCCTTTCGTGCTGAGCGCCTCTGTTCCGGTGAAGTGCTCATCTCCGCGAAAATGCGCGAGGGACGCGTCGGCAACCTGGGAAGCGATTGTCGAGGCCTCTTTCGCCGAGATGCCGATGCCGCTCATCATTCCGGAAACTGTCTGCGCAATGCCTTCCGCCAGGCTGTTCCTTGCGTATTCCCAGAAATCAACCCCACGCGCGGCGAAAGAGGGCACGGTTTTGATGAATGAGGAGGTGACCACCATCTTCTGCTCCGCAGTGATTTCCACGCATCTCACGGGAACGGGGAACGTTACGAGAGAACCGGTCTCGATATCGTAAAGGAACTTCCCGTCCTTCATTTTCATTCCGGTGATGTCCTGCGCGTGGAAGTGCCCGGTGAACACGGCGCGCACATTGGAGGCGGCGAGCATCGCGGAGACCTGCTGCCATCCGTTGACCAGGTAGTCACTGAAGTATTTTGCCTGGCCCGCGAAGTGCTCCCGGACGCCGTGATGCATCATCATGATCACCGCCTTGTCACGCTGCATCGCTTCTTCAAGAACCGACTCGATCCAATCAATCCGTTTCCGGGTGAGCCCGGCTCCGGACACCGACGCGCCTTTCCTCATGTTCCCGGCATAGTCGGCGGAATCCACGGCAAGGAGCCACAGTCCCGGCGCCGGCTCCGCGACATAGCTCAGCGAGCCGGGGTCCCTCATCAGGGCCTCCCCGTAGCCGCACTCCCGGTAGATCTCTGCGAAGGAGGCCGGCGTGACCGTCAGCACCCGCTCCTTTCCCGATGCACGGAAGGCAAAGGCGCGTGGATTGAGGACATCGTGATTGCCCGGCACAACGTACACTTTGACTCCGGCCCGTGCGAGCCCTGCGAGCTGCCGCGCCATGAGCAGGTGATCCGGGAGCTCGCCGTCCTTGGTCAGGTCTCCCGGGATGAGCAGGAAGCTGACGGCAAGGCTTTCCACCCGCTGTATGGCTACGGAGAGGATCTCCCCGCTTTCCCGCAGGAGCTTGCGGTCGTTGTCATCCGTTCCGAGGCTCTGGTCGAAAAGGTGCGGGTCACTGAACACGGCAAAGCGCACCGCGGGATAGGAGGCCGCGTGCGCGGCCTGAGGGGCCCCACGCGTGCCCGCGCACGATCCGAGCAGAACCGCTGCGAGGCATGCCAGGACGGCGCGGATGACGCGTGGGGAGCTCATTCCCCGAGCATAAGACGCGGTTTTGACGCGTTTCAAGCGGCGCGGCTCACCGGACGGGGCGATTGACGGCACGAGGACGTCTTCTCTCCCGGCGTGGATGCTTGACCACCGGTTCTGTTTCGTGGCACATAGGGCACGATGAAACGACGCGCATTGCTGCTGGCGGGGCTTTTCTTTTCAGCCGTCGCATTCTCTCAAGCCATTCCCACCATGGGAACGAGCTCACGACGCCAGCCGCCTCTTCCGCAGGACGGGAAAGGGAAGGGCACTGCGATCGTGCCTATTCTGGTATACCATTCCATCAGACCCTACATACCGTCCGATACTTCAGGCGTCCGCAGGTATGTCGCGACTCCCTCCACGCTCGAGGGGGAGCTCTCCTGGCTGAAAACCAACGGCTTCACTTCGATCACGTTCGACGATCTTGCCCGCCACCTCGCGCAGGGCGAGCCCCTGCCGGCAAAACCCGTGATCATCTCCTTCGACGATGATTGGGAGGGCCAGTACAATTATGCGCTGCCCCTGCTGAAGAAATACGGCTTCACCGCCACCTTCTACATCTGGGTGGTCGTGGTGGGAATGAAACACCATATGACCTGGGACGAGGTGAAAGAGCTGGACGCGGCGGGCATGCAGATCGGCTGTCACACGCTCACTCACCCCTTCCTCCAGCGCATCAGAAGCGACGTAACTCTGCGAAGGGAGATCGTCGTCGCCAAGCGAAGAATCGAGGAGCACATCGGCAAGCCGGTGACGAGCTTTGCCTACCCCTTCGGCCAGTACAATGCGAGGGTAGTGTCCTTTGTGAGGGAGGCGGGATTCACGAGCGCCCGCAGCACCTGGCCGGGTGTCGTGCACAGCAGTGACGGCCTCTTCAGCCTCACCAGCCTGATTCGCACCGAGGCAACCATGAGCCTGATCGATACGATGACGATGTATATGAATGAGGCCTTGGCGCGCGCAGTGGCGGATGCCTCGACCGCCCGGGGACTTCCCGCGGACGGGCCGCCTGCTGCCGCGACGGGCGGCTTTCCGCCATCCAACGTCACTGGCAGTGACAGGGCTACGCCCTGAGGGGCACAAGCAGCAGAGGCACGCGTGTGCGCGAGACGACGCGCGCGGCCACGCTTCCCTCCCAGAACGCCACTGTGCCCGCTCTCCCGTGCGTGCCCATGACCACCATATCCACGTCCAGCTTCCGTGCTGCCCGCACGATTGCCCGGGCAGGGTCACCGCGTGATGCCTCACTCCCTGCCGCCACGCCTGCCCGCGCCAGCTCTTCCGCCTTTGCCGCCAGGTAGTCGCTCGCAGCCGCGCTGTCCATCTCCAGCTTGATTCGGGTGGCCCCGGGGAGGAGCATCCCTGCCGCGGCTTGCGAGCCGGCCAGCTCTCCAAGGGTCGGCACGACCATGAGGAGGTGCACGCGGCAGGCGAAAGCCGCGGCCAGATCCGCCGCGACCGGCAGGCTCTTCTCGTGCGCGGGATCGCCATCGAGCGGAGCGAGAATCGTGCGCCACCGGTCGGCCGGGCCGGAAGCGCCGGAGGCGGCCTCCTCCGACGGCCGGACCAGGAGCACGGGCGTGTCTCCCCGGCTGAGGACCTGCTGGGCTATGGCCCCGAAGATGAGCCTGCGCGCGCCACCTTTTCCGTGCGTGCTCATGACCACAAGGTCAGGGGCGAGCTCCGCGGCATGCTCCGTGATGCTCGCTGCGACGTCGCTCACCTCCGCCGTGTGCACGTGCGTCTGGACGCGCAGGCCGACAAGGGCGGGGCGGCGCGCGACCTCCGCCAGGTACGCGGTCGCTTCATCGGCGGTCACCAGATGCCTGTCGCTGTGCACCTCGGCGGGCGCGTGCTTCTCTATGACATGCACGAGGGTCAGCTCGGCGCCCATGCGCGCCGCGATCTGGGCGGCGGCGGGGATGGCCGACTCTGACAAGCGTGAACCGTCAAGGGGGACCAGGAGATGCTTGAACATCGCATCACCCTCCTACAAAGGTCTGGTACAGAAGGTAGAGATTGAGGCCGACGATGATCGCGGCGGCCGCCCACGCGAGGATGGTGGTCACCGGGCGGTTGACCAGCGTCCCCATGGTCTTCTTGCGCTGCGTGAAGATCACCAGGGGGATGACGGCGAAGGGCAGTCCGAAGCTCAACAGGACCTGGCTGATGACGAGCGTCCGCGTGGGGTCCAGGCCAATGAAGATGACGACGAGCGAGGGGATCATAGTTGCCAGACGACGAATCCAGGAGGGTATCCGCCGCTTGAGAAAGCCCTGCATGATCACCTGACCTGCCATGGTGCCCACGGTGGAGGAGGAGAGACCCGAGGCAAGCAGGGAGAGGGCAAATACCCAGCTTGCCGCCTTTCCCAGGAGCGGCTCGAGAGTCTTGTGCGCTTCTTCCAGAGTGCCGATCTGCGTCAGTCCCTTACTGAAGAACGTGGCCGCGGCCATGATGAGCATTGCCATGTTGATGAGCCCGGCGATACCCATGGCGATTGACACATCCGCGATCTCGAACCGCAGGAGCCTGCGCAGCTTCGCGGGCTCTTTGGCTACGATGCGGTTCTGCATGAGCGAGGAATGGAGAAAAATAGCGTGCGGCATGACCGTGGCGCCGAGGATGCCGACAGCCAGGAGGATGCTTTCCGGGCCGGCGAGCTGCGGGACCACCGAATGGAAGAGCACCTGTCCGATCGGCGGCTTGTCCAGAATGGTTTCCACAAGGTAGCTCACCGCAATGATGCCGACGAAGCCGCTGATGACGAGCTCCAGCGGTCGGAAGCCGTACCGCTCGAGGCTGAGAATGACGAATGTGACAGCCGCGGTCAGGAGCCCGGCGACCCAGAGCGGAATTCCGAGGAGGAGGTAGAATCCCACTGCCGCGCCGAGGAACTCGGCCAGGTCGGTGGCCATGGCCACTATCTCCGACAGAATCCAGAGGAAAACAACGAAGGGCCGGGAGAAGCTGGTCCTGCAATGCTCGGCGAGATTCATGCCCGTTGCGATTCCCAGCTTGGCGGAGAGGGTCTGCACGAGCATGGCAATGAGGTTGCTCGCCACGATTACCCAGAGAAGCATGAAGCCGAACTGGGCCCCGCCTGAGATGTTGGTGGCGAAATTCCCGGGATCCATGTAGGCAATGCTGGCGATGAACGCGGGTCCCATGAACGGGAGGATCCGCTTGAATAAATTCTTCCTGCTCACACCGTCGAGCACTCTGCCCCCGGTTTGAGCTGTCTTCTCGCTCATCGACGAAGAGCGCAGTGGATTCACCCTCCCTTTGCCAGGTGTGCTTCCAGGTGCTCGATGCATTTCGCGTAGCCCAGCAGGGCAATGAAGCTCCCGATGCGCGGCCCTTGTGACTGGCCGATGAAAATGCGGTACAACGTGCGAAACCAGTCCTTCATTCTGATGTCCCTGTCCTTCGCCACCTGGAACACCATGGTCTGGAGCGTGTCGGCGTCCAGGGCCGTACCCGCCGCCGAAAGCCGGACTAGCTCGTCCCGCAGCACGGCCACGGCCGGGTCCAGGTCATGATCCGCATTCTCCGTCGTGCGCGCGGGGAGCACCACTTCCCGGTAATAGGCCAGGGCGTCCTCGATGAGCTGGTCGTAATAGGCAACGTTGCCCGCGATGTCCGGCTGGTACTGCAGGAGATAGTCGCGCACGACCCGGGCGTCATCCTGGCTGAGGGCCATGACCAGCTCGCAGATCATCGAGTAGGTGACGATCTTCTGGTTGGGAAGCCTGCCCGCATGCGCCCCCCGGGAGAGCCGTGAGATGAACGGCACGGGGGAATCCTCGGCGCCGTCGTCTTGCGCCACGAGGTCCAGGTACTGGTCCACGATCTCGGGCAGAAGGGGGAGACCCATTTTCTTGGCCTGCTGGGGCTTCACGTACATGATGTACAGGAGCGAGTCCACGGGAGCGAACCGCAGCCACTGCTCGATGCTGATGCCGTTGCCCAGCTTCTTGGAGATCTTCTTGCCTTTCTCGTCCAGGAAGAGCTCGTACTTGAAGAGCTCCGGCGGCTCGGCGCCGAGGATCTTTACGATCTTCGAGGACATGCGGGCGGAATCCAGCAGGTCCTCACCGTGCATCTCGTAGTCGATGCCCAGGGAGTACCAGCGCAGGGCCCAGTCCACCTTCCATCCGACCTTGCATTTTCCGCCCAGGACGCTCGTGGCTCCCTGGTGCCCGCACGCCGCGTACTTGCCCTGCAGCGGAGAGTCGCAGGCGTATGTGACGGAAAACGTTTGTGCGTCGAGCCCGGTGATGCGGGTCGAATACACGCGTCCGCAGTTCTGACAGACCGGGAAAAAGGGGCTCCAGGCGGCGCGCTTCTCCTCGGCGATACTGGCCTTGAACAGCTCGCTGATGGCTTCGTAGTGCGCCATGACCCTTCGCAGCCCCTCGTCGAACGCTCCCGAGGCGTAGGTCTCGGTGGAGGAGGCGAACTGGTAGGCAAAGCCGAACGAGTCGAGGAACTCGCGCAGCTTGCGGTTCATGTAGTGGGCAAAGGATTTCTCTTCCCCGTACGGATCCGGGATAGCGGTCAGGGGCTTGCCCAGGTGCTCCTTCAATATGAGTGCGTTGGGGATATTCTTCGGCACCTCGCGCAGGCCGTCCATATCGTCCGAGAACGCGATGATGCGGGAATCGATCCCGGGCGCAAGCGTCTTCAGCGCCTGGAGCACAAACGAGGTGCGGGCAACCTCCCCGAAGGTGCCGATGTGAGGAAGACCCGAAGGTCCGTAACCGGTCTCCGCGGTCACGGAAGTCTTGCCGATCTTCTGCAGCCGCTCGATGATCCTCCGTGCCTCGACAAACGGCCATTCCTTGTGCGTCATAGGTGGGTTCGTCATATCCTTTTTGGCCGGCCGGAGTCAAGGATTTCTGTTCATGCAGGAGAAATTCTGTTGGCCGCACCAGCGATTGGAGAGTACTTTAAAGGCAAGACGGAACCATGGAAGAGAAAGCAAATGGACGAAGGTGCACGGGCGCCCAGGCCGTGGTGCACATACTCGAAAAGCAGGGGGTGAAATACGTTTTCGGCCTGCCCGGCGGGGCGGCCATTCCCCTGTTCGATGCCCTTGTCGATTCCTCCATCCACCTCGTGCTGACACGGCACGAGCAGGGCGCCACGCACATGGCGGACGGCTACGCGCGCGCGTGCGGCCGGCCCGCGGTAGTGCTTGTCACCTCGGGTCCCGGCGCCACCAATACCATCACCGGCATCCTCACCGCGCAGATGGACTCGGTGCCCATGGTGGTGATCACGGGGCAGGCAAATGTCACCGACCTTGGAATGGACGCATTCCAGGAAGCCGATGTCTCGGGGATATCGCTTCCCGTGGTGAAACACTCCTACCTGGTGAAGACCGCATCCGACATTCCCCGGGTCCTGAGAGAGGCGTTCTACCTCGCGCAGTCCGGAAGACCGGGCCCCGTGCTGGTAGACATTCCGCGCAACTGCTCCAACGCCACCATCGAGCTGCGGGAGGACGAAGAGTTCCACCTTCCCGGGTACAGGGTTCCAGAGGCCGGCGACGCGGCACAGGTGGCATGCGCGGCAAAGATGCTCCATGCCGCGAAGCGGCCGCTCCTGCTCGTGGGCCATGGCGCGGTGATCTCGGGCGCGGGCGCGGAGCTGCGCACGCTGGCGGAGAAGATGAAGATCCCCGTCACCAACACGCTTCTGGGCAAGGGCGCTTTTCCAGAAACGCACCCGCTCTCCCTCGGGATGCTGGGCATGCACGGCACGGCCTACGCGAACAAGGCGGTCGTGGACTGCGATCTCATCATGTCGGTGGGCTCGCGCTGGGACGACAGGATCACCGGCACGCCCGCCACGTTCTGCCCGGATGCGGTGAAAATCCATATCGACATCGACCCGGCGGAGATCAACAAGCTGTACGCAATGGAATGCGCGATCGTCGGAGACGCGCGCGCCGTCCTGGCCGAGCTGAATCGTCACCTGGAGCCGGGAGACACTGCGGAGTGGCTGGCTCAAATAGAGGAATGGAGAAAAGCATACCCTCTGCACTATCACCGGCGGGGCACATTCGAGGCGCAGCTCGTCATCGACGAGCTGTATCAACTGACCGAAGGCAAGGCAATCGTCACCACGGACGTGGGCCAGCACCAGATGTGGGCAGCGCAGTTCTACCGCACGGATGAGCGATTTCACTGGATCACATCCGGGGGCGCCGGCACGATGGGGTTCGGCTTTCCCGCCGCAATCGGCGCGCAGCTCGCGCAGCCGAACGAGCTGGTGTGCGCCATCGTGGGTGACGGCGGGTTCCAGATGACCATGTACGAGCTGGCCACCGCGGTGAACCTCAAGCTGCCCCTGAAGATCCTGATTATCAACAACCACTTTCTGGGCATGGTGCGGCAGTGGCAGAACCTCTTCTGGGAGAACCGCCTGTCCGGCGTGGACCTGGTCGGAAACCCGGACTTCGTCAAGCTTGCGGAGAGCTATGGATGCAAGGCCTTCAGGATCAAGAGGAGCGGCGATGTGCGCACGGTGCTCCAGAAGGCGCTTGCCTGGACGGAGGGGCCGGTCGTCATCGACGCGGAAGTATCAAAGGAAGATAATGTGTTCCCCATGATCCCCGCGGGATCATCGATCAAGGACATGATCCTCGGCCCTCCCCGGAAGGAGCGCCGATGAGCCCGACGAATGGGGGAATGAAAAAGCACCTGGTGAGCCTGTACGTGGCGAACAAGTTCGGCGTTCTCAACCGCGTGGCGCTCGTATTCGCCCGGCGGGGCTTCAATATCGACAGTCTGGTGGTCTCCGAGGCATATGATCCGGATTTCTCACACATGAATATCGTGGCAACGGGAGACGAGAAAACCATCGGCCACATCATCAAGCAGCTCAACAAGCTCGTGGACGTGGTGCATGCCGCGGACAATACGGGGAAAGACGTCATCCAGAGAGAGCTCGCGCTGGTCAAGGTGCGCTGCCCTCCGGAGAAGCGCACCGAGGTACTGGATGTCGTACATACCTTCAAGGGCCAGGTCGTGGACCTGACCGATTCGGCGCTCACCGTGCAGGTCACGGGGAACACGGAGAAAGTGGACGCCCTGCATCGGATGCTGGACCGCTACGGGGTGATAGAAATGGTACGGACCGGCAAGGTCATCGTTGCGCGCGGACAGGAGGTCACGTGAAAACTTCCACTGAAAAACTGAATACGCGCAGCAGGATCATGACGGAAGGCGTCTCACGGATGCCCAACCGCGCAATGCTTCGCGCGGTCGGATTCACCGATGAAGACTTCGACAAGCCGATCATCGCCGTGGCCAGCGCGGGGAGCGAGGTCTCGCCGTGCAATGTGCATCTCGACGATCTGGCGGCAATCGCCAAAGGCTCGATCCGTGAATCCGGCGGCGTTCCGCTGAAGTTCAACACCTTCGTCGTGACCGATGGTGAAGCCATGGGTCATGAGGGAATGAAGTGTTCCCTTGTGAGCAGGGAGGTCATAGCGGACGCCATCGAGCTGGTCGTGCGGGGCCACCAGATGGATGCCATTCTCGGAATAGGCGGGTGCGACAAGACCATCCCGGGCACGGTCATGGCCATGGCGCGCCTGGATCTCCCCAGCGTCTTCGTCTACGGCGGCTCCATCCTCCCCGGCACGCATAAGGGAAGGAATGTCGATATCGTGAGCGCCTTCGAGGCGGTGGGGAAGTTCAGCACGGGAGAGATCAGCGAGCAGGAGAGGCACGGGATCGAATGCGCCGCCTGCCCGGGACCCGGAGCCTGCGGGGGCATGTATACCGCCAACACCATGGCGTCGGCCATGGAGGCCATCGGCATGAGTCTGCCCGGCAATGCCTGCATTCCGGCGGTCAATGCCGGTAAGAAGGATGACCTTGTCCGGGCCGGCCAGGCCCTCATGGAGCTCGTCCGCCGCGGCATCACGCCGCGCCAGATCATGACCCGGGAAGCGTTCGAGAATGCAATCCGCGTGGCGCTTGCCGTCGGCGGCTCCACCAACGCCGTGCTGCACCTTCTGGCTCTCGCCGTGGAGGCGGGCGTCAAGCTGGACATCCGTGATTTCAATGCTTTCTACGATTCAACCCCGACTCTCTGCGACCTGAAACCTGCAGGAAAGTACTCGATGAACGAGTTGTTCCGGGTCGGAGGAGTGCAGAAGGTGATGCGCATGCTGCTTGACGAGGACCTGCTGCACGGGGACTGCCTCACGGTGACGGGCCGGACCGTTGCGGAAAACCTCGAAGGCGTATCCACCGAGCTCGTCGGGCAGGACGTGATCCATTCCTTCGAAAAGCCCGTGAGCCCGAAAGGACCGATCAGCATCCTCATGGGCAATCTTGCCGAGGAAGGCGCCGTGCTGAAAACCGTCGGGATCGGGGAGTTCGTCCATCGGGGCCCGGCAAGAGTATTCGAAAGCGAAGAGCAGGCCCTCGAGGCGATCCTGGACGGCACGATCAGGAAGGGCGACACAGTAGTGATCCGCAATGAGGGTCCCCGGGGCGGCCCTGGAATGCGGGAGATGCTGGCTCCCACCTCAGCCCTGGCAGGGGCCGGTCTCATGCGAGACGTTGCCTTGATCACCGACGGCAGGTTCTCCGGCGGCAGCCACGGCATGCTGGTGGGTCACATATCACCCGAGGCCAGGGACGGCGGCACCATTGCGCTGCTGAGGGATGGGGACGTGATCACCATCGATGCCCGCGCAAAGGCCCTTTCCGTGGAGCTTTCACCGGCCGAAATCGCAAGCCGCCGCAAGGCGTGGAAGCCCAGAGAAATCGTCTACGCCACCGGCGCCCTTGCCAAGTATGCCCGGCTTGTCTCTTCCGCAAGCCGCGGGGCGGTTACAGGGTAAGGGACGGCGTTGCGTTCAACACGGTCATCGGAGCTCCCGGCGGCCGTGCCCTGCTACTGACGCCGCGATCTCCTGGCTGAAGCTCCACCGCCGCCGAAAACGATGCTCATTCCGAGCAGGAAACCGAAGTTGTACCAGCTCCCCGTGTTGTGCACCTCGTACATTTGGACATTTTTGTTGAAAAGTGAGATGATGAATGTCACGGGGGCGATGACCCCATGCCAGAGACCCTGCCAGAACCCCGCCGCCTTCCCGGCGTTTGTGCCCATCAGCTCATTGGGACCGGGCGCGCAGCCGACAAGCATCACCAGCAGGAGAGCCAGGGTAACCACGAGCACCGTCGCCTTCATGTTTCTTCCTCCGAGGGCGCAAGCATAGCCCGGGGAGGGCGTAAAGTGAAGCGATTGGTCGCGTAGCACGAGAAAACATGGAAACTGAGCATTCTCCGCACTACAATTCTACCGAGAGCACTATGCAAAAAGTCGTTCGATTTCCCCAACCTGGACTGAATGGAGGTGGGCATTCTGGCTGGTCGGCGTCTCCTCGTCGCGGCGATTCTCGTGATACTGGCCTCTGGATTCAGCGGTGCCGCCGGGCGCTCACCTGGATCAGGCGTCCTGGGGGTCATCCTGCCCGCGAGCGGCGCGGACCGTTCACTCCAGGATGTGCTGGCCGGCTCGTTCTCCGTGCAGCTCACGCTCCGGAAAGCGGCCCTTCATCTGGCAGGCGGAAGCCAGGAGTCGGCGTTCACACTGCGCCGCGCCCTTTCAGAGGCCGCCTCACAGAACGCTGAATACCTGCTCATCGGCACCTACTCGACCACGGCTACTGAAATCCGGCTGCAGGTGGAGCTCTACAATGTGACCAGCGGCGAAAAGATTCGCTCCGCCGCGTCGTCCGGCAGGATCGACCTGTCTCTTGATACCATCGTAGCCAAGGCCCTTGAAAAGACCTTGTCCGGCATCAGCTTCCGCGAAGCCTCGGCGGTTGTAGTGGCCCCGCCGGCAGAGACGACTCCGCAGCCGATTGCCCCGGCAACCGGCGGCCCCCGCGAGCCGGCTGCCGCGCCCGCGGTCGTCTCTGATTCCGGCCGTACTCCGCCGTGGAAGCTCTTCGGAATCTCCAGCGGGGTCGCGCCTCTGATCGCCACGGGTCCTGCAAGCGATTACACCAAGCTCGGGCTGCTGGCTACCTTCTCTGTGGATCTGCGTTTCCGGTTCGCGGCCGGGGCCCTGGAAGCAGGGATTCTTTCCGGAGCATGCTGGCTGAGCGCAACAGGCGCTGTCACCGCCGCCAATGTCCTTATCATCCCCATTGGCGTCGACCTGCAATACCTGCTGAACTCGGGCGCTTTCCCCGGCATCATCCTGCATCTGAGCGGCGGCCCGGCGTTGATGAGCGTCGATGCGAGTTACACAGGGAACGAGTCGAAGATCGTGCCCTACGTGCTCGGCGGTTTGACGCTGGATCTGCCGTTCGTTCCTTCCTTCGGGCTGGCCTTCGAGGCAAGCTACGTCGCATTCCTGGAAAGCTCTCTCGTGATCATGGCATTTGCGCCGGAGGTGTCGTTGTATGTGCGATTCTGATCGGGCGCGACATATGCACGGTCGCGCACGGGCAATCCTGCTCGTGCTTGCGACGTTCGCCACAGCCCTCCTTTTCGGATGTATGCCGTACGAGCTCCGCACGATACTCGACGGCCCGCAGGGCAAGGCGCTTTCCATCAGCCCTTCCACAACCGTAGTGCCCGCCAACGGCACCGTCGGTTTCACCGCTGCCGGAGGAGTGGGGCCGTACGTTTATTCACTCGTATCGGGATCCGGCGGGATCGATCCCGTAACCGGCGTCTACACGCCCGTTTCCGCAGGCTCCGCGGTCGTGAGGGTCACAGACAAGACGGGCAGGTCGGTCGATGCCACGATTACGATTCAGCCGGTCGGGACAGGTCTGGCCATCAGTCCCGCGTCGATTACGATCAGCATAGGTGCGAGCATAACGTTCGTTCCGATAGGCGGGTCAACGCCATATTCCTTCTCAATCCAGACCACTCCTCCCCCTGGATCCGTCAACCCAGGGATCAACCCGTCAACGGGCGCCTACACGGCGGGCTCCACGCCGGGGGACGACGTCGTGATTCTGACGGACGGCGCTGCGGCCACGGTCACGGCCACGGTCCACGTGGTTCCGTTTTCAACTGTCGACTACACCATCACCGGGACTTCGTTTTCCGGTACTGGCACTGTGTCCACTGCGCTTCCTGGCGGACAGACCTTTGCTCTGAAGAATATCGGGTCCAGCCCGGGAACCCAGCCGGTTGATTGGAAGGTCTACCTCTCGGCCAACGCAACCCTGGATGCAGGGGACACTGTGGTGGCAAGCGGCACGACCTCCGCACTCGCCGCCGGAGCGAGCAACCTTGCCGTGCCAGTCACAGGCGGCAGCTTTCCCGCCGTGGCCCCCGGGCCTTATTACCTGATCGTCCAGCTGACCTCCAACGATGACACGACCCCGGGGAACAACACCTCGGCGGCCAGCCCCATTATTCTGAATCCGCAGAATATCGACTACGTTACCAATCCCGTCAGCAACACCGGCGGCACGACTGCGGGCGCGGGAATGACGGGCGCCTTCACAATTAAAAACCAGGGCACCGCCGCCGGCAGCTCCACCGTGGTGTGGCAGGTGCGCGCCTCCGCGGATACAACGCTCGACGCTTCCGACTACATCGTTGCCGGAGGCACTCTCTCAGCGCTGGGAGCAGGGACAACCTCATCCACGATCAATTTCAGTGGGACTTGGCCGTCGACTCCCGGTCCCTGGTACCTGATTGCAGTCGCGGTGGCGGCCGATGACATCAACCACCTGAACGACGTCTCAACCGCCACATTGGTCACCACCACGGGCGTTGCCCCGGCCAATGTCGACTACACGGTCTCACCAGTGACCAGCACGGGGGGCACAACGGCGGGCAAGCCCCTCACGGGCAGCTTTACCTACACCAATAATGGGACGAACGCCGGGGCGCAGCCGGTCTATTGGACCGCGTACGTGTCCTCCGATGCCACACTGCAGCTCGGGACCGACACGGTGATTGATTCGGGCACCGCCGGACCCCTGGGCGCAACACCGAGCTCGAGCTCGGTGCCCTTCACGGGCACCTGGCCGGCCGCTCCGGGCACGTGGCATCTTATCGTGTCAGTCTCCTCCCCCGACGACATCGTTCCCACCAACAACATCACGGCGAGCGGAGCTCTCGCCATCACTGCGCCCAACGTGGACTACACGGTGCAATCCGTAAACAACACTGCCGGGACTGTCGCGGGTGACCCGCTGTCAGGGACTTTCACCTACAGGAATGGGGGGACGCAGGACGGCAGCCAGACCGTTGTCTGGACCGCCTATGTCTCGAGCGATGCCACGCTGCAGATCGGCACTGACACTGTGATCGATTCAGGGGTTGTCCCCGCTCTCGCCGCCGCAACAACGTCCGGGGCCATCACGTTCAACGGCGCGTGGCCGTCCGCGGCCGGCTCCTGGTACCTCATCATCGCCGTCACCGTGTCGGAGGACGTGGCTCCGGGCAATAATACAGGGGTGAGCGGCGCGATTGCCACGAGCGCGCCGAATGTCGACTACACGGTTCTCAGCGTCAACAACACGGGCGGCACCACTGCGGGCAGCGCCCTCTCGGGCAACTTGACCTTGAGGAATATTGGCACGCACGCGGGAACGCAGTTCGTTCCCTGGCGCGCGTATCTCTCCACCGATGCGACGCTGCAGATCGGCGTCGATACACTGATCACCTCCGGATTCCTTCCCTCTCCGGGTCTGGGCGCGGGGGTCAGCTCGTCGGCCATCCCGATTGCGGGGACCTGGCCCAGCTCATCGACCGTCAAAACCTACTATCTTATCATCGAGGTGGGAGCAGGGGACGACGTAGCCTCCGGCAACAATGACGGCGTATCAGCGCTCGTGACGGTGAATCCGCCGGACATTAACTACTCGGTGCCTGCGGTAAACAACACGGGCGGCACATCCACGGGCGGCCCATTGACCGGGAACTTCACTATCCACAACAACGGCGTGAACAACGGCGTTTCGACAATCAACTGGACGGCCCACCTCTCCTCCGATGCAACCCTCCAGGTCACCGACCCGGTCATTGCCACGGGCTCCGCGGGCCCGCTCGCCGGGTCCGGCACATCGGCTGTCATCCCGTTCGCCGGTACGTGGCCCGTGACCGCGGGAACCTGGTACCTGATCGTGGAAGCCAACGCTTCCGATGACACCAACCCGGCGGACAACTGGACAGCCTCAATACCGATCAGCGTGACGACCCTGACTCCCAATTACTCTGTTACCGCGGTGCCTTTGCCGGCAGGTACCAAGACGGAACAGGCGGTGAACGGGAACTTCACCGTGCAGAATATCGGCACAGCGGCAGGGGTCACCACGGTGAACTGGGAGGTCTATGCCTCCCTGGGCAACAACACATACGACGCGGGCGACACGCTCCTCGCCGCGGGCTCGTTCGCCCCTCTTGGCATTTCCGCCAGTACCTCCCCCGTTTACGCAGGGACCTGGCCGGCGACGGCGGGAACCTATTACATCATAGTGCGGGTCTTCACTGCGGACGATGCGTCGATCGCGGATGTCTCCTCCGGGCCGATCGCGGTCACCACTCCCCCCAAGCCCGACTATACGGCAGTCTTCAACGCAGCCATCCCCTGGAGCGGTCTGGTGGGCACGGCCATGAGCCTCACCGGCACGCCCCAGATGACCATTCAGAATCTGAGCGTCAATCCCGGCATCCAGAGCATCAACTGGGCAGTATACCTTTCGACAGACAACGTGCTCGACGCGGGTGACACGCTGGTCCAGCAGGGGTCAATCGCGCCTCTGGCAGGCTCGGGAACATTCCCCATCCCATTCGGGACGAACTGGCCTGCAGCGCCGGGCCAGCTTTATTTCCTGATTGCTGTCGTCAACGCCTCGGATGATGCCAATCCCACGAATGACGTCGTCATTGCCCCGCACCCGTGCGCCATAGGTGACTACCGCTACGTGGAAGGCGCCGAGAACAACAACGGCAAAGGCCCAAATCCCCCCGTCGCGCAAACGAGCAATACGGGAGTGACCTCCCTGGGCGCGAACCAGACCATCGCCATCGAGGGGACCATGGATGCCTACGTCGGCGCAAACAGCCAGTATGACACGTACTTGTTCACGACGAATGCCACGATGTCCAGATTGAGCATCCGCGCGATGTGGGCGACCGGCTTTGACGACATCGATCTGTACCTCTGGGACACGGGCACCACGAACCTGAGCAGCGTCAGCATAGGCATCAACTCCGAGCCGGGAGCAAACGACTTCAATGTGACAGCCGTAACGCCGAGAGACTGCTACATCAGCGCGAACTCCTGGCTTGCAGGCAACACGTCGGGCAGCGCCGGCAAACCGTATGTGATCCTGGTAAGGGGCCTCCCGTAGAAGGGCTCGAACGAACCGCGCGTTATTTTAAGAGGCTCTGAAGCCTGTCGAGGATCGACAGGAGAATGCCCCGCGGATCGGCCGCCGTGTAACGCTGCACAAGCGAGTCAGCCGCGCCGGGTCCGGCCCTGCCCGCCACTGCTCCGAGGAGCGTGTCCATGTCACGCAGCGTCTCGAGCCTGGCGTCCGCGCGGCTCTCCGCGGCCAGCGCATCCAGGTATTTATTGAGCCGGTCGTAAAGATCCGGGTACTGCTTCACCACATCAGCGGAGAGAAGAGTCTTCTGCATCAGAAGCTTTGTCTCCAGCAGGGCGACAAGGGTGTCCCGCTCGTTCGTCGGGTTGCCGGCGGCGGCGCCCGCCGCGGTGAGCCGCGCGCGCAAGCCGGCGAGCATGGCCGCGCTCCGCGCGCGCGCGGCGGCGTCTCCCTCAGGCCCCTTCTGCGCCGCCGCCTGCGATGCCTTGCGGAGCGCGCCGATGTCGGTGAGCTGGGAGATGAGGGCGTCCACTGTGCCTCGCTCACCCTGGAGCATCTCGAGGGCTTTGCCATAGCTCTGCACTGCGGCATCATAGTTTCCGCTCTTATACGAGGCATTGCCCGCCGCCATCAAAGTCGCGACCTCTTTCTTCTTCTGGACGGCGAAGATCTTTTCGATCTCTCCAAGCTTCTCATACCCTGCCTGGGTCGACGGGATCTGTGCCAGTGCCGACAGGTAGAGCTCCCGGGCTTTCTCGTAGCCCTGCACCTGGAACTGGGCGTCACCCTGCTGCACGAGCGCGGAGACGGAAGAGATCAGGTTGGCGGAGGCAACAAGGGCCTGGACATTCTGTGTGTCGCCGGCAGGGGCGGCCTGGGCGCGGATGAGCTGGTCCAGCGAGTCGATAAGGAACAGCTCTACCGGCCTGCGGCGCACGATGCCGGGAAGCGTCGCAAGATCCGGGTCATCCAGGTACGTGCGGAAATCAGCGAGCACCTTGCGCGCCGCGCCCGGCTGGGCAGCCTGGATCTGTTCGCGCGCTTTCTGGTAATACGAGAGGAACTGGTCCAGGACGAGCTGTTCCTTGCCCTGCTGCTGCCGGAGCTTTTCCAGCTCCGCCAGGGCCGCAGCCTTGTCCTTCTCCAGGGCAAGCTGCTTCTGCTGGCTCCCCGCCTCGAGCTCCGATTGGCGGCGGGCGGCCTCTTCCTGGGCCTTGGTCCTGTCCGCTTGCGCAGCGGCAAGCGTCTGCTGGTACTCCGCCTGCAGTTTCTCGATGGTGCGCTCTTTCTCCGCCCGATCAGCCTCGGACTGCGTGCGAAACGTGGCGAGCTGGGCATCAAGTGCCGCGCGGCTTTTCGTCTCGAAGTCGCTGATCCGGCGGGCAACCGCATCCTCGGAGAGACCGCTGGCCGACAGCTTTGCCCGCTGCGCAGCCAGGGACTTATCGAGGGAGTCCTGAAGCTCCTGCTCCCTCTGGCGAACCGCCGCATCCGCCTCCTGCCTGATCCGGGCGCGCTCCTGGTCCATGCCGGCGAGCCTTTCCCGAATGGAGGCGATTTCCTTGTCCTTGCCTTCGAGCTGCTGGCGTGCCTGTTCCTTGAGGGCGGCCACCATCTTGCCTTCCGCGGTCAGGAGGGTCACGGGGGCGGCGATGATGGTCTGCTCCGAGCGCCGGGAGAGGAGCACGGCACCGGAGACCCCGGCTACGAGGACCACGAGTGCCGCGGCGTTGACGATGAGGGGAAGCACGCTTCCCCTCTTTCGAGGCTTGAAGAGAAAGGTGTCCGGCGTGATTTTCATCCGGCTGCGGCCCACCGCTTCCTCTATCTGGGACAGGATCTTTTCCCGCTCCTCGGGGGATATCGCCTTGTCGTCATCCGCGCGCAGCTCATCCGGGCCCAACAGCCGCAGGTGCCGCCGGAGCGTTTGGGCTTTCATCAGGAGGCCGTTCACACGCATGGGAATTCCGGGCATCTCCTCATCTGCATCGGCAACCGTGCTCATACTGTTGAACGGGACACACGCGTTGACCGCGGCCTGTCGAGTACGCTATCCTGACTGCCAATGAGCATCCGCGCAAAGATCGTGCTCGTCGTGCTCCCGCTCATCATCACTCCCCTCGTGCTCATCGGAGTCATCTCCACACTGTCCGCGCGAAATGGCATCACCGCGGTTGCCGCGGGACTGCTTCAGTTCAAGGCTGAGCAGCTCGTCACCTACGCGGAAGGTCAATGGAACCTGTTGAGCGCCAACGGCCTGGATGCCAATCAGGCGTACGTGGAGGCCTCCAAAGCAGCGGTGGAGAGCTTTGCGAAAAGCCTCGTGCGCTCCCAGACGGAAAGCATCTTCGCCCTTGCCGCCGACGGCACCGTGGCGCTGCGCTCCAATGAGTTTAGCGCGAGCGCGTCGGAAATGGAAGGCCTGAACAGGCTGCGGACCGACGGCGCGTCGGGATGGCAGCGGGTCCGGATCGGGGATGTGGACCGGGTTGCCCACCTCTCGGGCTTTACCCCGTTCCATTGGACCTTTTTCGTGACCGAGGAGGCAGGCACATTTTACCGGTCCACTGATGCCATTGTGCGTCAGACCGGCTACATCCTTGCCGCTTCTCTCCTGGTTTCGGTGATCCTGCTGCTGTTCTTCGCGCGCTACCTCACCCGGCCGCTGGAGCAGGTTGCGGACGCAATGACTGAGATCATCGCCACGAATGACCTGTCGCGAAGGGTGGAAGTCCTCTACAAGGACGAAACGGGCCGACTGGGGCATACCTTCAACCTCATGAGCGAGGAGCTCGGCAAAGCGTACGACCAGATCAAGAGCTTCGCGATGCACGCCGCCGTGGCGCAGACAAAGGAACAGAAGCTCCGCACTGTTTTCCAGAAGTACGTGCCTAAATCCGTCATCGAGCAGTTCATTTCCAGCCCTGAGCAGATGCTCATCGGGGAGAACAGGATCCTCGCAGTGCTTTTCTCCGACGTGCGGGACTTCACGAGCATCTCGGAAAAGATGAAGCCCGACGAGATCGTGGAGTCCCTGAACCAGTACTTCGGCCGGATGGTGAAAATCATCATGGAGCGTGATGGCCTGGTGGACAAGTACATAGGGGACGCGATAATGGCATATTTCGGTGCGCCCGAGAGACACCCGAATGATGCGATGCAGTCCGTTATGGCCGGACTCGAGATGATCGATGCCCTCGAAGAGTTCAATACATGGCAGAAAAGCAAGGGACGACTCCCATGGCAGACCGGCATCGGCATCAATTACGGCGGCGTGACCGTCGGAAATATCGGATCCGAGCAGAAGATGGACTACACGGTCATCGGTGACATGGTCAACCTGGCCTCACGCCTGGAGGGCCTCACAAAGATGTATCACGCCCCTCTGATTGTCTCAGAGACGGTGCAAAAGAGGATCGGGGACGCCGCGCGCTACCGTCTCCTGGACAAGGTGACCGTGAAGGGCCGACGCCTCGCCTCGGGGATATACGAGGTCCGGCGCAGTCTCTCCGACCGGGAGGAAAAGGCCTGGAAGAAACACGAGGAAGCCCTGGCCTTCTACTATGAAAGGAAGTTCGGGCAGGCGGAGGCGGCATTCCGTGACGTGATCTCACTGCTCCCGCAGGATCACTGCACCCAGCTGTTCCTGTCCCGGTGCACGGCATTCACCCGGTCGCCACCGCCGTCCGGATGGACCGGGGTCGTGGAGTTGACGGAGAAGTAGGCATGGGCGAACCAAGGGGCGCCCGCAGTGCTGAGCTGACCGCATGACCGATTGGGAAGACCCGTCCCTGCTGCATCGCCAGAGGCTGCCTTCGCGTGCATGGTTCACTCCGTACGTGGGAAGAGCGGCCTCTGCTGCCCCTGTCACCTGGCCGCCGGTAGCCTGGAAAAGCGCGGAGGGGCGCAAAATCAGCCTTGACAGACTTTTTGAGATGTTTTATTAAAGAAATACTGTTTTATTAGAAGAAAAACCTTGACATCACTAGTGAAATCATGATTTGATAGGACAAACGGAGGAAATGTTCATGAGCGTGGACCTGAGGGGCAAAACCTGCGTGGTGACCGGCGCGGCGCGCAGCATCGGCCTGGGGGTTGCTGAAATGTATTGCAGCCTCGGGGCAAAGGTGGCGATGATCGACATCAATCCCGAGGTCAAGGAGCAGTCGGAACGCCTGGCAAAGGCAAAATCCGCGGAGTACCGCGGCGCGGGACCTGCCGTGCGGGGGTATATCCTGGACATCACCGACCAGAAGGCGGTGTTTTCATGCTTCGACGACATCACAAAAAACCTCGGCGATGTCTTCGCCCTTGCCAACGTGGCCGGTGCCGTGGACCAGCAGGCATTCGAGGAAATCACCCCTGAACGGCTGGACAAAATGAATAGGATCAACATCAACGGTTCGGTGTACTGCGCGCAGGCGGCGCTGAAGACCATGCGGAAGCTGAAAGACGGGCGGATCATCAATTTCGCCTCCAAGTCGGGAAAGACGGGTTCATCGATTATGGCCGCCTACTCAGGGGCAAAGGGCGCCATCATTTCCATCACCCACGCCATGGCGTTCGAGTTCGCGAAGGACAACATCAAGGTGAACTGCCTGTGTCCAGGCATCGTGGAGAAAACCGGCGTATGGGGCTCGGTGAGCAAGGGGTACGTGGAAAACCTGAAAATGGGAGAGGACGAGGTGGTGAAGCAGTTCACTTCCAAGGTGCCCCTGGGAAGACTGTGCCGGATTGACGATGTGGTATCATTCGTGAAATTCTTAACCATCGACGGAGACTACTGCACCGGTCAGGCGTTCAACGTCACCGGCGGCCGCGAAATGCATTAGTGACGCTGCTCCGAGTTAATCGCCCCAGGCGGGCAAAGCAAGTGTAGGAGGAGACATGGCAGAGAACGGTTTTGACGCTTTGGGGATGATCGAGACCCGCGGATTCGCGGCGATGGTGGAGGCCGCGGATGCGATGGTCAAAGCGGCGAAGGTCGACCTGGTGGGATATGAGAAGATCGGCGGCGGCTACGTGACGGCGATTGTGCGCGGCGATGTGGCGGCCTGCCGGGCAGCAGTGGACGCAGGGGCGCGGGCGGCGGAGAAGGTGGGTGAGATCGTCACCACACACGTGATTCCCCGGCCGCATTCCTCGGTGGACGAGGCCCTTCCCATAGGACGGCAGCCGTTCGGCGACGAACGGCGGGAGTCGCTGGGCATGAAAGGCAAGGAGAAGTAGGCCATGGCCGTAGATCTCAGGACATACGTTTTCCTGGACTCGCTGCAGCTTCAGAACGCCTCGTTCATCGCGACAGTGAGCAAGGGCTACTACCCCATCGGGATGCAGGCCTGCTGCGTGATCGAGATTGCCCCGGGCATCGAGATCAATCGGCTGACCGACATCGCCCTGAAGGCCACGAACGTGACCCCCGGCCTCCAGATCGTTGAACGGGCCTATGGCCTGCTGGAGGTGCACTCGGACAGCCAGGGTGATGCCCGCATGGCGGGGGAGGCGGTGCTGCGCGAATTGAAGAAGACGGAGAACGACCGTCTGAAGCCGCGCGTGATGACCAGCCAGCTCATCAAGAACATATCCGACCACCATGCGCAGCTGATCAACAAGGTCAGGCACGGGAACATGGTGCTGCGCGGGGACACGCTGTACGTGCTGGAGGTGGAGCCGGCAGGGTACGCGTACTACGCGGCCAACGAAGCGGAGAAGACGGCGAAGGTAAACATCATCGAGGTGCTGGGCTTCGGGGCGTTCGGTCGGGTGTACATCGCGGGGGACGAGGCAGAGGTGATCGAAGCGCGCAAGGTGGTGGAATCGCGCCTGGGCGGACTGAGCGGACGCGAGATCGCGGCGAACGCTCTGAGGATATAGCAGGCACAAGTGCCGGACGGCATGATCGCAGTGGCGGCAGCCGGCTGCGAAGCAGACGGCGAGAGCCGTTGAGCAAGGAAGGGACATATGGCGGACAACGTGAGTTTTGAGGCGCTGGGAATGATCGAGACCCGCGGATTCGCGGCGATGGTGGAAGCGGCGGACGCGATGGTGAAGGCGGCGAAGGTCGACCTGGTGGGATATGAGAAGATCGGCGGGGGCTACGTGACGGCGATTGTGCGCGGTGACGTGGCGGCCTGCCGGGCAGCGGTGGACGCGGGGGCGCGGGCGGCGGAGAAGGTGGGGGAGATCGTGACGACCCACGTGATCCCGCGGCCGCACGAGAGCGTGGACGCGGCCCTGCCGCTCGGCAGGAAGCCTGCCCCTTCGAAGAAATAGCTTCATCGGGACGCATCAATGGTACTCGCGCGAGTGAAGGGCACGGTAGTTGCCACCCATAAATCCCCTTCCATGGAAGGGCTGAAGCTGCTCCTGTTGGAGAAGATCGACCCTGTCACCCTCAAGGGCAAAGGTGACTTCGTGGTGGGGATCGACAGCGTGGGCGCGAACGCCGGGGAGATCGTTTTCTACGTCACCGGATCCAGCGCGCGCATGACGGACACGACCAAGGGCAAGCCGTCGGACGCCACGATCATCGCGATCGTGGATGCGATAGAGAAGGACGGGACGCTCACCTATGACAAGGCTGCGGCGGTGCAGCGGCCCGCCACAGGGGTGGCGGAATGAACATTGCGCGCGTGCGCGGCACGGTGGTGGCGACACGGCGGTCGGACAAGGTGGACGGCGCGCGGTTTCTCCTTGTGGAGGAATGCGACCAGCGCGGTGCGGGCAGGAATGAATACCTTGTGGCGCTGGATATGATCGGCGCCGACAGGGGCCAGCTCGTGCTGCTCACGCAGGGCAGCTCCTGCCGGTGGACATTCCGGACTGATGACCGTCCGATGGATACCCTCGCGGTGGCCATCGTCGACCAGATTGACGAGCGCGGCGTGGTGACCTACGCCGGCCAGGGCTGAGGGGACGGGGCAAGAGGAACGCGAAATGGCGAACACGGCGGATGACATACGCCTCATTGTCGAGCAGGTCCTCAAGAGTTACGACATGCAGTCTCTCCTAGGCGTGTCCCCAGCCGGTGGCGCTACCCCTGCGGCCCCGCTCGGGACCGGCGTCTTTCCGGATATCGACGCGGCGGTGACCGCGGCCGATGCCGCCCAGCGCGAATTGATCGCGCTTCCGCTGGACACCCGCCGAAAGATGATTGCCGGCATGCGCCGGGCGGTGCTGGAGGCCAACGAGTCGTTGTGCGCGGAAGCCGTGGCGGAGACCGGCCTTGGCAACGTGCGGGACAAAAAGGTGAAGACCGCCCTTGCCGCGCAGAAGACTCCCGGCGTTGAAGACGTGGAGCCCTCCGCATACTCGGATGAGCACGGGCTGACCATCACCGAGCACGCACCCTATGGGGTAATCGGCGCCATCACGCCCGTTACGAATCCCCTTGCGACAATCACGAGCAACTCGATAGGAATGATTTCAGCAGGGAACTCGGTCGTGTTCAATGTGCATCCGGGAGCGAAAGGGGTTTCCTGCAGGCTGGTATCGCTGCTCAATGATGCAATTGTGCGGGAAGGCGGCCCGCGGAACATCCTGAGCGCGGTTGCGAACCCGACAATCGAGAGCGCGAATGAGCTGATGAAGCACCGCGGGGTGGCCCTGCTCGTTGTGACGGGCGGCCCCGGGGTGGTGAAAGCCGCAATGGGAAGCGGGAAGAAGGCCATCTGCGCCGGGCCGGGCAACCCGCCGTGCGTCGTTGATCCGACCGCGGACCTTGTGAAGGCGGGCCGGGACATCGTCAGGGGCGCGGGATTCGACAACAACGTGGTCTGCACGGATGAAAAGGAAATCCTGGCGGTGGACAGCATTGCCGACAGGCTCAAAGAAGAGATGAAAAAAAACGGCGCATTCGAGCTGACGGGCAGCCAGATCGAAGCAGTGACAAATGTAGCGCTTCCACAGAACGCCGGCCCCGGCAGGCACAGCGCGCCGAACAAGGACCTGGTGGGCAAGGACCCCTACGTCATTGCCCGGGCAGCCGGTATCGAGGTGCCTGTCGAGACCCGGATCCTCCTGATGGATGTGCCAAGCGATCACCCCATGGTCTGGTCCGAGCAGCTCATGCCGGTCATCCCGCTTGTGCGGATGCGCAACGTGGATGAGGCCATAGACTTTGCCGTGAAAGTGGAGCATGGGTTCCGGCACACCGCCTCCATCCATTCGCACGACATTGAAAAGCTCTCCAAGATGGCACGGCTGATGAACTGCTCCATATTCATAAAGAACGGTCCCAATTTCGCGGGGCTTGGCGAGGGAGGAGCAGGATATGCTTCCTTCACCATTGCGAGCCCGACCGGGGAAGGGGTGACACGGGCCCGCACTTATACTCGCGAGAGGCGCTGCACCCTCGTGGATTATTTCAGGATCATATGAAGCTGGGACGGGTGATCGGCAGGGTGGTCTGCACACAGAAGATGGAGTGCCTCGAGGGCCTGAAGCTGCTCCTGGTACAGCCGGTTGATGAGAACGGAAAAGACGCCGGCGTCGCGCTCGTGGCCTTCGACGTCGCACGGGCAGGGGAGGGGGACCTGGTGTTTTTCGAAGCGGGAAAGGAAGCCGCGCAGGCCAACCCCAACGGGTGGTTCAATCCCGCGGACGCGGCGATCCTCGGCGTGGTAGATGCGGTGGACGGCGGCGCAAAATCCGCCGGGTACGGCGGCGCCGATAAATCCGCCGGGTACGGCGGCGCAAAATCCGCCGGGTACGGCGGCGCCACGGCGCGCCCAGGGGGCCGCAAATGATGCTTGCCCGGGTGGTTGCGAACGTGGTGTCGACAGAAAAGCACCCCCACTACAAGGGTCACAAAATCCTCGTCGTCCAGCCCATCGATCCAGAGGGAAAGCCGAAGGGGAGGAGTCTCCTGGCGGTGGACGGCGTACAAGCGGGTATCGGAGACCGTGTTCTCGTGGTGGATGAAGGCGGCTCTGCCCGCGCGGTCATCGGGGATGAGACCGCAGTCACCATCCGCACGGCGATCTGCGGAATCGTTGACCGCGTGGACATCGAGGAAGGTCGGGGGGCCACTTGAGCGAACATGATGCACACGGCCGTGGAGATACGGTGCGCAGCGTGGCCATCGGCTCCGATCACGGCGCCTTCACGCAGAAAGAGGCCCTTCGGCGCTACCTGGAGACCCTCGGCTATCGCGTCGTGGACGTCGGCTGCTCGGCAGCGGAGAAGGTGGACTACCCCGACATCGCCATTGCCGTATGCCGCAAAGTGGTGAACGGCGACTGCGAGCGCGGGATAATCCTGGACGGCGCGGGCATCGGCTCGTGCATGGCGGCGAACAAGATCAAGGGAATCCGCGCCGCACTCTGCTATGACCTGCGCACGGTGATCAACAGCCGCGAGCATAACAATGCCAACGTGCTCACCCTGGGCGGTCCGCTGCACGACGCGTCGCAGCTCTGCGACATGGCGCGCACGTGGCTCCAGACGCGTTTCGCGGGCGGCCGGCACATGGTGAGGGTGAACAAGATCATGGCGATCGAGCGGCAGTAAATGCGCCCGCTGACGCGGTCGCGGTCAATAATGCGCCCGCTCACGCGGTCGCCGGGGAGGCTTGGAGACTGATGGACCAGAACCAGCTTATAGAAAAGATAGTTGCCGAGGTTGTGGCGCGCATGGGCGCCCAGGGCTCAAAGTCCCCCACCGCCTCCGGGAAGACTTTGGAGCCGGCGGCTTCCAGCGTCTCCACCCTGCCCGCGCTGGCGCCGGCGGACGTGGCCAGCTACATCGACCATACCATGCTGCGCCCCGAGGCGCCCACCGCCGCTTTTGACAAGCTCTGCCAGGAGGCGCTCACCTACCGGTTCTTCGGCGTATGCGTGAACTCCTGCAGGATCGCCTACGTTGCGCGCAAGCTGCAGGGCAGCGCGGTCAAGGTCTGCTCGGTGGTCGGGTTCCCGCTGGGCGCCATGACGAGCAGGTCCAAGGCGTTCGAGACGCGTGAGGCGCTCTCCGACGGCGCATCAGAGATCGACATGGTGATCAATATCGGACTCCTCAAGTCGGGCGACTATCACGGAGTGGAGGAGGATATCCGCGCCGTGCGCCGCGCCACGCGGGGGACCACCATCCTCAAGGTGATCGTCGAGACAGCGCTCCTCACGCAGGACGAGAAAGTGATGGCCTGCGAGCTCTCCAAGAAGGCGGGGGCGGACTTTGTAAAGACCTGCACCGGGTTCTCCGGTGGGGGCGCTACCGTGGAGGATATTGCTCTCATGCGGCGCGTGGTGGGAAGGGACATGGGAGTGAAGGCGAGCGGAGGCGTGCGCACGTATAAGAACGCCATCGCCCTCATCGGGGCCGGAGCCAGCCGGATCGGCTGCGTATCCAGCGTTGCGATTGTGACCGGCGGCGAAGGCGCAGGGAATTACTAATCACGCCCCGCGGTACTCCGCTTCAGGTGATTAGAGCGTGTACTCACGCACTAATGGCGATATGAGCATCATTCTCCATAACGGCCTCTACGGGGCCAAGATCATGGAAACAGGCGCCGAGCTCAAGAGCCTGGCTGACCTGTCCTCAGGTCGGGAGTACATCTGGCACGGGGATCCCGCCTGGTGGAATGGCTCGGCACCGGTGCTGTTCCCTGTTGTGGGCGGGCTGAAGGACGGGGCATGCACGTTCGAAGGCCGGCAGTACACCCTTCCCAATCATGGCTTTGCCCGGGTTAGTGAGTTCACGGTCGTGCGTCAGGAAAAGGACTCTGCCGAGCTCATTCTCACCTCGAGCGCGAAAACCCGGGAGAGCTATCCATTCGACTTCTCTCTGAGCGTCGCGTTTCTCCTCGAGAGAGCAGGCCTCTCCGTACGCTACCGTGTGACCAACACCGGCTCCCCGCGGATGTACTTCTCCATAGGATCGCATCCGGCATTCGTCGTGCCTTTTGCGGGGGGCACCATGGAAAACTACTACCTGATGTTCGACAGGGAAGAGAGCATCGAGCGGTGGTTCATCAAGGACAACCTGATTGTCCCGGACACCACGGAAGAAATCTTCGAGAACAGCCGGATCATCAGCCTTTCCCGATCTCTTTTCGACCGGGGGGCCCTCGTTTTCAAGCATCCCCAGTCCCGGGAGTTTTCGATCAGGCACAGCCTGTCCTCCCACTCCATCACCGTGATCACTGAGAGCGCCCCTTATCTCGGCATCTGGGCCAAGCCCGGCGCCCCGTTTCTCTGCATCGAGCCCTGGCATGGCGTGGCTGACAGTACAAACGCCGGCGGCAACCTCGTGGAGAAAGAGGGCATCCAGTACCTCGATTCGCAGGGCACATTTGAAACCGGCTACCGGATCGAGATAAAATAGGACTCGGGTTCAAGTAACCGCCCCGGCCGGTTCGCGAACGCGTTCGTCATGTCCGGCCGCCCGGCACCGCCAGGCGCGGGAACTGCGAGATCGCGTACAGGGGAAAGTTGATCACCCGTCCGTCTTTCCTCAGATTGAGAAGACTGGTACGCGAAAGAACGGGCGGTGAGAACTTGGCATCGTACACCCGGAGGCTCTGGCTTTTGGGGTTCACGCCCGCTTTCACCTCGAGGGGAAATACCATCCCCTCGCTCGCCCGGACGAAATCGACTTCCGCTTTTCCTTCACTGGTCCAATAGTGCAACCCTCCCGCGGAAGTGGCTGCCATCTCCTGCGCCACGTAGTTTTCAACGAACGCGCCGTTGAATTCCGTGAAAAGCCTGTTTCCTTGAAGGAGCATCTCCGGCGGGAGCTCGGACAATGCGCCGAGAAGCCCCACGTCCAGCAGGTACACCTTGAAGCTTTCCGCGTCTTCGTAGCCTACAAGCGGGAAACGGGGCACGGTCACACGGCGTGCCCTGAGTATCAAGCCCGCCCCTTCCAGCCAGGAGAGAACATCGGCATATTCCCTGCCACGGGCTCTCTCACTGATCGCCCGGTACCTGAATCGCCGGTTTTCCCGGGCGAGCTGGGTGGGAATTGTGCGCCAGAGCTCGTTCAGCCGCGGGATCTCGGAGGTCGGCGTATGTCTTGCGAAGTCAAGGCGATAAGAGGTAATGATGTCCTGCTGGATCCTTCTGGCGCCGCCAACATCATTCGTTTCGAGGAAGACTTTGACCGGTTCAGGCATCCCACCCGTCATGTAGTACGTTTTAAGGAGCTCGAGAAACCGCTCGTGAAACAACTCCGGGATCGGCTCGACCGTCCGAATTTCTTCAATCACCTGTCGCAGCTCGGCGTGTCCCGCCGCAACGAGGAATTCGGGGAACGACAACGGATGGAGCTCGAGAAAGTCAACCTTGCCAACCGGAAAGCTTGCGGGGCGGGAGAGCAGGATTCCAAGGAGGGAGCCGGCAGCGACGATATGATACTCCGGCGCTTCCTCGTGGAAATACTTGAGGGCGTTCAGGGCGCGGTTGGATTCCTGTATTTCGTCGAAAAAGGTCAGCGATTCGCCGGCGACGATCGCCTTCCCCCGGGCGAGCGATAACTGCCGAATCAGCCGGGCCGGATCGATCGCGCCTTCGAAAAGCTGATCAAGGTTCCTGTCTTCTTCGAAATTGAAATAGGCAAGATCCTTGAACGCAGACTCCCCAAACGACTTCAGAAGCCATGTCTTCCCCGTCTGCCGCGCTCCTTTCAGGAGGAGTGGTTTTCTCCGGGGCGAGTCTTTCCACTCGCGAAGCTTATGCTCAAGGTCGCGCTTCATACAGATAGTATAGATATAATGCTTACTCTCGTCAATGATTGGTACCATTCTGGTGTAAGTTTGTACCAAAATGGTACCAATACGGTGGAAGGGCTGCGCTCAGCGAGAAGCTCAAACTCTATGCCCTAACTATGATCCGAGGTTGCTCACCGAGAGAATCAGTGCGACCCAAGGCACGATTCACGGCAAGGAGAACCGCGCGGGCCGGCATGACGATGAAGGAGGGGAGAGGGCGGCGTGGCGGCCAGAGCGGAAGGTAGCTCATTCTCGCGCTTCCGCCCGGCGGGAAGTTGTGGGCATGAGAAACGATTTTCAGCCGCTCGGCGCCCCTTGGTCTTACCGGAACAGTCTTTCGCTGCCGGCTATGTGGTGCAGGTTGTCGATGTTCTGGGTGATGAGGACATGCAGGCGGCCGCGGCCGTCAGCGCCGCCTGCCTTCTCCATGCGCGCGAGGGCCTGGTGCGCCGCGTTGGGGCGCGCCCTGCCGAAGTTGTCGTAGAAGATTTCCCTGATCACCGGCCAGGCCTGGTCGGGATGGCGGAGGAAGTATTCAATCTCCAGCGTGCGAGGGTCATAGCGGTCCCACAGCCCGCCGGCGCCCCGAAAAGGCGGGATGCCGCTCTCCACGGAGATCCCCGCGCCCGTGAAGGCGGTGAGGAATTTCGCAGAACGAATAAGGGAGGCGGCGGATATGATGCGAGACTCGATATCCATCGACAGAAGACAATGAGGGACAAGGCGCTGCAGCGTCAAGGCGCAGGAATTTCACGCGGTCTTCGTGTCAGCCCTTGCACCGCAGGTTGCACCCATTGGTGACAGTGGCTTCTGCGAGGGAAATGCATCAGGCTCTTCAGGGTCGTTTATTCCTTTGTGGCCGACCAGTTGGTGCTGTCCCTGGATGCGACATCCCCAGGGATCTATCGTCAGCGGGGAGTCAGTTCCCTGCAGAGTCTGTTCCGCTCTCACTTCCCTGAGCTCTTTACGCGCTATGGGGCTGACTTCGCCAAGCGTCTGGGAAAGTTCCGCCTGGAGCGGATCTCCAAGGCGGTGGGCCGCTTCCTGGAATGCGGGGACTACACCAAGGGCATCGCCAGGATCCAGTGCACGAATCCCGGCTGTAGGGTCGAGTACTTCCGCCCCTTCAGTTGTAAGGTCTTCCACCTATGCCCCTCTTGCTCGCAGAAACGGACCCTTTTGTTTGGCGAGTACATGAACGAGCAGCTTCTGCTGCGGCTGCCCCATCGCCAGTTCGTCTTCACAATTCCCAAGGTGCTCCGCGTGTTCTTTCGCCACGACCCCAGGCTTCATGGCGAGATCAGCCGCCTCGTCTACGGGTTGGTACGGGATTTCGCAACGGCAGCCGCTGGCAAGCGTATCCGCACCGCTGCGGTCGTCGTGTTCCAGAGCTCGGGAGAGTTCCTTCGGTGACACTAGCGCGCATACTACCTGCCATTGCTATCTCCTTGCGCCGGAGGGAATAGCGTTTTCTGAGCCCCCAAACCATCCCCCTCCAGATTTAGCTTCCCCGTCTGCTTG
>Ga0187882_1000324_pt1 | contig 54306 bp, 44 predicted proteins | sample June2016WEW_19_1_3_FD_132991 | JGI IMG/M metagenome (GOLD analysis project Ga0187882, IMG submission 132991) | Peatland microbial communities from SPRUCE experiment site at the Marcell Experimental Forest, Minnesota, USA - June2016WEW_19_150 | ecosystem: Environmental > Terrestrial > Soil >... | reverse complement strand
CGTCTTCCAGCATGTACGGGGTCTCCGGGATTCCTGCGAACACGAAGATTGACGGGGAACCTTTCATTGACGCAATCCTAGAGACCAGCGGGCTATCTCAAGTCACAGGCCTACCGAGCTGGAGCAGCTTCCTCCAGTTGAGCAGAACCGCCTACAACGCGCAGGAGGCCAGGTCTGGGTCTACTGGTAAACCTGAGTTCTGGACTGGTGGCGGCTTAGATTTTCAGCCTGGTTTTGTTTCGGAGTGGATTGTCTGGACCACAGGTCAGACCTGGGTTACCCTAGACCAGAATGGAGGCATATTCAGTGATACGCGGCTTCCAGTCGCCTACGCCAAGCTGATGTTCGCATACAACGCCCTATACGGCACCCCGTACACCACGAACATGCTCACCGCCTACTCCAGCGCACTCCAAACAGCTATCGGCTTCGAGGAGGGCATCTACGCAAACGGCGCGTTCAACAAGAATACTCAAGTCCAGACAAATCAGATCATACTTAGCTCGGCAAGGTACATGAATCCATCACAAATCTCTACCACTTCAACAACGAATGTTGCGTCGTCCTCATCGATAAGCAATAGCGTGAGTCAGACAACAGTAACAGTGGCTGACCAAACGACGATGACGACGGTGACATATGTCTCAGAAACGTCGCTGCTTACTATCCTTATGATAAGCATAATCATTGCATTGATCTTCATCCGAGTCGGCAACCGAAGGATGGTAAAGAGAAGCTGAGCCAATCTAACCCGAGCAGACCCGGTAAATGTCCTTTCCAAGTTTCATAGCAACCACGCCAGTTTCCGAATCCTCATGACTTCGCCTAAGGCTTCGCGAAGACGGCCCAAGACCCCCAGCTCTATGAGGTAGGAGTCTGAGATTATTCTGCGATGCTGAATTCTACTCCTTTTGCTGAGCAGTGGTCTTAGGTTTCGTGAGCACCACGAGAGCGACCTTACAATTCCTATAATAGCTCGTCCATCTCCAGCCTTCGTCCGGCGCACGCCGTCAAAGAGCACACGCAGTATCCAGAGCAAGAATGCCTCAGGCAGGTAGCGCCTTTCCGCATTTTTCACGAAGGTGGCGAAGGAATTCTTAGCATCATGATAACACTTGAACTCATTGCCGAACTTCTTTGCAGTCCACCGCCACTTATGATAGGCTACCGCGGATGAAACACAAACAACTTTGTGGCCTGACAGCCAAAATCGCCAGCCCAGGTCAATGTCCTCGAAATACGCGAAGTATGAGTCATCGAATCCGCCGACCGCCAGAAAATCGCTCTTCCGAATTAGACAAGCTGCTCCGCTGGGCGCTCCGACATAGGCTATTTCGGCCCTCGCTTCATCTGGCATCCCAAGGCCGCGGTGCAAGCCCGCCCCATTCAGGAGTAGAGTATCTCCAAGATCATTAACGGTCTGCGGCCGATCCCTAAAAAGAACTTTTCCTGTCGCGGCTGCGATCTTCGCATCCTTGGACAAAGCGGCAACGACCCTGTCAAACCACTCTGGGCTCAGCTCAACATCATTGTTAACAAGCGCGATAAACTCACCCTTCGATTCTTTTACACCTGAGTTCACCGCCGCCGCGAAACCCTCATTCTCACCTAGTGCTACCAACTTGACCCCATGCTTCCGCTCCAACATCTCTTGCGAGCCATCTGTGGAACCGTTGTCGACGACGATGATTTCGAGTTGGTTGCGGTGATGGCGGGCATTCACCAAGGAATTGAGGCATTGCTCAAGTATGTCCCTGCCGTTGAAATTTGGCACGATGACTGAGACAAGCGGCGCGATTTGACCCTCAGGTGACTCTGCGCGATTCATCTTTTGCACTCATGCAGATTGTTGGCTCAGTTTCGCTGATCTTGCAAGACCGGCGAGATCGGAACCGTACAGTTCAAGTTGTTGAAGAGGCTCCTGAGGTAGCAAATAAGTCAATGCCATCAGGCAACGGAACCTGAGCAAATCCCCTGCTTTGAGGATAGCATACTGCTTATTGGTTGAAAACGTAGACCGCTATTCGGCCGCTCGGATTCATAACCTTGAAACCTGGGGGCGGATTTACTAGTCCATACCAACCATAACCGGGGAGCCACCAGATCCAGTAAATCCTCACGAAGCCGAGCTGCTTTGCGTATGAGACCGCTGACATCACATCCCCCAGATGGTAATCTATGATGTTCTTTTGACCGCTCATTGAAATGGATGCGAAACCGTAGAAGGATTCATGGACGAGTAGAACCGATCCTTCACCCATCGTAGCGTTCAGCTGCCCTAAGAGTTTCAATGCATCTATCGAGTCTTGAAGAGGAACAGTGTTGGCTAGCATTGAGGTAGACATGTAGTTAACGAATGGGGATCCGGCGAAATAGGTGAACGGCCTTTCTGGCGGCTGCGTCATATAGCCGCCGCAAATACTCGCGTAAGGGAGCAAAATCGCAATTGCCAGGATTACTTTAAGATGCTTTGATTGAACACTCGACAGAATTCTTGCGAAGCCGCCGAAGGCTAGTATCGAGAGCGGAACTAAAAGCGCGAACGCCCAAAGGTACCACAAACCGAAAGCGAACCGAGGTGAGATTATTGGACTGATCGCCAAGACAAGAACCGCCATTGTCCAGACGATTATGAGACTGGGTCGCTGGAGCTTGACCGGAAGACGGATCCTGTCGACGATCAGTAGGGGGAGTATTGGGGCGATGAGAAAGAGTAGGAAACCAACGATCGTAAGTACGATGTTCGAGTAGGATCCGAATTCAGTTAGGTAGTTGGTGAATGGCGAAATTCCAGCCGAGGAGGTGTCGCTCCAGAAGAACCAGACTCTAACCCCTTGCGCCGCAGGAAAGACGTTTTGTGCCTTCTGAAGAACCAGAAAATTCCATGCCAAGAACACTAGCGCGGGTAGGGAACTTAACAGCAGCCTGCCAGACCCTGAACTGGGCTTCCGCCGGGCTGCAACTTGATAGAACACGCAGGGCAATATGGTGAGCAGGACCACTTGATGCGCCAGACCTGTTAGAACTAGCAAAGAAGCTAACAGAATCGCTCTAGGCGGAGAGTCAACTCTGGGGAGCAACGACAGTGTGAGAATTGCCAACGAGATAGCTAACATCTCAGAAAACATGCCTAGGGATAGTCCCAGAACTGGGAACTGAATTATCACAAAGAAGGCTCCTAGGAGTGCGACTCGATCCGCGGATTGTGCAACATACTTGAGGTAGTGATAGATCGTTAGGGCAAGGAGCCCATGCAGGGCCGGCGCAAATATGGCTAGTACAGCGTAGGGGTTGAGTACTAATGCCGCAGGGATCATTAGCAGGTAGACAAGCGGCGAGAATTGGGGAGGGTAAAAGAGGTCCAGGAATAGGGCGGGTCCCCAATTTCTGAAATGAAAAAGCACGGGAGCATAGTAGGCGATGGTATTGAATCCGATGGGAACCGGGTAAGCGATCGCGTCGGGAACAGCGCGCACCATGAAACCCGCTATGAAGGAGACGAAGTAACCTGCTGAGCCCACTTGCGCAATCCGATGATGTGACCGAATTGAGACCATGAAGGACGTCACGCCCATATTCCGTCGAACCGTTATGCCATGTCCACCTTGAGTTTGATGTCACCATTTATAGATGGTTCGCATGGTGTTAATTGCCAGTTCTTGGACAAGTCTACGGTTGCTCCTCGGCATAACGTGAAAGAAGGTCTAGCCTATTGACAGACGCGCTCCATCGAGATTACCAGAACCCTCTTCGGTCCCCACAAATTCATGATGGTGTTCGAAGATCCCATGAGGAGTCAAAGCACTTCTCAGTATCCATCATAGTGGTACACTACGGATCACCCGATGACCTTCAAGAGTGCTTAGATTCACTACTCACCTACTCGCGTGATGCCGAAATTATCGTCGTCGACAATGATGACTTGCCTGCAGAATTCATGAGCGCCTTTCCGGGAGTCAAGTTGTTTCGTTCTCTTGGCAATGTCGGGTTCGGCTCTGCCTGTAATCGTGGGGCAAGATTGTCGAAGGGCTCCGTCCTTGTTTTTATGAACAATGACGTGATAGTTGGGCCCGGCTGGCTACACGAACTATTGGCGCCTCTTTCCGACCCTGCAGTCGGAGCCGCATGTCCTCTGGTTCTGTTCCGTGACCGGCCGAATCTTGTAAATGCAGCTGGAGGAGACAGCGACCTTCTCGCGTTTGCATGGAATCGGAACCTCCTATGGCCCAGAGATTCCTTGAGCCAAGGGCCTCTCTTCTACGCGCCCGGAAGCTGTTTCGCGGTGAAAACTGGTGCCTTTAGGAAGGTCGGCGGTTTCGATGAATTCCTTTTTCTGTTCTTAGAGGATGTTGATTTGAGTTGGCGTATGCGTTTGGCGGGCTGGGACATAGCCTTAGCCTCCGAATCGGTCGTTTTTCATAAATGGATGGCTTCGACCTCCAAGTTGACACCTTCTGACATTCAATATCTTTTCAACAGAAATCGCCTGCGGTTGATTCTGAAGAATTACGGTAATACCAAGCTACTTGAGATTGTCCCGATGTATCTTAGTTTGCAGATAGGGTTGCTCCTATGGATTATGACTCGGCGGCAAGGACTAGAATTGCGAGCTGTCCTAGCAGCCTGGCTTTGGAACCTGCGTAACCTGTCGCACACTATCAGAGCCCGACTGCGAGCCCAGCATTTGAGGGCAAAAAGCGACAGTGAAATCATACGCTACATGTATCGCGGAGTGGCGGGAGTCCATCTGGCACTCGGAACGATGAAGCATCCCGTCTTTGAGAGCTACTTCAACCGCTCCAATAGGGAGCCCCGTTAATTAGCCGTTAGATTCTTGCCTCGCCGCAATTACATCCAGACTAGTTGCTCGTCATGGCCAATCGCCGCTTCGGGATATCTTCGGAGCGTTCTGCCCTTATGCGGCCGATTTGATCTCGAAAATGGCGTAACCGTTGTAAGTTTCCGCGAAGTTCGCGCTCCATTCGAAGGAGACCACCAAAACCAGCAGGGGGGCTCCACCATTCCTGATAATTACCGCAAGGGAACTTGAGTTCCAACCGCTATCGCGAAAGGCCCAGGCTGCCACGATCAGGAACCTGTAACCGTTCAGGTCTTCAAGTTGTCTCGGCCACGAGAAATTGGCGTTCGCTAGAAAACCGGGAATCCGACTATCCATGGTTACTATCGGGGCTGAGGATAACTGCGGGTTGGATCGTACGTAGAGCACAGTCTCATACATTGTCCCGAGTACGGCCAATCTCTTTTCGTCGTCGTTTGCTGTCAAATGCGTTAAGGACCATGTCTGGTCAGGACCTGGACCTTTGATCGCTTGAGCTACGGCTCCATAGGTGCTCGGAAGACAAAGAATAATCAACGCTGCTCCCAAGACCAATTTGATTTGCTTCGAATGAACCCTGATCCTTGCCAACCTGTCTAAGGTGACTCTCAACAGCTTTCCCAGAGGTGTAGCTGCTAACGCAGCTGCAACCGGAAGGACAGGGATCAAATATCGAATATCGAAGGAAAGCGTGAAGGACCAAATGATCCACGTGGGGAAGAAGAGTGCTGCTGCGACTCTCCTACTTAGTCCACTGAACGCAATTGTCGCCAAAGAACCCCACAGCACGAGAATCAGGAGGATTGGATTGCCGGAATTCGCAGTCGTGTATAGAGACGTTAGTGCGCGATCTAGGTAGGTCGGGTTAGCGTGGCCCCACCAGAAGGGGTCCGACAAGTAGAGTTGCCCTTGACTGGTGAAGGGTTGCACACCCTGTACAAGTATGATCCAAATTGGCCAATGCATCATGCTTCCGATGCCAGTTCCCAAAGCAGCGACGCTGCGCAGGAGGTATCTCTGCGAGTTCCGATAATTCCAGACCAAGTAGAGAATGATACCTGCAGTCGGAATTATCGCTGAAAGTCTGAACCAAACCGCGCCCCCTGCCAACAGGCCTGAAAGAAAGAACATGACTCCCCGAATTCTCTCGGGCTCTGAGTTGAGGTTCTGCGCCTTCATCAGTAGAAACAGTGATCCGCTGACCAGCGCGGCCGCGGGCAGGTCGGAGAATCCTGAATGCAGATTGTATCCGAATTCCGGCAAGGATACCAGTAGAAAGACCGCGAGCCAGGAAGTTGAATGAATCTCATGACCCAGATGCCATAGGAAAATTATCGTAATTGCACCGAAGATTGGAGTGAGAAGATGGGCGAGGTGCTCGTTAGGGGTTCCTGCCATGAGGTAGAGCCAAGCGTACGTCGCTGCCAAGCCTTGCGGATATATCCCGAAATCGCCCATTGGGCGAAGTGCCTGTGACTTCCAAAAATCCAACGCCCAGAGATTAAAGGTTCCAATGGCGTCCCATTCAGTGAATGGCATCGAAAACGAATTGACCATATACAAGGAGATTATCACAGTCACATAGATCAGACAGAGAATAGTAGCGACATGTGTGTTCCTTTTTGGAAGGGCCTTCGCATGTTTCCTTACAAGAGGGCGATATCTATAGCCCAAGCCGCATCCTATCACAATCATTAGAATTGTAGCAGACAAGATGTTAGCTAACTGCGCCGTCTTGAGAAGACCTACGTAGAAGATGACGACGCTGTTGAGGACTATGCTCAAACTGACTGCGACTGGCAGTTGCTCTGTCAACGTCAGAACCCTCCGAAAAAGCAGCAAGATTATGGGCAAACCAGGGAGGGTCAGCAATGCAATGAAAGCGAGAAAGCTAATGGAGTAGGCGACGAAAAGGTCCAACGACATTAGATCTCCAACGACAGCCCTAGGCCGTATATTGTGACTTGACTGTTCTTGAAAAGTATGGAAAGGTCTGTTATTGCTTCATAGACGAGATGATGATTCATTAGCACATTGAGGTCGTCTACGGTTAGATAGATGAAACGCACGTTCGCCTCGGTCAGCATCTTGTACACTTCTGACTTGTTCGTCAATTCATAGAGGGTATCAAGAGAGAAAGTTTGATTCCGAAGCAGGCCACCCATAAGCGTCACCTTTGAGTAGGGATATCCACCCGGTACCCAAGCCTGATAACCTATCGTAGCAACCACTTCACCTGGCCGAAGCGTGTCGGTCACATACTGGATGGCAGCCAGTTCTTCGGGTGAGAGTTGGTGGCTATTAATCAGCCCGAATCCTGGAGTCTGGTACGGAAGGCCTGGAGTCGGCGGTGCGGACGTCCTGTACGTGAACGTCGTGAACTCAGCGTACAGGATTGTCGACGCAAGGCCGGAAGATACGACAAGACCAATCAAAAACCCCGCTAGGAGAAAACTTCTGACTCTCCCGCGATTCACCACACCTCTCAGCTCAGTCCAAAGGAAGAGTGCAGTCGGCAGCACCAAAGCCAAGGCCAAGTATTTGTTCCACCGGAATTCCTCGATGCCCGCGAACTGAAAGAACTGAGGAAGCATCCAGAGCCTACCTAGCAATAATGCCACGGCCGCAAATCCATAGATCAACCCCAAGCCTCGAATTCTGTCCCTCCATACGAGTCCAGCAAAGACAATTGCAGGAATAGCCAGCAGCCCCAATATTCCGAACCGCGTCGGATACATGTACGGAGGAACTGTGCTGGTGCAGGCGGGGCAGTCCCACCAAACGTTATAGATGCTGTAGCCGCTCAAACGCCACAATAAGAACAACGCAACCCACGCCGCAAGTCCAGCGGCTGAGAGTGCAACAGCCAGCCTCAAACGTTGAGGATGAAACGAGAAAACTCGTTTGGACAGTCTCTGCCTCGCGTAGGCCACTCCAACCGACAAAGCAGCCAATACTAGAGCTACGTAGAAAGCACCTAACGAGATGTAGTACCTATCTGGGAGAACCAATCCAACCGCTCCTGTGACGGCCATTCCAGCCAATGTGGCAATTGCAACCTTCCAAGCTCCCGCGATCCTACCCGATATTATGACCGCAAACAGAAGTATCGCGACGAACATGCCTCCCTCTGCCACATGCCCCAGAAACGCCAAAGCCATCAGTAGACCAATCAGCACATAACGTGTCCAACCTTTCAAGTCGCCCCGATTGGTCAAAGTCAACAACATCAGCGTCGCCGGCAAAGCCATCACCTGCAGCCCGGTCGTGAGAGTTGGGTGGTCTGAACCGAAGTAGCTGTTCGCAAACAAAATGTCGAAAGTCGATACCGATGCCTGGTCAAATTGCATCAGCACATTTCCTGAAAATGCACCACCACTTCTTAACCACAAATCGTACACCCAACCAAACCCCGAGAACAGAGCTAGAACCAGCGCGAGGACAGCGATTGCTCGGTTCTCCTTTTTGAAAAGAGATACTGCGAGAAGGTAGAGTGCAAGCAGTCCGAAGATGTTGGTGAAGTTGATGAGAGAGTATGTGTTGGTTGACGGAGCGCCCGAGATGGAGAAGAGCGAACCCAAGTAGATGTGGAACCACCGAGGGTAGGTATCGAAGGCACCATATGGCATAAGCTTCGTAGCGAAGACCTGATTTCCAAACGCCTCGTAAAGCCGCGCCACAGCGTGGTGGGGCCACTGGTCAGCCACAATGTAAGGCGGAGTGAGAATGAACCTATAGGACAGAGCTATGACGAATCCTAACACGCCAGCAAGCGAAATTGCCAAGTAAATCCTCCCAAGGCTTCCTGAAGGAAGAATCGCCCGGAATTCCCGCCTTCTAAATCCCACAATGCCTTGTGAGCCATGCATCATTAATTCGACAAGACGCGATCCAACAAAGGCAAAGAGAAGAAGAAGGTTCAAGGAAACTACGAGGGGGATTTCGAAGACCATTGGCATGAGTCCTGCAGCAGACCCAAGCATGCTCAGCAACGGTACGATGAGCAAGCTCAGAAGGTATGCCAAAACCAAGACTTCCAGGTTGTTGAACTGGCGACCATTATCTAACAGCGAAAGCAGAAAGTACCCAGGCAGAAAGGTTGTGAGAAGGATCGCTCCAAGGATCCGAAGATAATTCACGCCGGGGACAGCAAGCCAATCAGCCCAGATCAGACCGGGCCCCATGGAAGGAATAACATACAGGGCGACGCATGATGCCAGTAGCAAAGAGCCCGCTACTGTGTCCCACCACGAAAAAAGGACCTTGGCAACCTGACCCACGGCCGGGGGGCTCGCTAGCACTCGGTCACTAGGCTTAGTGCAGATGACGCCAGCCACTCCAAATCCAATAATCGCTGCCAACGCCACGTAGATCACGCTTGAAGCGAAATTCAGGGCAGGTAAAAGGAGAGCAGCTGTGGCCGCGGATGTTACTAGTGCTCCGAGGAGGGGTGGATTCCATTCGTTCCTGATTGGAGCTCCCACCTTGATATGAGGACCTTCAACCTTCGAACTATGCTGTTCCGAGCGCGGGTGTCGTGGCGTTGAACCAGACCTGTAACCACGCAGCCCTTCTCTGGGACCCGGTTTCCCAGCCGAATTCAACGCTGTTGCTCGCTGGGTTGTAAACCCAGAGCTCTATGAATATTCTGAAATTTATGCCGCCTTGAGTAATCGGGTTGGGCATTTTGATCGTTGTCCCGTTCACGTTGACCTCAAGTGAGATGGCACTACCTGTTTGATTCTCGCCAACAATCTCCCATGAGAATGGAAATTCCCAAGTCTCGTTTTGAAGCAGAACTCGATCGTACTGAACCAGGATAGGCGCTGAGGAGGGCGTGGCGGTGTTTTCGTTTGGTGCTGGTATGGACGCGTTTCCGAGTTTAAACTCGAGTATAGCGTACTGGGCAGAAGCCATCGAATTCGTGGCACCCACATACCAGCGAACTATGGTATGGGGGCTGATGGTGGAGTTGTCGTTTGGATAGTAATGCTCCAACCTGTGGTCGTCTCCTAGCACGTATATTTGGAAGAACTCCTCGCTCGGTCGCGGAGTGGTCGCCACGTAGGCCAACGTCGTGAATATGGCAAGCGAGGCTAGGAAGATGGCCAGAAGAGTCTTGCGGTAGTCATTTCTTTCTTGCATTCGGTTTCACTCTGACCCGCATGTTCATCGTTTTTGTGACTCTGTATCGTCGATACGCTTGCCCGCAGTAATGGTAGATCAAGACACTGAGAAAAGCCATAATCGGTGCAAGCGCGTAGGTCAGCAGCCTTTGCTGTTGGCTCCTTGTCTGTGCTTTTTCTTGGAGGCTGAGAGCCTCGGACTGAACGTTGCTCAGGATTCGCAGGGCTTCTTGTGCCGCGTTCTTGGCGTCTGAAAGCTGGCCTCGCTTCTCTAGGGCATTGGCTGATTCTATCAGTTGCAGTGCCTGATTCAGCTTCTCCACGCTGCCTGAAAGTTCATTATTAGTGGCTCCGGCTAGGTTCGCTGCCTGCACGGCTTTCACTCCTTCCAAGAATTTTGCGCTTGCATCTTGACTTGGCAATCCTTGTTTCGGGTAAGTTGCTTGAGCCGCGGCGATAACCACGATCAGGAAAAGTATGGTAACCAGTGCAAGCATTATTGAACGAGTTCTCATGTTGTTTCTCGAACGCCTTATTGCTCTCTTCTTCTCTCTTTCGAACCGTTGAGGAGCTCCTTTGCCAAAGCCCCTTCTGGCGTCAAGCTCGCTTCATGAGACTATTATGGATTTGGCAAAAGCGAAGCCGCGCAGCACAGTTCGTGAGCTGTACGAAGGAGCAAGAGCGCTTCAACAAGACTTGGACGAGGAAGAGTTCACTCAGGCAGTTGTTGAACTTGCTGATGATGGAAAAGTGGATTTGGAGGAAAACATTTCCCCCTCAGCCTCCTTCGCGAAGTTTCTGACAACATGGTATCTGTGTCTCTGGTTTTACTGTGTGCTGGTGGTTACGGTTCTGACTTTGGTTGCGGTGTATTTGCTTCCTCAAGCGTACCCACTTGTTGCGATTCGATGGGTTGCAGGTTCGGGCTTTGTCCTGTTTCTGCCAGGGTACGTCACTTTGCGGGCCCTCTTTCCGAAGAGGGAACTGGACAGCGTGGAGAATTTTGCCCTAAGCCTCGGGTTGAGCCTAGCATTAGTTCCGTTGATGGGTCTTGTCCTGAACTATACGGCGTGGGGAATCACGTTGGACGCGATAATCGTCAGCCTGACCTTGTATGTGGTGATAGTTGGATGTACGGCTGCAAGGCGCACCTTTCAGCTTCTTCGCGTAAACGCTGAACCTCTTTGATGTCCCCTGATGAAAGCAGACAGGCTTGGCGCACGTGGTAAGCTTTGGCTTCAGATCAGAACAGTCATTTGGCGCGGCCACGTATCCTCTGGAAGGAGATGTTTATCATATTCAGTATGATTCCCGTGAATATCGACAAGCTGCCGACTATCCAGCAGAACATTGCGATCAAAGCTCGCCCCAGCTGAACGAACCTATTCTCTACTACGAAGATGATTATTACCGGCCAAGCGACCACAAAACCCACTGCTATCAATGCGAGCCCAATTCCTCCGAATAAGAGGATTGGACGGTAGTCGATCAACATCTTTAGACTTGACCAGAAGATAGCTGTCCCTGCAGATACAGGGTTGAGCTTGGTCTCTCCTATCCTTGGTTTGTAGGTGATGCCAACCTCAGCGATCCTCAAATGGGCCTTCGCGGCCTCAGCTACGAGTTCACTGCAAGCAGAGAAACCCTTCTCCAATAGAGCCACATTCGTGAGGATACCTCTACTGAATGCCTTCATTCCGCTCTGCGAGTCATTAATGTCAGTATGGAAGAGGGAATTTCCGACTTTTGTAAGGAGACGGTTTCCTACTAAGTTCAGAGAGCGCATCGCGCCATCATGCATGTTTGCAAATCTGTCGCCGTTCACAAAATCGGCTTCGTCCTTCATCAGAGGTTCCAGGAGTTTAGGGATATCGGCGGCGTCATATGTTCCGTCGCCGTCCATCAAGACGATGTAGTCCCCCTTTGACCAGTAAACCCCCTGCATAACCGCTTCACCAAAACCACCTTTACCCACCTGCTTCACTAGTTTCGCCCCGGCTCTAACGACCTCAGCCGGCGTATTATCGCTGGAAGCATCAACCACTACTACTTCTGATTCGGCCCCGTTCAGAACTGTCTTGACTTCTTTTATGACTTGGCCTATCGCACCTTCCTCGTTTTTCGTGGGAATTACTACTGAGACCTTTGGACGCACTAGGATCACGCATGCTCCCGATAGGCTACGGTCAACCAGTCTCTAACGTGGAGGATGTGCTTCAAACTGCCGTAACCTATCTTCAAGGGTGACAAGAATAGGAAACCGCTCATGTTGTTTTAAACATTTCAATTAGACCTGACTGTAATGAGGCAAAAATAACTCGAGGAGAGATAGGATCTGGCCAATTCAGAAGAAAGTGTCACTAAGGTGGCTATTCTCGAGTCATGGAGCGGACATATCGCTGAGAATCCTTTTCCTACATTGAATTGTTCTGCCCAGCCCCCAGGCTGCACAAGGGTACCGAGACGAGTACCACATACTACGCGCCAGATACGCTAGAGGAGAAATCACCAAAGACCAGTTCGACCAAATGACCCGCGACCTACAAGAAGCTAACATGAAGACGCAGAAGCCCACTTAGAATGGAATAATGTCGTCACCCAGCGGGCAATCAGCCGTGTTTATGTCGTTTTATGTCGCTGTTTGAGACTGGAATGTTGCAATATTGCAGCTCTATTAGAAAATCAAGAACGACGAGTCTAGGAATGGAACGACCCCCAATCTATTTGAAAACCCCTGACATGCAGCGTAGGATTATTGAAGCAAATACTCATTTTGAACACAACAGAAGACCGAAGCCTATTACTGATTTAAGTGGCCTTTCCCTTCTGACCGCTAGATTCCTTGCATGACCGCTTCGCAAAACCCACCCTTACCTGTCTTTTCTTGCCTTTTTCAATCAGATCGGGTCCGCGAACAGCCAATTACAGAGTACAGATCCAAGAGTTGTTTCTAACGTGAGTGTTCCTAGACTAGTTCGCAAGCCGTTCCCTTGCACGTTCTGCATTCAGCCTTGATCCGAACTCCAGTAAGCGCATTCCAAGAGTCGTTTGCTTAGGTGCGGCTTGAGCAATCTGGAGGCAATAGAGTCTCTCGGCGGTTAGGCGTTACCAGAAACAGAACTCGAGGAGTCATGAGACTGAGGCCTCATGATGTCAATCTTTCAACCCCTCGTTCCAGCCAAACATTGCGGCAATTAGCATTGTTATCATACATGCGTGATAATTGGCTCATTACGTACTGTGCGCGGTGCATTGCTAGCCCTATTGATTTAAGCGGCCTTGATTATGTTCTTGTTGGTCCTTCGAGTTTCATTGTTGGCGACACCCAATATGACTGACAAGCGTCTTTTGGCACTCATAATCGTAGGACTGGCATTCTATTTCGGACTCGCCATTCTGGTTGCTGTTAACAACCTGCCGGTTGATTTCTATGGGTATTTGATCGCGGCGTATGGATTCTCCCACGGCGTCAATGTATATGCTGCACCTGAATCCATGTACCAACAGATTGGTGAGGCACTGGGCATCACGGAACATGGAGGTCCATACTACTATCCTCTTTTGACTGCAGGAATTGTTTGGCCTCTGCTCGAACTGCCCTTACATTCGGGGGCGGCGCTTTGGGTATTCGGGAGCGGAGTCTCAGCTTTAGCAGCTGCAGTGATCCTAGGCCGCAGAGTTGACAGGCCTTGGAAGCGACATCTAATCCTATTGGCCGCAATTGGCTACGTTCCCATCTTGTCGACCTTGAGATATGGAAACGTAAACGCCCTTGTGCTGTTGGCAACATCGATGGCAATCTATGCGTGGAGACAGTACCGCGAACGACTTGGTGGCGCCTTTCTCGCCGTAGGGTTGTTCCTCAAACCACTTCCATTTGCCTTGGTGGGATTGATGATTTGGCGTTTGCGCCTGCGGACTCTTGCATGGTTACTGCTAACAAGCCTTGCAATTACCGCGTTTGCAATTTGGGCTGTCGGCGTGCAACCTGCTCTGATGCAGTTCAGTGCTTCTTTGGGAGCACGTAACTTACAGGAGCTTAATGCCGACCCGGACAATCAGAATTTGAATGGTCTGCTCGCACGCTTGCTTACTCCTGGCATAACAACCGAATATTCGAGCGTTGTGAGCAGCCAACCTCTGATAAATGCGCCTCAAATCGCAATTCCCCTGTATTGGGCGCTCGGTCTTGCTTGGGTGGCAATATCTCTGGCGCTGCTATGGCCGATAGGTGCTAAGGCTCGATTGATTGAATGTGAGGCAGCCTTGGTCATAAGCACAACACATCTCGTGTTCCCATTAACATCATATTATCACTTGGCGATGCTTCTCATTCCAATGGCTGTCTTGATCGAGAGCTGGCACGGCCCAAGTTGGGATGTCATAGCACTAATCGTCGCCTACTTTCTGATAGACCTTCAGGCACTGTTTTTGGCACTATTCAGTGGCAGATTCATCGCTTTTTCGCTGCTGATGGGAAACTCACAAAGCAATCTCTCTTATGGAATCGGATTTCTTGGAGAGGCGATCATATGGGTATTGCTGGCTCACCTAGTGCGAAAGACACAAGCCATTTGAAGACTCGTAGTACTTGGATGACGTAGGGTGACTGAGGCCCAGGTTCGCTTTGAACATAACAGAAGGGCCTACTGATCCAAGCCCTGACGATGTTGACATGCAAGTTCGGGAGTAACCCACCAATGGCCAAGCGAGTGAAGACAAAGGCTATCGCTTTTGTTCTGGACATGGAGCTGACGGGTCTTGGGATTGCCCGAGCGCTTGGTCGTGAGGGAATTCCTGTAGTTGGCATGGACTCTTATCCCTACGCGCCCGGCCTGAAGTCGAGATACTGCAAACCCGTGATCACATTTGATCCCTCCAAAGAACCAAAGGAAGCGCTGAGAATCTTACTCGATGAAGGAAAGAAGCTACCCCAGGCAGGAATTCTGTATCCTGCATCCGATGCATTTGTATTACTCGTGTCGCGATTCAGAAAAGAGCTTTCGAAATATTTCCGACTTGCGCTTCCCTCAGAAGAAATCATTGAAGCCACGATTAACAAACGGAAGCTCTATGAGTTAGCGGAACGAGCAGGCACCCCATACCCTGAAACCCACTATCCAGAAACAATGCAAGACGTGGAAGATATCAAAGACCAACTTGAGTACCCGGTCTTCATCAAACCATACTATTCGCATATCTGGTCGCAGAAATACAAAAACAAAGGCTTCAAAGTCACCAATTCGCAGGAATTAGTCGAGAAGTTCAGAGGGATCTTCGAAGCAAAGCTCGACGCATTAGTACAATCAATCGTAATTGGACCTGCTAGCAGTCTCTTTCAAGTTCATGCTTACCTATCTGCGAAGCATGAGCCCCTGGTAAGTTATGTTGCAAGGAAACTTCGTCAGTATCCAAACGAGTTCGGTGTTGGCACATACAGAGAAACCGTTCACAATGAGGAGCTACTCCACCTCGGAATGAAGCTGTTCCGGGAAATTCGTTACAGAGGGCCTGGCTATGTCGAATTCAAGGAAGATGAGCGAGACGGTAAGTACAAGATGATTGAACTGAACACACGGTTCGGTACGGGAGTCATTTTGCTGGTTTGTGCGGGGGTCAATATCCCCCTCGTCCAGTACATGGACCTAACCGATCAACCCGTTGTGAAAGATGTAGACTACGAGGATGGAGTCAAATCGTTGGACGCTATGATCGATTTCCAAGCTTTTTGCGAGCTTAATGGAAGAGGCGGGTTGCTGAATTGGTCGAAATCGATATGGAATGTCGACTGTCATGCATACTTTGCTTGGGATGATCTGAAGCCGTTCATGATGGAGTATGCCGTGAACTGCGTTCGTTTCTTCAGGAAAATGTGCAACAAGACGTGAACTGGTGAACTTAAGGGCAGAGTGGTTCACGCGAATTGGGTTTGTGGCCAAGGTGCATTTTGAAGTAGCTCGCTCTGGGAAATGGGTGATAGGAAAACTAAGATCGAAGCCCTACTGATTTGAGCAGCCTCTATCAGATTCCATTTGACATCACAGATTTGGGACGCAGCCTTCTACCTTAAGAGATGCCCGCCATATTGTACGTTCAAACCATAAGCTACTGCACGAGGGCTATGGCTCCAACGATCCAGGTGGTATTGACCTAGTTTTGAATATTGAACGAGTGGTGTCCTCGTGGTACCGGGAAGAATTGGGTTGGCAAGAACCACGCATATCCTTCCGAAGACTTTCGCAAAATCCCCTTGGTTGGGCCGGGGTTCTGCAATTTAATTGCATTTACATGATAACGGCGAACGACGCAGCAACCGCCACCAGACACGATGAGTCTGTACTAAAGATCTATCCTCACGAAGAATACGCTCGCCAAGATTTCGACTATCTCGTGAAACTGAGTTCGGAATTTAAGAAATTAGACCAAGGCTTCGGCGTCCCAGTTCCACTTGCAGTCCTGCCAGACATTCGTGGCTTGCTGACCTCGAGAATGCCAGGCAAACGCTTGGACGCCATTCTATGGCCTTCACCGCTCGCCAAAGACAGGAACAAGTACTCAACTGTCGCATTGGACGCAATCCGTCGCGCAGCCAGTTGGCTCGCTTTATATCAGACGATAACGCCCCACGAGGACCCTCATAACTTGAAGGGCGAGATGCTGATAGAAGACGTCAGGGCCAACTTAGACCTTTGCAGAGAACGCGGATTGTCCCCCCCCTTGGTTGAAGGCATTGCAAGTTGGCTCTCTGAAATTGAATACGGCGTGAAGGGCACGACATCTGTGTGCATCAGCACGTGCCATCTCCAGCCCAATCACATGCTCATCTCAGAGGAAAGGACTTCGGCTATTGACTTCGAAGACGCTGGTTGTGGTTGGCCGAGTAGCGACCTCGCCGCCTTCTTTGCATATTGCGGCGTCTACAAGAAGACATTCTATCCCATGAGCATATCTTTTGAAGATCTATGTGAGAATTTTCTCCAAACCTATTCATCTCGAAACAAGTTCGGCACAAATCATTGGACGCTCTTAGAGATCTCGTACGTTCAAGAGTTACTTAATGCGTTACTCGCCCCATCGATCTTTGCTGCAAAGCATTCGTCATGGAGGAAATCTGGAAGCCCGATACTTTTGACGCGCTGGTTCTCCTGGAACTACTGGTTGTCTTGGATCTCCTACTTGGCGAAGCGCGAAATAGCCAAGCGAACAGCTAAGGGCAACTGGCAGACATTACTCAAAGAATGGGATGCAAGCAAATCGCTCATGCGAATTTCAGAGGCCTAGCCCAAAATATCGTTGTAGAAATTCTCCAGTTCATCCAATGTGCGCTCGATCGTGTACTTGCTGGCAGATGATTTTGCATTCGTAGCTAACCTAGCGGAGAGTTGACGGTCTTTCAAAATACGACAAATTGCGTCCGCGAGGCCTTTATCGTCGCCGGGAGTAACTAGAAGGCCTGTGTCCCCGTCGTGGACTATCGCTGAGATGCCCCCCACTCTTGTTGCCACAACAGGTGCACCTGCGAGCATTGCTTCTAGGATCGAAATTGGAAATGATTCACTGAAGCTAGGTAACACGAACACATCACAGGCAACCAAAGCGCCCCTCAATTCAGTGGAGCTCAGATTCCCAGTGAAGACTGTTCGGACCTTTCTCTGCTCAGATAATTGACGCAGGTAACCCTGTGACCCCCAATCAGGCCCCGCAAAGACCAAGGTGCAGTCTCCGATACGGCGTTGTACCAAGGATACTGCCTCGATAAGTACCGCACAACCCTTGAGAGCGTCAATACGTCCCGCATACAATACGAGATGATTTGTTATTCCGTTTTTTTTCCTGAAACAGTCCGATGTTGGGAGCCGATTGAAAGCGTCCAAGTCAACGCCGTTAGGAATCACCCTGATCTTAGAATGGTCGATGCCAAGCTTCAGCATCTGTTCTCTTTCAATGTCGGTTAAGGCAACAAGACCGTCAAACCTTCGCAAAACAATACCCGTGAATCTCCCCGAAAGTAAGTTCGGATCGACTTGAGGGGTGCAAATGACTTTGCAGTTGCGCAAACCCTGGGCTAACAACGAGGCAGAAACTGTGACGAGATTCAGCCCTTGACAATGTACAATGTCTGGCGAATTCGCCTTCAACACAGCAAGCAGCATCGTGGGAGCAAAGGACGTGCCTTTTAGCATTCGCCTGGGAACAGGGACGGTGATGTACCTACTGATCTCAATTCCGTTCGGACTTGGTGCATGACCTCTCGGCAACCGTCGCAGTGGGATATCTGAGTACAAGTCGCTCGTATACACTCTGACACGATGTCCCCTTTTCGCAAGTCGGTGAGCTATTTGGAAGACTTGACTTTCAACGCCCCCCGGAGCAGGCGGAAAGCGTCTCGTCACTAGAAGTATATGCATTGGCTACCCTACCTTATTCTGCAAGTTCATCACTTTGCTACGCGGCGGTGCAATACTGATTCTAAAAAGCAGGCAGTCATCATGCCGAGACCATCAAGACTTATGATATTGTGCACAGTTAATGAGGAATCGACTCATCAGTCGATCACACGGCGGTACCCAATTCTTTCCAGAGGTGTGTTAAGTTGTCGCTTCCCGAAGTAACACTGATCCGGCATTTTGCGATGTACCTCCCGAGAAGATTGTGGCTATTCAGACTGATGAAGTATACTGCAGACTTGGATACACGAAAACGGAAAGTCATCGTGCTTTTATCGTCCGATACGGAGTTTGATCCCCCAACGCAAGATGGGACATGGAGAAAGCGCTCAACTAGTAGCCTCCTCGAGGGACTCCGTCGACTTCTAGATTTATGCGATGAATATGGGGTTCCAGCTACACTGTACTGTGAAGGCAAATTGGTAGTTGAACTGCCAGACCTCTTTCGTGAACTTGCGAGGCATCACGAAATTGGATGCCATTCGTTCTCCCATGAGTGGTTGGGCACCAGACCTCCGTCGTGGTGGATACCACACAGGGAGGAGTTTACGGTTCTCTCGACCGATGAAAAAGCAAGTGTTCTGAAACGTGCCTCAGAATCCATAGAGAAGACTATTGGCAAGAGACCCAGATCGTTTAAGGCGCCTTTCAACAGCGTAGACCATCCGTCAACTCTTGCATTGCTGGAGCAAGTGGGTTTCGAAACTGACTCCTCGCTTCCCTGCTACAACACGGAGTCTTTCATCAACCCGTTACGTCCCGCGCCGACGCGCCATGCATCTGCGCACAACCTGTGGAGTGCCGGTACATTGCATTTGATCGAGGTACCTTTCATGATAAGACCCAGACCTCTACTCTTTCACCCCTTCGACATACGGGAGGAGGTTGTGGACACAATTCCGAGAGGCATGAAGCTTGCACTGGAAAGCGTTGACATCCAATGTAGAATAGACTATCTTTCCGGAACGGATTTCTCTGTAGTGCAGGTTACTTCGCATCCTTGGGAATTTAGCAATACGGGGCCTTGGGGGCACAAAGGAAGCGTGAACGCGGAGAGACTCGCGAGCTACTTGAGAGAATTATCAAGCTTGTATGAGGCCCAATTTCTTACGGTAGCTGAGTTCACCAAAATGTGGGAGAACGAATGCTGTCGTTGGCATTCAACTCGCAGGGGGGGGCAGCGGCAAGATTTGATAACTTGACACGCGACTTGAGTAGGCGGGTATGGAAAGGCAGATGTTAAGGGCTTCAGATATACTTCGACGAACTTCAATCGTCCTACGGTCCAACACGCTCTCAATTCGCGATGTTGGGAGAAGAAATGGGTCGCCATGCATCGACCGCGGGCCGTTTAGTTGAGGCCATCGAAGATTGAAGCTACCTTATGTGAGTGTTGTCATTCCGGCATATAACGAGGAAAAATACGTCACAGATTGTTTAGAATCGGTCATCGCAACCCAATACCCCGATCTAGAGATCATATTGGTGGATGACAAGTCAACGGACAAAACAGTTGAGGCCGCCACGAAGTACCCTGTGAAAATTATTGCAAGAGAGTCGCGGGGAGGAGCTGCAGTTGCCCGAAACGATGGACTCCACACTGCTCAAGGAAGGATCGTTGCCTTCGTCGACGCAGATTGCGTTGTCGACCGGTCTTGGCTGGACTTGTTGATTTCAGACTACACAAACGAGAAGATTGCAGGAGTTGGCGGCATAATAGGTACCAAGCAGTCCGGCATACTAGGAAAGTACCGCTCATTCATTGCAAGAGAGCCCTACACAGACTCCCCCACTCCTGTTGCAACCTTGTATATTCCAGGTGGAAACAGCTCGTACCGCAGCGATGTACTGCGAAGCATTGGCGGCTTTGACCCAGCCTTTGCACAGCCAAGGGCACATGAGGTTATTGAGCTAGGTTACCGGATGAAGAAGCATGGGCATCAACTCATCGGAGAGCCCCGGGCCACTGTTTGGCATATGCGAGAAGGAAGTCTGAGAAGTTGGATCTCAGAGGCTTTTTCGCAAGGTTACAGTGCCCTTTCCTTCTTGGTCCGCTACAGAATAGGAGAACTGTTGTCTTTTCAACTGAAGCAAATAGCCTTGATAGGCTTCTTAGTTCTCTGGATAGTGGCTTTACTAGGTTTCATCCCGTTAAGAGTTGCTGTCTACGTTACTGTAGTTGCTTCACTCTTCGAGCTACTTCGTGCCGGATACTCCGCTTCGACGGCTGCAGTACATTACCATGACGCCAGGTATTTTGTGGTAATCCCGATTGAGCTTATGCTCAGAATCGTACTATATTCCGGCTATTTCGTGGCACTTTTTTTGGCGACGTACCACGGAACAATTAAGTTCGTGAAGCAGGTGTTTCTAGGTCGGCAAAGCCAAACTGACGCGCCTTCGAGTTCAGGCATTCTTCTCTGACTCATCCCCGGCTGATCTGAACCAAGCTCCTGTTCTTTTCTCGCTCAGCGTAAGTTCATACAGCTTTTCCATGTCTTTGGCAACGCGTTCATCCGAAAAGTTGGAAAAACACTTGGTTCTCCCAATCAGGCCCATCTGCCGCGTGCGATTGAAGTCCGTGAAGAACATGACCATTTTCCTGGCCCAGTCTTCTTTAACATTAGGATCCGCTAGAAACCCGTCAACCCCATCTGAGACGAGTTCTCGTAGTGCTCCGATTGAACTCACCAACACAGGTTTGTTGCATGCAAATGCCTCCAAGATGACTATGCCAAAACCTTCTACCCTGCTTGGCAGAAGCAGAAAGGCTGACTGTTGGAGTTGGCGAAGTTTCTCTACCTGGGGAATTCGACCAAGGAAGTGAACATGTTGACTCAGACCAAGATCGGCCACCATGTTCTTCCAGGCCGTCCGCATCGGTCCATCTCCCACGATTACCAGTTTCGCATCCCGAACAGTCTGAATGACGCCAGTCAGTGCACGAAATACGATTTCGAGATTCTTGTAGAAGACGAGTCTACCCACGAATATCGCTTGATGTGGATTCGAAGAGATCTCGTTTTCGAGCAAGTAGTCGTTGACGTCAATCCCGTTTGGAACTACGACAATTCTACTATTTGTACCAAGTTCAAGCAGGTCTTGTTTGCTCGTTTCGCTCACCGTATGTATTGTAGTAACGGGCATGCGAAGGAGCAACCGTTCAAGTAAGGGCCCTATGAATCTGGCTAGGAAGCCTACGCTTCGTTGTTGAGACCACTCTTTCCAAAACCACGGCATAGCCGCCAAATAGACATCATGCACCGTCACCACGTGTACTTTTCTCAAGATTGATGCGCAGACTTGTCCAACCATGGCTGGTACGTATGTGTTTGAGTGAATAACGTCTACGCGTCGTCGCGAGGCAACATGGATTCCTGCTACTAATGCACCCGTCATATATGCGAGAGACTCGACCAAGTTCGTTGTTAGAGCTCCCGTGTAGTCCGCCGGCCTTCCCACTCTTCGAATATTCACGCCGCATTTGGTCTCTGAATCTTTCTCGCCTTTCACCCTTTGAGTGATCACATGGACTTCGTGACCGCGTAAGACCAGCGATTTTGCAAGATTCCAAAAGAGAATCTCGCCCCCACCATATGTTAGCGGAGGAAACAACTGGCAAAATAGCAGAATCCTCATCAGGCTTCGACTCGACGTATCACCAGTGAACGACCGACAATCGAATCCTCGGCCTCACAGTGATTAGCAATGCCGCACACTACTCTATCTTATGATGCAACTATATCAGATATGCGTAGCGATTGAAACGATTGTACTTTGACTTCTAGCAGCTGCAACGGCAAGCAAAACCTGCGGGATTATCCCGAAGTTGGAAACTCGAGAGACAGAAGACTTCCGGCAAGTTTCGATATCGGAATACTGAACAAGTTGCTGCTCGAAAACTAGCGACCCACGGTCAGGATAGAAAACGTTTCCTGGGGACAGCTATTTGGCATCTTTCTCAGTTTCAAACAGCTGGGACCAGGTTGCGGCCTGAAACTTCTTACACGAATGAATAACACCTATCCACAAGAGGAGCGGCTGGGTTTTGGTTTAGTAGTTGCCAAGGCCTTGAAGGATGAGAAATCCTTCCGATTACCTTTCGACATAGGTCGCGCAATGCCAAACCAAACACTATTAACCAGCGGATTGTGCGGGTGCAATTCGAGTGTGAAGAGTAGCCTAGGCTCGGCGACCGATGTGAAACTATGAAGAACATTGGGATAGTTGGGTTGGGCAAGATGGGCATACTTCACGCTGGCATTGTGAATTCCATGCCTGATGCCCAGGTGAAAGCGATCTGTGAGAAGGACAGCCTGCTAGCCAGACTAGCTAGGAACTTCCTTCCCAAGGCAATAACCCTTTATGACGATCATTTGAAGATGCTTGACAACGAACAGCTAGACGCCGTCTTCATAACGACTCCTATTGGTACCCACGTGCCAATCGCATTAGACATTGTGCGAGCAAACAAGGATCTTTCTCTCTTTGTAGAGAAACCATTGGCATCGTCAGCTGACCAAGCTAAGATGGCTTGCGATGCCGTAAGCAAGTCAAGCGAGATCCATATGGTTGGGTTTCAAAAACGATTCTCCGTCGTCTTTCAACGCGCAAAGGAATTCATAGAAAATGGTTCCATCGGAGACTTGATGTTTTTCAGAGCTTACTCTTTCTCGTCAGATGTACTTCACGAGGGCGGGTCATGGAGGCTTAGAAGTGGGACAGGTGGAGTATTACTAGATCTGGCTCCACACCTTGTGGATATTCTGCTATGGTTCTTTGGTGAACCCGATTCCGTCTCAGCCGTCAAGAGACGTCTGTATTCAAGCGAAGTAGACGACTATTTTCACGCCGTAATGTCCTTCAAGTCGGGCCTGAAGGGACACATGGACACATGTTGGAGCATCCGCAGCTTCAGGCTCCCGGAACTGTCAATTGAAATCCACGGAAAGAAAGGAATCCTGACCGCAACAGACGACTTCGTGAGGCTCGAGACTGACACAGAAAGCGACCTCAAGTCCGCTGCAACACAAGTATACTACAAGCAGTCATTCGACACCTCAGTTTCATTCCTATTAGCCGAACCAGAATACACAAAGGAGGATGAAGCGTTCCTTCAAGCTGAGAATCAGCCGACATCGCCCAAATCACATTTCTTCGAAGCCGCAAAAGTGAATGGAATAATCGACCGAATGATTGAAAGCGCGACGTGAACACTCTTGCTCAAGAACCTACTAATCGGGGACAATGCGTTCATCGGCGTAAGCCACCTATCCCAAGTTCGCGCAAGACAAAAACTCCAACAACTTCGGCTCGAATCAATCGTTGATGTTATCGCCGAGGCAGTTACTTCCGGCGCGAAGGGATTTACGTTTTCAGTACATCCGAACAACCTTCAGATCTTGAAGGCCCTCGCAGAAGCTGGAAGATTGTCAGAGATTGAGATATGGCCTGTTTTACCCTATGCAGCAGGCTACGTAAGAACGGTCAATGAGAAAGGCATGACCGGCCTCATAGGCGATGTGTTGTCAGACCTTAGCTTCACAGACAAAGCGAAAGCCCTACTTGGCAGCGGCATTTCCGCCATCACATTCGACTCTGTTCGCATGTTGAACACTTTCGTGGATATGCAATTAGCGAATATTCGGAACTTGAAAGATGTTCGCCTGCGGACTGTGCTTTTGCATGAGGTTATCACAGACCTCGGAATTAGCTTTCAGGCCAGGCAGCTATTCGATTCCTACATGCGCCACATTCGGGACAATTATGATGCGATGCCTGGTTTCGTGACCCGGAATTTCGTCAAGTTTGTGAGATACTTCCAAGAGGCTGGCCTTTCATTGAAGGACACGGTCATGATGACGCCGTTCAACGCAATAGGTTTCCAGATGAACCCATCGAAAGAAACGTGCGAACGATGTCTCTCCGACCTTACTGATGGAAACGTTATCGCTATGAGCACACTTGCCGCTGGATTTCTAGGACTCGACGAAGCAACCGAATACCTGCGAGGCCTGCCAAACCTTGCCGGAATCGTAGTCGGCGTTTCAACTACGGAACATGCGAAACAGACTTTTACAAAATTAAAAGTATAGGATGCACAACTAGGCCCGGTAGGAAGGGAAGCAAACTGAACTGGAATGGCATGACCGTTGCTGTGACCGGAGGTGCGAGTTTCATTGGAAGTCACTTGGTGGAGAGACTGTCGGAACTCGGCGCAAGCGTTACAGTCCTAGATGACTTTAGCAGCGGTAGAATGGAAAACCTGAGATCATGCAAGGATAGGGTCAAGATCCGAAAGGTCAACCTGCGTGAATACAGTGAGGCTAGGGCGACTATACCTGAGAAGGCACTCGTCTTCCAACTAGCGGCCGAGCATGGAGGCCGGGCCTTCATTGACACCCATCCCTTCGAATGCTGGTCGAACATCACCCTCGACCAAATTGTCTTTCGAGCCGCCCTTGACCAAGGGTGCAAGAAAATAGTATACGCATGCTCGGCGTGTGTATACCCACCTGGCTTGCAAGAAAAAGGGAAGAGAGTTTGGCTCAAGGAAGAAGACGCAGGCTTCTACGGTAGCCAACGCGACTCTGATGGCGAGTACGGTTGGGCGAAACTCATCGGCGAGGCCACCCTCCAGTCATTGGTCAAGCAGAGAGGTATGAAGGCAGCGAGTGCACGGATTTACAGTGCCTATGGCCCTCGAGAGAACGAGACTCACGCCGTACTGGCGTGGATTGCTAGAGCCTTCATACGGCAAGACCCATTGCAGATTTGGGGTGACGGCAAACAAGAGCGCAATTTCACATTCGTGAACGATATTGTTGCAGGGTTATTGCGGCTGGCAGAGCGAGTTGACGATGGAACACCTGTTAACCTTGGCCAGGACAAGCCCATTGTGGTAGATGAAGGTGTTCGCCTCATCTGCAAAATGTTCGGGCACACCCCCGAGTTTGTATACGACCTGACAAAGCCTGTGGGAGTTTATGCAAGAATGGCAGACCTCACGAGAGCCAAGGCACTTCTGAACTGGACGCCTGACACGTCGTTTGAAACGGGATTAAAGCCGACGATCGACTGGTATGTTGCGAACCGGGATCCAGAGTTCGTCCGCAAGAATCTCGACAGACTATTGTTTGAAAGGGATGTGGTGCCAGACAAGGGTTGGGACTAAGCCCAGAGAGATAAGCCGATAATTGACGATATTCAGCCTGCTCCTAATCGCAGTTCCCTTGTTTTACTACGCCATCTATTTTTACGCTGTCAAGAAAAAATCTCAGAAAGGTTCTATCGGACCGCATGAGAACTTCGCACCTCCAGTCTCCATAATCATCCCCACTTACAATGAGATGAAGACGATAGAGAAGAGAGTGAAGAACCTCGATGAGTTGCAGTATCCGGCAGCCAGTTTCGAAGCAATCTTTGTTGATGGAGCTTCTACTGATGGGACACCAGACCTCATTGAAGAGCTTGGCGCGAAAGGCAGACCCTTCATTCGTGTCGTGCGACAGCCTTCTCGCCAGGGCTATAATTCTGCGATATACGAAGGCATTTGCCAAGCGAAATCAGATATAGTCGTGACGGGCGAGGCGAGCTCGTTTTTCCATCCCAGCGCTGTGTCAGCCGTTGTGAGGCATCTCGCCACATCATCGATTGGCGTCGCGACAGGAAAGTCTGAGTTGTATAATCCTGATGAAAGCTTGGCCACGAGGCTTGAGGCAGCCTACCGCACCTCTCACGACCAGTTACGGTTCGCCGAGAGCAAGATCGATTCAACACCCGACATGAAAGGAGAATTGCTTGCGTTCAGGAAGGAAATCGGTCTGAAACTTAAACCTAGGGAAACACTTCCAGACAATGCCTCGTTCGACATGTCAATTTCCTACAAGGCCCGCTCACTCGGATTCAGAGCGATATTTGACCCAGAAGCTGTTTTCTATGAGTATGCGCCAACTAACCTCAAAGAGAGACTTATCGTTCAGATTAGACGCGGCACGGCCTTCACTGGTGCCCTCTGGAACTTCAGATCAATGATATTCAACCCAGAATTCGGCAGCTTTGGGTTGCTAATTGCCCCATCACGTTTCCTAATCCTAATTGTGTTCCCGTGGATGTTACTGTCCGCTCCCTTCGTTCTATTGTTTGAATCGTTGACCACTCCGTACTTGGGGTTGTCTGTCTGTGCATTAGTCGCGATTGGGCTGGTTTATCGGAGGACGAGATATACGATTCTGTCGTTTGCTCTCTCGCAGATTGTCCTTGCAGTTGCGACCCTACGGTTGTTGTTTCGTAGGCATACACAGTTCATTGACGCCGTGCCAACAGCACGCAAGTAGGCTTTCAATGCTGATAGTGTTCCCATGGATTCTCTTGGCTCCATTCGTTCTTCTCTGGATTCGCTTTCTACTCCGCAGCTGGCACTAGGAGTGTTAGCCCTCGCCGAAATGGCACTGCCCAACAAAGGAACCAGGTACCTAGCCATCTCGTTTGTTCTCTCTCAAATCGTCCTTGCCATAGCAACTATTCGTCTGTTGCTCAGGAGATACTCTCAAATCATTGAGATGGCACCTGCTGCAAGCCAATAGCCTTAGCGCGGGAAGTAAGATAAGATATTCTCCAATAGTTATGAATCGAGCGTAGATGAAATGAGAGTGCTTGTGGTATGCGATTTTGACCTAGGGCTTCTTGATGGATTGTCCAAAACATTTGATCTCGTTTCCCTGCGCGACCGTGTCCTGGTCAGAAAGCGGGATAATACTGAATGGCGAGATTCGAGAACCCGAGTGTTCAATCTTCCAATTCGAGTCTATAAAGAGGAAGAACTTGTGCATCTACGACCTGCTCTCTCACTGGGCGCATACCTAGTCATGGCCACAATCGTGGGAATCATTGAAGTCGTGAAGCGACGGCTCGACGCCGTGTTGGCCATTTATGCGTTCCCCCAGGGGCTAGTGGCGACAATAGTGGGTATGTTGACACGCCGAAAGGTTGCGGTACTTACCGATGGCGGAGACCTCGACATTCTTCTGAGAAGACCTTTCATCGGTTCACTAATCTTAGCGTCTCTGCGCAAAGTGACTGTGGTCGCAACACTAAACAAAACAAAAGCCAGTATGCTGAGTTCTCTTGGGATTAGGACAGAGATCATATGTCCCATAATTGGTGTTGATACGTCGCATTTTCAATTCGTCTCATTCGAAGATAAGGAAAGAGGATCGGTTCTCTTCGTGGGTAGGTTGAGTAAGGAAAAGTGCGTCGACGTGTTACTAGAGGCATGCAGCATACTCCGCCGAGAAGGAGTTCGTTTCAAGCTGCGCTTGGTTGGAGATGGGCCTCTAAGAAATCAGATTTCAGAGACCGTTAGACAGTTGCACCTGACACATTCTGTTGATATCGAGGGATATGTCTCTCATTCAGAGATACATGAATACTTTAGCAAAAGCTCCGTATTCGTCCTGCCTTCAATCCGCGAAGGCCTTTCTGTCGCCCTCATCGAAGCCATGTCAAGTGGTTGCCTTTGTATCGTATCCGACATTCCGGACAACAGAGAAGTGATACGGCATGGACACAATGGCTTCACCTTTCATGCGAATGATGAGCAAGACTTGGCAAAAGAAATTCTCGGCGCAATTTCGCAGCAACCACATGCACTGTCCTCTGTCCCTCTGAATGCGCGATCTCTCGTTGAGGACACTTATTCGGTGCAGTCAGTTGCAAAATCGATCGGCATGGTTTTGTCAAGGCTCTCAGCGTGAAAGTCCCGCTGTTTCACTTCTCAAATCTGTGTAGAAAAGCAAACATAGTGTCGTCGGCGTTTACAACATCATTCGACCATTTCTGTCATTCGCGCAGAGGCTTTTGCACCACTGAGCATCGTGCCTGCTCCGGTAGGGGAAGGAATCCTGAAGCTCCAAATCCTGTTTGAACCTACTCCAAAAATACCTCGGGGATTGGAACCTCGAAAGGACCTGTTCTAGTTCAGTAAACCTCATTGGCTGAAAAATCAGCATTCCGCGTGCGACAACAGCACTATGCTATCTCGGGTGAATAAGCCCTATATGATCAACTAGCTCTCATAGCAGAGAATGACAGGTGCATATGAGATGTATTCATCAGACACGCTACGTGTGGCGATCGTGGGAGCAGGGGTAATAGCACGCAGTCACATCCTCGCAGTGAAACGCCTGCCAGATTGTAGGATAGTCGCCCTCTGCGACATGGATGAGCGAAGGGCTGCTTCCGTAGCGAGCGAGTCGGGAATTGATCGTCACTACGGTGAATTCTCAGGAATGCTGGAAACCGAGAAGCCGTCCGTCGTAGCGATCCTTACCCCACCACAATCTCATGCAGAACTGGCCGTTGAGTCACTCAAGAGAGGTGTGAACGTACTCATCGAAAAACCCTTCACGGCTTCGCTTACGGACGCCGACAGAGTTCTTTTAGCCTCAAGAGATAGCAAGGCAAAGCTCACAGTTGTCTACCACTGGCTTTTCAGCCGTGTCATTCGGCGCGCAATGGACTTGTACGAGAGCGGGGTTTTGGGCGAAATTCTTCGGGTAGATTTGGCGCTGCTTCATCGAAAAGACGACCCAATGGCATCGGATTCGTCCCATTGGTGTCACAGATTGCCCGGGGGGAGATTTGGGGAAATGCTTCCCCATCCCATATATCTTCTCCAAGCATTCCTCGGCGACGATTTGCGCTTAGAAGGCGTTCCTCTCGCCGACAAAAGGGGTACATTTACGTGGCTTCTCCATGACGAACTGCAAGTGTCCTTGCGAGGTGCCAAAGGGTTTGGGCACGTTTACGTGAGCTTCAACGCTCCACGACCGGTAATACTGGTGAACGTCTATGGATCTGAGAAGATCCTAAGAATTGACATTCTAAATCAGACGCTGCTGGATTTTGGACCAAGCAAGCTCGGCAAGAAAGATTTAGCGCTCGATAGTCTAAATATGTCCAGTCGATTGGCTTATTCCACACTCGCAAACGTCTTCCGATTTGCGGGGCGTGAGAGTGGAGCATCTTCGATTGAGAACATTTATCGAGACTTCGTTGGATGCATCCGACACAACACTCAGCCGCGAGTCACTACACAAATGGCTTACAACACAGTAAAAATAGCTGAGGAGATCTGCAACTATCTATGACGGAGCTCGAAGGGGGTGTCGTTGCTTGAGTTTTCTCAGCCAAGCACCTAAGTACTCTGTTTCACGGCGACCAGTGTCATTCCCGTTCCGACGAGCTTAAAGGGATAAACGTGCTTGAAAAAGTGTCCCATGATTCCAGTAAGTAAGCTTCCAACCGACCCCTGTCGTAGTCCTAGTGCTCCAGTGAAACATTCAGTTACGAGGAAGCCCGCTGATTCGAGCAAACGGATTAAAGATATAGGATTGAAGAATGTCACGTGTGTTTTGTCTTCATACCCATGCCAAGGATGACCAACCGCCAGAAGCCTCACAACATCCCACCAGTTTGGTGTAAAAATGAAAAGGTAGCCGCATGTCTTGAGGACACGGTTCGACTCCGCTAGAAAGACTCTGACATTGGCTAGAGATAGATGCTCAATCAATTCGGACGCGATTACAGCTTCAAAGCTGCCTCCTCGAAATGGAAGCGCGATTGCAGATGCAACTGTATGTTTGGCGAATTTTGCAGCATAGAAGGATATGTCTATGCCGTGATAGCGAATATTTTCTATGAGTTCAAGGGCTCGGCCGATCTCTCCTAATCCACAGCCGACGTCGAGCACTTCTACTTGACGCTTGAAAGATCCGAGTTCTTGAAGTATAAGCTTGAATCCCGCATCGTCTATCTTACGGAATCTCTGTCCTTGAGGAGGCGTTTATAGTAGTTTCCGTCAAATCTCCCGGTGGCCGCGTTGTGAGAATGGCTAAGATCCATGATGAAACCGATCTCCTCTCTCTGGTGTCCAGACAGCGCGGCTCAGGATTGCACGTTTTCTCCTTTCACCACTTTCTTCTTGCCTAGACAATCAGTCGTTTTGCCCGCCCACGCTTCATGAAGCTCAGCCATTTCGGAATCACAAAATGTCCGATGGTTGTTGCTGCACGTTCTTAACATGTTTGGTTTTCCGTACGTCGGGCATTTCCTCATGATCACAAGTTTTGGAGATGAAATCCTAATGCCTGACAGAGGAGACTACGCCCAGAGCAACCAAGAGATCCAAGGACCTCATCATGCCATGGACCACTTTGCTGGGACACCTCTATTGCAAAGACAAAGTGAGTAAGCAACTAGCCACATTTCTGTCGATATCGACGGTCAATCTGGTTCCAAAAGCTCTGCAGAAATCTTTGCTGGTTAAATTCCTCTTCCACAAGGTTCCTAGCGGTACGAGTGATCCTGTCTCGCTCAACTTTGTTCATATCGGAGGCGTACAGAATCATTTCGGCCATGCTTTCGACGTCCCCCCAGTCAACGGCTAACAGACAACCCCGGCTTTCAAGATATTGAGCGACCCCTGTCCTGGTTGCAACAACTGGTACGCCACAGTAGAGATACTCAAGAACCGCTATCCCGAATGACTCGGAATAAGAAGGAAACAACGCAATATCGGCTTGAGCTACCATGGAAAAGACGGTGGATCGGTCCATCTTCGAAGCATCAATTATCCTCACAACGTCTTGCAGCCCCAAGCGGTTGACTTCTGAAATGAACTTTCTCAGGAACAAATCATCCACTCTCGCAGTCAGCATATGGAGTTTGACTCGGCGTCCTGTCCGGCGAACTATGTCAAGCGACCGTAAAATATAGAGAGGCACTTTGTTGGGCTCCAGCCTGCCGGTGGTAATGACATTTATCTCTCCGCCACCTTCTCTCTTTCGGCTTGCATTCCACCAACAATCAGGCCAGTGTTCCTCGTTGAGATCAATTCCTAGCGGTATCTGAATGATGTGTTTCGAGAATCTGTTCAAAATTCTCCTTTCATAGTCGGAGATGGAGACTATGTCTGGCCTGACTAGGCACATTATTGGATAGTCGAAAAGATTCCGCCTTAACCGAAACAGCATCCTCCTGATCCGGCTACGAAATGCAAAATCGTGATGCCACTGTGGAATCAGGAAGATTGTTTTCGACTTGAATCTCAGCATAAGTGCGGACAGTTCGATCGTTAGATCCTCGAATCCCAAGATAATATAGATATCGTATTGTTCCGTTAAGATGTGTCTGAACAAACTGGGAGATATGCTTCTGCGAAGATAGGATTTGAAGACGTGAGTTCTCGGACACTCATGCTCGCGACGTGTTTTTCCAGTCGCATACAGCACACGTGCCTCCGCTTTGTTGCTTAGAAAGTACTCTTGGAGGGTGCGACACAGCCAGCTGGTTCCGGATGCTTGAGCTGTTGGTGCCCGGCTGGTCAGTATTGCTATTCTGATCATTGGGTTTACCTTGTGAAGTCCAAGTTAGATGATGCACGAGTCGTTGAACAAGAGGTAAGCGACGTTCAACGACATTCTTCTCTACACTGGACGCGGCAACATCTGATCGAGGCCAGAATTTCAACAAATTGTGAATCTGCTACATCTTCCCTGGAATCATTGCCGAGCAGATTTCTCACCATCGACATACTTCTTGGCGCTCGAAGTCCCGATCTTGACAACTGAGCTGATGACTTATAGCCGTTTTCGTCCCCATTTTGGATTGGCTCTCTGTCATTTAGTAGGCTGGTAGGTCAGCCATTCAAGGGCGTGCTGATATCCTAGTGAACCACAGAGGTGTTGGATTGATTGCAAATCACGGTGATTGCGTGTGGAGATTTCAGTTCCTGTTACTTGGGCCCTATGATAGTTATCGAGAGCAGACCATTGCTGTACAGGCGATTGATTGGGGCAAAATTCACTTGGTTGACAGTGGGCGATGGAAATAACGAGGGTTCTTCGTCGCTGGTGTACAAGGCCAACCTTGAGTCAACAACGACGATATAGTACTGGCCGTACTGTACAAATGTCTGTGTGTTGTTGAACATAGAGTAGTCGTAGCTCGAATCCAGCGACAAGTAACCCGAGAAAACTAGCCAAGTAACGTAGTCCCCTTCTATACCATTCGATTTATTCGTGCCCAAATTAGATTCTAGCCACGCACCTGCGCTTAGGTCTTCATGTCTGAAATTTCTCGCGTCCTCAAGTGTCGTCACCTGCGATGCTGTTCGGTCCAAGTGACGCGCAGAGAATGCAATCAAAAGATTCCCGGACGAGATTACTAGCAGCAAAAGAACCATGACCAAGACCCTTCGGCGGACAAGGGTTGCTCCACCGAACGTCCTTGTAATGCTCCAATGGGGATCTTCTGATGACAACCCCGTCTCTCGGCTAGGCGTTTTCTTGAAGAGTCTCAACAGTCCAATGCAAAACAGTATCGATAGGCCGATCGTCGAGAAATCAGATGTTGAAAAAGGGATGAAAAAATATTGGGTCAGGATGAGCGGGCCTGTCCCCACGTAGACTAATAGCCCAAATACCGTGACGAACTTCATAACTGTAAAGCTTGGACTTTCCTTGATTTCTAGCCTGATATTTTTCGTCAGCAAGATGATTAGTCCAATCATGCAAAGAAGAATCAGGCCCGATTGGGATGCATATGGGAATAGCGTTTCTGGTAGGGAATACCCAGTGGTCGTGGGCTTCCCGTAGGTGCCTAGTCCAGTCCCCCCCAAGAGACCCCCAAGAAAATTCAGAATGGATGACAGATATCCGCGTATGTCATAATCCATCACACCTGGAGCAACGAAAATTTCCCAGCTCGTATCCAAGGTGAATACCACCAGAAACCATCGCGCCACAGAGCCGAACGACAGTTTACTACGCCATAGGAACAGGACGAAGACTAGGCCTATCATGAGTATGTAGTACTGCGGAAAGTGATGCCCAATGGCGAGTCCAGCAGCAGAGAGGAGAAGGACAGGCGTGGTGTTTGATTTCTTGCCATCGATGGTTTGTCTAGCAAGCATATAGAAGATCATCATTAAGAATACGTCGCCAAACGTTCTGCGAGAAATGTGGATAGATAGTATCCCCAGAGCGGAAGCATAGAAAAGCATAGCAATTCCCACAAAACCACTATCTGCGATTCTTCGGCAACACAGTCGAGTCACCGAATAAGCGAACGCAAAGAGAACCAAGATAAGAGTTGGGAGATAGACGAATTTTCCGACCAAGAAAGGATCGGTGCCTATAACCAAACTCAGAGAAGCTAGGAGAACGTGAACGCCGGGAAAGTAACCATAGTAGTTCGTGGCGAAACCTAATCCTGCTTCCGGATTCCACCGACCGACCTCCATGATAGTTCTCGCGAGCCCCACCTCAAAATAATCATCCACGCCATTTATCTGAAAAGGCCAGAAGGAAGCTGGGTTTCTTATCACAATAGCTGACATTAGAAGGATAGTCAAGATCAAAAACTGTTCAATGTACGACCTAGAACGCAAGACGCCAAGTACAACAACGCAAGTAATCATCGCCCACAAGGCCCAGAAAATTAGCGGAGAAATGTCGATGAACACATTGAAGTAAGCGTAAGCGAAGAGGAAAATGAGGAGCACGGGTGCCAGAAAATGTTCCAGGCGCAACCTACTGCCGTTCTCGTACATGTATTCTGTTCCCCTCTAATCTTTACATTTTCCCGAGTTGCCGGAGTTGGACTTCTGTAGCCTACGAACTTGGCTCCACGCGCTCCATAGTTGTTGACTGGTTCTGCTTTTCTGCTTCACTGTCAGCTGTCGCACATTCGACATTTCCTGGTCAATTCATTGTCTTCAAGCAACTCAATCACTGAATGCGCATTAAATTGTTTATGACAGGTTTGCGATCCCGCTCTCTGCTGAAAACCTTGACGTCAATAGACTCTTAAACAGGGGGAACCAGAATCATGATAGCAGCAGTGTCAAGGGAAGGCGAGCTTCCTTTCCACCTGAGCGCTAGGGATGGCACGCTTCAAAATGAGTATCATGATGCTCGCAGCGGAGGCATGGTAAGAGTCGAGGCCACGTGCCATGAGTAGAATTGTGACTGAATTGCATTTCCATCATCCAGATTCAATGAAGATCGATGCGGAAGTCTATTCAGACTGCGTGATGGCGCAGGCTAACAATTTGTTCTCGTAGGCGAATGTTCTCAATGAATGACGCTGATAGAATCGCCCGCTTGATGATCTTAGCGGTTCTCTTCATGAGTGGAATCCTTGCATTTAATCAGGGGGCTGTGGCATCTTGGTTAGTGAATCTTGCGATCCCACTACGCCCATTGGGAAATGCCCCACTCTACGTTGCCGTGAATGTTGTGGGGAGAATAGGAATGTCCGTCAGTAAAGACGTGGTTGAAGTAATCTCTTCAAACAGGACGAAACAGCTGGACAGGATCCTCGCAGGACATACTTACACGGCCGGCAACACGTCTCTAGCCTCGGGAACTGAGATTTTTCTGCACGTCTACAGTGGCACTCCTGGAGTGGTGCTTTACAATGAGTGGTATCACGTAACTATCGGTCCGAACGAAATAGTGAAGCGACTCCGACCCGGGTTAGCTACTCGAGATGCACCGGCGCCGATTGGCCAGTTTGACGAGGAGGACTACGGTAGAATGACAAGAATCGCCACAGGTGAAGCTGAGTATTGGCAGATTTCACCAGCGTTCAATCTGTATTGGCGCGATAGAGATGTCGGTGATAGGCGTTATGTGGGGTTTGACTTGGAGAATCCTGACGGTGTGAGCATTCGGGCCGCAACAGGGGCGATTGCCGCATCAGGGACACCTGATGCGGCAGCAGCCGACTTCACTGCTAGGAGTTCGCAGGTTAGTCTCAAGTTGAGCGTCGATTTGAGTGATGATGTCAACAAGGTCTATGGGCGCCCCATGATCTTCCTCGGTCCTCCCCCTGACTATGCATGGAGGATAGGTTATCTTGTAATCTGGGTTAGCTTCAACAATACTGGGGTCAAGAGCAGTTACCTCACGGCCAACGGTTGGACGATGCTGAGCAGAGAGTTAACGCCCGGTTACGTAGACTTCTTCAAGGTTCTTCCGCCTCTTACAGGCAATCTGATGGGTGCTGGCTTCGCGACATTCGATATCCCCGTTGACACGAGTGATCTGCGGTCAGGTGTGGGAGTTAGCGTGAGACTCTGGGTTGCTGATTTGCAAATACCCGCTGATGCGGCACAAGGTGAGAGCGATTCCGCCCCCAGACCCAATGGAGCCGTCGCAGGATATGGCGTGGCGGACACCATCTTTGTGAACGGGTTTCGAATCAGCTCGAATAAGCCTGAGGGTCAACTTCTCTGGGCAGTCTTCAAGACCGCTTGAATTCTGAAAGTCTTGAGTTCATGCCAAGAAAGCATCATGATCCCACAGATACGAGCAATCCTCAATGGGTTGTGGTCAGAATCCCAATCACCCCATTTGCGACTATATACAGGAACCCTAGAAAGAAGGCTATGGCAACGGGTGTGAATACTTGGCTCAGGCTCTTTCGGCGCGACCCGAAAAACTCGAGAACCACTAGAAATTCGATGACGTAAACAGCAAAGTGCACTTCGAGGGCAAACAGTTTCATAGAACTGAATACCACAGCTGTTCCAAGAACAATTATTGCATAAGTCAGAATGAAACGCTCACGCGGGATCATGCTATCCAATCAGCTCATAGGAAGACTTGTGCTTCCCATCATAATGTTTGGCTCCCTGAAATTTCACTGCTCTGTGCGAGGACTTTGTGAGGGCGCAGGCTACCAAGCTACAGATGGGGCAGCCAACTCTCTCGCATATTATCGGCGCCTTCTCAGCCAGTTCCCTAGTCAACTCCCAGAGCGCATCGCCTTCAACCACTAGGTGAGCCTTTGAATCTTCGAAGGTTAGATGAAGCGATGAGGCTAACTCCAGAGATTTGACAATTCCGTTATCGAGAGCCTCCTGGAGTCCCGACAACTCTACGGATCCAACATCCTGTCCACTCTCGCGTTCGAGCATCACTAGTAAACCTGATCCGGGAGGGTCAAGAAGCAGCCCGTTCACTCCGCGATTATCTAACGTGATTAGAATCTTGTCCGTTATCTTCGATTTAGGAAGCTTACTATTGGCATCACTAGATAGAGGAATGAAGACCCTTAACGAGGTGAGCTTGTTCCTGTCCCGAGGCCCCACGTACGTGGCGTAATCGTTCACTTGAAGGTTCTTGAAGAGTGCCTCCAAATTGTTCATCGTAGGCATTAGGGCTCCTGCAACTAGCTGAGATGGAACAGTCGGCATCAAGGAAAGGTACGCCAACAGTACGCCGATCAGAAATGCCGCAAAACTTGGTGCCAAAATTGCAGGCGTTCCAAAGATAATGCTAACGACGAAACCTACGGCACCGAGACCCAGGAAAAGGTACCCCAAAGAACGATAACGGAAACGCCCAGAAGATCTCATAATCTCATCTCTGCATCTACTATTCGGGATTTCCAACGAAACGTCTCTAACCTAGCGTCTGGCATATTAGTAGGATGCCCTGCGCCTCTTCTGCAGTCGAAATCATCAATAGACCGAGTCAAGTCATTCCTTGGAATTCGCGGATCTGCCAAGGAACATTCCTAATCCACGAGGAATTCAGGTCACGCGCCTGAGTGCTTGACTTCGTACTCATTGCGTCTCCACGATCCCATTTTGCTGCCGAGAGACAATGGCTTCACACGCATTTGACATATTGCAATGCCGGATCCAACACGTATTTCGAGCACACCATGATGTCATTTTCCTCGATGGACTTGATCGAGCCAAAGGCTGACGACCACCGCTGTCCAAATGAAGTCGGTTGTTACGACGGGGAGATGCCGCCCTTGCTTGAGGTAGCGGTGAATGGTGCGAATACAGTCACGATCAAGAACTGACGAAATCGGGCTAGTCGGATCCAGCATGTGATCAACAGCCTTCATGAACGCCGCTGATTCAAGCAGCTCCTTCCTCGGAGGACCGAACCCGCTCTTGGGCCGAAAGACCATTTCCTGCGGAACCTGTTGAGCCAAAAGATGCTCTTCCGCGCCAGGCCAGTAGATTGCTCTTTCAAGAGCAAGTCTTACCATATTCGGTTCCAATAAGGGGTAGCGCACCTCAATCGGCGACGCGTCGAAAATGGATTTGTCTTTCTGCGCAGTGATACCACAGCAGAGAAGCATGATGTCCAGCGCCCTGAAATGCTGGGGCGATAATCCTCCTGCCGATGGAACACAGCCCTCCAACCATTCGGCAAGCAATTCTTGTGTTTCAGAACGCAACAAATCTGGCACGTGATAAGCAATCCCGCACAATGGGCTCTGCGCTAACCTAGCGTGCACGCTTGGCATCTGGGCGCAGTAATGCAGAATTTGCAAGAAGTGCGCGATCTGTGAATCCCTCCTTGTCCACATCTTACCAGTTTTGTACATAGATCCGCCAAGTTTGCCTGCGAATCTGAACAACCGAGATAAACGCCACCACCAAGTCACGTTCCCTAAAAGACGAAATGCCTCATCTCCCCCAGTACCATTAAGGACAACTTCACGATCTCTGTGTCGGTCAACGACGCCTTTAGCCAAGAGGAACATTGGATACGCCGACATGGTGCCAAACGGCAATGGATACCTGGCTCCGACAGCTGAAAGATACTCTTCGAACTTATCCGTTGAGTATAGAATCCGCTCAAAAGGCAGACCGAGCCAACGAGCCATCGCTTCCGCAAGGACAGACTCGGGGTCATCCACCCCCATCTGGCAATTTACCAATAGCGTTTCTTTCCATCCCATGGCTGCAGCTCTGGCAGCCAGCAGACCTGAATCAACGCCTCCGCTGAAGAGTACAATCGGTCGGCGGTCAGGGCAAAGCCGTTGCAACGTTCGATCTAGCTCAACAGCCAGCTCCTTACATTGGCGGCGAAGTGGAAGTTTAGCATCAACAGGATTTCCAGAGGATGAACATAGCCTCGTACTCCTGCAATCCATACTCAGGTCGTCCCCAGATATGCAATAAACTCTGCCAGGAATCAGCCGTGTTATCTCGCACCACGGTGTCAGCGGAGGAACCAATGCACCAAACTGGAGTAACGAGTAAAGCGCGCGCTGATCAACCTGCATGCCGGGACCACATAAGAGCCTCGGATCTGTTGTAAGCTCTAGTCTGTCAGGGCCAGCCTTTGAATAGATCCCGGTCACTGCTGTGCAAGGAACGCGGATCACGATTGTGTTTGCCGATGAACTGATCTCGATAGTGACGTCGTTCCCGGATGTGCCGCCACTCCTGAGACCCCCAAGACTGACCGATATCTCTGAACGGTTGTCGCTCACTGGATGCGAGCGCACTAAAGCGCCTTCGCAGGATATGGCATATCGGTATGCTCCTATCGTTCCCCTTAAAGAGATAGAAAGGGCAAGAGGAGGGCTGCACTCCCAATCCCTCTGATAATGGCTGATCCCGATCCAAAGATGCGACATTTCGCCTACACCCAAAGCAAACCAGCACGAGAGACGCAGTTCAATTTTGCATATTCCACAGTGGAGAATATGCATGAGAACAGGCCTAGCGAGGAGACCAGACCCCTTGATTTCGACAGAAAGCTATTCAAATTCACCTGCCTCACTCAAGGGTTCTGGCACCACAATCACTGCAATCTCTCGTCGATCAGTTGTTCACGTGTTTCTCATTCCGATTAGCCGCCACACGAAGAATCCCAACGCTGCCACGGCGAAGGCGATCATGCCTATGTCATCAACCCTCCAGTTGAACGGGGGAAGATCTATGTGCGAAAACGTGTCCGAAAGCCACTCGGGATGGGATACTTGAATCATAATCACGTGAAACCAGACCAGTAATCCGAACACGAACAATGTCAATGCAGCAGGCTCTAGAAGCTGGTGTCGCTTAGGCAAGATTCTCAACGGTTCGGCATCTTGAAGGATGCTGCTAGATAAGATAATCGCGCTTTCCTTAAGGGCATGGAATCAGAAGGTTTCTCGGGATTTTCTCCATAATCGTCATCTGAGACCAACGCATCACACACAGGCATGAATCATCACTGGTTTGTTATTTAGACTAGGAAGACCGTATCTCTTTATCTCCTCAAAATGAACAATAGCCTACACGCAACGACCGTGTCTGAAGACTACGTGTACGTTTACAGAAACTTAAATGAGCTCACGTGAAATGAGGAGTTCATTGACGCTGTCAAGAAGGCGCCTACTTCAAGTTAAGACGTTCACGATTGATTTTGACAAAGCGGAATATGTAGGTCAGACTCGTAAGAGCTGAGTTCAGGGCACGAGATTTGAAAAAGGGGACGGCATACTTGAGTTCAAAGTGGCCTCCGAACTTTTCTTTGATGCGATAATGAATATCGTTTGGATTCGCTGGGGTCCCGCCAAACGCCACTGTGGTGTAGCCCATTTCCGATGCTTTCTTTATCGCATTCCATACCAGAGCGGGCACGGGTCTGTACCTGTTCGGCATTTGCCTGTTGAGTGAAGCGTACGCGATATACATAGCCCTCTTGGCATCGAACAAGAAGATGACCAGTCCTCCAGCAACTGTCTCATTCTTGCGTAGAAGCAACAACAGCATCTCCCGAGACGACGGTGTCATGAAGGTCTGCATCAAGTACTCAAAATACCGAAAATCTTCGCACTTTGCCTGCAGGTACTCCAAGTTTGCCTTGTGGTGGCTGTAGAAAAGCGAAAGTTCATCTCGAGATGTTGCTTCGTTTACTACCCACCCGTCTCTTTCAAGAAGTCTAATTCTGCGTCTGTCGTTTCTTGAAAGACTGTTCCAAATGCCTTGCGGGCTGTACTCCCGTAGATCGAGTGTCATATTTCCTGCCGAAGCCCCGGACCGAGGACGCGGGAGGAGATTCATGCTCCTAAAGCAGTCATTCTCACCAGGAAGCAGGTATATGTTTGTGAGTGACAGCCTTTCGTTGTTCATTAACTCCTTGCACTTGAGGGCGATTTGTCTTACCACTGAGGTATCGTCTGGGTATCTCACGATAATGTTCTCGACAGTGTTCAGCACACCCATTGAGAGAGGTCCTTTGACCTCTCTCGATTGATAAAAGGGACAAAGGGCTGCCACTTCACCGTCGCGGTACACCAGAAAGTAACTGGTCTTGCCCCTGAAGCGTTCTATCACCTCTTTCCATTTCAGAGTGTGATAGAAGCCCCCCTGCGCATTTTTCTCGACGAGCCTTCTCCAATCGCTCGCGCTCGTACTGTTTAGTTCTTCACAATGGTATTCTTTGCCTTTCTCCAATCCTAGCTCGGCGTCTCCGGGTCCAGTGCATATTTGGATGTGCCGTCATAGTTAACAGTTCGCCAGGTATCCAATCGTCAGGAACATGAACTAGATAGATGACGCGGTCACTCTCAACAGATCCCTCCTTCTCCTCGTTCACGCGCCTACCTGGTTCTTCGCGTTTGTTCTCGGCATTTGCATTTGTTTGAGGTTAGCAAGTAACTTGTACGGTAGCCTCGCTAACCAGCTAACCTGCTAGGTACATGTTCACATTAGAGTCACACACGAGAAAACGGACCCAATCATCTCCCGTTACAACAGTAACTTCCTGCAAGTATGAAACTGAAGAACCGCCGGACAAAGTACGACTGAGCAAACGTTAATTCTCATACAAGAATCTAGACTGGTGACGGATCGGATTGAGTTGCTTGAGGGTAAGCTTGTAAATCTAAAACTCATGGAGAAAGAAGACGTGCCACTTGCTGCAGAATGGATGAGCAACCCTGAAGTTCTTGGCGAATATCAGCCTCTAGAGCAGGTCTCCAAATCAGAATTCAAAAGACACTCGGGACTCAGAATCAGAATTCAAAAGACACTCGGGACTGAGGATAAACATGAAGAGAAGGATTTCATCATAGAGAAGAAAGACGGAACCAAAATCGGGATGATAGCCCATTTCTACGTCTTGCACGTAACAGCAAGCATTACGCCGCTGGAAATAGGCTCTTTTCTGCTTCCCAATGAAAGAGGGAAAGGCTACACTTCGGAAGCCGTCGCGATCATGGTGGATTACTTGTTCCTGTCAAAGAACACGATGCGCATTCAGGCAACTACAGACACGAGAAATCTGTCTTCTCAGAAGGTTTTGGAGAAGACGGGCTTCAAGAAGGAAGGAACGCTTCGCAAATACGTTTTCATTAGAGGGGAACTGAGAGACGCCCACCTGTATAGCATCCTCAGAGAGGAATGGAAAGAACCAAGAATACTGACAAGGAAGCGCATCAGTCCTGCAAAAAAAGGAATATGAAATCGCGTCTCAAGAATCAATGGGAATAATAGGTCATCTAGTGCTTCTGGTCCGTCGTCCGACCGAGGTTTGAGAGGTATTCACTCAAGATCAAGCGTATCGTTTCGGGTATCGAATGCAGAAAACGACGTTTCCGTTCCTCCTCCAGCCTCGTGTACATGTCTTCTGTCGCAGTTAGGGTGTACTTTCGACTAAACAGTAAGCACACCTCCTCTAATTGAAGTCCATCTGTGCAAGCGCAGGGTTGCGGACCGCTAGAGATGAATATCGACATCTAGCGATAGCACGAGGGAGCTCCTAGACGGTTCTCAGCTTCGGGCTAATCCCTTCGAAAAGCTTGTTCCAACCACTGAAACCAGCTCTTCAACGCGCCCGATTCAAGCTGACTCGCTTGCAGTCGTCACCCAGCACGAACTGTAGACGCCAAGCTAACTCAGCATGGATAGGGGGCTCGATTTCAGCATATACATGAAAGCCCTTGCGTTGACTTGGACAAGTTGCCACGGAGACCACTGTCACACCATAAGCCCTGCATGTTGGAATGACAACAAGCCGTACCCAATCTTGCAGTACATCGCGACTAACGACGCAGTCCTTGTCAATCTTGAGAACGTTGACCTTGCTGAGTCGGTTATTCGTTATCGTATTCCTCATCTTCGTCTAGTTCATCATTATCTTCCCATTCATCGTCTTCGTCGGCTTCCTCGAAATCTTCGTCGTGTTCCATGTTGCTGTCGTCTAAGTCGCATTCTGGATCGTATGAGACGATGTCGCTTGGCAATGTCAACGTAGGTTATCTGGTCGCGCGATGCACTTTGCCGCGGTAGGTGATTTCTAGCGGTTCAATGCGAATGTCGGGACTTGGCGCTAGCGCTTGTTCTTCCCGTTCGAACTCGCCCCTGGTCTTGTCAAGTGGAATGTGTTGTCCGTAGCGTTCCTGAATCAGCTTCTGAAAGTACGGGATTGCAACCGCACGCAACTCCTCTCGAACGTTGTGTATGTCTCTCGGCAGAGCTGCGGTGAAGTGTGCTTCGTAACTCCAAGCGTTCTCGCCCAGACTGTATCCGCGCGTTGAAAGTGTCATATGGTAGACTCGAACCTGCTCCATAGTCTACGTCTCCGTTTCCCTCAGCGCATCTTCAAGTTCAAGTCCTGCCTTGAGATGGCAAACAACACGAAAGAACGGTGCGTCCTAGGGGGCTCTCAAGAATCTTCTCTGCCTCCGGTCTGGAAAATTGTAGAAGAGGCTGAAATTCTCCTCGAAACTCAAGACTGTTAAGCCATTCTGCAAAAAGCGGTAAGTCCTCCTTCTCCATAACCCTCAGATTTGCGTTCTTGCCTTCAAGCAACTGAATTCACCAATCCGTCACAAATCTGGACTCTAGCTCCGCCGAGTAAGAGAACAGCATGTATGAGAATTAACGTTTGTTCAGTGGTACTTTCTCAGGTGGATTTGCTCGAAGCGTAACTTGGATAGACCTGTTGGACATTGTCCTTCGAGTCTATCCCCAGTAGAATTAAGCCCAACCTGTCGAACACTGCAGAGTCTATCCTCTTGGCAGTCCGAATAGTTGTTACCAATGCCACTTGATTATACCCGTAAGCTAATGCTTCGGCTAGTTGTCTATCCCTCTGACGCAGAGCAGACGACGATGGCTGAAGGGAGCAGATACTATGAGAGGTTCGACGTTCAACAGCGTAGATTGCGAGCCCTGTATGAGTCTCTTGCCCGTAAGCGGCTTGACGATAGTGTGCTAAGAAACGAGATCAAGCAAAGATTGATGCACTCTTTCGCACATATTCTACTGATCGCAGGATGCATTACCTCAGGCTGTCTTCCGCAGGACTTGGAATACTTGATACGAAATGATGAGGTCGTCCTCTTCGATTCGGTCGACGGAGTTAACGGTTCCTCGAAGATGATCTTTGAGTTCAGTGGGGCAAAGGAATCGTTCAGCATCACAGAGTTCGAAGAGGATGCAAGCAAGGAACGAATTCACAGGCCTCGGTATTTTGATGAGGCGTTGACGGAACTCATGTTGCCCTGTCAGCAGGGCGTCGCAGAGAGGATATTCCATGGAGCTCTCCCGGTTCCTGGTCACCAAGAGATACGCAGAAGAATCTTGGCGCTTGACAAGCAAAAGGAATCGTACGCAGAGGCGGTCAAGTACATATCGAAGATTGGAGTTGACAACTGTTTCAGATCAAGTCTAGGTTATCACCAAGCGTTGAATCTAGATCTTGCGGGCGAAGAATAGAAATGTGGGCCTTCTCGAAAACTATCTGTGCGGCAGTTCAATTGATGATAAGCGGAGTAACATAGAGCATGATCATACCGCTCTGGTGCACCAGCTTGAATCCCGTCAGATCGGGGTCTGGGCTGTGCCAACCCGATCCAGGCGTGAACCAGATCAAATAGGCCTCTTTGAACCCCAGGGCTTTCGCCTTAGACAGGCCCCATTCGACTCCATAGTAACCGTACCAGAGAACGTTGGCGGTTGAGGGCATATAGATCAACGCGTATCCGTAAAAGGCATCATGCGTTAACAGAACGTCACTCGAATTCATTCGACCAGCCAACCAACCCAACGACCGCTGAATGTCAGCGGTCATGCTGAAGTCCACGGTGTTCGACTGCATTGTTGAGGGTATTCCGGACGAGCCGGCGCGCCAAAGCAGGGGGGAGTCGAAAAGCCAGAACGGATGTTCTGGGGGGGCAATCATGAAGCCGAAACTTATCACCACAAACGGAATGAAAACCGCGAGCAAGATCGCAGCCGATACGCGAGCCCCACCGTAGCGGTACAATCTCGGGACGCAACGTCGAACTATGGTGGGAATTCGAAGGACTCCGATGCCGCCGAGTATTCCGAGCGGAAAGACAAGCATTAGCATCCACCTGTCCCAAAACGCGGGTGCGAAGGGAATTGGCAGCAAAGGTGAAGTGGCGACCAGTCCTGCGGCGGCAAGCCATGCGGACAAGACGGCATTTGTCCTCTTGCCTATAAGAACGAGCGGGATCAATGGAAGGAAGAGTACGCTGAAGAAGTAGAGCTGTGTCACGGCGAGCACCTCAGTAGCGCGGTATGCGACGAATAGGTTTTCGTAACGTTGGATTCTTGAGACCACCACAATCAGCCAAACGAGAGCAACTGCAAGAAACGCGAGCACGAATTTGGCATGCTTGAGTTCTCTTCCGAAGAATTCACTCCATTTGAACAAGAAAAGTAACCCGACGATCAGAATCATGAGTGCTCCGACAAGCTCATGAGATGCTATGACTAAGCCCCCCAGCAGAAGAAGAAACACTCCATGCGACCGATCGATTCTCGGCCGGAGATTCGCGATTAGGAACAACAACACTGCTGTCGACAAGACATTTCGATGAAGGTCCCAACTTATCCTCAGGGCCGCCACCTGAATCATAACAAATACTGCAACCAGGATCGAGTCTCTCGGCGGAAGATTGAGAGACTTGAATGCGAAGTAGACGATGGCGCTGCCCAGCAAGCCGTACAACGCAACCGGCGCCACCTTCATCACTAGCAAGGGTTCCGTAGCCTTACCCAGTGGACAGAGCAATAGGAATAGGAGTGGAGAGTTTCCATAGGAAATTGATGAAACATCATTGAAGCATGAGGTGGTTCTTGCGATCAATCCCGCATAAAGTACCGTGTCGTGTCCGACGAGATTCGGGCCCGCTTGAAGTTCCGGTATGGCTCTCAGACCCGCAGCCAGAATGAACCCGAATAGTCCTAGGTGAAACATCCGCAAGGTTTCGCACTCAACATTATCTCGCCGATAGCTAACCGTTATCATAAAAAGCAGAATATTAGCTTGGACATGCCAAGCCTTTCTAAGGAGCGATGGTTCGTCACAAAAGCCTAATCAACTTCTGCACAGAACCCCCCAAACGAAACGATCATTGAAGGCCGCGGTTCTAGTCGTCGGTAAGAGACTCCGCATTGTTATAACGTCTCTACCGAAGGCCATGCTACCAGACGGCTATCAGCCCGCAATCGACCACAGTCAAGGTCCTCGCGCGGTACGTCGGCCGGGTTGACAAATGACCACGCAATTCGCTGTCCACATTGCGCGTGGGTCATCATATTTCATAATCCAGACTGTCGCAACGAATTTGATATCGATACTTTCGTTCGCGGTCCTGACAAGGCTGATCACAACAGAGCAGATGGGAATTCTTGCAGTCCTTCTTCTAGTGAACAGTTTATGCGGGACGATTGGGTCGTTCTCTTTGTCTTCGGCCGTAATCAAGTTCATTGCAGAACATTGGGAGCGAGGTGACAAGAGTTCGGCGGCTTCAGTCTTCTATCAGGCACTGCGTACAACGCTTATTCTATCGGTGCCTTTGGCGGTCGCTGTCTATTTCGGTGCCCCCTTGTTATCCACAACGTTGCTCCATCAAACTGCTTACACGGCATATTTCCATTATCTTGCGTACGACATCGTACTGACCGCTGGGTTGAAGCAAGTTCTGTTCTCCGCATTCGTGGGCCTTCAGAAATTCAAACAGCAAGCAACTGTCCTTATCGTAAACGCGGCGATCCGTCAAGGCTTGATAATTACCCTGATCATTCTGTTGCACGATTTCTTTGGGCTTGTTGTGGCATGGGTGTTGGCTGATCTAAGCGTCACCACTATGTGTTTTGCATATCTACTGCCCATTCTAGGCGGCCCCAAGTTCAACTTTGAGACCAAAAGACTCCTGTCGTTCTCTTGGCCGTTATGGCTTAGTGATAGTGTCTCGTTTGCCTCTGGGTGGTTCGACCGGGCGTTGCTATTGATCTTTGTTCCGTTGGCAACGCTTGGAATATACAATGCAACCTTGACAGCTTTCAGCGTCCTTGTAGGGATAGGTAATGCAGCGGCAGGCACCTTGTTGCCAGCGTTCTCATCTATGCATCAAAATCGACGTGAAGACCTCGTTTCAGCCTTATCGAGGTCTACGCGGTACGCAAGTTTTCTTCTTGTTCCATTGGCGTTTGGCCTGTTCGCGACTGCCAAGCCTGCGCTAACATTGTTCGTGGGTCAAGCGTATCTCGAAGGTGCAGAGCCGCTTATGATTCTGGCTGGAACCTATGCTTTCACAGCAGTAGCCGTGGTAATAGGTCCGATGCTGTTGGCTCTCGGTGAATCAAGGCTCGCCTCTCTGAGCTCAGTGATCACAGTAATTGTCAGCTTGGCCTTTGCGTTGGTTCTAGCACCACCGTTTGGGATGTTTGGCGCCGCCACAGCGCGGTGTGCAGGTGCGATTTTCGGAACGATCTCGGTAATTCTATTTCTGAAAAGGAAAATGCAACTGCAATTCGATGTGGACGGAATCAAGAAGAGCCTAATCGCAGGAGCCGTAATGGCGGGTGTACTGTTCTTCATAGAAACACAATTTTACAGCAGATACATGACGCCAGTCTACATCGCTATTGGGGGGATTGTGTATCTGGCTATGCTGCGGTTTCTCAAAGCAATCAGGAAGGATGATATTGATTTAATCAGCAGCTACTTGGGCCCGAAAATGGCCTTCGCCAGCAATCTCCTCAGTATCTTAGTTTCGCCGACCAGCGAAAAATGAACCACCAATACCATTCGATGAGCGCTTTTAGTCCGTGTCGACGAGTCAATCCATACCCCCATGCGTAAACTTCCGTCCAGCAAGCGGGGTCAATAATCTAGGTCTACCAAGAATCATTGCCGGGAGCTAAGAGGTCGGTGATGTGCTAAATTCGGAACATTGATATCCATGACATGCATAATAGATAGACACCTAATGTTGGTCACAAGATTGGCAGGATCTTCCGGGATTATCCGAAGTGTTCCCGCCGTAGCACACAACTTCCTAGAAGGTTGCATTCCAGCTGCTAAGAGCGCCCACAAAGACACTACCCTTCTCGCATCATTGAGGCAAGAAACCAGAAAACAGCAACTGAACGCAATCGATAACGGCCTATCTGCAGAGATCATTGAGGGGAGGAGTACAATCTCCTTTTCATCAATCAGCCGCCTACTCGTAAGAGCCGGCTTCCCGCCCTTACCAGCAGCATCTAGAATCGACACGGGATGGCGTCACCCGATTCAGTATTATTGGTTCAAATGCCCGACCTGTAAACAGGTTGTTGCCGATTATCTTCATGGCTACTCAAAACGACTAATCTGTCCCAAATGCAATGGCCCTCGCGCAGAGTTGCCTCAGAATCGACAGTAGGCTCTGCTTCTCAGAATCGACCCGGTCTGACATTGTCCGGATCGCTCAAGGAGTATCTGGCGGAGATCCACAGACCTAACTTAAGTCTCAATTGCTCACTTCTTTCTCGCTCCTTGAGACGCCACACGAAGAATCCCAAAGGTGCCACAACGAAAGCTATCATGCCCGTTACATCAACTCTCCAGTTAAACGGAGGAAAATCGATGTGCGAAAGCGGATCAGAAAGCCAATCAAGATGAGTCACTTCGATCAGTATCACATAAAACCAAACCAGTAATCCGAAAACGAACATTGTCAAAGCAGCAGACCTAACAAGGTCGTCCCTGCTTGGCAAGATTCTCACCTATTCGGCACGCTAAAGGGAACGGTTAGATAAGGCAATCCTGCTTGTCCGCATATTCACCCTGGACGCTGTTGCGATTCTAAACATTGTCAACCATATTACATCACGGGGGTTACGGGGCCCATGGGAGGGCGCTACTCTAGCGGTGTTTTCGGCGTAGCATGCACAATGAAACCGCTACTCGTTCAAGTGCCCAAACTGTAAGCAAGTTGTCTCCGATTATCCATACGGGCATTCAAGGCATCTGATCTGCCCCAGATGTGAAGGATCCGCGGGCTGAAATCCTCATAGAAACAACTATCCTGGTATCTCCGCAGACACCATCTTTCCATAGGACTTATTCGCATTTGACATCCTCTTCCCACTCAGCATCGCTGCGCTTAGATTTTGGTTCGGAAAGATTGCGAGGCCGACTTGAAATTGCTTGTTGAATGCTTGAATTCTGTCGTGTTGAACCTTTGATGTTTTGTGGGCTCGAAGAGCCGGTATGGAATGGCTGGTATGGAATCGTTATATTGAAAGTTCTGTAAGTTCGACCAGGCTTCGGGGCCGCCTTAGGTGGGCGTGAAAGGACGATTGAGGAACAGAATCACGGCGGTATTAGTTCTCACATGCTTCATAGCGGGCTCCCTGATCGTTATTCCGCCAAGCTATGCCCACTTCACCTTAGGCGACTACACGCCCACATCTCGATTTCATGCATCTGACTTTGACCCGCATGTCCCAGGACCGTTGGCGTATGTTTGGCCGGGGGGCGGATTGGCCTCGTTCACTGGTACACCGAACGGCTTTCCAGTAGGCTACCAAACCCCCTATCCCGGTGGGAACCCTCCTGGTCTGCCAAGCAACGTTTACCAGCTTGAGGGAAACGCTTACTCGCCCTTCGGAGCGATTCTGACCTCAACGAACGATCACACAAACCGCGGCCCTCTGATCTTCGCGATAAACCTCTCTAGGCCTTGCGAGCTGCCAAGCGTGACCTGCGAAAGAGGAAAAGTTGTCGCTTCGGGTAGTGAACTTCTCAATTACACAGGTATTACGATTTATGTTCCACCAGAGTTTGACTTGTCATCGCCGCGCAGCAACAGCGGCCTAATTTCCATGACCTTCGCTGCAACATCAGGCGACTTCGCGATTACCAAGTCACGAGTCCAAGACCCCATCGGGCCCGGCTGGTGGGTTCTAACTGCAGTTGGCAACATTCATTTCTGGCCGCAGCACAATTACGCGGAATGGTATTACATTAGAATCAACGACGTAGTCGCACCGACGATTGCGGGGAAGTATTTCTTCAAAGTTTTCCTCTGGGATAACAGCCAGATGGACGTGCCCGGGGGATGGAATACGGATTCTGAGATTGCAGGAGGTGTCGTTCAAATTCCCACGTCCGGGCCCACGGAACTCACGGTTCCAGTGGAGAATTGGCCTGTCATACTCGTAAAGGGTGAGATCGACCCTGGCATAGTTACTGGAACAATCAGGTACGGGACTTTCAATAGCACCCTGTACGGCCTGCCAATCAACCTACCGGGTCGCGTTCGACTCGTCGGCGTTGCAAACGACCCTTACACTGGCAAATCGACTGGGAGGAGAGTTGAGGCCCGAGGATACTTCAACGCGAGCGCCGCAGGTCATTATGAAGTTGAGGGTGTAGCGCCGGGCAAATATCAGGTCTACGCCTCAGCGGCGGGTTACCCTGAGAAGCTTATCGAATCGTCCGTGACGATTCTGCCGGGCCAGTCGTTTCATTTGGATGGTTACTTGAACCCTGGGGCTGTTGTGCGTGGGCAGATTTTCAGCAAACATCTCTTCGGAGAAGAACCATGGCCCGCCGACCCCCGGCCGATTTGGGTCCAAATCTTCAAAGCGAATGATTACAAGGACAGCAGCCTTTCGGCGTGGTCGCCTTGGAACAAAACCCATGCACCCTACATGACGTATGATTGGCCTCAAGACTCCTCGATGCCTGAGCCTCTGCCGATCGCTTATCCATGGGATGCCGTCGCGCCTTACCAGTTCTCCTACTACTCGAAAACCTTCCAATCGCCCAGCGTCGGCTCGTGGATTAGTCATGCCCCACTTACATGTGGCAGCAACCCCGCGCCCACAGGAAATTCAGACCCCTGCGGGAAGCCTGATGGTGTTGGGCCGGCGCAGTACTGGTGGGTTGATGGTTCAGGCACCTTCACGAACGGCGGGGGTTTTGACAGTTTCATTTTCCAATTTGGCGTGAAAGGTGTCTTTGGGGCGCCAACGGATATCGATGGGCATATCTCGCAACCTTATGCGACTTGGGTTAACGGTCTGACTGCGGGTCGCTACTGGGTCAGGGCGTACGTTAACGGTTACGTGCAGACACTGCAAGACGGAGTTACCCTCGACGAGTACTCCTTCGATATTGCGAAGGATGAGTGGGCAGGCGACGTTTACATGCCTATGGACCTGCGTGTGGGCAGCACGATCGTTAAGACGGTACATTTCCACGACCAACCCGACACGTTAACCGAGTGCCCAATCAACGGCTGCGCGAATGATCTGGCCCAAGGGAGTTCGAAAGGCGACCGATACCTCATCGCAGAGGTTCGAGATAGCTCCGGAAAATTGTATGGCTTGAATTTCACTTACGTGAAGGCCACCGCGAGCAGCGCTACAATTCAGATTAACGGTTTCGGGATGATTGGCCCTGATTCTGTTCACGGCGACATGAAATTCTCATACTACCGCTACCAACCCGCATACAGGGATTACGGCCTGCCTTCCGGAACATACAAAGTATACGTCTACACGAGGGGCTACATTCAGGACGCCTACGAGTCCGTGTCAGTGACTTTGAGCGGTAGCCCCGCGATGATAAGCGACCACCTCTACAGAGGCGGACGATTCAACATAACAGTGTACAGCGTAGACTGGGAACACCCTGATGCTCAAAGGCCTTGGGAATTTCCTGGCGCACCGCTCAACGTATACGCCTACGAGGGGACGAGGAGCGTAACAAGCATAGATTTCTCCCAGCCAGCCGGCCTTGGCGGCAAGAGGATCTCAGGTGGATGCAACTTGACACCTGGGGAGATCCCTGACCACTGCCACGCAATTGAATGGGACGGCGCGGGAAGCGGCAACCCAGACGACGAAGCGGCGGGAGGCTACATCCCATACGACCAGGCCTTCTTCACCGGAGGCTTCTTGGTTTACCCGTCTGATTACCGCCTCTCAGATCTGAACTCGACGGGAGTCTTCGACACTGGAACCTACTCGTTCTACGGTTACAGCTACGGTTACGCACAGTTCCAAACCTACAGCGCCTACATGCAGCGCGGAGGGTTCGCTGACATTAGGATCGATCTGGTGAAAGGGGTCAACATAACCCTCAACATTCCCTTCAAAAAGGAAGGAATCTTCTCGCCAACCGAATTCAACATGTCCATGCGAGTCCGAATCTTCGACGACCAGGGACGGGTTGTGGGTACAGCGGAGACAAAAGATCCGGGCGTCAGCGCATACAACAATGGTCAACCGTTGGGGATAGGAAGAAACGCCGAAGACGGCGGCACATACTACGTTGACCCATACGCAACCTCTCCGTCCGCCGCGAACGGCCTTACCACGATCGACGGAAGCAAGAACACGGCGGACACATTCCTCTGGTATGGCACATGGAACGGCGTAACAGGCTGGCAGGCTTTCGACAGCGACCCGGACCATAGCGGTGTACCGGACTTCAGCTCTTACAACAAAAACCACGGTGCCTACACAACCTGGATACCAGCGGGCACACAGGAAGTTCGCGTCTTCATAGCCGGGATCTACGACACTGATGACCCCCTCAGCGGTACACCCATCCTCAAAACCGCGCCCGACAGAATCTTCCAAACGTCCGGCATCAACGGAACCGCGAGCACCATTTTCAACAGTTACACAGGCGGTTGGTCAGTTGAAGTTGACACATGGAACGAATACCCAGCACCCAAATTCGACCCCTCTACGGGGACACCGTTGAGCACGAATTGGTACCCACCATCCCCACCGAACCTTGAAGGACTTCTGGAAGGCGACAGCTTCCACACCATACCCGGAAGTCCTGTGGGTCCGTTTGGCTACGTGAAGGACAGGCTAGCTAAGAATGGTCTGGGTTCATACGGCCAGGAGAGTGTTTGGTCAATACCGAACGCGCACATGGGCTCGGAAATTTCTACGATCTACGAGCTTGACAAGCGCGGATACGTGAGCGGCAACGTTTTCGGGTTCACAAAGACCAACGACCTCCGCCCGCTGTCCTGGATGACTATTCAGGCTTCGTCAACCCAAGGGCAGTCATTTACGCGTTGGAGCTGGGACGCAATGTTCGATATGTACCTGCCAGCAGGCAGTTACGCGTTGGGTGTCGTCGCGTGGACACCGAACAAGAACCAAGGCTACACGACGATCAACTCGACTATAAGCGTAAGCGATGGAGGGTCAGTGAACGGCGTCACGATCCAACTTCAACGCAATAACATACCCATCCCAGAATTCCAACCTGCAGCCACAATCGCAATACTCGCCCTCATCGCAGCATCAGTGTCACTACGACGCAGACGGCGATGAGCCCGTAGCTTCTGCATCGAAGTTAGCTTCAGAAACTTTCAGGCCGGTTTACGTCTCCGACAAAAAGTGCGATATAGGTCTCCGCAAGTCCATGATTACGATTGGAAGCTAGGCGCGATGGTTGCAGGAATCTCAGTCGTCACCACCTGTTACAATGAACGTGAGAACCTTCAACAATTGATTCCTGCAATCCGCGCCACCCTTTCAGGGACTCTTCACGAGGTCGTAGTTGTGGACGATACCTCTCCAGACGGAACTTACGAAGTCGCCTCGCGGCTAGCGGACGTGGCCGTATCGAAGGAACGGGAAGGTCAAACTAGAGGGCTGGCTACCGGAATGCGTGTGGCAAAGTACGATACCATTGTCACGATTGACTCTGACCTCGAGAATGACCCCAAGTGGATTCCCGTCTTGGCCAGCAATCTTGGGGACTTTGACATACTTGTTGGCTCAAGGCGAAAGCTCCCTAGAATCTCTGAAAAGGTCTTCTCGATCATCTATCGAAGAAGGCTTGGCGTACGTGACGTACTCTCGAATTATCGCGCCTACCGAGCAAGCATCATCTCGCTCATTAATCCAAGGCAGGATGAGACTTTCGGCGCAGAATTCCTCATCCGGGCGAGGCAGCATGGTCTCAGGATAGGTGAGATCGTTGTAGATTCTCAGCCTCGCCGCCGAAAGCCCAGAATTGGAAACAGCGTGACGGCGAACCTTCGAATTTTCGCAGCGCTCCTACGCACACTGAGAATACAGGCCACCCCTACTCGGGATTCCACCCCTAATGGGAATTGTACTCGCAGCGAGCAGTAAACTACCCCTTCCCCACACTCGTGAAAGACGAGGTCCCCCGATCTTGTAGAAGCGCATGACAGCTAACCTGTCGAATGTACGTGTAGCGACACAATTCCGTCAGATCAAGCACTTTGAAATCCAGGTTTCTCGTGTCTATGCTTCGACACGTATTGGCAGTCTGCGATGTAGAATCTCCACAGGCGGTCGGTACCCTCTCTGATTCCAACCCGAGCCGAGCGAACTATTTTCAGCGGCTCTCCTGAGCCGGGCGAGATGAAGAGCGGCCCTGGTTGCGTCAAATCGACCTTGTTCAACGACTTGTCAATTCCAAAAGCCTTCGTGAGTTTGCCGGGACCATTCGTCAATTCGATGTCAGAGACTTTTGGGCGCAGCCGCCTCATTGTCACAAGCCCTTGTAGCGGTTCTAAGGCGCGAACTAGAACCGCGCCGGGTGTCCCACTTTTCTGAGTCGTCACATTCAAACAGTAATGGTTTCCATAGGTGAAGTAAATGTACGCATGGCCGGGTTCACCGAACATCGGTTCATTTCTAAGCGTTAATCCGCGAAAAGCATGGCTTGCCGGATCGTCACTACCCCTATACGCCTCGACCTCAACTATTCTACCCACCATCCGACTCTTTCCTTTCACTCGAACCAAATATGTGCCAAGCAACTCCTTG
>Ga0187882_1000323_pt1 | contig 54448 bp, 52 predicted proteins | sample June2016WEW_19_1_3_FD_132991 | JGI IMG/M metagenome (GOLD analysis project Ga0187882, IMG submission 132991) | Peatland microbial communities from SPRUCE experiment site at the Marcell Experimental Forest, Minnesota, USA - June2016WEW_19_150 | ecosystem: Environmental > Terrestrial > Soil >... | reverse complement strand
TGCCCTGATCGAGCATATCGACCACATTTGCAGCCTGGTAGGCGATGAATACGTGGGTTTTGGCTCTGACTTCGATGGATTGAAAGACCTAATCTGCGGAGTCAACGATGTCACCGATTTTCCCGCTCTGGTGGACGGCCTGAGGGGCAGGGGATACAGTCAGGAGGCAGTCGCCAGGATCTGCGGCCGGAATTGCCTGAGAGTGCTCGAAGTGGTGCTGCCGGAATTGGAGGAATAGTGGTATGCCAGCGGATCTACATATACACAGCATAGCCTCCGACGGCAGATTGACTCCCGAAGAGATCGTGAAACAGGCGCGGAATGTTAGCCTCAGCGCAATTGCCCTCACAGATCATGACACGGTTGATGGCATACAGGCTGCCCTTGAGGCCGCAGGGTCATCCGGGCCGGAGATAATCCCGGGCATCGAGTTGAACACTGATCTTGACGGCGCAGAAATACACATTTTAGGCTACTATCTGAACCTGGGCGATGATCTGACCGGGACCCTGGCCATCCTGAGAACGGCGCGGGAAAACAGGGCAAAGATGATCATCGCCAAGCTGGAGCAGCTACGGATCCGGATCGACTATGAACACTTGAAACGGGTGGCTGGCCGGGCCACCATGGGCAGACCGCACATCGCCCGGGCGTTGTATGAGGCAGGGTATGCCTCCTCGACGGAGGAGGCCTTCGAGCGTTACCTTGCCAAGGGAAAGCCGGCCTACGTGGCCCACCACAGGCTGGATCCGTTCATGGCCATCGAGACCGTCCTGAAGGCAGGGGGAATCCCGGTGCTGGCGCATCCCGGCCTTGCTAAAAAGGATGAGTTGATACCGGAATTTGTCGCCAGAGGTCTGCAGGGGATCGAGGTTTTCTATCCCTTTCATACGCCTGGCGATGTGGCCAGGTATGAGAAGATCTGCCTGGAGCAGGGCTTGGTCATGACCGGCGGAACCGACTGCCACGGACCCGGATTCAACTATCCTCCTTTGGGGACGGTTACGGTCCCGGACGAGACTGCCCGGCGGCTAAAGTATCTGCATAACCGGCGCAGCATCGAACAGCAGGCAGGAATCTCCGGGCGGACGGAGAACATATAGTGGTTAGTGGTTGGTGGTTAGTCGTTAGAAAAACATGAATGCAAATTCCAACGACGGGGCGCCCGGAGTCGGCCAATTTAGCTTGTTCCAGCATCATTGACGTTTAAATAAGGAGAGAAAGAGATGCAACCGGATAAAATCACTATCGAGCAGCTTCGTTCAGGCTTCGAAAGCAACGGTTACATTGCAGAGGACGAGATCACCGTACCGGTGTACCTGGCTCTCCGGCTGGAAAAACCGGTCCTGATCACCGGCGCCCCGGGCGTGGGCAAGACCGAGATCGCCAAGGTGCTGGCCGGGGTGTTCGAGACTGACCTGATCCGGCTCCAATGCTATGAGGGGCTCGATGAAAGCAAGGCCCTTTACGAATGGAACTACCAGCGCCAGTTGATCAAGATCCAGTTGATCCGGGACAGCGGCTCCGGGGAGAGCATGGAACGGGATCTCTTCTCTCCGGAATACCTGCTGGAGCGCCCGCTCTTAAAGGCGATCCAGGCTCCAAAGAAAGCAGTCCTGCTGATCGACGAGATCGATAAGACCGACGAGGAGTTCGAAGCCTTTCTGTTCGAGGTGCTATCCGATTTCCAGGTTTCCATCCCGGAACTGGGCACCTTGAAGTCGCGGCATATCCCCGTGGTGGTGTTGACCAACAACGGCGAGCGGGAGCTTTCCGACGGGCTGAAGCGCAGGTGCGTCTTTCTGTTCATCGACTTTCCGAGCGTGGAAAAGGAGATCAGGATTATCAGGGTCAAGGTGCCGGAGGCGGGGGAGCGGCTGGCCGAAGAGGTGGCTCTGGCGATGAACTATATGAGGCACAACCTGGAGCTTAAAAAGAAGCCATCGATCTCTGAAACCCTGGACCTGACCCGGGCGCTGGTCCTCTATGAAGCCAGCAGGCTTGAACCCGAGCTCGTGAAAAGGACTGTCAACCTCTTGCTGAAGGACAAGGATGATATCGATCTGTTCAACAGCCAGGTGGGACCGGCGGGACTGGTGGAGATCGTGCGCAGTCAGCAATCAAAACGCCACTAGAAGAATAGACCCGAACAAAAGGCACCCGGGGTCGGAGGGACTGCAATGGAGAACTACCTGGAGAACAACCTGGCTCGTTTTATTCACATCCTGCGGCACCTGGGGATCACCGTCAGCATTAGGGAAACCGTCACCGCTTTAAAGGCGCTTGAACTGGTCAACATCATGGACAGGGAGCACGTAAGGTATGCTCTCCAGGCAACCCTGGTCAAAAATCACGAAGATGAGCCGATCTTCAACCGGGCTTTCAGCAGCTTCTTCACGGCACCGGAAATAAAGCGGCAGCAGCAAGAGGAGTGGCAGGAGGCCAGGGAGGAGAGGGGACGCCTCATTGACGAGGCGGAGCAGGACCTGACCTACCTGGGAGAAAAGCTTGACCTCAGCGATGAGGAGAAGCTCCTCTATTCACAGTTGGCGGAGGATGAGAAGAAAAGGATCAGGGACTACCTGGAGTCGAGCTTTCTTCCGGAGGACCGCCACCACGCCTTCAAACCGATGCTGGAGTTCCAGGTGCGTGGCTCGTTGCGCTACTGGAAGCAGAGGCTGGCGGAGGAGGGCGACCTGCCCATCATACCTGGAGCAGACGTGGATGACGAGGTTCTGGCGGCAATCGGCCAGGACTCGGTCAGTGAGGACAGCAGCCTGCTCTATGAAGACATGAAGAGGATCGGCGACCGGCAACTCCCGAAAGTGACCAATATCTTGAAAAAGCTGTCCCGCAAGCTGGCCACAAAGATTTCCCGGCGCTACCGGATGAGCAAGAAGGTGGTCAGGGTTGACCTCAGGCGCAGCATCAAGTCCAATATCCGTTACGGAGGCATTATTTTTAATCTCAAATACAAGCAGAAACGGATCCAGAAGCCGAACATCCTGCTGGTTTGCGATGTGTCCGGATCAATGGCCCGCTACGCCGCCTTTGTGATCCAGTTTATCTACGGCTTGAGCGCCGTGATCAGCCATATTGAAAGCTTCATCTTTGCGGAAGAACTGGAACATGTAACACCGTACTTTAAGAAAATCAGACCATTTGAAGAAACGATGGTGGAGTTGATCGGGAAGAGCCGCATCTGGGGCAAGGGCACCAATTTTGGCGCCTCGCTGGCCACGCTGCGGGCGCACTTCCCATTATTGTTGACCTCCCACACCGTGATCATCGTGGTCAGCGATACGAAAACCCTGGACCTGGAGCGGGCCGAACAGGAGCTTGCCACCACGAGAAGATCGGTCAAGGAAGTCTTGCTATTGAACACCCTCCCCCACGATGAATGGAAAGACCTGCGTTCAGTGAACATATTTCAAAAATACGCTCAGGTGTATGAGTGCTACACCCTGGCGCATCTCGAGAAGGTTCTCAGGAGACAGTTCCTCCATTAGGGAACATGAATTCGGACTCTAAGTTTCACTTAAGGCTGCAGGGTGTCCGCCCGGTGGATGCATACCCTGCATATGAGAAGCAAGCGGGTACCAGCCCGGGTGGACGCGAAACTCTCGCCTCAAACCTGTTTTGCAGGCGCCTCGCACATCTCAAAACGAGGGGGCGTATCACCGACGGATGGCGAATCACCGGTTGACCGCAATTACGAGCGCCTGTCGCTATTCTATGACCGGCTCATGCAGGGGATCGATTACGCGGCGTGGGTCGGCTATATCGAGGGGATTGTCAGCAGGTACGGTGGACGTGTCGGCGTCGTCGCCGATCTGGCCTGCGGGACGGGAAACTCCAGTTTCCCCTGGTCGGATCGGGGCTATCGCACTTATGGAGTCGACCTGTCGGGGGAGATGCTGGAGATCGCCAGGATCAAGGCTGCTGCCAGGGGGCTGGATATAACCTTTCTCAGGCAGGATCTCTGCAGCCTGAGGCTTGAGGCTCCGGTCGATCTGGCGGTCTGTTTCCAGGACGGTTTCAATTATATAATAGACATCGGGGACCTGCGCCGGGCGTTTCAGTCTGTTTACAAGAATCTCGCGGCAGGAGGTTTTTTCATATTCGATCTCAACTATCTGCCGCGGATCGTCCCTCCCGACCAGTCCGTATCCCTGGTCCAAGAAGACGGCTTTACCTTGAGTTGGAGCGCTGAATATAAAGATGAGGAAATGCTGTGGGAGATTGAGGCGAGGGGGACCATAGAGGACGGGGACGGCAACCGGCATGACTACCTGGAAAAACACCTGGAGCGGATCTACGAACCCTATGAGATCTGGTCGCTATTGACAGCACAGGGCTTTACCGGCCTTAACAGTTTCCAGGCCTTTACCTTCGAGCAGCCCCACGACCGGACTCCCAGGATCGTATACGTGGCGCAGAAGGTATGATAAGGAGGTGGGGTTGTTGACGAAACTACTGTTAGTGCGGCACGGACAGACGCTCTGGAATCACGTCGCCCGCTACCAGGGCCACACGGACATAGACCTCAGCGATACCGGTCGCACCCAGGCGAAGCTGTTGTCTATGCGGCTGGCCGGTGTATCCCTGCAGGCGGTCTACGCCAGCGATCTCAGGCGCGCCCTGGACACCGCCCGCATCATCGCCGAACCCCACGATCTGGCCGTGCAAGCGCTGCCGCAGTTGCGGGAGATCAATTTCGGCGCCTGGGAAGGCCTGACCTTCAAGGAGATCAAGGCTGGCTACAGCGAAATTGCGGACTCCTGGCACGCTTCCCCGGGCAGTGTCCGGATTCCGGACGGGGAGACCTTCCAGGAGTTGATGGAAAGGGCCTACGGCGCAGTGACGGACCTGGCAAAGAGGCATGATCCGGGCACTGTAGCGGTGGTAACCCACGGAGGGGCGATCAGGGCGATCGTCTGCGCCCTGCTGGACATCGACCTGAACAAAGTGTTCCGGATCCGGCAGGATAACGCCGCCCTGAACGTCATCGATTTTTACGAGGGATATGGCATCCTGAGCCTGCTCAACGATACACACCACCTTGAGCCCGGCACTTGAGAAGTGAGAAGTGAGAAGTGGGAATCGAGGCATTGGCAGGCTATGAGGCTTCGCCTCATGCTCCTGTGCTCCGCATTCCCGGTGTGCACGTCAGCTCCGCCAATGCCAACAAGAATCTCACCTCTAACCTCACACCTCTCACATCTCAATATTCACCTCTCGCTTCTCAATTGCAGCAGGTGATGGTAAAATGGTTCAAAGATTTCAGGACTGATGAAGGGAGAGTGGCAGCCATGGATGACAGGTTTGCCAAAACCGGCCTCACCTTTGATGATGTGCTCCTGATTCCCGGCAAGTCCTCGGTCCTGCCTAGGGATGTCAACGTTTCCACCTTTCTGACCAGGGAGATCGGGTTGAACATTCCCATACTCAGCGCTTGCATGGACACCGTCACCGAGGCGCGCATGGCGATTGCCATGGCCCGCGAGGGCGGCATCGGGATCATTCACAAGAATATGAACATCGAACGCCAGGCCCAGGAGGTCGACCGGGTCAAGCGCTCGGAGCACGGTGTGATCACGGACCCGATCTCCCTGAGCCCCCAGCACCTGATCAGGGATGCTCTGAAGCTCATGGAGCGCTACCACATCTCCGGCGTGCCGGTAACTGTAGACGGCATCCTGGTGGGGATCATCACCAACCGCGACCTCCGCTTCGAGGACGATATGAACCGGACGATCGCCGAGGCCATGACCAAGGATAATCTGATCACGGCGCGTGTAGGCACAACTCTGCAGGATGCCAAGAACATCCTGAAGCGCTACAAGATCGAGAAACTCCCCATAGTGGACGAGCATTTCCACCTGTGCGGCCTGATCACCATCAAGGATATCGAGAAGGCGCGCCAATACCCGAACGCCTCCAAGGACGAGCGGGGACGCCTCAGGGTAGGCGCTGCGATCGGGGTCGGCCCGGACATGGGAGACCGGGTCATGGCCCTGATCAGGGCGGGGGTGGACATCATCGCCATAGACACCGCTCACGGCCACCAGATCAATGTGCTCAAGGCGACTGAGACGATCAAGAGCGAATATCCGAACGCCCAATTGATCGCCGGCAACGTGGCCACTGCCGAAGCCACCAGGGACCTGATTGCAGCCGGAGCAGACGCCGTGAAGGTCGGTATGGGGGGCGGGTCGATCTGTACCACCCGCGTCGTGGCCGGGATCGGCATACCGCAGATCACCGCCGTTTTGGAGTGTTCACAGGAAGCCTTAAAGAGTAATATTCCGGTGATCTCCGACGGCGGCATCAAGTTTTCCGGCGACATCACCAAGGCCCTGGCAGCCGGCGCCAGCTCAGTCATGTTGGGCAGCCTTCTTGCGGGAACGGAGGAGAGCCCTGGTGATATTGAAATCTTCCAGGGCCGCAGCTACAAGGTTTACCGGGGTATGGGGTCTCTGGCCGCCATGAAGGAGGGCAGCATGGACCGCTACTTCCAGGACAATCCGGAGAAGCTGGTGCCTGAGGGGGTTGAGGGTCGCGTGCCTTACCGGGGGGCCTTGGCGGACATGGCCTACCAACTGATCGGTGGCCTGCGGTCCGGGATGGGGTACTGCGGCGTGAGGACGATCGAGGAACTTCAGACCAAGACCAGGTTTATAAACATTACCGTTGCCGGGCTGCGTGAAAGCCACCCGCACGGCGTCGATATCACCAAGGAATCGCCAAATTACAGTTTTTGACATCGAACCGCAGACCTCATGGCGTCAGCCTGGTACTATAATAATCTGATTGCTTTGACCCGGTAGTGCCATAAATTGATAAGCTTTCATATACATGAACGTCTTGTATCAGTGCCGGGGGAGTGAGGAGAAACAAAGATGTTTTCGTCGATCGCCGAGGTGCAGCAGAAGCTGTCCGAACAAAATTACCTTACTGATAGGAACGTGGCCACCATCATCTTCTTGGCCCTCAAGCTCCAGAAGCCGATTCTGGTCGAGGGGCCCGCCGGCGTGGGGAAAACGGAACTGGCCAAGGTGATCGCCAGGGCCACCGGCAGCAGGCTGATCCGCCTGCAGTGTTACGAAGGCCTGGACGAAGCCAAGGCCCTCTATGAGTGGAACTACCAGAAGCAACTGCTGCGGCTGCACATCGACCAGGTCCAGAACAAGTCCTGGGATGAGGCCAGGCAGGACATCTTCTCATCCGAGTTTCTGCTGAGCCGTCCGCTGTTGGAGGCCCTGCTGGCGGATGAGAGCATCGTCCTGTTGATAGACGAGGTTGACAAGAGTGACGAGGAGTTCGAGAGCTTCCTGCTGGAAATACTGTCGGATTACCAGGTGACCATTCCGGAACTGGGTACCGTCAGGGCCAACCGGATTCCCATCGTCATCCTTACCAGCAACAGCTTCAGGGAGTTCGGGGACGCCCTGAAACGGCGCTGTATTCACTTGTACCTGGACTATCCCAGCTTCGAGCGTGAACTGGAGATCATCTACCTGAAGGTGCCGGAAATCCAGCAGTCCCTGGGGCGCCAGATCGTGCGCTTTGTACAGACCATCCGCAAACAGAAGCTGAAAAAAGCGCCCAGCATCGCTGAGACCATTGATTGGGCCGGGGCGCTGCTTAATTTGGGCGTGGGCTTTATCGACGAGGAGATTATCCGGAGCACCCTGAGCATCTTGCTAAAATACCAGAGCGATATCGAGAAAATCTCCCCGAAGGTCTCGTCCTATCTCCCCGAATAGACTGACGCAGGGAGCGAAGGGCCATGGAGGCAAAGATTCTGGAGTTCTGCCGCTTGCTGCGCCGGGGCGGCGTCAATATCTCTTTCACGCAGATAGCAGATGTCCTGCGGGCTGTATCGGAGGTGGGCTTCTGCCAGGACGACTTCTATATCGCTCTCTGCTCCATCCTGATCGCCGACCGCGCCGATAAGCCCCTGTTTGACAGGCTGTTCCGCCTCTTTTTTCTGTCCCTGCACAGGCAGGGGCGGGTGCCCTCTGGGCGCGGCGCAGAGGAACACGAACCTGGCCCTGCCGAAAGCGCAGAGCCTGTCAGCGTGCACGCCGAACTCGCCCAGCAAGCGGACGGATCGGGTATGGGCCGTGGCGCCGGCGCCTCCCCGGCCATCTTGCTGATCAAGGCAATCAGGGAGCGTAACCGTCTGCTGCTGGAACGCCTTGCCCAGGTGGCGGTGAAGAGCCTGGGGCCGCTGGCCCGAACGGATCTCCAACATATGGACAACACGGTGGTCCAGGCCAAGGTAGCCATCGGCTGGTACGAAGCGGTCAACCGCCTGGAAAGGGCCAAGGGACTGGAAAACATCAGCGAAACAGTCTATGCCGGATGGACTGTCAACCTGGGCTGGCTGGAGCACAGGATCGAACAACTGCTGGAGGACCTTTTCGTCAGCATGTTCGGAAACGAGGCCATTGAAGAAATAGCTGGCGCCGCCAATCTGAAGGAGAAGGAGTTTTACCGGCTCGACAATCTGGAGGTCGACGAGATCCGGAGGAGGATCACCAAGCTGGCCCGAAAACTGGCCTCCAAATACGCCCGCCGCTATAAGCGGGCCAAACGCGGCGAGATCGACCTGAGAAGGACCGTAAGGCAGGCGCTGCTGACGGGAGGCACCCCGGTGCGGCTGCGCTACCGGCAGAAGAAGATCAGCAAGCCGGAACTGGCGATACTATGCGATGTTTCAGGATCTGTCGCCGTGTTCAGCGAGTTCATGCTGCAACTGGTCTACACCATCCAGAACCGGTTCCGGTGGGTCCGCTCCTTCCTGTTCGTGGACGTGGTGGATGAGGCGACACCCTATTTTAAGAACGAGGACATCGAGGCCGCTCTGGGAGATGCCTTTGCCAAGACCTATTTTTCCTATTCAGGGTTTTCAGATTACGGCCGGGTCTTTACCCTGTTCGCCAACAACTATCTGGCCGGCCTTTCCTCCAGGAGCACCCTGATTATCCTGGGCGATGCCCGAAACAACTGGCGGCTGGCGGAAAAGGATTATCTGCAGAAAGTCTCTGAAAATGTGCGCAGGATCATCTGGTTCAACCCCCAGCCCAGGGATAACTGGGATAAAGAGGACAGCATCATGGGCGTCTATGCTCCGTATTGCAGGCAGGTTTTTGAGTGCCGGAACCTGCGCCAACTGGAAGAGGTTATCGAAGCCATCCTGTAACATATATTATGGACTGAAGAAGGGTTAGCAACGGAAGCTGCAGAAGTGGTCTTTCATAATGCAGGAATGCGGAGCGGCATCGAGTGCAGCCTGTGCGCCCGCTGCCCCAGGGACCGCATCCAGGGGTGCTGCACCATCAGCCCTGTTTTTTTGTTGACCGATATCGGCTATTTCTTGAACAACGGCGGCGATGAATTCGTAAATGACCTCCTGGACAGCCCTTATGTGGACGTATCGGCAGATCAACTCACGGTCAATGCCATCGATCCAGCAGGGGGTGGCCGGCCAGTGTGCAGGTTTCACCACCCGGAAGTCGGATGCAGGATCCCGCTGTCTTACCGGAACATGGTGTGCCGTCAGTTTCTCTGTCCCAACGTGAAGTTGTGGCAAGATGTACGGGCCAGGCGCTGGGTGGACTTCTGGCTGTATCTGCAAGAGGAGGAGATCAGGCGCCAGCAACTATTGGCGGATGAATGCGCCAAACAGGGGTTTTCCCTGTTGGTCCGGCGGCGTGAGTGCCTCCAGTTGATCAGGTCCATGTACCGTGACCTGCAACCAGCCGCTAGCTTGACCGACGGCTATCCGGAGATGGAGATCCTCATCCTGGAACCAACAAGATGGCCATTGGCAACCTCTAACCACCCGCGCTAAAATAGCTTACCCTGCGACCAAAACGACAAAATAAAAGTGGAAGGTCGCCTCTCTTCTTTTTGCTGGTCAGGCTATTCAAGTAATGACCGTTTACTCGACAGGAAGAGCGACCTTCCATTCTCATTATGCCCGGCTCGTCCGGCTCATATTCATCATCTATATACATCCAGTAGCCAATACCGGCCTACTGCCACCGACATCTGAATAAAACAGGCCCGGCAAGAGCAGAATGATCAGAGCAGACTTTTACCGCGATGACTACCCGCTCTAATGCCCCCGCTTCTATGAAGCGGCGGGATAAGAGCGGCTACGTCCCTGGATTAACGATTTCTTGGCTTCAGTGGGGGAAGAAAATCCCCCACTGAAGCCAAGAAATCGTTGAAGAAACGCTTAAGGAGGACGCCGCTTAATGCCCGAGTTGAGGCAGGAGCCCATCACCGGAAACTGGGTTATTATCGCCACCGAGCGCAACAAGAGGCCATCTGATTTTCAGGCCAGGCACGAGGAGAGAAAAGGCGGCGTCTGCCCCTTCTGTAAGGGCAATGAGAAGCTGACGCCTCCTGAAATAACAGCATACCGGGAGGCGGGAACACATCCCGACGAACCTGGGTGGTGGATCAGGGTTGTCCCCAATAAATTTGCGGCCTTGGATAATAAGAGCACGGATTCGGAGATCAGCCGCAACTTTTACACGAGTATGAATGGAAACGGTGCTCACGAGGTGATCATCGAATCGCCGGAGCATGACCAATCGATAGAGCAGCATGACCCGGTTCAGATGCAGGAGATCTTCAGGGCATGGAGGGACCGGCTCCGTGCCCTGATGGCCAGGACGCCGATCAGGTATGTGCAGATCTTCAAGAATGCAGGCGCCATAGCCGGCGCCTCCCTAGAGCATCCACACAGCCAGGTGATAGCCGCGCCGTTGATTCCCACCGTCATCGAGAACGAGCTTGAAGGCGCCAGGGCCTTTTTCGTGGATAGGGGCCTCTGTCCATACTGCGAGATGATCGCCCATGAGGAGGCGGCAGGGGATCGCCTGATTGCCGGTAATCAGCAATTCATCGCTTTCTGTCCCTATGCCTCGCGATTTCCCTTTGAAATCACCATCCTTCCCCGGCGGCATCAGGCCGACTTTTCCGGGCTGGATGATTCGATGCTCCAGGATTTAAGCGCTATCGTCAAGGTGACGATGCAAAAACTGACTGCTTCCCTGAGCCGCCCTCCTTACAATTTAATGCTGCATACCGCTCCCGCAGGCTTTACAGGGGCTCCTTACTATCACTGGCGCCTGGAGATCCTGCCCCGGCTCACCATCGTGGCTGGTTTTGAATGGGGAACCGGGATCTACATCAACCCCACTCCGCCGGAAACTGCAGCCAAGTATCTCAGGGAGACAGCAATTTAACGGTTCAAAAGGAGAGATGCGATTTGCCCAAGAAACCGCTGAAGATACTGATCGCTGCTGCCGAGGTGGCGCCCTTCGCCAAAACCGGAGGCCTGGCCGATGTCGCCGGCTCTCTTCCCAAGGCCCTCGCCAAAATGGGACACGACGTGCGCATCGTCATGCCCAAGTACAAGCAGATCATGGAGGGGGATTACCTGGTCGATTATCCGGTGGAAATGGACCACCATATCGAATCGGGAATTCTTAAAAAGACCAGCCTGTACACCGGAACCATAGAGATTCCCGTCTACCTGATCGACAACCACCAGTACTTCTACCGGGACGGCATCTATTGCTTTCCCGACGAGGCGGAGCGCTTCAACTTCTTCTGCAAGGCCATCCTGGGGATGCTCCCCAGGATCGGTTGGCAACCTCACCTGATTCACTGCAACGATTGGCAGACGGCGCTGGTTCCCCTGATCCTGAAGACAAAATATGCGGACGATCCTTACTACCAGACCATAGGTACTCTGCTTACCATTCACAACCTGCAGTACCAGGGTCTTTTCCCCAGGCAAACGCTTGCTCTGGTGGGGTTGGGGGACGAGTACTTCACACCGGAACGCCTGGAGTTTTATGGGCAGATCAACTTCATGAAGGCGGGCATCGTTTACTCTGACCTGATCAGCACGGTGAGCAAGAAGTATGCCCTGGAGATCCAGACGTCCGAGTATGGTGAACGGCTTGACGGGCTGCTGCGCAAAAGGGCCCAGGACCTGTACGGGATCATCAACGGGATCGATTATGAAGAATACAACCCGGAGACCGACAGGCGCATCTATCAAAACTACAGCTTGGAAACCATCGATCATAAAAAAGAGAATAAAATTCGGCTGCAGCAGGACATGGGCCTGCCGACCGGCCCTGCGCCGCTGATCGGCATGGTCTCCAGGCTGGTGGACCAGAAGGGCCTCGACTTGATCTGCGGCATTTTCGAGCAACTGATGGACCTGGGGATCCAACTGGTGCTGCTCGGCAGCGGCGACGATCATTACCAGAAGCTGTTTGCTGAGCTGAAGATGAAGCATCACAACCAGGTGGCCGTATACCTCGGGTTTAACACGGACCTGGCACAGAAGATCTACGCCGGCGCCGATATGTTCCTGATGCCCTCGCGCTTTGAGCCCTGCGGCCTGAGCCAGTTGATCAGCCTCAGGTATGGCACCGTTCCCATTGTCCGGGCCGTAGGTGGCCTGGCTGACACCATTGAAAACTATGACGAAGCCAGGGGGAAGGGGAACGGCTTTTCATTCAAACCCTACGAGACCGGTGCCCTCATCGACACCGTCAGGCAGGCCATAGCGCTCTATCAGGACCAGCCAAGCCAGTGGCGGCAGCTTATGATCAACGCCATGAAATGCGACTTCTCCTGGAACAGATCGGCCCAGGAATATGTCATGCTCTATGAGAAGGCGATCCACCAGAACCTGGCGACCCTGTACCGGGTGAAGGAAGCATAGGAACGGTTCGTTGCTTCCAACTATTCGAGCAGCCTCTGAACAGAAAAAGCCTCTTCGGAGGCTTTTTGTTTTCCGGGATTAGAGCAGGTAATCGGTAGGCAGTTATCGAACTCAGTTGATCGATGACGTGAAAGAAAGAGGTTTTGCCTTTGTCACCAGGTTCCGAATCAGTGCTGGTAGTGCGGAGGGGCTTTCTGGCCCGGCAGGGAGCCATTCCTGACAGCGGTTTTCAGAACGGCGCCAATTCCTGCCTGTTAACCTCAATTGCCAGCGAAGGCTTTTTTGTGCTGCGCCAAGAGGCTGAACACTGTGCCGACCTGAAGCAGATCATCCTTTACCTGGTGCTGAGGCATCGCCAATCCATCTTTGTCTACCAGCGGGTGAACGCCACCACGGAAACCAGGCTGATGCACATGTATTCCATCGGTCTGGGCGGTCATATCAACCCGCTTGCGGGCGCTGCGCCAGGTACCGCGCCCGGTCCACTGGACCCGGCGCCGCCTTTGGGCGGGGTGGGGCACGGTGGCAACCGGTTGTTCAGCGCCAACTTGCACCGGGAACTCACCGAGGAGGTGCAATTCAAGGGTCATTTTTCCTATCACCTGATCGGGACAGTCAACGATGACCGGTCGGAGGTGGGAAGATACCATCTCGGCCTGGTCTACATGGTTTCTTGCGCCACTCCGCAGATCAGGATCAGAGAGACTGAAAAGCTGACCGGCGCTCTGCTGCCCGCATCAGACGCGGCCGCCTGCCTGCCTTTCATGGAGACCTGGTCGGCGCTGATTCTCCCGGATGTCTGCAGAATGATCGGATAAGGGGCTCCTGAAATCATGCCGTGAGCCTCTTCTCCCTATGGGCCGTGGAGACTTTTGTATTTCAGGAGACAGGCAGGTCCACCGGGATGAGTGATTTTAAACAGGTCACTGTTGCACCCCCGCCAACATAACATATTAGAGCAGCCCGTAGAAACCTGCGAGCGATGCTTGGAGGGAGTGAGGCAGTTGCACGAAAAGAAGGAGTTGTTGGAAAGGGTTCTATATACAGTCACCCGAGTGTTTTCCGATAAGGCGGTGGGAAGTGGTACGCTGCTTTATTCGAAAGCCTGCGAAGACAGGCCGGATGAGTTTGAGACTTACGTCTTGACCAATCATCACGTGGTCAATGACCTGTTGAGCTATAAAAAGGAGTGGGATCCCGTTTTGCAACGGGACGTCAAACTTGAGATCAAGGCCGCCGGTTCTGCGCAGGAGTTCCGGTACCGCCCGGGGCGGACCGTAGTGGTAGGGGAATCCAGCGTAAAGGCGGACATTGTGGCCTATGACGTCCGGCAGGACCTGGCCCTGCTGAAACTGCGCGACATAAAAAAGTATGAATATATTGCCGAACTGTGGCCGAAAGAGGCGCACCTGGAGATGTTGATGGAACTCTACTGCGTCGGGTGTGGCATGGGACAGCGGCCTTTGATGACCCACGGCTATCTGAGCGGCATGAGCATCGAGATCGAGAACTACGACTACTGCTTGAGCACCGCTGCCAGCATCTACGGGAACAGCGGCGGCGCTGTCTTCAACATCGATACCCTGCAGTTTGTGGGAGTCCCCAGCCGGATCACCGTTTCCATGCTGGGTTTCCAATCCATCACTCACATGGGCTACTTCATCCCGGTCAACCGGGTTTACAACTTCCTGGATGAACAGTGCTTCCAGTTCATCTACGACCACGCTTACAACCCGTCTAAATGCGCCAAGCTGCGGGAGCAGAAGCGGGAGTTGGAACTGGCCGAGTACAAATCCAAGGTCGTTTCCGGGGCTGAGGAGGAGGAGAGCTGATTACTGCCCGGCACGGGGCCACGCATCGTATCCATACAGCCATGATAGTTTTAAACGACAAAACCCCCTCAGGAAGAGGGGTTTTGTCGTTTAAATTTCAGGTTCGGATCCTTTTTCAGTTCCTGTTCTCTTTTTACTTATCGGGAGGCACTGCTATCCACTCGTTAACGAGGGGCTCGATAACCTTTGCCAGCCGGCCCAGTTCGTTCTCTGAAAGTCCGCGGAGCATAGTAAAGAGCCTCCGGAGTTCCTGCCTGGAGTGAATGTCCTGGCAGATCAGCAGAAACTTGATATCCCTGAACAGGGCTGTGATAATTTCCGTTTCTCTGCTCTGTTCAGTCACACCCAGGATGAAATCTGCCGGGACCTGGTATTCTGCGACTGCTTTTCGTAAAACGTGAACAGGGGCTTCCATTTCCCCATTTTCAACGGTATCCAGGGCGTATTCCGATGTGCCCAGCGGTCCATGAGCGTCTTTCAATGAGAGTCCGGCATGCTCCCTGGCTAGCTTGAAGTTTTCTCCAATTTTCTGATCCGGGTGATCTCTGGATAATAGGTGGTCTGTTGTGATACCGAAGCGATCGGCAAACCAGTTCAACCAGGGTATATTCAAGCGCCCGGTAATATTCAGAGAATCCCGGACAGTCGAATACGGGATATGCGTTTGGTTGGCAATATCCTTAACGCTTAATCCGCTCTGGGCGAGCATTCTCTTGATCCTATTTTGAGCCCCGGTTACAAGTTTATCAGTCATATTTGATCCCTTCATTTCGTTGATATTCTAACACAAGATATTTTATTTTTAAACAAAAATTTGTGAAGTAATTTCCCACAGATTGTGCAGCAATCTCCCACATATTTCCTGTCGTTCTCTCTGTGTTGAACAGAGTTTTTGGCGCGGCCATCCAGGACTGCCCCGGAGCGCCGAGCGGCGCTAGTGGTGAGCCCAGTCAGAGCCTAAGCGGAACTATGGTGGATTCCAGTTTCATACAGCCTCAAGCGAAATACGTTAAAATTAAAAGCGCCTCTTAAATACTCTGAGATAGCGTTATATACTGCTGGGAAAAAGTCGTATAAGACGTCAGTATGCATTAATTAAGAGATTGATATATCGGTTACTACGTTTTATTATTTAATTACTTCTCACATAATGTACTTGATTTACGACATAAATGCGGAGCACAGGTGACCTGTGTGCCGGCGTGCTTTGAGCCTGAGGCGAAGCCTCAGAGCCGGCCTTCCTGCCTCTGACATCTGATATAAGGGAGGCGCCTTTCCTGTCGGAACCTTGGGAATACACATTGAGCCCGCAGCAGCAGGGTATCTACCGGCTCCTTTCTCAGGGTCTGAGCCGGCAGAAAGTGGCGAAAACACTGGGTATCTCTGTCAATACAGTTAAGGTTCAAAACTATCGAATAAAACAGAAGCAAAGCAAGATGGGGGTTAACAAAAATGAAAGAGAACAGCCCTCGCAGTACCCGTCTGCGCTTTTGGAGAACCCTCCCGGGGCGCCTGAAGAATGTGAAACATCCAACCTGATCAGAGACCTCGAATCGTCAAAAGGGCTTAGCCTCACACCCCTCCAAAAGAAAGTGATTCTGATGAAATCCGTGGGCAAAGGGACCAGGACTATTGCAGAGGAGTTCGGGATCACTCCCGGGGAAGTGCAGGCCAACATCGAACAAGCCGCGGCGGAGATTAGGAGGATTCAGTTCAGTGATGGTTGCGCCCCTGACATCGGCGCTTGCGAATTTATTGGCGGCAACCGGACTGTCAATGAAGTCCAGGTACTGTCGTGTCTCAGCAAAGGCATGTCTGTCAAGGGTACGGCTGACAAGCTCGGCAAGACCGAGAACAGCGTCAGGGTCATCATGCACCGCTCAGGTATCAGTTTGAGGGCGCTGAAAGAGCAGAGAAAAAGCGGGCCCAGATTCAAGAACAATCATTATAGCCCGCCAAATGCCGATGCGCTGGCGTTGCTATGGAAATATCATTCAGGTATGCTCACCCCGCAGGAGAAGGTGGAGGCGGAAATAATCCTGCGCTCCGAAGGGCTGATTCGCTCAGTTCCGTCGATCATGAAGAATAACGGTCGATTGATCAGCATGCTCAACGCGCAGAAGCGCAAAAAGGTCTTCCACGTCACACAGGAGGGGGAGGCGAGGCTGAAAAAGAGCATGAGCGGGATGAAGGGCAACATCCTCGATTATAGCGGGGCATCTATTATTCTTGTCAACCGGTATGCGAAGGAGGAGAGCGAGTGTTACGGAACGATCTTCACGTACACCTACGCCGTCGACCATCGCTTTTGGCCGGTAATCCAGGCAGCGGCAGGATCTGTTCCCACTCCGGTTTCAGAGCGGGACGCCGCCTCTGAGGCTTCGCCTCAGGCTGAAAGCACGGCGGCACACAGGTCGGGCCTGTGTCAGCCGGAAGGCTCAGTAGGTCAAGGCAGTTGTGTCCTGCTTCGCGATGTGGATACAAACGAGACATTTCTTGTCTGCATGTCCGGCGCTCAACCTTCAACTGTTGAAGAGTACCACGTTCTTTCTCCCAGGGCTCCCCTGGCGGAAGCGCTTTTCGGACGCAGGGAAGGTGACAGCGTGAGTCTGGAGGTCGTCAAGGGCTTTCAAGTGGCTTACGAGGTCCTGAAGGTCCGAAATTCTTTACGGGAAGCAGCCTTGCCTCCCCTGATGCCGCTGGAAAATGCGTGAGATAATCGACAAGATGTAGCAAGAGAAAAATTTATTGATTACTACTGGTATAATGTTACATGATACGTTAGAATTATCCACGTATATATATTATCTTCCAACATTCACGTTTTTTACCGCAGCAGTATCACACCGGCCGGTTCTATTCCACACCCGCCCCAACAGACATGGAGAAAGTGCCGTGCATGATGAAGGGGTGACCTTTTGTGCCAAAGATAATAATTCAACCTCTAATTCAACTTTAGCGGTAGTACGGGGATCATGGTTGCGTCAAGGAGGAATTGGGGTGTCACTCCTTCAATATCGAAAAAATTGTCGAAATATTGCGAATATTGACATCGCTGCAAGCGAATATGAAGATAAAAAAGCTTTGATCGACAGGCAATTCAATGATGGAGTCGATCTCTTGCGCCAAGACATGGCTTCACGCATGTCCTCGCTGAGGAATCAGCGTGATGAACAACTGGTTGCAGCCTGGATCAATTACATAACAATAATCACCCCATGCTTGACCGAAAACGATCTGTCCATTCTGATGGAACTGGGCGCCCTTCCTGCTCCTGTTGATTTACCACAGCAACTGAACGAGGATAAAGGAGCGAACAGACGATGAGAAAGCTGATCATCACATCGCTTGCCTTGCTCTGTATGTTCGGTCTCGCTCCGGCTCTCTGCCAGGCTGGGAGCACGGCGTACGGGGATGGCCCATTCGCCCCGGTCGTTTCTTCTGCTACGAACAACCAGGAAACAAAAACGCAAGGCATAAGTTCATCAAACACTCAGGCCATGGTCTCCAACAACACCTCCGGCGCTGCCGTCTCTCCGCTGCGCCTCACAACTGCATGGCCGCTTGAGAATATGGCTCCAAAAGATCTGGTTAACAGGATCAATCTGGTTGCCGGCGATCTGGCTTCTGCTGCAGCTGCGGTAATTGTTCCTCTCGCCGTTCTCAGCATGCTGGTCAGTTGCCTGGTACTGGTCTTTGGCAGCCTGAGCAGTTGGGAGGCGGCGAAGCGTTTTGGCCTGGGTGGATTGTTCATGGCCTGCGCCGGGCTGCTGGTGTACTATGGCTATCCCCTGATCATCGGACTGATCCGGGTTCTTGTCGATCACCTGGCATGAAAAACAGACAGGAGGCAGAAAGATAATGGTCAAGTCTTATGCGAGGGCAATTCTGCTTGTGGTGTTGCTCATGACTCTGATGATGGCTGCCAGGGCGGCGTTTGCCGATAACGGCCCCCTTACCAGCGTGACGCCGCCTTCAATTGCCGATGACATCGGGAATGCCATCAAGGAAGTGGGCATGCCTCTGGGCGGCGCTGTATTACTGTTTGCTGTAATCATCACGGCTGTTCAGATCATCATCAGCAGGTTCAACCCCGGTCAGCGTGAAAATGCCATGAGCAATCTCTGGTACGTGGGGTTGGGTGGAATCATTCTCGGCGGCGCTTTGTTTTTTGCTTCCCTGTTCTTCAGCATCGGGGGCACATATTTTAGGTGAAAAGTCCAAAGAGACCGGGGGGTGGCGTTTCTGTGAGACTATTCCCGGTGCCGTACTCGATCACCGAAGAGGAAAAACTCTTCGGTGGTTATCTTTCTCTGCGCCAGGTCGTGTACCTGGCGGTTTCTCTGGTGGCGGCGGCAATCCTGATCTTCTGTGTCAGCCTTCTGCCGCTGTCGCTCCGCCTGTTTTCAGGGCTTCTGCTGACAGGCGCCGGCGCCTCATTAGCTTTTATCAAGATATCGCATATCGGGCTGGATCGGTACCTGATGTTTGCTGTTCTCTTTTGCATCCGGCAAAAGAGATACTGCTTCATGCAGGAAGGAGGCGGCCACTAGTGGTTATCGGCGTCATCTTTTTGTTGTTATCTGTGGCGGTAGGAGTTGCCGCCTGGTGGTATGTCAGGGTGCTCGATGCGCGGATGGCTGCGGGCCGGAGCGGGCGTAAAAAATCACCCTCAAAAGGCGCCGGGGGTGCTAGTTCTCCTCTGTCCCGGAAGGCAAAGAAAAAGGAGCTTTCCGTTCAGGAACTCTGGGGCGTGGAGGCTATTCAGGGCGGGGTGATCGTGTTCAGTGACGGCTGGTACCGGACGCTGTTGAAGATCGGGCCGATCGACTACCACATCATGAATGAAAGCGAGCAGTATTCCATTGAGTCCGTTCTGATGAGTTGCGCTATGGCCCTCGGGTTTCGTGTCCAGTTGTTTTCCACGGCCGAACTGGTTGACACCAAAAGCTGCGCCCTGGCAATACACAGCTTTATGGAGTCGCAGCAGAACCTCTCAGAGGCCATGCTTGAATACGGTTTCAATATGTACTCATACCTGGACTCGATGATGCAGAACCGGAATATACACAACCGCCCCCGCTACATCGCGATCTCCTACTACACGCCGGACGGTTTTGACAAGGCCAGGAGCGAACTGCAGCGCCGGGCATACATAATGGTCAACAACCTGCGGCGGGCAAAGATAACCGCCGACATCCTCTCATCGGAACAGGTTCTGGACGTGATCTACCGCTTCAGTAACCGGGGCCGGGTGATGAAGCCCTCGGAGGCGGTGTTTGAGGGTACGAGAGACCTGTATGCGACAGGAAGGAGAGGGGTTCAGGGAGATGTTCTTCCGGACATGTACTCCGCATTCTTCAGGCCGGGCTGTTAGCCCGGATGCGCCTGTGCTCCGCATTCTTCAGGCCGGGCGCAGCCCGGATGCGGAGGAGGAGAAGCAGGATATCAGACAGCCTGATCACAGCAATGAGGCAGGTAGCGGACGCAGTCTGACAGATAACGTGGTCGATCTGAAATCGCTCATTGCCCCCGATGGCATTGACTGCTATCCCGACCACCTGCTGGTGGGCCCCTCGAGGTACTGCAGGGTGTACGCCCTTTACGTCTATCCCCGGCAGATCGGTATCGGGTGGTTGGACGATGTCTTCATGCTCGGAGACATCGACGTGAGCATCCACATCGACCCGGTGCCCGACCGCTTCGTGATCCGCAAGTTGACGGAGATCGTCACCAGCCACCGGGCGCAGCACAGCGTCCTGTCCAAGCAGGGCAACATCCTGATGCTGCCTGACCTGGAGAATGCCATCTCCGACAATGAAATCGTCCGGGAGGCCATCCAGACCAACAGGGATAAGATGTTCTACACCAGCATCTTTATCGCCGTCCATGCTGATTCAGAGGAAGAGTTGAACAAGAAATGCGACTCGGTGGAAGACGTGTTGGCCAGGAAAGCGGCCCGCGCCTACTCCTTGATGTTTCGCCAGCTTGACGGCCTGAAGAGTTGCTTCCCCGGCGGGTCGTGCCATATCCAGGATTTCTCGCGGAACCTGACCACCGGCGGGGTGGCGGCGATGTTCCCGGTTTCCAACCCTGATGTGTCGCATCCGTCGGGGATCTATCTCGGGCCATCGTATTTCACCGGCTCTCCCGTGGTCTACGACCAGTTCATCGGGCCGCCGGCGCTGCCAAACCCGCACATCGCCGTGTTCGGGTATTCAGGCGCCGGCAAGAGCGTCACCCTGAAAACCATGACCGCCCGCTCAGCCCTGGTCGGGGAGCGGATCGTGATCCTCGACCTGATGGGGGAGTATGAATCAATGGTCCTCGAGCTTCTGAACGGCAAGGTGGTGCACATCGCCGCCGGGCGCGAGACGGGGATCAACCCGCTGGAGATCGAGGCGGAGACCGACGATCGCGGTAAGCAGTCGGTTGACCTGCATGACAAGGTTGCCGAGATCCGGGCGCTGTTCACGGTCATCTCCCGGGCATTCAACGGCAACCCCCTACAGGCGCAGGATGCGGCCATTCTCGAAGAGGCCGTGCGGGAAGAGTACGCCTCGAGGGGTATCACCTCGGACCCCTGCAGCCTGTATACCAAGATTGCGGGCTCGGTGGGGCCGGTCAAGAAGCAGGCGCCAACCCTGTCCGATCTCTACCGGAGACTCGTCGAAAAACCGGTGTCATCGGAACTCCGGGAGGTCTTAAAGCCCTTTCTGCGGGGGAACTCCCTGGGCATCTTCGACTGCGAGACGGCCTTCACCTTGTCGGACCAGGTGGTGAGCTTCGACTTCTCGGAGATCAAGGACGAATTCACGAAGCTGTATGCCGAGTTCGGGGTTCTGGCCTGGGTGCGGCAGAAGTTTGTGCAACAGAACCGCCGCCTGAAGAAGAAATTTATCGTGGACGAGGGCTGGCACTTCATCAAGTTCCCCGAATCTGCGGTAGCTCTGGAGACCGTGGCGCGTACCGGGCGCAAGCATAACTGCGGTCTGGTCGTAGCCTCGCAGTTTATCGAGGAGTTCCTGGGCCGGGAGGAGGGCCGGGCGGTGATCGGCAACTGCGCCACGCTGTTCCTGCTGCGCCAGCACGACACCGTTATCGACCAGGTGGTGGAAGCCTTCCATCTATCCAGCGGAACCAAGAACTTCCTGGGCGGGTTTGCTCCCGGCGAGTGCCTGATGTCCCTCAATGGCGCCGTCACTGCAGTCCGGATCGAACCCACACCGTTTGAATGGCCGTATATGAACACGAACCCCCAGCAGTCACCCGGGCAGGAGGGGAGGGGTCCGAGTGAGCAGTAAAGATACAAAAAGCCCGGGAGAGCAAAAAAGCAGGATGCGGACCAAACTGTTCATCCTGTTTTTGTTGTTCTCCGTACCGGTCATCTTGATAGTGGCGACACCCGGTTGCGCAACTGCAAATTTTCAATGGTCGTGTAACTATGACCAGGATTATGACCGGATCGACGTAACCGGCAGTTCCAGTTATCCAGTTTATGCGCACCTATACTGGCAGGACGTCACGACAGGCGCCCCGGGGCCGGTGCATGACGTGATCACCACCGATGTTGCCAGCACCCAGTTTAACAAGTTCTTCATCCCTCCGGGCGAACAGAGCGGAGAGAGGTATTCAGTCTTTCTGGATTTCATCAGCGGTGGCGCTATCGTTGATGATGAGCACCAGATCATCACCTGGGGGGATCCGGACTCGGGTACCGGCAGCGGAAGCAATACCCCGGTTCCGTTGGCATATAACCCCCAGGGAGGAGTCTTTGTAAGATTGATAGCCTCTATTGTTGACGGTGTTACAGAAGTGTTCGATTGGGCGTCTGGTCCTCTTCTCATAAACGCCAGCGGCGCCACGATCACCCTGGGCGCACTGATCTTCAACGACGGCCTCTCTGCTACGGACAAGCTTTATGCCCCTTTCACCGCTGCGTATATGGACACGATCTGGACGTGGTACAAGGCAATGGCGGCGGGCTCCTTCGTCCTGATCCTGATCGCTGTCGTGATGACAGCCTTCAAGTTTACTGCGGCTCCTTTCAATATGTCACTGCGGGAGGACGCTGTCGCCAGTTTGTGGCGGTGGCTGGTCGCCATCCTCATCATCGCCGGCGCCCCGATATTTTTCTATGCCATGGTGAGGATCAACAACGGCCTGGTCGACCTGTTCCTGGCGATCGCCAACAACGTCGCCCCCGGAAAAAGCCTGGACGTCATGCTGCAACCGGGGGCGTCTCCGCAAACCGGGTATTACCTGGCAGATTCGATGGTCTCACTCATATTCTCGTTTATCCGGTTGTGGTTGGCCATTCTTTACGCCCTCAGAAAGCTCGTTCTGACCATCATTCTCATCTTCACGCCGATCATGGCATGGCTCTGGTCTCTGAACAAGAATGTCAACGCCGCCCAAGTCTGGCTCGGGGAGATAGTGTCCAACATCTTCATGCAGACCGCCCACGCTTTTGTTTTTCTCATCCTGCTGTCGTTCATCAATGTGGGTGGCTCGGGCGGCGCTTCTTTGCCCACGGGAGATTACAACGCTCTCTTCAATTCGCTGTCGGATCTGCTCACCGGTTACGGCATACCGATCGGGGGCGCCATTCTCTTCGCCTCTGTCTGCTGGGTGGCCGTTCAGATCATCACGTCCAGGTTCAACCCGGGCAGAAGGGAGAGCGCTGTCAATAACCTTCTGTACGTCGGCGCCGGCGGGATCATCTTCGGCGGGGTCATGTTCTTCGCCTCCCTGGCTCTGGGGATTGCCCAGACGTATTTTCCGGCTGTCTTTAAATAATCTGGGAAGGGAGAGAATGAATTGACTTACAGGAACAAAGCGCTGCTCTGCCCCGGCTTCCTTTTGAACAAGAGGATACGGGGACGAAAGTACTGGCTCCGGGTTGTTTCCCTGTGTCTTGCCGCCTGGATGACACTGCTTCTGCCACCGGCAGGTCTTGCCGCTCAGGCAGCACCGGGACAGCAGGCTGCGCAGCAGGACTTCCTCACCACGATCATCTGGACTATTGCCGCTCTCTCTATTGCCGAGATGATCCGCAATTCCATCCAGGGGCTATTCTCCAGGTTATATGGGTTTAACGAGACAGGTGTGGCTCAGAAGGCTGTCGGGGCAATCGCAGGCATGGGGGCTCTATTAGGCCTCGCAAACGTGATGAGGGCAACTGCCGGAGGACATGGAGGAGGCAGCGGGGGTGGACATGGTTCCGGCGGGGGAGGCGGTGGCATCAAACTGTCCGGCGAGAACGCTCTTCCTGGAGGCGGAGACGGCGGGCCGGGCGGCATGACTCCCGGCGGCGAGGGGAATGCACCCGGAAGTGGAGCATCCGACGGATCGGCCGCCTCCATGAATATGGCTGCCGGCCAGACTTCAGGCCTTGAGAAGGCGGCAGGCGCCGGCAATAAGTGGGGGAACACTCTCGGATCGTTTACCAGGGGAGCTACTACAACTGTGGCAGCAGTAGGTATGGGGTTTGCCGGCATGGCTGTTCCCGGAGGCGATCGCCTGGCCCAGACAGGCGTCAATGCTTTTGATAAGACTGTCGGGGCGGCGGTGGGATATGCGGGGTCTGCTGCAGGAAGGTTCATGGGCGTGCAGGGCAGCATGCTCGGCCAATCGTGGCAAGCCAGGAAACAGGCTCAGAAACTGACAGGTGGCAAGGTCAGCGTTGCCGAGGGCTTCCGCTTGGCTGCCGGTGGCGCCACCATGCAGGATGCTGTATCCAGGAGCCTGAAACTCGGAGGCGCCCACGCTGTCCATGAAAAGGCGGGGCAGTTCGTGCTCGGGGGTATGCAGAGGGATGCCGCTGCCAACAGGCCGACAACGGGCAAGATGGACAGCGGAGTGAGCTACGGGAGTCATGGAGAGGGTGGCTGGTGGGATTACGATTGGTGAACTGCTTCTCGATCTGCAAAGCCGAACGGTACCTGCATAACGCAGGCCCGCCCCCTCTTTTTATGGGAATGGCGCGGGCATATCTTCCTCTTAACGAATCGAGGGGAGTGCAAGCCCCTCCATCCTCATAAGAAGATAGGTCTGTGCTCCCTTCCATTGATAAATCCAGGGGCATTCGCGCCAGAAAGCTGGTGATTACGATCGGCCAAGCAGCGGAGAAGGACCTGAACAGGACTACCGGCGCTGTCGGCGGTATGGCTGGGCAGGCGGTTGGAAACGCCGGAGGCAGGCTGGCGAGAAAGTTGGGCCGGGCTGCCATGAAGCAGGCCGGCAGGGGCCTGGTTTCCCTCGGCAGGATGCTCATCTCGTTTTTGGGGCCCTATCTGTGGATTGCAGCCGGTATTCTGATCGTATTCTTGCTGGTGTTCAGCCTGGCGATGGGGGTATTCGGAGCGATGACCGCAGGCGACTCCAAAACCGGCCTTTTTACCGGCGTGAACGAATCCCCGGCAGATCCGCTGATACAGGCGGCGTATCAGAAATTGGCCGACAAGGTGAATTATGAGGACCTGCATCAGGCAACTGAAGATGACTCCTGGATGATCGTGCCGGACGGGCAGCAGCCTAAATACCCGCAGACTCCTCTGTATCCGGACGCTAACGCGGCGACCAAACTTGGAAGGATACAGTCATATTATCAGCAGGAGCAGTATCTGCCATGGGGCACGATCCATTCAGTACGCCTCTGGTGGGCGTTTTTGCAAAAGGATGATACCCTGCTGAACAACCTCAACAATATGCAAGGCGGGGAGGACTTTGACGCCATCGAACAGAAAATTCCTCGAGCAGTCAGGGCGACTACAGTTGCTGAGGATCTCCACCCCTACTTCTATTACATCCCCGCCACATTCGTCACCAGGTACATCCCTCCTCCCAGCGCACAGAACGCCAAGCCGTCAACAGAGGTGGACCACGTATACCTGCTGGTCGAGGCTTACACGATCGAGGGGTGGGAGCAGTACTCATACAAGCGTGTACATGAGGAAAAGACTTATCCGGACGGGTCCGAGGTGATCAGGGATTATGACGCCCAGAACGGATCACGCCTGGTTGTGCCGGACCAGTATCAGCGGATCAGGGGCTATCTGAACAACCTCTACGGCATGGACGCCTCCGATCCGCAGTCCGACCTGATGCGCCTCAGCGTGATGGAGGCGGGAGCGGGTTTCGTCAACCACGAGCAGCACGTCGATTGGCTGATGGCAAGCTTTAACCCCGAAACTTTCGTGTCCTCGGGAATGGTGCCTGCCGAACTCCAGGGTTACTTTCAGGAGGCGGCACAGCTTTTCGGCATTCCGGTATGGTTCCTGGAGGCGGTCTGCGAGAGAGAGTCGTCTTTTGACCCGACAGCGGATAATGGGAAATCGGGGGACAGTGATTGTTTCGGCCTGATGCAGGTCAATATAGACAACTGGAACGAGGATGCTCCCCAGCTTGGCTTCAACCCCACGTTGGACAAGGACAATCCGCGGGCGCAGATCATCGTCGGGGCTTTTATCTTGAAAGGCTACCTCGGAAATGTGGACTGGAACTCCTCTGATTGGCAGAATCAGACCCTGGTCGGGCTGACCTGGTATGGCGGCTTCAGGAACGCCCAGAACCAGGTAGACCAGGACGCCATCAGCCGTTGTGAGTCAGGGTATGCCAGCGACATCTGGAAGCTGGCTGGAGGTTTCAGGGACCACAGCGGTTATTACTGGCCGGTGCAAGGGAACCATGTAGTCGAAAAAACTGCTCAGGGAGTGAACGTTATCTCCGAAGCGGGCGCCTCCGTGTGCTCTGTGTCAGGCGGTTACGTCCAGGATACAGGGAGTGGTTACGTCGTTGTCAACGACACAGTTCACACCTATAAGTACGGCAACTTGGGCAGCGTCGCTGTCCGGCAGAACCAGCCGGTCGAAGCCGGGGTGACCGTTCTCGGTACCGTAGGAACATCAGGATATAAAAGTCCATTCGTGTCATTGGAGATCCGTGACCTGTCCGCCGGCAGCTTCGTCAATCCGCTTGACGTTATCGGCTATGATTGCAGTTACGTAAATTAGCCGCTCAGATCGGCTCAATTTTGATCAAAGGAGAACCGGATACATGGCTAAGGTTGTTCTGGCTACAGGCGTCGAACAACTGGACAATGATATCGCCCGGGAACTGGCCGGGAACGGCGTGGAGGTGGCGGGAGAGTGCTATTACCTGGAGGGGATAATGCCCTGCTGTATTCAGAGGCAGGCCGATACCGTCATCATCTCTCCCGAACTCGCCGGCTCTTCCAGTCTCGAAGAGGTCATCATCGCCCTCAGAAGGTCACCCCTGGACATCCGGGTCATCCTGCTGCCCGGTCCCGAGGACCTCGACGATCCGAGAGATCTGGCCGGGAGCGTGATCGGCGCCGGCGTCTACGATATCGTTTTCTCCACTGCATCCTCGGCCGGCAGCAAGGTCAACGCCAGTGAAGTCGCCGGGCGTGTGCTCGCCCCCGCCACCTATGCCGAGGCCGAGGCGCTGTTGACATCGGGGGTCGGGATGCCGCACGGGAACTCTTTTATCGTGAAGGGGCGGGAACAGGAACAGATCGATGATGCGCCTTTGAGGGTCAAGGCGGACACGACAGGAAGCGCCGCTGTTCAGGCTGACGGAAAAGGCGAAAAGAGGCTCCGGAGCTTTGGTTTGGACAACATACTCAGCGCCATCCATAGAATTTCCAATCGTCAAAAGGGCGCTGAGCATGAACCCCTTACGGGAGATCGGGAATCTGGCGGGGAACTGACCTGGGGGGTTGAAGAGGCATGGGATCCCCCCATGGGAAAAGCCGATGGAAGCGAGCAAGACAACTCCGCGGACGCCTGGAGCATCACTGACGGGAAAGAACTGACCCGGGATGCTCTTTCGGAGCAGGCCGAAGAAGAATTGGCTTGCGGGGCGGATGACGAGTCGGCCCATGGTGAAACTGTAGAAAAAGATAAAGAAGGGCTGGCCTTGGATGCCTCTTCAGAAAAGAACGAAGAGGACATGGCATGGGAAGATCCGACAGAAAAGGCCGGTGAAGAAGAAAGATTAAACTGTGATACTGAAGAGGAACAAGCTCTGGGGGAAGATGGAACAGAATCTTTGGGAGACTGGGAAGTGCCTGATGAGAGTGTTCCGGAAAATGATTATCAAAACCAGGCACAGGAACATCGGGCAAAAGAATCAGAAAACCGGCAAAGGCAGAACACGAGGAGATGGCCTTCTTTCCAGGCGCGTAAAACAGTGCCGGAGAAGCGTGATCTTTGCTATCTGCCCCACCAGTTGATTGCCGTCTGGTCTCCTGATGGTTGGGCCAAGAGCTATACCGCCTTCAACCTGGCTGCGCTGGCGGCAGCGAAGGGTTTTGACACAGCTTTGATAAACTACGACGTGCACTGTCCGGAACTGGACACCTGGTTCGGGGTGAAGCAGACCGGCATCGGGGACTTCGAGGAGCACGGCGCCGGCATGTTGACCTTCGGAAACGGTTTCAAGCCGGAGTCGGTGTCGCGTTTCTTGAAAAAGCGCGCCTGGGGGATCAGGTATCTCCCGGCAGGGAACAAGCTGGGCAACATCTGCACTCCAGGTCTTGATACGGAGGCCCTGGAGCAGACGCTGAAGATCGTCTACCAGAGAAACGCCGGTGGCAAACCGGCCATTACCATAGTGGACGCCGGGAGAAGCTATGAGCATGCGTCAACGATGGCCGCCCTCCGGCAGGCGGCGATAGTCCTGTTACCGACAGACGGCTCTCCGGTCATTGCAGAAGTGACAAAGCAGCAGATAGAGGAATTGAACCGGCTGGGTCACAGTCCCCGGTTCATCGAGGTGCTATTCACGACGCCTGGGAGAAAGGTGTTTCATATCTGCCAGGAACGCTGCTCGGTGACGTTCGACTGGATGACCTATCTGATCGACCGGACAGCCATGAAACCGCAGTGCTTAAGGGCGGATGGGCGTAGGGCGTGGGAGGGCGTATTGAACCAGTTGGCCCCGTCCGGCGCTGGCAATGTTTTCCGAAGATTGTAAGAATATTTTTTGCCAAGGCAGATGCTGCTACACCCCCGAGGGTTTCTCCCCATCGGGGGCTTTTCTTTTTAGGAGGTGTTCTCGGGAACAAAAACTCGCGCTTGGTTGTCTAACCCTATAAAGGGTGAATATTCCGGCACCCCAGGGAGTCTATAATCCCTGGCGAAAAACAAAAGGAGGCCCAAAATATGAACCGTAACCGTAAAACCGTAATTATCGTGCTTTTCACTGCAATGCTGCTTGCCATCATCGTTTTCCCCGCCCTCGTCAGGGGCAACGCTTTCGCTGCCACCAACAGCGCCGAGTTCGTCATCGGCCTGAACAAGTATTTCGTCAACGACCAGCTTCCCGGTATCCAGATGGATGCCGCCCCCTACATCGACAGCGGGCGCACCCTGGTCCCTGTCCGTTACCTGGCCGACGCCCTGGGCGCCACGACCAACTGGGATGCCGATACTCAGGAAGTCACCGTGACTACTGCCGTCTACAACATCGCCATGACTATCGGCAGCACTGCCCTGACCGTAAACGGCCAGACTTCCCAGATGGATGTGGCCCCGATGATCAACAATGGCCGGACGTACCTGCCGGCCCGGTGGGTGGCGGAGGCGCTGGGGTATCAGGTGGACTGGAACGCCCAGTACCAGGTCGTGATCATCTGGCCGCAGGGCACGCCGGAACCGGAGATCGGCAATGCAATCAGCCAGGCGCAGCAGAAACCGACGGTGGTAGATGGGTTTAATATTCCGGCTGGGACACATATAACCATCAGAAACGATTCTAATCAAGATGGAACCATTGACTTCGAGATCAAGGGGGCCAACGGGGACCTGCAGAATCAAATTGCCGATGCCCAGAGTATCCTCTCGCAGTCGCAATACTTAGACCCGGCGACTGTTGCCACCGCGATGGCCACCATTAATTACGACTTGAAAGGGCAACCCCCTATGCCTGTTAAGGCTTTTAACTCGCCAAACGGTGGTGCCGTAAAAGTTACGTCGCTAGATCTTGGTCCCTGGGTTGATGTACAAATCTGGTCTGAGCATATACCATCGTAAATAATAATAAAGCGATGATTTGTAACTACCCGAACCTATCCAAGATTAAAAAAGGGTATCTTAATGAGAAGATGGCTGGTTGGCTAGCTGATTCCGCTCGCTCCCAAATTGTCATAGGTCGCTCACCGGAATGCAGCCAGCCAACTACATAGGTTTTCATTCCCTGATGGCGCCCGAAAATTGCACTGTGTAGCTACACTACGTTGTAGTAATAATCACTGCAAAATAAATACGGAGGTAAAACCAAATGATTCTTAAAAGACTATCCGCAATCGCGGCGGTCTTTTTTCTTTTGACCGCCTTTCTGTCTCCGGTTTACGCAGACTCAATACCGACCAGCGTCGATGCCAGTACCGCCAAAGCTGCGGCTGAACAACCTCCTTACAATGTGGCTGCTACTGATATAAATGGGGACAGTTTGCAATACATTCCCCCGCCCCAGGAATTACAGATAACAGACAATGGGAAGACATACAGTTACGGTTATCTGGCCTACGGCAGCCCCCACGACCAAAATTCCGATGGGAGCTATCGCTACATAGGATTCGACTATCCTGGCGAGGACGTTCCCAACCTGGCTTTTCCTCCCGACCGGAGCCCCAACGGCGAGGACTTTGGAAACGAGGATTGGGTTTATCAACCCTGGTCGCCCACTTCACCAGTGCCAGATGTACAGTCAACGAAATATGATGGCGATTCTCAGTATATACCGGAGGTTTTGCACGGCATAGGCTGGCTAAACACCACCACCGGATTAGGCGGCGAAGGAAATGGCACCGGCTTCAATCTAAGCGCCGCCGATGGCAGCCCTATCTGGAATACCTATGACGGCATCCCAGGCGGTAACATAATAAATTACATCCACATCCTGATGCCTCCGACAACGTACACCTGGGGGATCGGCCGGATGTGGCACTGGCTGGATGGCAGCCTCTGGTACGTTACCATTCCACTGGCGCCACCAGCTCTATCACAGTCGGAATTGGTAGTCACTCCGTCTTCGGCCACCATTAACGTAGGGGACACTCAGCCATTCACGGCTACCTACTACCCTGACGGCCAGGACGCCGGTAACGGGACAGATGTTACAACGGCATCAAACTGGTCGGACGATAACACGTCTGTCGCTACCATAGGGGCCAATACTGGGTTAGCCACGGGGGTAGCTCAGGGCAGCACGAACATTACGGCCAGCTACACGACCCCAGATGGAGAAGTGTTGAACGGAACGGCGACCCTGACAGTACAGGCGCAGCAGCAGCCCGGCGGCAGTCAGACCGGCACCAGCAACAACCCACCGGGAGGCAATAACCCACCGGATGGCAATAATCCGACCGGCCAGGTCTCCGGTGCCCTCAACTTTACCGCGGTGGGCCAGGCTGGAACATCGAGGCCGGCAGGCACGGCGGAGTGGACCGACATGGTGACGGCCAGGCTGACATCGGATGCTCCGCCGGCGCCGACAGCCTCCAGCCCGAATTATATAACCGGCTGGACCTGGAACATATCGAATGTGACACTGAACTACCCGACCCAGGCCCAACCGGGGCCGAACGGCACCGGCGGCTTTTCATTCGGCTACCCGGTTGACCCGCCCGGGCAGATGGAAAATGGGCTATATGTAGCAACTACCATGACCCCGGTATCCATGGCGACCCAGAGCAGCAGCACAGCCAGTGCGTCGTTCCGGGAGGAATGGTCGATGGACGGAGTGGGCAACGGAAGCGGCATCTACAGCATCATCAAAAATCCGCCCGGGATCATGGCGGCTACCGCGACAGCGTTTGAGATCACGGCGACGTGGACTGTTAAAAGCAACTGGACGCTCATGGTCTATGAGGGAAAAAACTTGGATGGAAACCCAATATTCAGTCCGGAACCTGAATCTCAAAACTACACCGGCGCCTGCGACGGGGCGCTCACGGTTGACGGATCGGGCGTCAACAGCCTGGGCAACAACAATAACGGCAATTGAAGTTAACAGAGTAGGGCATTAGATTACAAAAGCGGCTGCAAAAGCGTCTGGACCAAACGGATCCGGACGCTCTCGCTTTATAAGGAGGTGTTTTGATTGCCGCTGGAAGTAGAGAGCAACGATTGGACCGTACAAGTCGAACGGGAGAAAGAGAGAATCATCGAAGACATCGCCTCGCAACTTTCGAGAGACAACCCCGGCCTATTCTCAAGTTCAATGAGCGGCGATTCCTACGCGAATGTCGAGCAGATCGTCCGCAGCGCCGTTCTGACTCGCCAGGACTTGATGCCTGACGAGATCGGCGGCGTGGTGACGGCCATCATGGGGCAGGCATCCGGATACGGCCCCCTGCTGGAGTTCTTTGTCGGCTCAGATGCCCGGGAGATCACGGAGGTGGTGGTAAACCCCACGATAGACGGCCCGGCTGTCTTTTACGGTAAACACGGGCGTCACTGGCCAGCCCATGGGATCTATTTCAAGGATAACGAAGAAGTCTCCCGATACTGTCAAAAAGTTTGCGAGGATATTGGACGTCCGTTTACAACAGACTCTCCGATGGTCGACGCCTGGTTGAAGGATGGCTCCCGGATCACCGTGATGGGCTATAAAGTCTCTCCCCTGGGAGTAGCGCTCACGATCAGGAAGTCTCCGCTGGTACGACCACCCTTGCCGCTCTCTAAGCTGGTGGAGTTCGGGACGCTGCCGAAGCTGATCGCCGATCTCCTGGTTGACGTGCTTGTCAAGGGCCACGCCAACTTGGGGGTATTCGGCAGGACCGACTCGGGCAAGACTGCCTTCTTGAGAGCATTGGGCCAGCATATCGACCCTATCGAGCGGGTGATCGTCGGCGAGACCTCTTACGAGCTGTCGTTTCCCAATTTGAAGAACTGCATCAACCTGACGGAGGTGGTTTACGGCTCCAACAAGATCGTCAACATGACCCAGATCTGCGAGGCAACCAACCGGAGTAACCCCGACCGGGCGCTGGTAGGTGAGGTGCGGGGCGGCGAGATCGTGGCCGCATCCGAGATTGCCGAATCGACGTCGGGTGGCTTCTGGACTACCGGCCATGCCGGGGGCGTCAACGAGTTGCGAAGCCGCATCCCCAAGATGTTTGCCCGGGGCGGCATGAGCCTTGCCAGGGAGTACGTCGATGAGCAGATCCGCTGCATGTTTCATTTCCTGATCTTCCTGGACAAAAACTCTGCCGGCCAGCGCCTCCTGATCTCCCTGGTCGAAGTGACGGATGAAGGTTACAGAACAATCGTCAGGTTCGACGAGGATGAGTTCGCCCACACCGGGAAGAGACGCTGGTTATATGAGAACGCCATCACCGGCGCTCGTCTGTCGAGGCTGGTTTTCAGGGGGGCGGACATCAGACCGGGGTATGAAACCGTCAAGTCGACGTCCCTGTATCCGGAAGATGAACAATCAGAATGGAGGGAATGAGGTCTTGCTGGTTATCCTGTTGCTCTTATGCCTCTTCATGCTCTTCTACTTCCTGTTTGTCAGGGATATGGAGCAAGAGATAAGAGGCGTCAAAGATTGGTTCAGGCGTCTCACCCTACCCGTTGTCTCGGCTGGCGCCGCTTTTCTTCTCGGTACCTTCGCCTGCAGGACGCCCCTGGCCGGTGTTATCTGGGCTGTGGGGGGATGGTTCGTCCCCGGTTGGGTGATCGGCTTCGTTGCAGAGAGAAAGAGGGCTGTCCTCAGAAGCGATGTGAAGAATTTTATCACAGCGGCGGCAGGGCTCTACGCCGCAGGACAGGTAACCCCGGACGTGGTCAGGACGGCCCTGACCAGGTTTCCGGAACCCCTGACGGGTGAATTCCAGGTCATGCTCGGCAGACACAATACGGACCGAAAGGCCTCATTCCCGGTCATGTTCGAGAACTTGGCCGCCAAGTATGACCTGCCGGAGTTCAAGGCCGTAGCGGCCATCGTCGCCGCATCCGAGAGGGCCGGCGGCCCCAAGGCAGCCGCCGGGGGATTGAAGCAATTGGCGGCAGCCCTGAGGGCCCGCGACCGCAGGCTTCAGGAGAGGCGCAAAGCAACCCTGGAACCGCTGATCGCTGCAGGGGTAGTGATTCTCTTGACAGCGCTCGGCTTTTTGGCCGACGTTACTTTACTGTCGCACTATTACTTCAGCAATCCAGCCGGCAGGATCGTGCTGTCCGGCGCATCACTGCTGCTCCTGATCATGGTATTGGTGGTGTTAAATGCGGTCAATCCGAAGGACCTTCTGGGGTAGGGGGGATCTGCTTGCTAAATTCAGTTTTACCTGTTTTGTTGTTTGTCTCTCTGCTGGCGCTCTTTCTGCTGATGTTTGTTCCTGACAGGGAATGCGCCGTATCTCCGGCGAGCATCACCATCGACCATGCCCGAAGAAGTTTCGAGAGGCGCTTTGTCGGCGATAGAGATAAGGAAGCCAAATTGAAGATCCTGGGCAAGACTGTCGGTGACGTGATCAGGTCAAGTCTCTTTATCAGCACTGGCATCGGGCTGCTTGGCTTCCTGCTGGCATTCTTCAGATTTCACTGGCTGGCGTTAATTGTGGGCATAGCCTGCTTCGCCATCGGGTTCATGTTGTCTCAGGCAGGCGTGAACAATGAGTTCAAGAGGTGGCAGGCAAGAGTATTTGAAGAAGTGCCCACCATAATCAGCTTTGCCCCATCGTTCTTAAAAGTGGGGGGCATAACGTTGCGGGACGCCATCTCGATGACAGTGCCTTTTCTGAGGGGCCCCCTTCGTGATGAGGTCTGGACTGCATTAGACAAGATCAGGCGCACCGGAAACACCAGGGACGCTTTCAATGAACTGGCCGACCGGATCGATCACCCCGTGATGGACTCTATCTGTATCAGACTGTCCACCGCGTGGGACGCCAGTCCATCACCGGAGTTGTTCGATGATCTGAGCGACCAGGTACAGGATGTCGAAGAGATCGCTGCTGCCGGGGCCACTGCCGGGAAGGCCGGCTTATTGGCCCTGATCTGCGTGCTCGGTTTGCTCGGGGCGCTGCTGGTGTTTGCATACCCCGCCTGGCTCTATATGGCCTCTCAATTTACCATGGGGTTCGGCGCTTAGAAGGGAGGACGTTGGAATCGCTTGAATTACCTGGACGAAGACCAATTGGCAAGGAGAATCGAAGGGAGGTTCAAGAGCAACCGGCGCAGCGGAAAACTGCTGAATCTCATCCTGTGCGCCGCTGTGCTGGTCCTGGGGATCGCTATCCTTCTGGCAATGATCAGGAGTTGGTTCACCGCTTTCTAGACGAGCGGGGGTTTTTAGACATCTATATCCTCACCGTTTTTGCCGTGTTTGTGGTGATCCTCTTCGGGTTGTTGGGCGCTACCATAGTGACGGTCAGGAAAAACGCCGTGGCTACTTACATGTATCTCCATGAAGCAGGAGAATTTGCTGTCCGGTCCGCCAACATGAATGGGATCATCACTGATACAACGTCGCAAGATGCGGCCCTGCCGCAGGTCGAGCAGTATTTCGAAGCCGGATTCAGCAGCCTCACCAATACAACTTTCAGCAGTGGTGGGTTTGCCGGATCCTCATACCCGGGGCCGATCGACCTTGATCCCATTGCACCGGAAAGCGTGGGGGATTCTTTGCCTGACGGCAGCACAGCCAGCCAGCCCGGATATCTGATCAGCATCAACGTCCCTGTACTGAATGAGGCGAAGCTGCCGCTTATCGGCAAGGAGTTTACCGGCAATCTCGACGTTTCCATGTGGTATTTCGCAACTCTGCATTCGATCGACAATCCATGACCGGGAAAGGAGGAAAAGCATTGGTAGTCAGATTACTTATGGCAGCCGGATCGTTCATGAGGGATGAGCGCGGTTCATTGTCGGATATGACGTGGGTGGTCGGCTCTGCTGTTGTGGTAGCCCTGATCATTGTCGCCCTTGCCATCACAGGCGGCAATGGCGGCCTCGTCGGAACAACCGTGAAAAACATGTGGAGTGATGCAACGACATGGATTCAGGGTCAAATCGGATTCTAGGGAGGATCGCATGCTCGAGAGAGTGATCGGAACCATCGGGATGATTTTTATCTTCCTGATCGTCCTCATGGGCGCAGCCATGTTCATGGGTGTGATGGGGCAGTGGTACAAAGTCCAGGATCAGGCGCAGTTTTTAGCTGTGAGCATCGGAGACAGCGGCTATGAAAGCTCGACCATTCAAGCCGAGTTCGACGGCTGGAACGCTGAGTATTGCAGAGATGAAGCCACAATCAACCAGGCAGAAAGCAACTTTACCGGGTACACGCAATCTAACCCCGCTCCCTGGGGATCTCCGATCACCGTGGAGGTCGACGACAATGTGCAGATCAGCCTGCTCGGCTTTCCGTCAACACTGCCCAGCCCGATCAAGGGGATAGGCAAATCCCTGTCGTCATTCTTATAGGCGCCAACATGGGGACAAAGGGTAGGGATGCCTGTCTCTGGCTGTTCTTCACGCTGATCATGGCCTGTCTATTGATCAATGGCATAGCCAGGGCAGTCATTTTTGCGGTGGCGCTGCTGATGGCGATGGGCATATTGTACTACTACACCCGGTATCTGCCAGGCGCCATCAAGAGGAGCAGGAACATGGGCTTGAACATGATCGTCCTGCTCCCCCTGAACGCTCTCTTGGCAAGGCTGCTGCTTCAATTGGACGGGGAGAGGGTGTCCTTCCGTGGAGCCTATGAGGTGCACATCAAGAAGGGCGAGAAGCATGCTCTGGGCGATTACTTGAAGCTATTCACGTCTGACCTGGAGATCGTCCGGAGAGCATGTCCGGGCAGTGTTTTCATCTGGGAGACATCGGCCCCCCTGCCCTTATTCGTCAGAAGGTTGGTCCGTCAAGGTTCCGCTGAGGGATTAGCCTTTCTGAAAAATGGAGGGTTGCCGGCGCCAAGGTTTCCGTTCACAGAACTGGATCTGAAAAAAGGCCGCGTAAAACACGGCGCAATTATTTCGTAAACAAGGAAGTGATTGTACGAACCGTAAGCCTGCTATAATCATTGCCCTGGTGCTGGCCGTGATCCTCACCCTGGCGATCAACATCTCTGCCACCAGAAAGTATGCTGCAGCAACAAAAATGATCAAGGTTATTCAATCGACTCAGTTTATCCCCGTGGGGGAGAATATCGATCCGGGCATGGTCAAATCCGTTGACGTGCCTGCACAGATGGCGCAGGGTCTCGAAACCGACATTGCGGCAGTTGCAGGCAAGTCCGTCAAGGCGTCCATTTTGAAGGACCAGTATCTGATGCAGGATGACATGGACACCCAGGGGAGAGATCCAGGGTGTGTTGAAGTCTACGTTCCCGTAAACGTGCCCGGTGGCGCCTGGGTGGTGCCAGGTGACTACGTCGATGTGTGGCAGAAGGCCGTCCAGGACAATCCCGGCGTTTTGCTGGTTGCGAAAGCAAAGGTACTGCACACCGTTGATTCCAACGCCAAACAGACCGAACCGGGCAAGTCTGCAGGTGCGACAGCCATGGGAAGCGGCGTTGCAGTGGCGGTCGGGATCGAGGTTCCCGCCGATCAGGCCGTCAAGGTTGTCGGGCCTGCGTCGCAGAACAATATTTATCTGGTGCAGAGCAAGGTATAATGGACGGGTTACAAAAACGAACTACTGTACGGTATGCGTATACCATCAGGCGTCCGGTAAGAAGGAGGGGGAAGATGGGTTGCTCTGTCTCATAGCTACCGAAGAAAGCAGCGCGGGCGCCATATTGAACAACCTGAAAAAGATGAACAATTTCAGCGCCTGGTCATTTGAGGTCTGTACTGATGCCTGCGGACTGAGCGAGTGGTCCGGCAGGAATATCGATGTGCTCGTCCTGAGCCGGTTCTTGCAGGGCGTCGATCCCATAAAGCTGCTCTCAAAGACCCGGTTGCTTTTCCCGTCTGCGCATATTGTCCTTTTGATCGGACAGTTGACAGAATCCAGCCGGGCGTACGTGAGGGCTGCAAGTAAAGCCGGGCTGCACAACGTTGTAACCGGGAAACTCCCCGGAGACAGGCCGTACAACCTGATGGCCGCTCTGACAAGGCCGAAGAGACCGGAGATAGACGGTTACAACGAATTGGGAGAAGAGACATTGCCGGAGCGAGAGCAAGACCAGGTCCGGGACCGGGAAGCAGATCATGAAGATCGGGAAGCGGTTGTTCGAAAGCCGGTCGAAGACAAGCTGCAGAAGCGCCCCGTCAAGAAGACGGCCACCGGTGTTTTAGTGGTCAGCACGGCAAACAAGGGCGGCGTTGGCAAAACGACGACGGCGATCGCCGCGGCAACTGCCCTGGGAAGAGCGGGAATACCCACGGTGCTGGTCGATCTCGACCTGGGGGCGCCCGATCTGGCCACGTTCTTCAAGATTAAGGATGTGCCGGGAATCGAAAGACTGTCCAATTTGCACAACATCAACCCGGCGCAGATAGACAGGCTCCTCGTCAAGGTGGAGAACAACCTGTATGTACTGCCGGGGCCGATGAACAGAACCCTGCCGCGCTTTGAAGACGGAGAACTGTCGCTGGTATTGGACTATTTGAAGGGAAAGTTCCCCGTGGTGATCTGCGACACACCCCCGGAGCCCTGGACGAAAAGATGGCTGTACAGCATCTTCGATACACTGGACATGGCGCTTGCCGTGGTTGACCAGTCGAAATTCTCCGAAGAGGAGACGAGGAAGTATGCCCCCACCCTGCTGGCGATGGGAGTGAGGCCGGAGAGAATTCGCATCGTAGTCAACCGTTTCAGTCCGAAATTACACAATACCCGCGTCATTGAGACGATGTTCCGTTCCGGCTTCAAAAAAAACTGCCCGATCGAGATGCTCCCCAGGATCGGGGCGGTCATCCAGGAGAACTGGGACGCCTCGGTCGTGGACACCTATAAGGGCGAGATCGCCGGTCTCGACGGAGCTGGTAGCCAGTGGCACAGGTTGGCGAGGGAGATCGCCGATATGGCAGGTTATCACTATGAGCCCATAAACACCGGCAGGGGCGCCGACAAGGGCAAAAACTCACTACTCGACAGGCTCTTGAAGAAAGGAGGGTCAAAAGATGTTCGGCGGCGATCTGACCAGAAGGATCAGGCAGATGTCGGAATATCTTGATGAGGATGCCATTGCGGCCGCTCTCAGGATACCTGTAAAAACTGTACGCGGCATCATTCAGGACCGCGTGAGTATTAGAGAGACTGCCACCGGAAAAGAGACGATCCTCCAAATAGCGACGAATCCCGTCTATAGGCAGAGAATCATCTCTGTGTGGAGGGGCAGGGGTGGGGCCGGCTGCACCTCGATCGCCCTGCACCTGGCATATTTGCTCGAACAGATGATGATCGTGCTGCTGGTCGATCTGGGCGCCTCAGGCGCCGGAAGTGATCTGGGTTACTACCTGCATCTGCCGGAGTATCCCAACCTGGAAGCGCTATCCCGGGACGGGCGCCTATCGTCGGCGGTCATCCAGGTGGAGTCCGGCCTCTGGGCGCTATTGCCCCCAACAACAGGGACAATCGACAAAACAGCGGTGGCACGTCTTGCCGCCGAGGCCAGGAGAGACTTCGATGTAGTGATCTTCGATCTTCCCAACACAGACGACGAATTCGTCCTGGAGGCGGTAGCATACTCGAATGCTATGGTGATGGTGGCGAATGGGCTTCCCCAGGAGATGAACAGGGCGCTAACCAGGAAAAATCGTTCGCAGAAGGAGACGGTGCTCGTCGCCAACGGCTATGCATGTGATGGGAATGCCAGGTGTGGGTACGCCAAGGTAGTGGAGATACCGGAGGACAAGGACCTCCAGGCGCGGATGGAGAGGGGGGTGTTCTATCAGAAAGGATCTCCGTTCACCGCGGGGGCGGAGAAGATCAGGGACTCGCTCTTCGGGATGCGTCCCCTGGAAGAGAGCGGCTTTGGGATAAGGCGCCTGCTCGCAGGGGCTGTGGGTAGCAGATCATGAGTTTATCGTCACTATTCAACTCAGAGGCAAGAGGTCTGATGTCGGAAGATGACCGGCAAGTGGCAGACATCCGACTTCTGTTCCGGGCAGATCTTCCGTGGGCGCAACGTCGCCTGCGGTCAAATTAAAAACAAGGGGGAGAAGTACATGCCAAGTCTCAATCACGTCGTTTTGATCGGTCGTCTCACCAGAGATCCGGAACTGCGCCAGACGCCTTCGGGGACCGCGGTGGCAAACTTCACGATTGCGGTTGACCGCCGCCCCAAGCCCGACGGCACCAAGGATGCCGATTTTATCCGGGTTGCCGTTTGGGGAAAGCAGGGCGAAGCCTGCTCCAACTACCTGGCGAAGGGCCGCATGGTAGCTGTCGAAGGGCGTCTCCAGGTGCACAGCTACCAGAACCAGGACGGACAGAACCGCACCACGACGGAAGTTATTGCTGAGCACGTTCAGTTTCTGACCGCTAAAGGCAAGACTGGTGCGGCAGCAAACGGCTCTGCTGAGGCGTTGTCGCCGGAGGCGGATATTCCGGAAGAGTCCGACTGGCAGGAAGACCCGTCACTTCCGGGCGCCGGTGAAGGGGGCGCGTGATCATACTCCTGACCTGAGCCCGAAAAGGATGGTGCCAGTATGCCCTTTTCTCTGCTTGATCTTGGCTGCGCCCTGGCAGATGCTGGGGGAGGCCTGATCATGTCTGCCTTTGTAAGAATTTGCGGCGTTGGCCGGAGCCTCGCATCCCGCATCGTTGCCCTTATACGAAACAGGTGGCATGACCTCGGGCGGTATGCAGCCTGGCTCATTCTGGGCCTGGCGGTTTACGTCCTGGACGTGTGGGCAGTCGGCAGCGTCTCCGCCGCGGCTGCCGCCGTCCAGGCCTGGCTGGTCCGGGGAATGCATGGGACGCCGAACTTTACCTGGGGCAGGCTCTTTTTCTCCAGCCCTTTCCGGGCTGCCGTCCTCATCATCACCGGAGGCTTGCCCGCGGGCGTGATGGTCGCCTGGCTGAAAGGCAACCTAGTCGCTGTTCCCCTTGCTCTTGTCTTGTGCGTCTTTGTGGGCAGGTGGATGAGACGCAGTGGCCTCCTGAAATTCTCCTGCGACCCCAGCCACGGCACCGCCACCTGGATGGACCAGCGCCACATCAGCAGCGTGCTCCGGACTGGATACGGCCCCGGTCTCATCTTCGGGAAAGATATTGCCACCGGCAAGATGCTCCGGATGCCGCCGCCGAATGAGACCAGGTACAACTCGCACGTGGCTGTCTTCGGTTCGTCCGGATCGATGAAGTCGAGGGCCTACATCACCAACGCCATCATCCAGGCCACCCTGACGGGCGCCTCGGTCATCGTCACCGACTCCAAGGGGGTCCTCTACAATAAGTGCGCCGCTTTCCTGGAGAGCGAGGGTTACACCGTAAGGGTCTTCAACACCGTGAACATGCAGAACTCCGACCGTTTCAACCTGCTGGGCGAGGTCAGGGCCGACCTGGACGCCCAGGTGCTGACGGACATCATCATCGCCAACACCGTGCTGCCGGGTGGCGCCAAGGGCAAGAGCGACGTGTTCTGGGTCCAGGGTGAGATGGGTCTCATCAAGGCCATCGCCCTCTACTGCGTCACCATGCTCCCGAAAGAGCGGCGGAATATGGGCTCTTTCTATTCCATGATCACCACCGGCACGCCCACTTACCTGGATGGACTGTTTGCCGGCGTGAAGCCCGGTTCCCCGGCGCGCCTCTCCTACAACATCTTCCTGCAGTCTCCCGAGACTGTCCGTGGCGGCATCATCAGCGGCCTGGCGAACCGGCTGCAGATCTTCCAGAGCGAGTTAGTGCGCGCCTTCACGTCTACCAGCGATGTCGACCTGTCCCTGCCCGGAAAGCATAAGTGCGCCTATTTCTGTATCATGCCGGACTACCACTCTGCCTACGACTACCTGTCGTCACTGTTCTTCAGTTTCCTGTTCATCCGGCTGATCGAGCTGGCCGACAGCACGCCGGAGAAGACGCTGCCGGTACCCTGCCTGTTTCTCCTGGACGAATTCCCGAACATCGCCGGGATCAACGACTTCAAGAAGAAGCTGGCCACGATCAGGTCGAGGAACATGCACGCCAGCATCGTCTTCCAGGACCTTTCCCAGCTCGAGGACCGCTATCCCAACAAGGGTTGGACGGGCATCATCGGCAACTGTGACTCCCGTCTCTTCCTCGGCGCCAACGACCAGGAAACGGCCAGGTTTGTGGAGACCCTGCTGGGCAAGGGCACCGTCCTCACGAAGTCCTGCTCCAGGAATGCCGGTCCCAAGGGCTGGTTTGAGTGGGGAAGGGAAACGACCAGGCCGGAGTCCCGCAACCTGATGAACCTTGACGAGGTGCTGCGCCTGCCCCTGGACGAGGCGATCCTCCTGATTCGGGGCCAGAATCCGCTGCGCATCAAGAAGATGGACTACTCCCAGCACCCCCTGGCCAGCCGGTTGGTCGAACGGAACATCAACGACTACCTGCCGCCCTGGGTCTTGGAGTTCCGCAACGGCCGCCAGTTCGACCCGGTGGACGCTGTCTACACGAATGTGGGCGCGGGCGTTCAGGGCAAGCAGGGCGGCGACCAGAAATATAGCGGCAGGAAGGGTGGGGGCAAGCAGTCGGAGACCGCCAAGGGCAACAATTCCGGCCGCCCCTTCTTCCCCAAGCCAGCCAGTTGGAACTGACCGTCCTGAGTGGCCGGCGCAGCCTCTGACAGCTAGGTCTTTTTCCGCGATGACTACCCGCTCTAATGCCCCCGCTTCTTTGAAGCGGTGGGATAAGAGCGGCTACGTCCCTGGATTAACGATTTCTAAGCTTCAGTGGGGTAAGACAATCCCCCACTGAAGCCAAGAACTCGTTGAACACAAACTCAAAAAGAGAGGTGAGAGCAGCGCCGGTGTTTTACGGTGCTGCTAACGCATAATGAGGAATCTCGCCGAAGGCTATGTCGGACAGGAAAAGCTTGCTCAAGGCGTGAGCGATGCCTGGGATAAAATCGTCAGCGCCTATAAAAGGGGTACGATCCACCAGGCCCGGGTCAACGCCGTCGACAGTAATCACGGCGACGGGCAGGCCGAGGGCCCTGGACTCATCCTCTGGATTGACCGCGTGAAAGGTGTGATTCCCTTTAAAGAATCATCGTTAAAGACTCCCGGGGATGTCCGCGACATCGTCGGGCAGATCGTCGCCTTCAAGGTCAAGGATATCGACGAGCACAGGCAGACCTTTACGGCATCCCGGAAGGAAGCGCTGGAACAGATGGCCGGTGTCACCTGGAAGACCGTAAGCCCCGGACAGGTGAGAGTCGCCGCAGCTCGAGCTGTTACCAAGTACAGGGTTATGGTGGACATTGGAGGAATCACCGTACCCATCCCGGCCCGTGAGGTCTCCTACTACTGGGTGGACGACGTGCGGGACTATTTCGGCATCGGGGATACCTTTGACGTCAAGGTCCTCGATGTCGACCAGGAGAACAAGAAGGTCAGTGTCTCAACGCGCGCCCTGCAGTCAGATCCCTGGCAGGACGACCCCGACAAGCTGCCATCCAAGGGACAGCGGGTTCTTGGCACTGTTGCCGCCGTAAAGGAGGGGGCGGGTATCTACATCAATGTGGAGCCCGGCTTCGTCTGTTTTTACGGCCAGAGGAGGCATGTCTACGTCAGGCACGCCAAGGGCGATCGCGTCCTAGTCGAGGTGAGGGATGTGGATTGTGAGAAGCGCCGCCTTCTGGTCAACCTGATCGAGCGGCGCAACCGCAGCTACGGCAACAGCGCCGCCATATGAGCGAGTAAGCGCGGACGGTCCGGTATATCCGGACCGCTTTTTTTGTAAGGAATGGGGACACACCTCTTGAGAGGTACGGGGACACACCTTCTTCGGGGGAATGTCCCCATGAATGCCCCAATGGCTTTGGAACAAAACAACCGTAAACAGAAACGGAGATGATCCCTTTTCATGGATACAGACGCCGTAAGGGACTATATCTCCCCCTATTCATCCAGGAGGTTTCAGGATATCGCCTGGCAGGACGTCACCCCCGGCTGGCTCGGCATCTACCGGGGTGTTGCATGGGCCGATCCCCCGGTTCTCGAATACCTGAAGAATCTGAAGTTTGCGACCCGCTCCCAGCTCCTCGGGCACTTCTACACCAGCAAACAGAATGGCATAAAGCACGTCGAACGCATGGCCAGAACCGGCATCCTGCTGCGCCACTCCCTGGTCGGCAGAACCGGTGACACCGCTATCTATACGTTGGGGCCGCTGGGCTTCGAGCTTGTCCGTGAGCGTTGGGTCCCCAACTGGTGGCGTTCGTTCTCTCTCGTCGACGTCTTGAAGCGACTCGTGACAGGCGAATTATACCTCGGCTTCGCCGGCATCTGGCCGTGTGCTCACGCCGAGGCCGACCGGCCGCTGACGGCCTTTTTTACCTTCGGTGGCATGGAGTACGGCGTCCTTGTCCTGCGCGACGATGTTGAGCGGGTTCGGCGCCAGATCACCGGATCGACGGCCATGCGTCTGATCGTGGCTGTCGAACGCATCGGGGATGCCGCCAGGCTGAACACCGTCCTTGATGCTCCCGCCAGGTTCATCCTCGATCAGGAACTCGTCGGCAAGCAATTTCCACAGTGCGTCATGTTCCGCTTCGAGGACGGGATGCTCGTGCCCGAAAGCCTTGGCGATGGTATTTCTACAGAATCAGCAGCAACCATATCATAAAAAATTTGGCTATTCGGGTATTAATGTGGATCCCATATTTTTTGAAAGGGGCAAAAGAAAATGGAATACATTTACACAATTCCTCTAGGTCTTTCAATGGTGTGCGCCTATACTGATCTAAAAACTAATTTCATTTTCAACAAAATAACGTTTCCAATGGCGTTGCTTGGTCTGATTTATTCAGCATTAACCGGAAAAATCATCATGTCATTGATTGGGCTTGCTATCGGTTTCGGAATCTTTCTGATTCCCGTGCTCATGGGTGGAGCCGGCGCCGGCGATGCAAAAATGGCCGGGGCGATTGGTGCATGGCTGGGCCTGGGTATTCTCCAAGTGATATTTGTCGCATCTGTTATTGGCCTTGTATGGGGAAGCATCCGGCTACAAAAAGCCGGCATGTTAAAGTCTCGGGTAACTATCTTTTTCAGGGGAATTTACTATCGGTTTGTGTACGGCATGCAAGGTGTCATACCGATGAGTACGCTGCCAGAGGACGATAACGTGTCGCTTCCACCCGAAGCACTGCCATTTGGGGTGTGTTTGGCGTTAGGCGCCTGGGTGTGGATTATGATACTGGTTTTCTGGCGGCCGGTCCCCATTCTTTCGCTGTAGAAAGGATGCCTATGTTCCTGATCATATTTGACTGTGTGTTGGCTTTCGTGCTGGGCGCTTCTCTAGCAAGCCATATCGGGCTGGTCGCCGCTCGGTCACATAATGGCGAACAGTTTGTCTCTGGTCATTCACATTGCGAACAATGTGGGAGGCCCCTTGCTTTCTGGGAAGTGGTACCCTTCCTTGGTTGGATTCTGTGCTGTGGACGGTGCATTTCCTGCGGATATCGAATACCAGCGCGCCACCTGGTTTTGGAGACACTAAGCGGAATAGTCGCTATTCTGTTGTTTCTGTTTTTGATCACAAAATAATGCAAACGTAAGGAGATGGTAATAAGTTGTTTGGAGGTAATAGTTTTAACAAGTCAAACATAAATCGGCCTATTATCGCTGCGGTTGTTCTCGGTCTGCTGGTAGCAGCGATAGCCGCGACTAAACTGGTACATTACACAAGTACGCATGTAGAAATGGAAAATGTGCTGGTTATGGCTCACGACATGGGACCATATACTGTCCTACAGGCAAGCGACATTGCGATGGAGCAAGCGGTAAAGGGGAGCAAGCAGCCAGGCACCATAAATAGTCCTGCCGACGCTGTAGGGAAGATGACCACCAGCCCGATCTATCAGGGCGAGCAAATAGAAACCAAAAGACTTGTGGACGCGGCGGCGGTTACGGGGAAGCAGATAGTTGCTGTAAACATCGACTTGGCACGAAGCGATGGCGGTTATCTGAGACCCAGTGATGTTGTAGATGCTTGGTGGATACCCACTGATGGTAATACCCAGACACCGGGAATCGGTTGGGTGCAGGTGGCGACAAATGCCGTGGTCGTAGATATCAAGGACAGCACCGGTAAGTCTCTCTTTGAAAGTGGAGGGAGCTTAGTGCAACAAGCACTGATCTCAACCGGGGGTTCTAGCGCTGGCTCCCCGGCTGTTGCTGTACTGGCGGTGAACACGGCAGACGTGAGCAAGATCATCGGAGGGGCGATTCCAAAGTCCGAGAACATTGCTCTGACAAAAAAGTTTAGCCAGGAAATTGTTCAAACGTTAACACAAACTGCTCCGCCAGTTCCGCAATCGGGAACCCAAAACATTCATCAAGCCCAACAAGGGGGTAATCCAATTGTTCAGCAGTAACAAGAAACAGCAGGATCAAAGGGACAAAGTGGGTGTGGTTGACCTGAAGCAAGCGACTTCGATCATCCAGAAGATCATCCAGGAACCCCAAGCACTTGGCGAAGAGAGGGCAACCCAAAATAAGCAGGTGCTCGAAGATGCTATGGCAGGGGCTCCCGGCATGGATCAGAAATCACAGGAGATCATTGCAGGGTTATTGGATGAGAACGGTGTTGAGGTCGAAGGGATGGAAACCAGACAGGTGGCATACAAGATCTACAAGTATGCCTGGGGTCTCGGCCCCATAGAAGAAGCATATAACGATCTGGACGTAAACGAGATCCGCATCAACGCCCCCAAGGATATCTACGTTCTTCGTAAAATCAAAAACGAAAGATTAAACGGGGTATCATTCCATGACGACGAACACATTAGAAAGATTGTTACTCGAATCACTATGCATGACCAGGGCATAGCCTTGAATAAGTCCTGTCCTACCATCGAATCGATGCGGCGGGATGGGACGAGGATTACAGCGACTTGCCCTCCTGTGACGAAGAACACCACTCTGGTACTAAGAAAGCCCTACCCCCACCTGATCACGCCAGAAGAAATGATTGCTCTTGGAACTATGGATAAAAAAGTATGGGCGGTGCTGAAAACTTCAGTCAAGGCAGGCGCCAACATCCTGATCGCCGGAGGGGTGGGGTCTGGAAAGACTACATTAATGCGGACGGTCTCAAGCGAGATAGATCAGTCCGAACGTATAATAGTTCTGGAAACAGATTCGGAGCTCATGCTTGGAAAAGCTTTCCCTGATCGGGACATTATCGAATTTGAGGAACACCGCGAGTCAAAACGGAGCATGGGTGAACTGTTTATCGTCATACTCAGATATTCACCCACCAGGATCCTCATCGGGGAATTTCGCGGAGCCGGAGAAGCCAAAGAAGCCATACGAGCCTGTGTGAGGGGACACAGCAGTATGGCTACGGCACACTTTTCATCTCCTAAAGAGGCGATTGAGGGCACGGCAAGGCTGTTGCTTGAAGAGGGCATGAATCTGCCCCTGGATGTGGCTGTTTTAACGGTGGCATCGGCATTCAACATTGTTGTGCAGATGTTCGGGGACCCGGTGAGAGGCGCAATAATGGTGGAAAGCGTTACAGAAGTCATCGTTGATCAAGGAGAAGCAAAATACCAGGATCTGATCCGGTGGACTTCCCACGGGACGGATTATCTGGACGGCAGTTGGCAACACAAGGGAGAGTTGTCGCCGGCCATGATTGATCGTTTGTGTAAGCACATCTCGATAGATGAGTTAAGGGGAGCTGGTCTGGCTTGATCTGGTGTGTGGCTTTTGGAGCGGGAATATTCGCTGCCGTCTTTGCCGCGAGCTATATCCTAATTAGCATGATCGGCAAGACGGACTGGCTGGTGGAAATCAAAAAAATACAGAAGATCCGGGAAAGCGGTTTGCCCGATTCTCTGCAGCGATGGGTTCTTCAGGCGGAAAAGGGAATAGATAAAGTAGGTATCGGCTGGCATGGTAAAGTGTTTGTCATATCTCTTCCTTTGTCTGCGGTGGGTTTCTGGTTCGGACTGCTGCATTTTCACAATCTGATCGCCGCGATCCTCCTCGCCGTTATCGGAGTGCTAATTCCTGATCAGATTGTTTACAACCAGGAAAAAACATACCGGGGAAAAGTGATGGAACAGTTTGGAACCGCGGTGAGAATGTTTGCCGCCGAATACGCCGAGACCCCAAACGCAATACGCGCCATCGGTATAATAGCCCCGCAACTCCCGGACCCTATAGGGGTGATATTCCGTCAGGCAGAACGAGACTTTTCCGTTGGCCGGGACGTAAACGATGCTCTGATCAGACTTTCACAAAAGCTAAATTTCGAGTACGGCAGACTCTTCGTGCAGATTTTACGACTGAGCGTTGAAGATTCAGCAGTAGGACCCATGTTCACCCGTCTGGCGTTAAGGTTATCGAGCCAGCAGAAACTGATCCGGAAAAGCATGGTCGAGGTGTCTATGGATAGAATGCTGGCCATAGCCATGAACTTAGCTATTGTCCCGGCATACCTACTTGTACTCCGGACTATGCCAGACTCGTATGCGTTCTTCGTGAACACTGTGATTGGAAGAATAATCATCGTAGCATGTCTTGCTTTCGTAATAATCGGTATATCTTTGGATCGGCTCCTTGATCGTGGGGGTGAGATGTCATAAGTATATTATTCTTATCCATATTCATATTAGGAATCGGGACGGCGGCTTTTGCCGCCGTCTATGCTTTGTGCAGCTACTTACAGGTCAACAGCAGCCCTTTCTATCATTCGATGGTAAGTTCAAGGTTGAAAGCTTTTAGATCACGGCGTTTTGATGTTGATATGAGCGATGAAGAAAAGCAGAACAGCGTCATTACGGTTGTCGGAGCACTTGGCGGGGCAGCGTTCGGTTTCCTATTGACGCTGGGGACCGGCGCCGTGCTGATCGCCACAGTTGTCGGGTCTGCGTTAGGAATAGCGGTGTCATGGTTCATACGGTACAGCAGCAATGAAGCGAAAAAAACGAAGACAATGAGAGAGCTTGTTGTGTTGTATGAACTCATTGATTTTTTCACGCAGGGCGAGGGCGATTACCAGCACTTCACAATACAGCAGGCACTCCGGTACGGGGCTGTCATCACTCCGACGATACGCCCTGTTATCCAGAGGTGCATAGACGCCTGGCCCAGCGGACCTATCCGCGCTTTAGAAAAGTTTGCAAAGGAGGTGAACTTGCCAGAGGCCAGCATTTTGTCATCTGTCTTAATACACGCCGAGAAAGTGGGGATGAAGTACGCCAGGTCCGCAATCGCGGAAGGCTCCCATGACCTTGAGGAACTTCGGCAAATGCTGGCTGAGATCAAGATCGGCAGCAAACCGTTATATTACATGATCTACAGGATGCTGCCGCTTGCTGGTGTGGTCGGAATAGTGGTGGGCGCAATGCTTAACCATCTCATGATCATGCTGTCAATGTTCTTCAACGTTTAGAGGAGGGAGGGTTGTCTCATGCTAAAGAGACTAAAGTCTTTGTGCAAAGACGAAAGAGGACTAACCACTGTTGAGTGGGCGGTTCTAACTGGAATCGTAGCGGCTATTGCTGTCGCCGGCGGCGTTGTGATTCGGAGTGGCATTACAAGCGCGACAGGCACCATCAACAACAATCTGAACACCGCAGTCAGCGGTGCAAGCACCATTACCAACTGGTAAGTAACAACCAGGCGGGGGGTCTATGACCTCCCGCTTTTTATTTATGCGAGGTGATTAACATGCGATTTCTAAAAAAATTTAAAGAGGTATTTTCAGACGAAAGGGGGTTGACGTCAGTAGAATGGGTAATCATACTTTCCATCTCAGGCGCGTTAGCGGTAATTGTAACCTGGTTGCTTACCCCGACGATACAGAATGCTCACAATGCAACGATAAACAGGATCACAAACATTACCGAATCGGGTTTCTGAGAGACGAGAGAGGGACGATCATAGATTTTCTGATCACTTCTATTCTTCTCTTCTTTTTCATCTTTGCAGGAACGGATTACTTCACAACTATTTGCCAGTACCAGATCGCGGAACACATCATGCATTACTACCTTGAACGCGCCCGGGTGGAGGGGTATCTGCCCGACACGGACCAGAGCGATATGATCACCCAGTATGCCAGCGCCCAGATGAACGTGACCAATATTTCCTGCACAAACCCAGACAACCCTGGGGTACAGCTAACGGCGCCGCTGCAGCGCAACACCGATAATCCAAATGCTTCGGAGATTGACCTAATAATTACGATCAAGCCCTACTACCAGCCATTCACAACGGGTTTGCTGATAGGGGGAAACGCGGCGCCAAGTACATACAGGATCAAGGTAGGGGGGAGCGTACTCAGTGAATACGTTTCTACGTAGGTTGAGAGATCAGCGGGGCGACGCCCTGATTATCTTCCTGATTTTGCTTCCGATGCTGATGCTGATCATCACCGCCAGTATCGAGATCACAGACACCGTGACGGTTGCGGACATTGATGTGCAGGAGAATCTGGCGAGCGCTTGCAAAGCTGCCGCCAGCCAGATCAGTGATGCGTCCCAAGCAAATGCTACGCCGAGAATCAAGGATGCAAACGCTGTAAATGCATTTGAGTCATCGTTGGAGTACAACCTTCGCCTTGACAACACCATGACACCGCTCCCGAATACCCACTACCTTAATCCTCCACAGTTCTGGCTCTTAATTTACAATGGAGATTCTGACTTTGCATCTGACGGGGCGAACCTTGTTGATTACTACTATTTCGATGGAACGAACCTGAATACAGAGTCCATATCTGCCCCATCGGGGTTCCCGGCCGTATTCTACGCATCAACCACAGGCGTGAACACATCTGGTGGGGCATACCAAGTGACGCTTAACACTCCGGGAGTGGTGGCCGTCATACAGATACAGAAAAAGAACGTACTCGGAGACGTTCCTGTAGTGACCCAGCGATGGGCGGCGGCCAGGATCGTTTGGAAAAGTTCATAACAATGAGGTGAGAACGATTTTTAAGAACAAGACTTTCTGGGGCGTACTTTTTATCCTGGGGTGCGCCCTATTTGCCGTAGCTGTATCCATCTGGGCTGCCGATCCGGATGTTTTCTGGCATCTGGCTGTGGGAAACTGGATAGCAATTCATCACGCTGTACCCAGGACAGATATCTATTCCTGGACCGCCTACGGCCAACATTGGACCGACCATGAGTGGGGCTGGGAGCTGCTGATCTATTGGGTTTACAGGTATACTAGCGTGATCGGTCTCTGGGGGCTGGTACTCATTTTGGGAGTATCCGGTGGCCTATTTATCCAGCGAGCACTTGCAAGTAAGGGAATAGACAGCGGCGTTTCTTACCTGGCCGGCGGACTGGCGCCCTTTCTCCTGCTGTACTGGCTAAAGCCCTGGCCGCAGGCAGGAGTTTATTTCTTGTTCTGCACTTATCTATATCTATCCATCCGGAACAAGTGGACACAGCGGGAGGCCTTGGTTGCTTTTGCTGTCGGTTTGGTGTGGGCCAACATCCATTCCACGGCAGTCCTGTTCCCGTTGTTGTTGTCGGCTGAGACCGGGTGGGCATGGTTCATCCGGAAAGAAAGAAACGTTGGATGGCGCCTGGGCGTTGTTGGCGTGGCAGTTCTGGCAACATTGATCAACCCTCATGGCGTCGGCCTCTGGATTTATGCCGTTAAGCAAGGCCTGATGTCCCAGGCGTATAGATCTGCGATAGCAGAGTGGATGCCCTTCAATTTCGGAGCCACTGGACTGTTGCCGGCGTTTTTTATCTCTGCTGTCGTTGTCCTGGCTGCAACTGCCCAGAGGAAGTACAGAGAATTTGCTTATCTCCGGATAGCGGGATTCTGGGTACTGGCGCTCATGTCGAGAATTTACATGCCTTACGCGGTATTGAGTACGGCAGCGTTGTTGGGCAATCTCCAATTCAAGCTGGGGAAAGACATCATGAAGTATATGGCTGTTGGAATGGTCGCTTTCAGTTGCTTTCTTTTGGGGTACAAGGGGATACCGCATGATTTGGACCAGGTAGCCGCAGCCTCAGGGTATCCGGTGCAAGCAGTTGAGTATTTGCAGGAACACCACGTTGATCGGGTCTACAACGACCACGGCTGGGGCGGGTATTTGATCTGGAAGGGCGTCCCTGTTTCGATAGACGGACGGAACGATGTGTACGGAAAGTTCTTTGATGATTGCTTGAACGTGGTCAAAGAAGATAAGCCGGCAGGGCAGGTAATTCAGGAGACCGGGGCTGATGCTGTGCTGACTGCGAGAAATGGAAGCATCGATGCTGCATTGAAGGAGTCACCGGAGTGGAAGTTGGCATATAAAGATAGCGCAGCAGTTATCTACAAGAAAGTTTAATAGAATGTGGTGGATGATGCGGCGTGGAACGAGAGCAGAAAGTCAATAACGATATTTAAAGCGTAGATAAGACAGGGTGCCCGGCTCAAAGTAACTGAGAGCCGGGTATGTTTTTTGAGGTGATGATATGCAAAGAAACAGGTTAATTATCCTGGTGGTGTGTTTGGCGGTTTTGATACCCGCATATGTGGCAGGATGGAAAACGTATATACGGGTTGCCCCGGCCAGGGCCACAGACGCGTACATTCGTGCTCTTGTGACAGGAGATAAGAAAGATGCGCTTAATGCCAGTTCAGGATCAGCGGCCTTCAATGCCGAAAAAGCAACCGGTAGCGCCGGTGTGGTGAATCTGATCATCGAGGTTACAGACGTGGGCCCCGGGTGGGCAGAAGCTTTAGCTTATACCGAGCTCGCCTTGCAGGACGGCTCCCACGACGTTGGCTGGTATCAGGCTGATCTGATCCAGCAGAACGGCGCATGGAAAGTGATCTCACTGACTGAAGCGCAGCCCTGGGCATCAGGAATTTGGGGGTGGACTACCCCGCAAGATGTGGACGCCGTAAGCAGTGTTTTCACATCTTACATCCAACTCCTGACGCAGAATCGTTACCAGGATGCATCGAAGCTTTTGTGCGGGGACGCAAGGATAGCGCATGAGTCCGATACGCCCGCTTTGGGGAAAGCGCCGTTGTTTAAACACGCGGGGAGTGTTCATCTTACCTCACTTTGGAGAAGGGGGAATCAGATGGTGTGCCGGGCGGATTACCGGATTGACGGTCGGGCGATCAGCGCGATAGTTCGGTTCGTTCAACTGGGAGATGGTTGGCATATTTTGAGCTTGGATCAAGTTTAAAAATCAAAAACCAAAAATAAAGGAGCGTGGATACCAATGGTTACCAGAGTAAAGAACGTACTAGGTAAAAACAGTATCATCAAAGTGTTGTTGTCGCTTGTTATAGTTCTGGCGATGATCAGTCAGTTTGCCCTGCCGGCGATGGCTGATATGGTTGTGGAGCAACCGGCGACAGGTTTTATGCCCACAACCATTTCTACGACTGGTGTTACTTCCTCATCCTATACAACCCTCTATAGTTATACGGTGCCACTCAACACTACTGCAACAAGCGTAAATATTGAATGTGCCTGCGCGAATTATCAATACTATCTTAAGGTAGTTGCGAATGGAACTACTGTTATAGGTCCTGTTGTGGTAGGTGTATCAACAAGTTTCCCTACTTGCGAAACGTCAGAGAATTTTAGCGCAGGTGCAGGTACCACGATACTCATCGAAGCAGAGGCGTATAGCAGCGGACAGACTGATTACCCCGAAATATACGCAGCAGGTGGCATCCCGTCTTATTTTAATTATACATACAGTGGCGCTACCTATTGCATTGCGCCAACCTATTTAATGCTAGAGTACGATGCCGCCAACGAGACCACAGCCACTAACGCCTACAACGAAGCTACAACCGCGGCAACCGATGCCGCCGCTGCCCAGAGCGAAGCAACTACCGCCGCCAGCAACGCCAGCAACGCCTATACTGCTGCCAACACCGCTTCCACCAACACCACGAGCGATCCGACCGCCGATGCTGCCATAACCAATTCAACCACCGGAGTGGCGGCGACCAACGCTACCGTAGGCACCATTAACACAAACACAGCAGCGACCAACACTACCGTAGGCACCATTAACACCGATACCGCCACCGTTAGCGGTCATACAGCCGCTTATTGGGCGCAAGCCAACAACACTACACTAGGCACCGTCAATACCAACACCACGAGCGATCCGGCCGCCGATACTGCCATAACCAATTCAACAAACGGAATGGCGGCGACCAACACTACCGTAGGCACCATCAACACTGATACCGCCCAGTATAATGGTGAAACAGCCGCTTATTGGGCTAACCAGGCTGCGACAGCCGCCACAAGCAACATTATTCCGGTGATTTCAAGTGTTGTCGGTCAGAACGGGGCCACTTGCACCACCGGAACGACCTTCACAGCCAATGTTGCTGTATCGCCAAGCAGCAGCATTACCTACACCGTCACCGGAGTTCCGGGGTATAGCGCCAGCGGAAACAGCATCACATTCACCGGCCTGTCGTCCGGTGCTTATACGGCGATCATAACTGCCACTTACACGCCGACCGGAAAGACATGCACGTATCCGTTCACGTTTTTCAAGATATAATTATTACCCCGGTGTTGCACGTCAACGCCGAGTCTATATCGCCCCCACGGTTGCATACTGCTACCGTGGGTTTTGTTTTTTTTAAGAACCTGCGCGTTGTTCCTGGACAACCTGCATAGAAATGTGCAACAAAACCAGGCGGTTCGCGCTTAGTATACCAAACCGAACTCTGTGCTTGAACTGGCAGGGGAAGTTCCTGCCCGGATTGAAG
>Ga0187882_1000312_pt1 | contig 55799 bp, 49 predicted proteins | sample June2016WEW_19_1_3_FD_132991 | JGI IMG/M metagenome (GOLD analysis project Ga0187882, IMG submission 132991) | Peatland microbial communities from SPRUCE experiment site at the Marcell Experimental Forest, Minnesota, USA - June2016WEW_19_150 | ecosystem: Environmental > Terrestrial > Soil >... | reverse complement strand
GCTCGACGGCTCGAATTCGAATGGCTTCAAGGGTCTTGTGATCCAGCTTGCGCGCATCATTTGGCGTCATGCCGCAAGTATATCATATGTCCGGTTACTTATGAACTGATTAGTATGTACAGGAATTTGCGTGTTTCGCTCTCGAGAAGATCGCGAAGCCAGCAGTAGGTCCCCTGACGGCTGCGCTCCAGATTGATGATTGGCATGTCCGATGGTTGGCTACAAGGATTCTTGGAAATATTGGAGACAGTACGTCGATCGCGCCACTAGAACGCTTACTCCACGAATGGTCTGGCACCTATCCAAAAGGTGATATGCGCCCTCAGTGTGTGAGGGACGCTCTCGCAAGGATCAAGGGGGAGCGACGCGAAAAAATCAGATATTTTGAACGGTAGCGGACCGGAACTGAGATCGCGGTGCGCAATATGATGAAGAGTTGAAAAAGAGGTTCTGACGCGTCTTGGCGCGCTTTTTTCATCAGGGAGGCAGGCATGCCTTGGACTAATTGGTTGAAGAGACGACGTCCTCTCACGCGATCACCGCTTGAGGATGCGTGGCGACAAATGGCAATCATGGCTGAACCACCTCTGCCGGTCGGACCTGGTGGCAGTTGGGACAATCTTCAGGAACTCGCGGACTATACCCCGCTCCACGCCGCTGCTGCCGCCGGCGAATTGGAGAGAGTAAAGTCGCTAGTGGAAAGAGGGCTGAAGGTCAACCTCGGTCCCAACTGTGGCGTGACGGCTCTGCACCGTGCCGCGCATTATGGCCACGCGGACATTGTGGGCTTCCTCATTGACCACGGAGCTGCCATCCACGCCAACAGCGGAATCGAGGAACCGCCACCATGGCACTGGCGATCCAAACTGCTCCGCTTGTCCGGGAGCGATCCCGATCGCATCAAACACACCCATCGATCCGGCACAGCGCTGCACTCGGCTGCAGCGAATGGGCACGTGGCTGCAGCCAAAGTCCTTCTCGACCGAGGAGCCAACGTAAATGCCGCATCAATCCAGGGAATGCGCACCCCGTTGGACTGGGTTGCCTTTCACTGCGGCGACGCGCAGATCGCCGAGCTTCTGCTTGATCGTGGTGCCACAATCACCGGGTGGGCGTTAAGATGGGCGGCAATGCGGGGTAAAGCGCCCCTTGTTCGTCTCTTGATTGCCAGGAACGCCCATCTGGACGATTATGGAGATAACCCTGAGCGCGATACGCCGCTGATGGGAGCAGCAAGAAATGGACATCTCGACATCGCGAAAATGCTGATCCTGGGTGGAGCGAATGTTCAATCTGTAGACGTTGACCAACGGACAGCGCTTCATTGGGCTGCATCTTCAGGACATGTCGAAATTGTTGCCCTTCTGATCGATCACGGTGCAAACGTGAACTCGCGGACCTTTCAGGAGAAGGAACAGCCGCTGCATTTGGCGTGCCAGCACGGACACCTGACTGTTATTGAATTACTGCTCTCCGCGGGAGCCGACGTGAACGAGCCATGCAAGCGCGGAGATCCTCTCCATTTGGCTTGCGGGGCCGGCCATTTGGAGGTCGCAAAGCGCCTCGTCTGCAGAGGGGCGGACGTAAATGCACGTTTTGGGTCGGAAGGGACACTCTTGCGCTGGCAGGGGACACCCTTGCACTTAGCAGTGAGCGGTAGTCATAGAGAAATCGCCGCATTTCTCATCTCCCAGGGAGCCCAGGTAAATGCGCCGGGGAGCCTTTCCGCCAATGAGTCGCCCCTGCATATCGTTCCAAAAGGGCCGGATGCACCCGCGATTTATAAGTTGCTGCTCGAATCCGGTGCGGACCTTAACGCACGCGACAACAGCGGCAGAACCCCACTCCATCTGGCTGCCGGCAAAGGAGATATAGCAACAGCTGAGCTTTTGATAACTTTTGGCGCTGACGTGAATGCCGTCAATGCCACAAAGGAAACTCCCTTGTCCTACTGCCGCCGTCTTGAGAAACAAAGCAAACAGAACAAGAAGGGCAAGTTCGGATGGATGTTCGAAAACGACCCGGAACTGAACGACGTCATGCGCGTTCTGCGAAAGCATGGCGGCAGATGAGGGTTGGACGGGTTTCTTAACTGTGACTTCTCCGATGGTTTGCACTAACGAGTTTCAATGACGGCATTCGGCATTGCCGCAGGAGTAGTAACCAAGCCTGCGTAAGACGTGCCTTCGGAGCATTGCCATGGTGAGTACATGGAAGTTACGGATGTGCCTTCTGAAAATGGGCTCTAATAACCCCTACGAGAGAGCTGAGGCGGCTCGGAGGCTGGGTGATTTTGGGGACAGGCGCGCAGTCCGACCGCTGATCGCGGCATTGGGTCACCCACATCAGGAAGTGCGAAAAAACGCTGCCGAGGCCCTCGGCAAACTGGGCGATCCTTCCGCTGTTGAGAGCCTGCTGCAGATGCTGCAGGACAATGATGGGAATGTCAGCGAGGCCGCCGCTGTGGCATTAGGCCTTCTAGGCGACAGCCGCGCCGTAGATCCTCTTTGCAGACAACTGGACGACGGGAAGAATCCAAGCACTAGGATAGCATCGGCTAACGCTCTGGGAGAACTCGGCAATCGCAAGGCGATCCCATTTCTCATTTTCTTTCTTACTACCTTCAAGGAGGTTGGGCTCCGAGCTCTGGAAAAAATCGACCCAAACTGGCAAGCCTCACAAGAGGCCAAAGATTCGATCCCATCGCTCCTATCCATACTTTCTGGCGGAGATCGCTTCCGAGTTAGCCCGAAAATGGAAGCACTGAGAACCGTTTCGACCATCGATCCCACCTGGGTAGCCCTGGAAAAAGCTCAAGCTGTCGTGCCGCCCCTTTTTGACCTGCTCAAGGAAGCTGGACTAGTCAGGCTTGACCACGAACTGATCCTTGAAACACTGGGAAGGATCGATCCGAACTGGACACGGTCAAATGCAGCGGCGGATTTGGTCAGTTCCGTGCTGCTTCGATTAAAGAAGTACGAAAGCTCCGGCACATCGCAGTTTGACAACAAGATAATGAAGCTGCTGGACCGAAGCATCACCATTCCTGCATTGGTAGCCGCTTTGCCCAATTTGGGGAACAGAGTAAGGCGGAGTGTGGAGGGTGTCCTGAATGAGATCGACCCTGACTGGCTTCATTCAGAACTCGCGAGAGCGGCGGTGCCCCAGCTCGTGCGTTTTTTGGAGGATCGCAAAGGTGATTTTGGAAAGCAGATTACAGTGCATCTGTTGGGACAAATGCGCGATCGGCGCGCGACAGGTGCGCTTCTGAAAACTTTGAAAACAATGCCCGGATCAACGACAGTCAATGCATTGGGTGAAATTGGAGACCCTAGTGCCATCGGAGGGCTCGTTGAGGTACTTGTCGATCCTGATCTTCAGGAGGCAGCAATCAGCGCCCTTACAAAGATTAATGCGGATTGGGAGAATTCATCCGCTGCAAGAGACGCGATTCCGACATTCCTGGCTGCTCTGGAAAAAGATTCGATGGCGGCAGCGAAAATACTCGGGAAGGTTCATGCGCGCGGCGCCATCGAACCGTTGATACGCTTCCACGTCAGATTCGCATGTCGACAAAGTGACTCGGATGTGGCGACGGTTTCGTTGACGCAGATCGATCCCAACTGGCTCACATCCGAAGAAGCCCAAATGGCTGTTCCGTGGTTGGTGGAGGCGCTAACAAATTATGACCGGCAGTGCCGGAGGGCGGCAGCGGACATACTCGACGGAATTGGTTGGATCGCCGCCAAGCATCAGGATCGCGCTGCCCGCGCGATTGCGCTCGAGAACTGGTGGGATAGGGACGTGCTCCTTCACCCCACTGCGTTAGAAGCGTTAGTAAGTGCGTTGACCTATACAGGAGGCGACGAGAAGGTTGCTGACCTGCTCGCTGCCATGGGCGAGCCTGCTTTGCATGGGCTTTTGAGGGAACTCAAGCATCAAGATCCCCGCCATCGCTGTGCAGCCGCGAAGGGACTCGGAAGGATCCGGCCCTGCGGTGTCGTCAATGTCCTGGCGGACCTCCTTGCAGACGACGAGAAATCGGTGCAATCCGCAGCAATACTGGGTTTGACTCAACTTGCCGATCCGCAGGCCATTGACCCGTTAATTAGATATGTTTTCACCCGCAAGCGCGAATATTCACTTACAACAGTCGAGAGGGCCCTCCTCGTATTTGTCCGATCTTCCTGCCTTTCTCCCCAGATCATCCGCTGGATCGTTGGCGCCTGCCGTCTGGAACAGAAGACTGCCGCCGAGGCCGTTCAAAACATCATTGCCGAAGTGTCGCCTGTCACGACAAACTTGCTGCATCGGATCGCCGCAATGCCTGATGGACGTGTTATGGAGTACAACTCCATCGGCGAGTTCTTTTATGAGGCGGATCTCAGCAGACACGGTCTGCGTGATGCTGCCGCAGCCGAACTGAGGAGAAGAGGAGATCCTCCCTATGCTCCGGAGGCCTATCTAAACCCTCCTGAAAAGCAAACAGGTCTGCTGGCCGGATCCCAATAGCTTATTAGGACCAAAACATGGAAACCAGAATCCTGCGAAGCTAACCGACCGGCGTGGTGATTGGTAGATGCTCCCTACTTACCTTTAACAATCCTGAGCCTATGCCGCTGTTCTTCCTATCGGTTGTCCCTACGGGACTCGTCCTCAGGACGATGCAAAATCCCGGCACTGAAGTGCCGGGCTATTTTCGCCGCGTCCCCACGGGACTCGAAAAGGCCAAGATTCCATCCTGGTTATTGATCGCCGCCTTGATAGAGGGCGGCGAACTTTGTGAATTGCGCTATGAAGGCGAGTTGGAATTTGCCGGTGGGACCGTTACGCTGCTTCTCGATGATGATCTCAGCAACATTTCCGCTGTCTGCCATTTCGTCACCCGGATCTTCACGGTAGATGAACAGCACGACGTCGGCATCCTGCTCGATCGAGCCTGATTCCCGCAAATCGGAAAGCTGAGGGCGGCGCTCACCCCGGCGCGCTTCGATGGCGCGATTAAGCTGCGAGATGGCCAGCACGGGAACATTGAGCTCTTTGGCGAGCGCCTTGAGGCCGCGCGAGATCTGGGAGATCTCCTGAGTGCGGTTTTCGAAGCGTGAATTGCTGCCGCTCATGAGCTGAAGGTAATCGACGATGAGGAGATCGAGTCCGTGCTCGAGGCTGAGGCGCCGCGCCTTCGAGCGCATTTCCGCGATGGTCATCGCCCCCGTGTCATCTATGAACATCTTTGCCTGGGACAAAGCCCCGGCGGCACGGCCTAGCTTTCCCCAGTCCTCTCTGTTGAGATGGCCGGTGTTGACTCTGTGAGAGTCGACTTCGGCTTCGCCGCACAGCAGGCGCTTCACCAGTTGCTCCTTGCTCATCTCCAGAGAGAAGATTCCCACAGTCTGACGCTTCTTAAGGGCGACGTGCTGGGCAATGTTGAGACACAAGCTGGTCTTTCCCAAACCCGGGCGCGCGGCCACGATGGTCAGGTCGGAAGGGTGCAGTCCCGCGGTCAACCTGTCCAGATCCGCGAATCCGGTCTCCACGCCGGTGACCAGGGTTTTGCGGTTGGCGACCTCCTCGATCTGCTTGTACACGGAGCTGACGAGGGGCTCGATGGGCGCAAACCCGGCCATGAATTGCCGGCTGGCTATTTCAAAGATGGCCTTTTCGGTTTCATTCAGTATGTCCTGTGCCGATTCCTCGCTCTGGTAGCTGCGCGCCATGATCTCATTGGAAACCTGGATCAACCGGCGCAGCGTGGCTTTTTCTTTTACGATCAAAGCATAATGCTCGACGTTGACGGCGCGCGGCATCCCGTCGGTAAGGCTGGCCAGATACGCCGGACCTCCGGCGCTCTCGAGCTCGTCCGAGCGTTGCAGTTCGTTCTTGAGCGTAATCAAGTCGATCGCCGTGCCGCTGGCAGTGAGTGTGAACATCTTCTCAAAGATCCGGCGGTGGCTGTCTAAATAGAAATCCTCCTTGCGGACCGTCTCGATTGCGGTATGGATCGCTTTGTCGTCGAGGAGAATGGCTCCCAGGACGGAGCGCTCGGCTTCCAGATTGCAGGGAAGGGTCTTCTCGAGACTGATGTCGGTTGCCATTGTGGCCAATTCTACACAAGCGAGGTTGGGAGGGAAATATTATTCGAGTGACGAGTGGCGAGTGAGAATCTGTCTGCTCACTCGTCACTCGTTCTTCGTCACTGTTCCAGCGGCTCTGGTTCCGCTTCCACGATCACCTTGATCGGGACGGTGACTTCGCGATGCAGGCGGATTGGAACTTCATACTCGCCGATGGCTTTGATGGGATCTTCAAGCTGGATCTTGCGTTTGTCGATATCGATCTTATGTGTGATGAGAAAATCGGCGATATCCAGCGCCGTGACGGAGCCGTAGAGGGTGCCCCCCTCGCCTGATTTGCGCCGGATGGTAACCACCAGATTCACCAGTTCCTTGGCCACGATGGTTGCCGCGGACTTTTCGCGCTGGTCGCGCCGGGCGCTTGCCACGCGCTCCTGCTCCATGATCTTGAGGTTGCCCGGGGTGGCCTCGACGGCGATGTGTCGTGGGATGAGATAGTTCCGGCCGTATCCGGCGGCCACCCTGACGGTGTCGCCCATCTTACCCAGCTTCTCCACGTCTTGTTTCAATAGCACTTCCATGATCTTCCCCTCCGGGTCCGTCAGTCAGCGACGAACGGCAGAATCGCCATGTGCCTGGCGCGTTTGATGGCTTCTGAAAGTTGGCGTTGATGAACGGAGCAGACGCCGCTGATTCTGCGCGGAAGGATCTTGCCGCGTTCCGGAATGAAATGGGAAAGAAGCTTCCCATCCTTGAAGTCGATGTAGCTGATCTTTTCAGCGCAGAACTTGCATACCCGCTTGCGCTTGATAGAGAACCTCTTGGGAGCTGGCATAAAATTGAGACCCTTTCTTTCTATGTAATTATTCCACCGGGGGCGCGGCCTCTGGCTCGATTAACGGCTCATACGCCGGCGCGGGAGCCGAACTCATCTTGCGCTGCCGGGAGACTTTCATCTTTTCCGAGCGCTTCAAATCCTGATCGGTCCGAACGGAAATGAACCGGATGACATAATCGGTAACGCGGAATCTGCGTTCCAGCTCGGCAATGATGGCGCCGTCGGCTTCCAGCGTCAGGATGACATAGTAGCCGTCCCGAAACTTCTTGATCTTGTAAGCCAGGGATTTCTTGCCCCAATTATCGACCTTCGTCACCGTCCCGTTCTTACCTTCCACCACGGTCTTCATCTGAGCGACAAACGCGTCCACTTCCTCCGGTGTCAGAGTCGGCGCGGCGATGAAAGCTACTTCGTATGTTCTCACTGGTTTTTCTCCTTTTCCTGCCTCAGGAACGACATGGCTCGGGAAACGCCTCCCGTAACGATCCATTGGACAGCCTGCACGGCCCTGGAGATCATCTCTCCGACTTCAGCCATCCGATCCGCGGGAAAGTCCGAGAGCACGAACTCGGCCTTGTCATCGGGAATATTTTCCTCACCGATCCCGAGCCTCACGCGGATGATCTCATCAGTGTCGAGAGTCCGCAGAATCGATTCCAGGCCTCGGTGTCCTCCAGACGATCCTCGCTCCCTGATCCTGGTTTTGCCCAAGGGCAGGTTCAAATCGTCGACAATCAAAATCACTTCATTGGAATCGATCCGGCTCTCCTCCAACAGAAGCTGCACGGCGCGCCCGCTCATGTTCATGAAAGTGAGCGGTTTCGCCAGCAGCACCGGTTCCGCTCCGATCATGGCCGAACTTACCAGCGACTGGCACCTGATCGAATAGGGCCCGGCCCGCGCATGACGGGCCAGCTCGTCGATCACCATGAATCCCGCGTTATGACGGGTGCATTCATAACGCGAGCCCGGGTTGCCCAGTCCCACAATGAGTCTCACGGCGTGGTGTCGGGACTACTTGGATTCGGGCTTGGCCTTTTCAGGCTGCTTGGCCGCTTTGCCTTTCTCCTCTTCTCCCTCTCCTTCAGTCTCTAAGGTTTTGCCCTTCTTGATTACTTCCGGTTCAGCAGGCGCGACCGGCACCTCTTCAACGACTTCTTCCTTGACCGGCGGCACGATCGTGACGATTACGACTTCGGCGTCGCTCAGGATTTTGACCTTGGGATCCCCGGGTAGGTTCTTGACCCTGATGTAGTCATTAATCATGAGCGCGCTCACGTCCACCTTGATTGACTCGGGGATGTCAGAGGGCAAGCACTCCACTTCCAGCGAGCGTGTGACCACGTCCATGATGCCGCCCAGCTTGACGCCTTCCGCCGTCCCCACCATTTCAACGTCGACCGTGAGCTTGAGCAGCTGATCCATGGCGATCTCATAAAAGTCCGCATGGATGATGTTTCCGCGCACCGGATCCAGTTGATAATCCTTGACCATGACGTTGGCCTGCGCACCGCCATCTACGGTCACGGCGAAAATAGTATTGTGCCCGCTGTGCGAGTGCAGGATTTCCGATATTTCAATCGGGTCCACCAGAAGCGGCAGCGCCTTTCGTCCAGCGCCGTAAACGACTGCGGGAATCTTGCCCGACTTGCGCAGCCTCCGGTTGGCGTTTTTGCCCCCCGGCGTCCGCTGCTGAGCTTCGATCACGATCTGTTCCATGAAATCCGACTCCTTCCTTAGACGAATAGATTGCTGACGCTGGTCTCTTCATGAATGCTGCGAATCGCCTTCGCCAGCAGGCCCGCCACGCTGAGGATTTTCATGTTCGGCAGGCACTTCGACTTGTCGATGGGTATGGTATTGGTCAGGATGATTCCTTCCAGCGGCGCGCGCCCCAGCCTTTCAATCGCGGGTCCGCTCAACACCCCGTGGGTCGCGCAGGAAAACACTCTCTTCGCTTTCTGCTTGTGCAAGGCTACGACCGTATTAACCAGAGTTCCGGCGGTGTCGATGATGTCGTCGCAGATAATGATGTTCCTTCCTCCCACCTTGCCGATGATGTGCATGACCTCGGCTTGATTGGGCGCCGTGCGCCGCTTGTCTACTACCGCCAGCTCGGCATCCAGCCGCTTGGCGAAGGCACGCGCCCGTTCGACGCCGCCGGCGTCGGGGGCCACCACCGTGAGGTCCGGAAGCCGCAGTTTCTGCAGATAATCGATCAGCACCGGCGCGGCAAAAAGGTGATCCACGGGAATGTTGAAGAATCCCTGAATCTGCCCGGCATGCAAATCCATGGTCAAGATCCGGTCGGCGCCCGCAGACGTCAGCAGATCAGCCACCAGCTTGGAGCTGATGGCAACCCGGGGTTTGTCCTTGCGATCCTGGCGCGCATAGCCGTAATAAGGCATCACCGCGGTGATCCGCGCTGCCGACGATCGCTTGAAGGCATCGATCATGATCAGCAGCTCCATCATGTTGTCGTTCACCGGAACACACGTGGGCTGAATGACGAAAACATCCCGGCCGCGCACGTTTTCCAGGATCTGGACATAAAGCTCACCGTCCGAGAAAGTGGAAAGCTTCGCCTGTCCCGGCGCTATCCGCAGATGACGGCAAATTTCCTTTGCCAGAATCGGATTGGAGTTGCCGGAAAAAACCTTCAACTCTCCGTTCATCGGCCTGAAACCCATGCTCTTCATTCTCGTCCGATCTCCTGATATCGGTGCGAACTGGCTGGGGCGGGAGGATTCGAACCTCCGAATGCAGGTTCCAAAGACCTGTGTCTTACCGCTTGACGACGCCCCAGTACTCAATTCCGGTCCGCCGACGACTACCCGAACATGCTTTGGAAATACTCAAAACGAGAAAGGGTCTTCGCCGGAAACACCCGCCAGGACTCCCTGGGCAACTTGACCCGGGAGGCTGCGAGAGCTGACTCCTCATCAGAGAAGAATCCGAAGACAGAAGATCCGCTGCCGGACAGCAGCGAGGCTGTCGCTCCCCGATCCTTGAGGAATATCTTTGCTTCCTCTATGGACGGGTAGGCAGGGAGGATCGAAGTCTCGAAATCATTAAAGATCTCAGTGCGGCAGCCCGCATCATCTTCCAGACGACCGCAGAAACTCAAAATTCTATTGACGGCCCGTTCGGATGTCAACCCCAATCTCAAGGACCGGTATGCCTCCGCAGTTGAAACATGAACTCCAGGGTACACCACAACCAAATGAGCCGGCCTGATTTCCGGCAGGGGATAAATCTCCTCGCCCCTGCCAATTCCGAGCGCCGTCCCGCCATGAAGAAAGAATGGGACATCGGAGCCGATACCGGCCGCCAGCGACCGCAGCTCACTTGAAGAAACATCGAGGCGCCAGAAACGGCGGAGCCCAAGAAGCGCGGCGGCGGCGTTGCCGCTCCCTCCGCCCAATCCTGAGCCCGGCGGGATCCGCTTTGTCAGAACGATCTCGGCGCCGGACGCAGGCGAGGCCACCTGCGAAAGCGCGGCAGCCGCGCGCCAGACGGTATTCTCCTCCATGGGAACGGAGTCAAGGTTTTCGCAGCGCAACTCGAGCCGGCGGGATGGCCTGATGACAAGCTCATCGTGCAGATCTATGCTCTGAAATACAGTGCGGATTTCATGGTAGCCGTCCGCGCGTCGTCCCAACACGGCCAGCGCCAGATTTACTTTTGCGAACGATCGGATCACAAGCGGAGAGGGATTCATTCGCGTTGTCCACTCGTGCAAAACGTCACGCTCTGTCGTTTCGAGGGAAGGCTCCGGCGGCTTGCCGGCGCCAGCCCGATTCGAAATTCGAGATTCGAAATTCTCAATCTCGAATCTCGAATCTCGAATCTCGAATTAAAACCCGCGAAGTGACCCGAATTCCAGCCGATCGTGAGCCAGAAATGACCTACTCCACTCGCTTTTGCTTGCGGATTGTCTCCTTCACTTTATCAAGCTTCTCCCGGACCTTCTGGGCATCCTCCGGCTCGCCGCCGTTGCTCAGCGATTTAGTCCAGAACTCCTGGGCCTTCTCGAGATTTCCCGTCTTGAAGTAAAGGTCTCCCACGTGATCCTGGATCACAGGATCCTTCTTTTCCATGTCTGCCGCCTGGAGAAGGTACTTCTCCGCCTTTTGCAGCTCGTTCATTTTGAAGAAAGCCCATCCGAGCGAGTCGAGATACGCAGGATTGTTGGGATCCAGAACCAATGCCTGCTGCACGTACTGAAGAGCTTCATCCAACCGGACTCCCCGGTCCGCCAGCATGTAACCGATGTAGTTCAAAGTCGGGGCATCCTTGGGGTTTTCCTTGAGAATCTCCTTGAACAAAGACTCAGCCTTCCCGAAGTCCTTCTGCCTGTCATAGACCGTCGCCAGCTGAAAGCGCAGACGCGACTTGTCCAAGTTCTGTTCCTCGGCGCGGCGCAGGATTTTCTCCGCATCATTGAAACGCTTTGCCTGAACGTAGATCTGGCTCAGGTTGATGTAGAGGTCAAGATTGGTCGGATCACCCTGCAGTCTCTTGTCCAGGATCTCCGCTCCGTCTTTCGCCTTGCCGGCGTCAGCCAGGGAGCGCGCATAAACCAGGGCAAGCTCGTCGTCCTTGGGATTCTTATCGAGCTGCTGCTTGCCGACACTCAGAGCTTTGTCGAACTGCCGGTCGACGCGATAGGCGTTGATCAGGAGAAAGTACGTGCGCGGCGACGGATCGTTCTTGACCATCTGCTCGTAGATGCTGATGGCTTTGGCGTATTCTCCCATGTCCTCATAAGAAGCCGCCAGATACTGCTGAAACAGTGGTTTGTTGGTTTTCAGCTCCTCTGATCCTTTCTCGGCTTGATCAAACAGGCTCTGAAAGATCTTGACCGCTTCGGTGGGCTGGCTGGCCTGTTCAAGAACAGTTCCCAAATAAAACTGCGCTTCGATGTCCTCGGGATCTCCGGCCACCGCGGACTTCAGCGTCTGTACTGCTTCGGTAATCTGATGATTGCCTGCCTGGGCGCGGCCCATCAAAACCTTGATCGATGTATCCTGTGGGTCATCTTTCGCCAGTTCGTCGAGGATGCCGGCGGCCTCGGAGAATTCTCCGGAGTTCACCAGCGCGGCGGCGAGTTGTTTCTTCACGTTGGGATCGCCGCCCGAGAGCTTCATGATCTTACGATAGAGAGGAATCGCGTCCTTTTCGCGCTTTGCTTTGTCGTACAGCGCCGCAAGCATGGAGAGGCTCTGGACTGAGTCGGGCTGGCCTGCGACGGCCTTTTCAAGGAATCCAATTGCCTTTGCAGCATCTCCTTTGCGCTCGAAGTATTGCGCAAGATTGACGAAGCCCTGGTCGCTGTCTGGTTCCAGAGTTTCCCAACGCTCGAGAACGGCGACTGCCTTGTCTTCTTCTCCCAATTCGAGATAACAGCTGCCCAGCGCGAAGTAGGAGCGTTGATCGTCGGGTGCGGCTGCCTTCACGATCTCCAGCTCCCTGACTGCCTGTTTTAAAGTATCCTGCGCGGCCTGGCGGCTACGAGCCGATTCCGTCGACCTGAGATAGACATTGGCCAGCAGCCAGTGGGAATCCGCGTCTTTCGGATCGATGCGCAAGACTGCCTTTTGAGCTTCGTCCGCGGCTTCCGCGACGCGGCCCATGCGTGCCAGGATGTCGGCCACCGCCACCTGAAGGCTCGGCTCGTTCTCGTTGAATTGAATCGCTTCCTGCATCTCCAAGAGGGCATTGGCCATATCTCCCGAGTCGTCATACCACTTGGAAAGAGCATAGTGGTAATAGCTTTGGGCTCGATCCTGCGCTGGTTTGTCCCGCAGGGCTTTATCGAGATTAATGGGATTCTGGAATGCCATGCTCGCGCGGGCACCAGCTAGGATCATGGCGGCACCTGCGGTTGCAGAAAGCAAAAGTGTTGTGATTCCTTTAATTTGCCGAGCAGAGAGTCTCATAAGATGGCGATAGCCTTTCCCAAGGTAAAGCTTGACTTGAAATTATGACACAGCGTTTCCAAGCCTGTCAAACCGCCCTCCGGTTTGGCAGGCCCCTGCAAAGTCGCGCGCAGAACGGAAATCGATTGCGAAATTGGCGACAGTCACCTTTTTCGCCGGGAGGAACTCGGCAGATTCGAGAAGGAATGGCGAAAAAGGTGACTGTCGCCAATTTCGTCTGCCCAGATTTTTTCGCTCAAAACCGGGACGGCCCGTTAGAGAAGGTGAGAAGAAAAGAAAACGGCAGCTTCGATCCACAAATAAACAGTCCTCAGGAGGAAAACATGAGACTCAAAAGAATGCATTTGGCCTGGACCTTGATTCTGTGTCTCGGGCTGGTACTCGCATCCACATCGGTTTTGGCTCAGAAGTCCAAGTCGACACTGACAGAGAAGGTCAACATCAACACGGCTACGGCCGAACAGCTCCAGACTTTGCCCGGAATTGGCCCTGCGCTGGCAAAAGCCATCATCGATCATCGAACCAAAAACGGGAAATTCGGCAAGATTGAGGAGCTGATCAATGTCAAGGGGGTGGGACAGAAGAAATTCCAGAAGATGAAGGACCGTCTGGTTGTCTAGTTGCGGCCTGGGCGCCATGGTTCCCTCATCTTCCGGAGAGAGCCGGCGATCTGATGCGCGGGATGAACGACGAATGACGGGCGAAGAGCGAGGAATAATTCATTGCTCATTTCATCACTTGCTTATCGCGGTTCACCGTTTGCCGCGGCTTGGGCGCCGGCTCACCTGATCCTTTCGAAGCCAAATTCGAAATTCGAGATTCGAGATTGAGAGCATTGAATCTCGAATCTCGAATTTCGAATCATGAGAGGAAGTTGATGGCCGGGTGAATTCGAATCCAGCGAACAGGTTGCGCGACTGGAGAGACAAAAGTCTGCACGCGTTGGGCGAGCGCAACGAGCTCGCCGTTTTCATCGAGCAGCCGGTACCGATTCGCGTCCCAAGCGGAACTGAGCAGGTTCAGATCCACTCCGTGTCTGATCCTGTCACAATCGCCTGCGGACAGCCGGATCGCGGGCAGCTCCGGCAGCAAATCCTGCATGGGAATGAGGCGGGACTGGAAGTAATCGCGTGGATAGAAACGGTCGCCTTCTACCAGCGACGTCGCCGATTCAATGGGAAATTCCCCGCTGCGCGTGCGCCGCAACTTCACCAGGTGCGCTCCGCATCCATAATCGCGCCCTACGTCGTGGGCAAGGCTGCGGGCGTAGGTTCCGGCGGCGCAGCAGAGTTCGAATTCCGCATCGGATCCTGTTACAGCCAGCAGTCTCAGTGATTTGATGGTAACTTCCTTCGTTTCACCGTCCAGGATGACTCCCTTGCGCGCGTAGCGGTACATCGGTTTGCCTTGGATTTTTTTGGCGGAGTAGGGAGGTTGCGTCTGACGAATGGTTCCCCGATAGTGCTGGAATATTTCTTCGAGACGAGGAGTCTCCAGCTGCGGATGGGTATCCTGGCCCACGGCCTCGCCGTCGCGGTCAAACGTGGCAGTGGCAAAACCGAACCGGATCACGCCATGATAAGTCTTGTCGGAAGAGAGAAAATAGCTCGTCAGTCGGGTGGCCCGGCCGAGCGTCAGCGGGAGAACCCCCGTGGCGAAAGGATCCAGCGTGCCCGTGTGCCCGACTTTCTTGACCTTGGTGATGCTGCGCACTTTGGCCACGACATCGTGAGACGTCCAACCCTCAGGTTTGTCGATGACCAGAACTCCATCCATGTTCAATCCTGCTGAAATGCAACGCGCGACGCGTTTGGCACTCGTCATGCGTCACTCGTCCCACGTCACGACTTATCCTGAATCTCGTCCAGGAGGTGGTCAATATGTTCGCCGTACTCCTGGGAGCTGTCCGCGTGGAATAGGATCTCCGGCAGAAACTTCATCCGAATCCTTTGTCCGAGCTCATGGCGGATCCAACCCGCCGCGTGCTCAAGCGTCTCCAGGCTGGCCTGTTTTTCCTTGTCGTCACCCATTGAAGAGATAAACACGCGGGCATGGCGCAAGTCCGGGCTCATTTCCACGCCGGTAACCGTGACGAATCCGATTCTGCGATCCTTCATGTTGCGGGAGAGAATCAGACTGATTTCGTGCTGGATTTGAAGGCCAAGCCGTTGCGGCCTGCGTGACGATTGCATAAAAACTCCAACCCGCCTCGAAAAGCGGAAGGTTCTCCACCCGGTTAAGGATCGATGTAAGAAACCTGGCAGTCGACCAGGAGGTCTTCCAGAATGTTCTCGGCCTCGCGGACAAACTGCTGGGTGACCCGTTCCAGGGTGCCATTGTCGGAACTGACGGTGACCGCCGCAAGTTTCGATCTTTGCCAGAGGTCCTGGTAATCCACTTCGGCGATGGAAAAATTGGAGCGCGCCCGCAGGCGGTCTTGAGCCTTGCGCAGCACCATACGTTTATCCTTCAGGGACTGCGAGTAGGGCAGGTAGATCTCCAGGACGCAATAAGCGATAGGCATGATGATCACCGCGGTGGTGTCGCCGGCTCAAAAGCAGCCAAGTCGAAGCCAAATTCGAAATTCGAGATTCGAAATTCGAAATTGAGATTGAGAATATTGAATGTCGAATCTCGAATTTCGAATCAGTTTCGCTATCTCAAAGCGTTGTGGGTTGAACTCTCTCGATTATGTAGGCTTCGATGATGTCTCCGATCTTCACATCGGAGAAATGCTCGACCCCAATTCCGCACTCGTAGCCGGACTTGACCTCCGAAACGTCATCCTTGAAGCGCCGCAAGGAACCGATCTTGCCTTCGTGAATCACAACGTTGTCGCGGAGCAGCCGGATCTCGGCGTTCCGCCGGATGACGCCATCCACGATGTATGAGCCGGCTACAAAACCGAACTTAGGCACTCTGAAGGTGTCACGGACCTCGGCGCGGCCCAGATATTTCTCATGGGTCGTGGCTTCGAGCATACCGATCATCGCGTTCTTGATATCGTTCGCGACGTTATAGATGACGGTGTACAGGCGGATTTCGACGCCTTCTTCATCCGCCAGATCCTGCGCTTTGCGTTCGGGTCGGACGTTGAACCCGATGATGATGGCGTTCGAGGCCGATGCCAGGAGCACGTCGGTCTCCGTAATGGCGCCCGCGCCTCCATGCAGGATGTGGACCTTAGCCTTATCGGTGCTGAGCTTATTCAGCATGTCCGTAAGAACTTCGACAGAGCCCTGAACGTCCGCCTTGAGAATCAGCTGCAGTTCTTTTACCTTGCCTTCCCTCATCTGTTGGAAGAGGGCCTGCAATGACAGGCGCGCCGAAGAACGGAGCGACTGCTCGCGCAACTTGGCCTGGCGGTACTCCGCCACGTGCCGCGCCTTCGCGGCGTCCTCGAAAACCTGGAACGTGTCGCCGGCCTGGGGCAGATCCTGCAGGCCCTGGATTTCCACCGGAACCGAAGGCCCCGCTTCGTCCGTGTGCGTGCCGCGATCGTTTATGAGGGCGCGCACGCGGCCATGCACGGCTCCGGCAACAAACGAATCACCGACGCGCAGCATGCCGTTCTGTACCAATACGGTCGCCACGCAGCCGCGTCCCTTGTCCACTTTCGCTTCAAGAACGACCCCCTGCGCCAGCCGCTTGGGATTGGCCTTAAGATCCTTGAGGTCAGCAACCAGAAGGATCATCTCCTGCAGCAGGTCCAGGTTTGTTTTCATCTTCGCCGAAACCGGAACCATGACCACGTCACCGCCCCAATCCTCCGCGACCAAGCCCTGATCGGACAAAGCCTGTTTGACTCGTTCCGGCTGCGCGCCCGGCTTGTCAACCTTGTTGATCGCCACGATGATGGGCACATTGGCAGCCTTGGCATGGTGGATGGCCTCGATCGTCTGAGGCATTACGCCGTCGTCGGCCGCCACCACGAGAACCACGATGTCGGTCGCCTGGGCGCCGCGCGCGCGCATCAGAGTAAAGGCTTCGTGCCCCGGAGTATCGAGAAAAGTGATCCCGCGCCCCTTGGAATTCACGCGATAGGCGCCGATATGCTGGGTGATTCCGCCCGCTTCCGTCGCCGTCACGTTGGTTTCGCGGATGGCATCCAGCAGCGATGTCTTGCCGTGATCCACGTGTCCCATAATGGTGACCACCGGCGAACGAGTGACATGATCCTCGAGGCGGTCTTCGACTTCCTGTTTGATCTCCGCTTCCTGTTCAAAGCTGATGACAGCCGCCTTGAAACCGAACTCAGCGCAGACTTCCTTGGCCACGTCGAGGTCCAGCGTTTGATTGATGGAAGCCAAAATTCCTTTGGAAATGAGCTTTTGGATGATGTACTTGGATTTGATGTCCATCTTTTCCGCAAGCTCTTTGAGCGTCACACCTTCCGTTATTGCAATCGGCTTAAACTCCTCTGGTGATATGGGCGGACGGGGGAACTCCACCACTTTCGCGGCCGGCGCTTCCACTCGATCGGTTCTTTTCCTCTTCAGCGGCCTGGCGGGGGTGATGATGCGAGTCACCGCGGGTCTCTCATGCAATCCCCGCAGGATACGATCCGAGACCTCGGGAGCGACCACTCTCTCCGGGCTGGTGCGCATGAGAATCTGAGACTTGGTCTTTCGTACGACTACCTTCTTCGAGACCATCCCCGGGGTGTGCACGGGCTCCGCGGCCGGTGCCGCGGCTTGCCCCACGGGTGCGGGTTCGGCCGGCGCGCCTGCCTGGACTGCCATTCCGGGAAGACCTTCCGGAACCGCGCTCGGCGGCGCTTCCACCGGTGGTTGGCCCTCGATGATCTCGGGTTCGATCTCAACGGGCGGGGCCGCGCCTTCCGCAGAAGCGAGGGCGGGTTCTGCTTCAACAATCTGTCCGCGCGCCGCCTCGACCATTGGCGGCGGCTCGGTCGGCACGGCGGCTTCCACGAGGGTCGCAGCCTCACGGTCGTAATGTTTTCGCCCTTTTCTCGGTGCCAGCGAGGGCTTCGCCGGCTCCTCGATCTCCTTTGGTACCTCCACGACAGGCGCGGCTTTCTTCGCCTTCCGCGCAGGCAGTGCTTCTTTGACCGGAGCGGCTTCCTGGGGTTTTACCTGGGCGCGGCGGCCGACCGGCTTTTTTTCGACTTCGGGTTCCTTGGCGGCTTTTTTCTCGGCCTTGCGGCTCGCCTCGATTTCCTTTTCTTTCTTTTTCTCCGCCTCCACCTTCTTGGCTTCGGCTGCCTCGCGCTGGGAAAGGATCTTCTTGCGGATGGTCTCGGCGAAACTGGCGTCGATAATGGCGCTGGGCGAAAACACGTAGAGGCCCAGCCGTTTCAGTTCAGCCAGAATGACGCTGTTCTGAACCGTGCATTCCGCAGCCAGTTCTCCAACCGTGATTTTATCCATCTCGACCAAGCACCTCGAACGTACGGCTCGCCCTGAAATCAGAGGACTGCTAAAACCTTGATCTTAAATCAAGCAGACTCCGCTTTTCAACCAGGCCGCGAAGCCGCCCTTCAATCTTCCTTCGTATCGGAAGCGCCGCCGTTCTCGCTCTCTTTCGGTTCTGCCGGATTTGGCGCCTCCTCGGCTGTTGCGTCCGCAGGCTCCTCTTCCGCGGCTTCCACATCGGTCCCTTCAGCTGCGGCGGTCGGAGCTGCCTCATCCGTTTGCCCGGGGGGCTGGGCTCCGGGAGCTTCGATGGCGGTAGGCAGTTCCATTCCCTCCGGAACCTCGATCTCGACCTCCTCAAACAAATCCTGCGCGGCTTCCATTATTTTCGCCGCGGTCTTTTCACCCACTCCGGGGATTTCCTGGAGTCCGCTCTCGCCCAATTCCAGAATCCGTTCGACGTTTTCGATACCTGCTTCCCTGAGTTTTTCTACGATCCGCTCGCTGATCCCTTCCAACTCACCCAAGGATGTGGACGAGGAGGTGAGAGACTCCATCACGCTGAGCACTTCCTGCTTCTTTTGCTCCTCGCTCTTGATGTCAATCTGCCAGCCGATGAGCTTGGATGCCAGCCTGACGTTCTGCCCCTTCTTCCCGATCGCCAGAGACTGCTGCTTTTCCTCGACAATCACCTCCATCCGCTTTTCGGAAGGATCGAGGATCAGCACTTTCGATATCTTGGCGGGATTCAGGGCATTGGCGGCGTATTGAGCCGGATCATCCGACCACTGCACGATATCGATCTTTTCGCCGCGCAGCTCCCGGATAATGGAGTTGATGCGCGAGCCCTTCATTCCTACGCAGGCGCCGACCGGATCGACGTCCCGGTCCATCGAGGCGACCGCGACCTTGGCGCGATCCCCAGGCTCATGCACGGCATTCTTCACCACGATGGTGCCGTCGTAAATTTCCGGGATTTCCATCTCGAACAGGTGGATCAAAAGCTGGGAATCCGTGCGGGAGAGAATCACCTGCGGGCCCTTGGCCACCGGCAGAACTTTGACGATCACCGCGCGGACGCGTTCGCCCTGCTTATAGGTTTCGGCGCGCGACTGCTCGCGCAGCGGCAAGAGAGCCTCAGTCTTGCCGACGTCGACGATAATGTCCGGCCCCTCGAAGCGCTTGATCACGCCATTGACCAATTCGCCGATCTTCTGCGAATAATCGTTGTAGATATTCTGCCGCTCCGCCTCGCGCACCTTTTGCAGAATCACCTGCTTGGCCGTCTGCGCCGCAATGCGCCCCAGAACATCCGTAGGCTTGGGCATCTCGACCGTGTCGTCCACCTCGAGGCTCTCGTCGATCTGCTTTGCCTCCTCGACGGAAATCTCGAGACTCGGATTCTCGACCTGCTCTACCACTCGCTTGACTGCAAAAATCTCCACCATTCCCGTTTCGGGATCAAACCTGGCGTTGATGTCTTCGTTGGTCCTGTAATATTTCCGGGACGCGGCCACCATGGCATCTTCCAACGCATCGATGATCACCTTGGGATCGATGTTCTTTTCCTTGCTAATCTGCTCGATGGTTTGAGTGATGATGTTTGACATAGTCAAAATCCCCGCGGCTACCGCCCTAGATCTCAATAATGAGATTCGCCTTCTCAATTTCCCCGACAGTGATGTCGACCCGCTTGCCCGGCGCGACCTCGATCCCAACTTTGCCGGAGACGGCACCCAGGATCTTTCCCCGGAAGTTCCTCTGCCCTCCAATCGGGCCGCGGGTACGTAATCGGGCGCTCTTTCCGGCAAAACGCTGAAAATCCGTTTCCTTTACGAGAGGCCGATCCAAACCCGGGGATGACACTTCCAGCGTATAGCTGAAAGGAATCCAGTCTTCCACGTCCAGCAACACCGACATGCGCTTGCTGAAACTCTCGCAGTCCACGATAGTAACGCCTCCGGGTTTGTCTATATATGTTCTCACTATGGAACGATTGCTGCCACCTTTGATCTCAACAAGAACAATTTCCAGACCCATCGAAGCCGCAAGCTGCTCGGCAAAGTCTTGAATCCGTGCCGCCAGATTCTCGCGCTGGCTCATCTCAGTCCGGGCTCCAATTCTTGACCCCAAAATAAAAAAGTGGGCAAAACAAGCCCACTTTTTTCAAAGCTAGCTGACCGACATGTTATATGAACGACAGCCAAATATCAAGTCAGCCCGGGCGGAGTCTGTGATTCAGACAGTGGGACTGCCAGTGCACAAAATGATCGTCAAAGCGCAAACAAGAGCCGATTGCGATCCCGATTCGAGATTCGAAATTCGATATTCAAATTCTCAATCTCGAATTTCGAATTTCGAATCTCGAATTTGTAGCACAGAGGCGGGGTCCCACGGCCCGGTAGAAGTCGCGCGCAGGACTATTTTTTGGGAGTGGCTGCTGGAGCGGGAGCCGGCGGCGGTTCTAGGAAATCAGCTTCGCCCTTCATCAGTTTGTCCAGGCTTTCCTTGTCTGCGACTTTGACTGAAGAATCTCCCTGAATTTGAGCGTACACGCCGTCTTTGGTTTCTTTGCCAAACCTGCAATCGACCTTAACCGTCCCTCCTTGCTTGAACACGATATGTGCGGTGGGATTGTCGAGTCCGTATTTCGAGAGCGGCCCGGGTACATCAATGAATTCCTTTACTGGCTTCTCCATGGCGTCAAACAAATCATTGACCGCATCCCACTTCGCCTTCTTTTTGGCGTCTCCGATCGTCCAGTCTGTGCCGCCTTGCGATTTTGTGAAGCTCACTGTTCCTTTGGCGTTCGTGAGCGCGACCGAATCGATGTCGAAGCGCTGGTACGCCGCAAGGGCCTTGTCCCGCAGATCCGCCGGGGATTTCAGGAATTTGTCGACGAAGTCCTTGTCGACGAAGAAGAGCTCAGGGCGGCTATCGTCCCGTGCGATGTAAGTTTCGCCGCCCGCGTTTTGATCCTTTTTCGCATCCGGCTTTGGTTTCGGCTGGCCTTTCTTGATCAACTTCGATTTTTCCAGGCCCACAACCAGATGCTTGATGGCCTTGTCCTTCCCCACCGTCAGGCGCACGTCGAGGAAAGGCTTGTCGAAGCCCAAGGTAGTGTAGTCATCTTGATTGCCGTCGAAAAACTCTTTGGTCCGCCCCGTGGAAAGTTCGTTCAGGATACTGTTGACAGCCGAAGAGTCGGCTGCCCAGCTTTCTTTGGCCTGAAGCCACCACCGGTCGCCTTCCTTTTCCAGTCTAAGATTTCCTTTGGAATCCTGCAGATCCAGGGACTGAGCTTCCGCCTGCTCGAAATTCAGGATCGCATGATTGCGCAGGTCATCCAGCTTCTTGTTGAAAGCGCCGGCGACGGAGGACGAAACAAAAAACACCTGATTGTTGCCCTTGAGGGCCGCGTAGGCATCGCTGCCTGTAGGATTGTCGGAGCCGAAACGAATTTCGTGAACCTTGCCGTCCTTGGTTTTGACCGACAGGGTCATGCGGGCCGGATCCAGCCCGAAAGGCGCGAGATTCGTGGCGTGTTCCTCCACGACATCTTCCCGGCTGATATCCGCCGCCGAGCCGGCCATCTGGTTCAGCGCGTCCGAATCAGCGTCAAGGGAACGTGGATTCGTGATCTTCCATTGCCTGTCCCCCGTGCGGACGGCTGTTATATGCTGGTCCGAGTTGGCCAGATCCAGCTGCTGCACATCATCAACAGGCACCTTCCAAACGACCTTTTCCTGGTCCTTGGCTTTGCTGCGCTCATCGCCGCCTTTGATTTCGTAGAAATAGAGGAAGGCGCCTAGTCCCAGGCAAATAATCAGCAGGATGAAGGTTCCTTTGAAGCGCATGCTAACGTCTCCGGCGAGTCCAAACGACGATGCCGCATACCAGCACGGCGGCGGGCAGGAAGACCAGCGTGAACAACTGCAGCATTTTCAACTGGCTCTCCGTCATGATCACCTTGCGATCCTCGGGGGCCTTGGGACGGATGGAGATCATATCCACGTCCTGCGCCAGCCAGCTCACCATGTTAAGAAACAGATCGCCGTTCCCCTGGGCGCCGAAGTAGGGGACGGAGGCAAATTCCGAGTTGCCGACCACGACCATGCGGGCACTGACGGCCGGGCCGTTTCCTCCGGCGGGACTGATCTGCTTGTTTACCGCTACGGCCATGGACAACGGAGCCTTCAGATCAGTCTTCTCATCATACGTCGCTTCAGGATTCTTCAGATCCGTCTCACCCCAGCTATGCTCATTGCTCTTGTAAAGAGTGGTGACGGTCACGCCGCTGACCGTCTCTTTGGCGGGCTCAATGGAGCGGGCCATGGGGAAGAAGGTCATCTGACCCTTGAAGCGATCGGTTATTTCGTGCGGTTCGTACTGGAAAACCAGCGGGATGCTGGGGCCGGCGCCCATCAATCGTCCAGCACCGCTGACATCTAGAATGATGTCATTGTCGGGTGTCACCTGCCAACCTTTCAGAAACGAAGCCAGGGAGGCCGCAGGCGGCGGATCGACCATCACAAGCAGGCCACCGCCGTGATTGAGAAAATCGTTCAGGTAATCGAGCTCTTTGGGGAAAGGTTCGGTCTTGGGGCCTGCCAAAACCACCACCTTGGCATCCGCGGGCACTTTCGCCTCGCTCGCCAGATTGAGAGTCTCGACCTTGTAACCTTCCTTTTCCAGCCCCTTCTTGACGTCCGCGTATCCGCCGCGCTGGCTGTTCGAGAGGTCCTTCTCGCCGTGTCCCTGAACGAAGTAGACGGTCTTGGATTCAGTCCGCTCCACCTTGACGATCGTGTTGGTGAGATCCTCTTCCTTGACTTCCTCGGATCGCTTTTCGATTTTCTCCGAGCGCCCGCCGTACAACACCACCACGGTGCCGAACTTGAGGGACGAGCCGGTAAACGGATTCGCGTAGGTCCCGTAGGTCGTGACCCCATACTGCTTGGCGACATCCGGATGTTTGTCGGGATCGACAAATTCGTAACGGAAGTGGCGGCTGACTCCCCGGTACTCGGTCAAGAGCTCTTTCAGCGGCGGATAGTCGCCTCCCGGAAAGAACGCCTTGATTTCGAGATCGTTGTTCAACTTGCTCAAAAGCTGTTTGGTCTGGGGAGCCAGGCTGTAGCGCCCGGTGCCGGTCAAGTCAAACCGCTTGGAATGTCTTTGCCCGAGAAAGTTGAGTCCGGCAACCAGGCCGAGGGCGAGCGCGACGGAGACGACATAGTTGGTGAAGTATTTTGTCGACCGTTTGCCGAGCGTGAGCATGATCTGCTTGTAGTTGGCAATCAGTCCCACGACAACCGACAGCACGCCCAAAAGAGCGAGTCCGATCGCGTATCGATCCCAGACATTGTTGACGGAATAGTAAAGGGCGGCCCCCACCAACAGCAACAGGCCAATAGTATCCAGTTTTTGCAGAATTTTATTCATTAGCTTTTCCACCGCAGCGATTCAAGCGAGCGATACGTCAGGAAAAGTCCGAAAAACGCGAATGTGACATAGAAAATCACATGCGTGGTATCGATCACTCCCTTGATAAAATCGTCCAAATGGCTGATGACGGACATGTAACTGAGCACATCCTTCATCATGCCCTGCGCGTTCGCAGCCAAAGCGTCAATCAGCCAGAGAACCAGGATGACGCCCAGGGTGATCACACCTGCCACGATCTGGTTTTCCGTCAGCGTGGAGATAAAAAGTCCTATCGCCAGCAGGGCCGCGCCGTACAGCACCAGGCCGATGTAGGCGCCCATGATCGGCTTCCAATCGGGCTGCCCGTACATAAACAGGGCCGATATCGTGAGAACGGATGACAGAAACATGATCAGCAGGAAGGACAGGCTGGCCAGGTATTTTCCCATCATCGCCTGCAGATTGCTGACCGGAGTGGTCAGCAGGAGTTCGATGGTGCCGCGCTTCTTCTCTTCCGCAAACAGACCCATGGTAAGCATCGGGATCATAAAGAGGAGAACCACACTGATCGTGCCGAAGAAACTGCGGCTCACCATGCCGGGCACATCTGCCGGCGGCGCGCCCTGTCCGTAAGCCGCCTGCATCATCGTCTGCTGGACCCACGCCGTCAGAATGGTGGTGAAGAAAAAGCCGGAGATGAAAAGGAAAACAGTGAGAACCACGTAGGCTATGGGGGAGACGAAGTAACTCTTCATCTCGCGTTGCCAGATAGCCAGAATGTTTTTCATAGAGGAATCCTCAGGATCAGGAACGCGGACACATCCGCCGCCCTATTCCTGTGTGACGAGATTGATGAAGACGTCTTCGAGACTCATCGAGACGCCGCGCAGTTCGAGAAGGCCCCAACCCTGGGATACGATTTCCTTGGCGAGCACGCTGCGCAAGTCCGTCTCGAGCTTGCACTCAACGATGTAATTGTAAGGGCCGCCATTGGCGCCGTCCTCGGGCTTCACACTCAACACTCCGTGGATGCCCGTGATCGTATCGACCACCGCGTCCTTCGGTCCGTCGATCGTCACGGCGATCTTCTCCGCGCCCTTCATCTGATTGGTCAGGCCGCTCGGCGTGTCCATGGCGACGACCTTCCCCTTGTTGATGATCACCACGCGATCGCAGGTCATGCTGACTTCGGGAAGAATGTGGGTCGACAGAATGACGGTGTGATTCCCCGCCAGACTCTTGATGAGCGCCCGGACTTCCGAAATCTGCTTCGGGTCCAGCCCGATCGTCGGCTCATCCAGGATGAGCACCTCCGGGTTGTTCAGCAGGGCTTGCGCCAGTCCCACTCTTTGTTTGTATCCTTTGGAAAGTTTGCTGATGATGCGGTGGCGAACGTCCTCGACGGCGCACTTTCGCATGGAGTCGTCCACCATCGACTGGCGCTGCGCCGATGGGGCTCCCTTGATCTTCGCTACGAAGTGCAGGTACGATTCGACGGACATTTCCGGATACAGGGGCGGGCTTTCCGGGAGATAGCCGATCCGCCGCCTGACCTCGAGGCTTTCTTCGAAAACGTCGTATCCGGCAACGCGCGCCGTGCCGTCCGTAGCGGGCATGTAACAGGTGAGAATGCGCATCGTCGTGGTTTTCCCGGCCCCATTCGGCCCGAGAAACCCCAGGATTTCGCCCTTCTGAACGGTGAAAGAAATCCCGTCCACCGCCTTGCGGCCGCTAAAAACCTTAGTCAGATGATCTACTTCAATCACGCCTGATCCTCCCGAGCCTGGCTCGTGAAAAGGGGAATATTAGTGAATTCGAGCCCCCCCGTCAACTTCAACGCAGATCCGACCGATAATTCCGGCGGATCGCTCGGGCAGCATTTCGGAAAACTTCTTTTTCGTTATTTTTTGGTTGATCTGCGTCTCATCATCGTGGTATAAGAGATAGTTTTTAGGTGGTGGTCACCGCTTCTCGGGTGGAGCCGTCGCAGCAAAGCACGGCCACCGAGGACGCAAAAAGGGGACCTTCTTCTTTTTCAGTTTTTGCATTCGCAAGCGCTGCATGTGACTGGAGAGGTGGAATGTCCCCTTTTCGCGTCTTTTCCCGCGGGGCCCGTGGAGAAGCCCGGGAGAAAAATCGCAAGAATTTGCAACCACGAACGCAACGCTGCGTATAAAGCTAGTGCCAGTAGATATAGGATGAGATGAACTTGAACGGACAGAAATTTCTTGCTCCAAAAAATCTCCGCCAATTTGAAACTATTTCCTGCACATTGCTATCTATATTGTTGTCATTTACTCGGGAATAGGGAGTGACGACCGGTTCGTGAGCAACCGGCGGCTCCCAACATAATTCAGAAGTAAGGTCGTACGGCAGAGCCGGACAAATCTGACACCAGAGTTGGGGTGGAGACTACTATGATCGCATTGGAAGATGAGGATGTAATGGAAGATTCGGACCTTTACGAGTCCGAAGATGGGGAGGCAGACGGGCTGCATGCCGCGGAGGAGTTTGCCGGAGTCACGCGCGCAAACTATGTCGACCGCGTGCGCTTCAGCCGCGTGCCGTCTGAAGACCGGCCTGTAGTAAGAGGGGAATCTGCCCCATCGACGGATCCGCTCTACGTGTATTATCGAAGCATGAGCAAAATTCCTTTGCTCACGCGCGAGGAGGAGGTCTATCTCGCAAAAAAGATCGAAGCCGCCAAGATCAATACCCTGCGGCTTTTGTCGCTGACTTCGATCAGTTCTGCCCGCCTCATGGAGCTTGGCGCGGAATTGCAGCCTGCATCCATGATCCATACCCAGGTTGTTCCGAACGGTGCCGAACTGGTTCATGAAGTGGAGAGCGAGGCTTCCCTTGAGGAGCGTAACGAGGCACGGGAGCAGGAAATCCGCCGCATCTTGCACCGTCTCGAGCAGCTCGAGAAGCGTTATCGCGAGATGAAGCTCGGCATGAGGTTCAAGGGTGGGCGCGACAGCAGCCGCATGAAGGCGCTTGCCAAGATCCACCATTGCCGCGAGGCCGTGTTCCAGACCCTTTCGCGCATCGAACTGACTGAGAACCAGATCAATCACCTGGTCGGCGGCCTGCAAGACGTTTTGAACAGGATGGAGTGGAGCGAAAAGGTCAGCCGCATACACAAATCCGCGGAGAAAAATCCCGCCAACCTGCGTGCGGCCCGGGCGCGCCGCCGTGCTCTCGAGTCCGAATACCTCACCGATGCCGGCGAGTTGCGCAGGATCGTCGATCTGATCAATGAAAACAAGGCGGAGATGGCCCGCGCCAAGGACGAGTTTGTCAGGGCCAACCTGAGGCTTGTTCTCAGCATCGCGAAGAACTACTCCTACCCGGGGCTGGATCTTCTGGACCTGGTGCAGGAAGGCAACATAGGGCTGATGAAGGCCGTCGACAAGTTCAATTACCGCCTGGGCCACAAGTTTTCAACGTATGCGACGTGGTGGATCCGTCAGAGCATCACGCGCGCGATCGCGGATCAGGGAAGGACGATTCGCATCCCCGTCCATATGGTCGAAGCCATGAACAGAGTTCTGAAGACTTCGAACGAATTGTCGAAACGCATGGGCAGGGAACCTACCGTTCATGAGCTGGCCAAAGAGCTGAAGACGCCGGTCTCCAAGGTTACGCAGATTCTGAAAGCCGCCCAGGAGCCGATCTCCCTGGAGGCCACGATCTCCGATAACAAGGATGCCGTGCTGAACAAGTTCATCGAAGATAAAACCGCGGTTTCCCCCGACGACGATGTCATGCGGCACAGCTTGCGCGAAGTGACGTACGCGGCGCTCGAGATGCTCTCTTCCCGCGAGCAGGAGATCGTGCGCATGCGGTACGGACTGAATGAAACCGGGAAGGAATACACGCTTCAGGAAGTGGGCGAGATGTTTCAGGTGACGCGGGAGCGCATCAGGCAGATCGAGGAGAAAGCGCTTCTGAAACTGCGCAGCCCATACCGCTCCAGCAAACTGCGCGAGTTCTCCGATTTCGCAAGCAAGAACTGACCTGGAATTGCGGAAGCCCCAAAGAAAAAGCCCTCCGATTTTTCGGAGGGCTTTTTTTGCGACGGTTAGCCGGCAAGCCTATTTGACTGTGCTCTTCAGCTCTTTCCCGGGAGTGAATTTGGGAACCTTTCGCGCCGCGATTTTGATCGGGGCGCCGGTCTGCGGATTCCGTCCCATTCGCGCCTTTCTTTTCGAGACGGAGAATGTTCCGAAACCGACGATTGTCACTTTCTGCCCCTTTTTTAGAGAGGAGGCGATCCCACCAACCATTGCATCAAATGCCGCCTCCGCCTGACGTTTCGTGATGGCTGCGTTGTCTGCAATCTTCGCTACCAGGTCGGTTTTGTTCAAAGGTGTTTCCTCCTTTGATGATTTCCTGAATCATTGAAACGGAATAACGGCACTATTAGCATCGTGATGCCGGCCCGTCAAGCGAAATCCTTGTAATTGCATTGGCTGTGTTGCTAGAGTTGTAAATTTCGGCCGCAACGGTAGACAAGATAATGATGTGGGTCGCAATTCTTTTGTGCGCGCGTCAGCAGGATTGGATGGCAGATAAATGGGCAAGATCACTCTCTCGCAAGATGAAATTACCTCCCTTGTCAAAAGACTGAAGCGCCTGACGGGAAATCTCTGGTGGACGTGGAACCAGGACTGTCAGGACATTTTTCAGGAGCTTTCTCCCCGCGCCTGGCAGAACCTGTACCACAACGCGGTTGCGGTTCTGCGCGAGGTTTCGGATTACGAATTGCGTGTGCGCCTGCAGGATCCCCGGTTCGCGGCCCAGGTGCGCGCGGCGCTGAGAGCCTTCGAAGCGCATCTGAGCGAAACCGATACCTGGGGGCGGCGGCACGCGCCGGCACTGCTCGAGAGTCCGGTCGCGTATTTCACCGCCGAATTCGGCTTCCACGAAACGCTGCCGATCGCGGCCGGCGGCCTGGGAATTCTGGCCGGGGATCAGGCCCGCTCGGCGAGCGACCTGGGGATCGGTTTCGTCGGCGTGAGCCTGTTTTATCGCGAAGGCTATTTCCAGCAGGCGATCGATCCCGCCAACTGGCAGACCGAGTACTACATGCTGCTCAACCCCTCGATCCTGCCCCTTGAACCTGTCTTGAACGCCGACGGCACGCCTCTCGTCTGCCAGGTGGATATCAATCTGAGCCGCGTGAGTTTCCATGCCTGGCGCGTCAACGTGGGCCGCTGCCCCGTCTACCTGCTGGACACCAACCGTGTTGAGAACGAGCAGCGTTATCGCGACCTGACGCTTCATGTGTATGGGGGCGACAGCACGACCCGGATCCTGCAGGAGGTGCTGCTCGGCATGGGCGGCGTGGTCTTCCTGCGCGCACTGGGAATCAAGCCATCCGTGTTCCACATCAATGAGGGGCATGTGGCTTTTCTTACGCTCGAACTCATGCGGGAGAAGATTGCGCGAGGCGTCCCGTTCGAGGCCGCGCTGGCCCAGACCCGCGCGCAATGCCACTTCACCACACACACTCCCGTGGCTGCCGGGCATGATCGATTCACGCCGGAATTGATGCGCTACGCGTTTCACAAGGTCCAGCCGCAGCTTACCCCCTCGCTTACAGAATTTCTGGCACTCGGCCGCGTGAACCCCAAAGATGAGAACGAGACCTTCTGCATGACCGTGCTGGCGCTGAAGGCATCACGCACTGCCAACGCGGTCAGCGAACTCCACGGGCGGGTGAGCCGCAAGATGTGGCATTCTCTGTTTCCGCACCTGCCGGTGGATGAGGTCCCCATCGGCCACATCACCAACGGCATCCATCTTCTGGGCTGGATGAAGGGCCCGATACGCAGCTTCTGGCGCCGTAAGCTCGGCCCGCACTGGACTCAGGACGTTCACTCGGAGACATTTTGGCGAAAAATGCTGGACCCGGAATTCGTGACCGACGCAGAGCTATGGGCGCTGCGTTACATGTTGCGCCGGGCCCTGATCGAATACGCGCGGCGCCGTCTTCTGCACGATGGGGCGCGCCAGCATGGACCCGAATTCATCCACTTCGACCCGCTGCTGAACCCGGATGCCTTGACGATCGGGTTCGCTAGACGCTTCGCAACCTATAAGCGGGCGCCGTTGATCTTCCAGAAATTCGAAGCGATTGCGAAGCTGGCCACTGACCGGGACCGTCCGATCCAGTTTGTTTTCGCGGGTAAGGCACACCCTATGGATGAGGAAGGAAAGCGCTATATCCAGCAGATCATTGACCTGAGCAAGACCAGCGAGTTGCGGAACCACCTTGTCTTTCTGGAAAACTACGACGTTCACGTGGCACGGCAGATGGTTTCCGGCTGCGACGTCTGGCTGAACACGCCGCGCCGCCCGCTGGAAGCGTCCGGAACGAGCGGGCAGAAGATCGGCTGTAATGGCGGGCTGAACCTGAGCATCCTGGACGGCTGGTATCGCGAGGGCTATGACGGCACAAACGGATTCGCCATCGGATCGGACTCCAATCCCGATTCGGTCGAGGAACAGGACCGCGTCGACAGCGAGAACCTGCATAGGGTACTCCGCGACCAGGTGATTCCCTGTTTCTATGATCGCGATGCCAACGGATTGCCGCGCTGCTGGCTCGCGATGATCCGCAACGCCATGGCAACGCTGGTGCCGGCTTTTACTACGTGGCGCATGATGAGAGAATATGTGGAGAAGTATTACTGGCCTGAAAGCGAGCCGGAGCAGTTCCGAAAATAGCTGCTGAGTGCCAAAAACGTCGGGATCGACTTCGGCACCCGGATCGCAATCGGTCTTGCTAATTTGAGAATGCCGATCTGGGACCGCCGCGCCCCAGCGCGGCGCTCACGATCACGGGCCTCACGCGAAGATCGGCGGTTGTAAGCCGCCGTTTTCACGCGCTTGGGCGCGCGACCTGCCGGGACCGTCTGGCAAGAACCCATGTCGTTGAAATTGGCACTGTTGAGTGTTAGGATCAGCTTTCTGTAAATTGTCATGCTTGGCCCATGAGGGGCCGGCATTATCGATCTTCCTGCGATTCATCGGAAGTTCAGAACTGTTTTCTTTCAGCCGATCACATAGACATGCCGGAACTGCGACACGATCCGATTCAGAAGCGCTGGGTCATTATTGCCACCGAACGGGGCCGCAGGCCCGATGATTTTCCGAGACTCGAGCAAAACGTTTTGGAAGGTTTCTGCCCCTTTTGCGAAGGAAATGAATCGAAAACCCCTCCCGAAATTACAGCCGTGCGTTACAACGGCCAGGGAGCGAACTCCCCGGGATGGCAGGTGCGTGTGGTTCCCAACAAATTCCCTGCTTTGCGTATCGAAGGCTCGCTGGACCGCAAGGGCATCGGCATTCATGACCGCATGAACGGAGTGGGAGCGCACGAAGTGATCATCGAGACCCCGCGGCACGACCTGAGCATGGCCGACATGCCGGTCGAGGATCTTAAAAAGGTGATCTGGATGTACCGAGAACGACTCGTCGATCTTCTAGGCGACTCCCGCTTTAAGTACATCTTGATCTTTAAAAACTACGGCTCTGCGGCGGGCGCATCGCTCGCTCACCCGCACACGCAGATCATAGCCACTCCTGTGACTCCCCTGACGCTCGCAGAGGAGCTGAACTCCGCGCGGGATCACTATCGTTACAAAGAGCGCTGTCTGTTCTGCGACGTGATCGAGCAGGAACTCGAAGCGAAATCCCGCATCGTAACTGAGAACGAACATTTCGTCGCCATCGCACCTTATGCTTCTCGCTTCCCGTTTGAGCTCTTCCTGGCGCCACGCCGCCATCATCACAGCTTCGCCGAAATCAACGACGCCATGATTCACGATCTCGCGGTCGCGCTCAAAAATGTGTTGGCGAGAATCAAGAAGTGCCTCAACGATCCGCCCTACAATTTCCTGATCCACACGATTCCCAATGTGAAGGCTGCCCCCAAGCGCACGGCCTATTGGGACACCATCATGGTGGACTATCACTGGCACATTGAGATCATGCCACGGCTGACGCGCATCGCGGGCTTCGAGTGGGGAACCGGATTTTACATCAATCCGACACCGCCGGAGGACGCCGCCAAATACCTCCGCGAGGTGGAGATTTAGCCGCTCGTATCCCCACGGCATCTCGATGGTCCGGTCCATACAGAACGCCATAAATTCTGCCGCATGCCGAGCCGTCGTATGTTGGACGTGGCCAGCCGGCGTTCGTGCTTGATGACAAAAGGCACACAACCGTCTACAATATAAATATGAAGCCGTTCCGGTGGAGTGCGGAGAAGAACGAACGCTTCAAATCGGAGCGCGATATCTCTTTCGAGGAGATGGTTCTTGCTATCGAGGAAGGTGGGCTCAAGGATATTGTCGTCCATCCGAACCAGAAGCGATATCCGGGGCAGGTGGTGCTGGTCATGGCCTGTCGGGGTTACGTCTTTCTTGTCCCATCGGTCGAAGAAAGCACTCACTATTTTTTGAAGACCATCATTCCGAGCCGGAAGGCCACGCGAGACTATCTTGGAACGGAAGGGCCAAATGAAAAGACTTGATCGTTACGAACAAGGAATCCTAAGTGCCTACGATAAGGGTGCGTTGGTTTCCGTACGCCCGACGAAGGCGCAGCTGGACTCATTCCGTGAGTCTGCGCGTGCAACCTTCACCAAGAACCGGCGGGTGAACATTCGTCTTTCGACTGCTGACCTCATGGACATTCAAGCGCGGGCGCACGAAGAAGGGGTGCCCTATCAGACATTGATCGCGAGCGTCCTGCATAAGTTCGTGTCAGGGCGATTGCATGAAACGAGGTCACGTCTAACCACGCACTCAGCCGGACGCGCCGAAAACCGACGCACCGGATAGTTCGGGCGTTAGTCGACCGTCGTTATGCCGATAGCATACCTGTTCCGCAAACCGCGTTTCCCAGTTATCGTCATTGCCGGAGACCGAGCATTCAGCGCGCTGTCCTCGGCGGCCGTCGAAAGGCTGATGCGACGCGAGTTGAAGGCAGGCGTGGAGTTTCGCTTGCTCGACTCGCAATGGGCGTGGTTCTCAGTTGTTGCTGGGGAAGTATGCGCAATTGCGCCTTCCGTCACGGACTTCCGACCGCCGACAAAACAGGCGGTCATCAGCCTGGCTAACGGTCGATCAGTCTAATCCCGACAGAACAAGCGAGGTGCGCAAGGGCGAGGTGTCGTCGGGTCGGGCCTATGGGTTTTTGGGCAGCATCTGCTCCGGCACCTGCACCGCGATGACCTCCCCGCAGACACAGACCATGCCGCCCGCGGAGAGCGCGGCGCTTACCACGACCTTGCGGCCTTTGATCTCCAGGACTCTCCCGCGCACCTCGAGTTCCACTCCCAAAGGCGTAGGCCTGAGATAATCGACTTTCAACGAAGCGGTCACAAATCGCAGAGGAGGGTCGCTGCCCGGTTCACGCTTCTCGGCGCGATAGGCGGCCAGGGCCGCGGTTCCTGTCCCATGGCAGTCAATGAGTGAGGCCAAGAGGCCGCCGTAAACGTATCCGGGGATGGCGGTGTGATAAGGCTGCGGTGTAAACCTGGCCACGGTTTCGTCGCCTTCCCACACGCTCTTGATCTGATAGCCGTGTGCGTTAAGCCGTCCGCACCCATAACAGTGGCTCAGGTCCGGCGGGTAGTAGTCTTGAATGGCTTTTTCACTCATGCTGGTTCACCCTCGAGCGCATTGACCTTCATGATTTTCGTGGATTCTAGTTTGGTGCCTACATCTTTTCCCAATCCCATATGAGTACTTTATCTGCTGATCCAGTCCGTGACCGCATTGTTTCAGGGTAAGCAGAATGCTACCGCACAAATCCAGAAATCAGTATACGAGTTATGAGACATTCATTCTAAGCAGGCAATGCGTGGACACCAAATCATGCAGCGGTCGGATTCCCGGCGGGACCAAGCTATAATTGGCGCGGAGCCCTGTGCATTGACATAATCAGATTTGGCCGCAAGAGCAACGGGAGCGGGATTGTGCACATTCAAGGAGGGTCATGGCGAAAGTGGACCGCAAACACATAGTGATGTTCGCAGCGGAGGCCGCGCCATTCGTCAAGGTCGGCGGACTGGCGGAGGTGACCGGTGCTTTGCCGAAAGTGCTCGAGAAATCAGGCGCGAGGGTTGCCCTCGTCATTCCCGGGTACCAACAGATTCCGCGCCGGCAATTCGGCATCGGCCCTGCGATATTCGTTCCTTCCTTCGAGGTCCCGATGGGGTCTGAGACAGTGCCCGTCGAGGTCGAGCAGACGACACTGCCTGGAAGCGGCGTGCCCGTCTACTTCCTGGGTGGCGGAGACTATTTTGCACGCGAGGGCGTTTACGACGATCCGCTCACGAGGCTGGGGTTCCCGGACAACGCACAGCGCTATGCCTTCTTCGTCAAGGCGGGCATCGAGCTCCTCAGCAGGCTGGGCGCCCCCGTCGATGTGGTTCATTGCCACGATGCCCAAGCCGCCCTCGTACCCGGCATTTTGCGCACTACGCATCAGGATGATCCTTTCTGGAAGCGCATCGGGTGCCTCTACACGATTCATAACGCCGCCTATCAGGGTCTGTATCCAAAAGAGATCCTTGGCTGGGCCGGAATCGACTCCGGTTGCTTCCGCCCATCGTCTCCTTTTGAATTCTGGGGAAAAGTGAACCTCATGAAAATCGGCATCGAATTAGCCGATCTGGTCAGCACTGTGAGCGAAACGTATGCACGGGAGATCCAATCAGATCCAGAGTACGGTTGCGGCCTCGAGGGCTCGCTCCGGAGCCGTGCGCACGATCTTTACGGTATCTTGAATGGCATCGATTATGACGAATGGAACCCCGGGACCGACCCCCAGATCCCGGCGCACTACTCCGCCGATGATTTCCAAGGCAAGGCGCTCTGCAAGGCCGAGCTTTTGAGAGCCATGAGGCTGCCGGAACGGAGGGAACGAACTCCCCTGATAGGAATCGTTTCCCGCCTGGCAGACCAGAAGGGCTTTGACTTGATTGGGGAGGCCATCGAGCAGATTGTGAGCCTTGACCTGCAGATGGCCGTTCTCGGGACCGGACAGCGGAAATACCACAAGCTGTTTGAGGACATCTCCGTCCGGTACCCTGACAAGGTCGCCGTCAAATTGGATTTCGATGATCCGCTCGCGCACCTGATCGAGGCGGGCGCCGACATGTTCCTGATGCCGTCCAGATACGAACCCTGCGGGCTAAACCAGCTCTATAGCCTGCGCTATGGTACGCCACCGATCGTGCGGGCCACGGGTGGGCTTGCAGACACCATCACCGATTTCGATGCCCGGGCAGATCGTGGGACCGGTTTCGTTTTCAAGGAATATACTGCCGTGGATATGTTGGCAGCCATCGAACGCGCCCTGGCGGCTTTCCGGGACGCGGTACGCTGGCGCCGGCTTGTGGAAAGGGGAATGAAGCAACGCTGGAGCTGGGAGGACTCGGCACACAAGTATTTGCAGCTGTACGAAAGAATCTGTCGAAGGCGGGGCAGTCGATAACCCGCCGCGGCGCTTTGTATCTGCCCTCCCTGCGCTCGCGCCAAAGTGCATACGTTCTTCATTGACAGGCCCTTACGTCCCTATGTGAATGCCTCCAGACCCGTGATTGCCTGGCCGAGAATCAGGGTGTGAATATCGTGAGTCCCCTCATAGGTCTTGAGAGTCTCCAGGTTGCACATGTGGCGAATCACGGGATATTCAAGGCTGATGCCGTTGGCGCCGAGAATGTCCCGGGCCGCGCGCGCGCACTCGATGGCGATGGCGACGTTGTTCCGTTTGGCGAGCGAGGTCTGTGAAAAGTGGAGCTTTCCAGCCTCCTTCAATCGCCCCAACTGGAGGACAAGCAACTGACCCTTGGTGATCTCCGACAGCATGTTGACCAGCTTTTCCTGCACGAGCTGAAAGCTCCCGATCGGCCGATTGAACTGCACTCTCGCCTTGGCGTATTCCAGCGCCGCGTGATAGCAGGCCATGGCGGAGCCGAGTGCGCCCCAGGCAATCCCGTAGCGCGCCTGGTTCAGGCACTTCAAGGCCGACTTGAGACCGTCCGTGTGCGGCAACTGGTTTTCCAGCGGAATGGAACAGTCCTCGAAAATGAGCTGAGACGTTATCGAAGTTCGCAGCGACATTTTGTGCTTGATCTCCGGAGCGGCAAATCCCTTCGTACCCTTTTCTACCAGGAACCCGGACACGCGATCTTCCAGTTTCGCCCACACGATGGCCACATCCGCGATCGTCCCGTTGGTAATCCAGGATTTTGTTCCGTTCAACACCCAACGATCCCCTCGCTTCACTGCACGCGTGGTCATGCCTCCGGGATCCGACCCGTGGTCAGGTTCCGTCAATCCGAAACAGCCGACGGCTTCGCCGCGCGCGAGCTTCGGCAGCCAGTGCCTCTTCTGTGCTTCTGATCCGAAGGTGTAAATCGGATACATGACCAGTGCGCCCTGCACCGATGCAAAGCTGCGCAGACCGCTGTCGCCGCGTTCGAGTTCCTGCATCAACAGGCCGTAAGCCACGTCCTTCATGCCTGCGCAGCCATATTCTTCGGGCAGATTGGCGCCGAACATGCCCAGTTCGGCCATTTCCGGCAGCAGGTGCATGGGGAAGGTTGCCTCTTCAAAGTGACGATCGATAATTGGCAGTACCTTGTCAGTGACAAACCCCCGAACGGTGTCGCGCACCAGTTTTTCATCCTCCGACAGCAAGTCGTCCATTCGATAAAAATCCACGCCGCGAAATTCATTCATAGGTGTCCTCCGCAGGAAGAATTATCCTGTTGCGGTTACACGAGCAAGGAGATTTTGGGTTGTTTTTGGCCCACAGTCCGCGGAGTTGCTATAATTGCGGCTTATTCAGCCCGCAAAGGGGGTGAAGTGAGACACCATACCATTTTGGCATGCCTATTCATCAGCTTGCTCGCCATGAAGGCGCTTTGTGCGCAAACGACGGAAGAAACTGGACTCCCTCGGGCCGTTCCCGAGACCATCGGGTTGCGCTCCCAACAATTGAGTCACATCGACGAGGCCGTCGCCGCCTCGATCAAGGCGGGAGAAACGCCCGGCGCCGTCGTGCTCGTTGCCCGCCACGGAAAAATCGGCTACTGGAAAGCATTCGGCGACCGTGCGCTTCAGCCGCAAAGCGAGCCCATGACGCCAGATACGATCTTTGATATGGCCTCGCTTACGAAAGTCGTCGCCACGACCCCGGCGTTCATGCTCATGATTCAAAACGGCCTGGTCCGCACCGGAGACCGCGTAAAGCGGTTCCTTCCGCTCTTCAGCGGCGGCGGTAAGGATGAAATCACGGTGCGGGAATTGCTGACGCATTTCTCGGGCCTCCCGCCCGATTTCGATCTCTCCAGGCCATGGGAAGGACACGATGCCGCGTTCGAGGAGCTGTATCGTCTTCCTACGCAGGAGCAGCCCGGGAAGGATTTCGTCTACAGCGATCTCAACTTCATCACGCTCGCGGAAATCATCCGGGTCGTAAGCGGAAGGAGCGTCGATGTTCTCGCGCGGCAGGAGATCTTCGAACCGCTGGGAATGACGGAAACAACATTCAATCCGCCGGCAAGCTGGATCCCGCGGATCGCGCCTACCGAGTCCAGGGACAGTTCCCTGCGTTACCTGAAAGGAAGCGCCGCGTATTCGACGCAGCCCCTGCGCGGCGAGGTCCATGATCCCACGGCATGGCGCATGGGCGGAGTCGCCGGCCATGCAGGTTTGTTCTCGAGCGCGCGGGATCTGGCCATATATTGCCAGATGCTGCTGGATCACGGCAGTTACCGAGGCAAGTCGGTGCTTGCTCCCCCGACCGTGCAGGCCATGACGAGCCCGCAGTCGCCCCCGGGTGCTACGTCGCTGCGGGGCTTCGGCTGGGACATCGACACGTCGTATTCCGCTCCAAAGGGTGATCTTTTCGGCGGCGGTTTCGGGCACACCGGCTTCACCGGAACCTCGCTTTGGATTCACCCGCCGACGGGCACGTTCGTCATTATCCTGGCGAATCGCCTGCACCCGGATGGGAAGGGAGACGTAACGCATCTGAGGGGCGTGATCGCCAACATCGTCGTAGCTTCCATCATGGAGCCGAACTGACGGCGCAGGGTGCGCCGTTCTGGAGGAGCTTTACGGCACGGCGCCCGATTCGGCTTCTTTGTTCTCATTCTTGTTTACGAATGAGTAACAGGCGCGTCGATACCGGACGAAAGCATGGGAATGGTACGGGCAGGTGCCCCAGTTGCTGCGCGCGTTCACGAAATTTTCTTCAGAGATGAAGAACTTGCAGTTCCCGCATTCGAGTTGTTTGTCGTCAACCTTGTAATCGCAAGCTTCCCTGAATGTTGTAAACTTCTGTTGCATGAGTCTCCTTGGTGCGGATGTACCACATGATCCTATGAAGTTTCGATGCTGTCAACTCATCGTTAGGGTTCGCGCAGAAATAAGTTGGCGTTTTGGTGCGAGCGCCGGGTGGGCAGATGCAAGGCGACGCGACGCAGGCGATGTGGTGGCATCGCCGAGGAGCGGCAACGCAGCAGATGTCCGTCCGCCGCCGCGCCCCGCAGGGCTGCTGGCTCTCAGGCTTGCAAGATCCTATGCCACATTTTCGTAAGATCCGCAAGCCTGGGAGACAGCAGCAAAATGCCAAGTTATTTTTGCGCGAGCCCTTAGCCGCAGGCGGCAGAAATATGTCCAAGAACATGGCCCACGTCCTCGTCGTTGACAATGAGGCCGACATTCGCGACCTCCTGTCATCGCTCCCGGGTCATCCATGAAGAGTCAGCGCCAGCTGCGATCGGACGTCGCTCGCATTTGGACAGCAGCACTGCACGCGGTCGACCCGGCCGCCGCCGTGCGGAAGTTCATCAAGAGAGATCGCCATGTGCTCATCGTCGGCAGGCGGCGCTTCGATCTCGACAACGCGGACCGCGTCTGGGTTTTAGGCGCGGGCAAAGCGGCTGCGCCGATGGCACGGGCGTTGGAGAAGATCCTGGGCGACCGGCTCACCGGGGGCGTGCTCGTTACGCGTTACGGCCACGGCCTGCCATTGCGCAAACTGGAGCTGATCGAAGCCGGGCACCCGTTTCCGGACGAGAACAGCGTCGCCGCGGCCGCACGCATCGTGCACATGGCACGGAACGAAATCTCTTCCGGCGATCTGGTTTTCTGGCTGCTCTCCGGGGGCGGCTCTGCGCTGATCGCCGCGCCGGCGCCGGGCATTTCCTGGGAGGACAAACTCGCCTGCACCCGAATCCTGCTGAATTGCGGCGCCACCATCCGGGAAACCAATGCCATCCGCAAGCACCTGTCAAGCGTCAAGGGCGGCGGGCTGGCTCGACTCCTGGCGCCGGTTTCGGTCATCTCGCTTGTTCTTTCGGACGTCGTTGGCGATGCACTGGATTCGATAGCTTCCGGGCCTCTGGCACCTGACTCGACGACGTTCGGCGAGTGCGCCGAGATTTTGCGCAAGCTCCGGATCGAAGACCTGGTCCCGTCTGCCGTCAAACATCGTATCGAGGCGGGCGCTTCAGGTAAGATCCCCGAGAATCCCAAGCCGGGGGACCCGATCTTCCGCAAAAAGCTCAGCGTCATTGTGGGCAGCAACGCCCAAGCGTGCGGCGCCGCCGCGCGCACGGCACGACGTCTCGGATACAGAACGATGGTGATCACGTCTCGTCTCGAAGGGGACACCTCTGAGGCCGCACGCTTTCACATGAGCATCCTGCAGGAGATCATCGCGGAAGGACGGCCTTTGCGCCGTCCGGCTTGCCTGATCAGCGGCGGGGAAACCACCGTCCGCGTGGTTGGTAGCGGACGCGGCGGACGCAACCAGGAATTTGCCCTTCAGTGTGTTCGCGGCCTGGCTCACCTCCCCGCGCCCGTGGTGGTTGCGGCCCTGGCCACCGACGGTACGGACGGTCCCACCGATGCCGCAGGCGCGCTGGCGGACAACACCACGTTGGCGCGCTCCCTCCGGTTCGGTGCGAGTTTTCTGTCGGACTGCCTGGCTGACAACAATTCGTACGAGTTCTTCGCGCGCCTCGGAGACCAGATTATGACAGGGCCGACCCGGACCAATGTCATGGATCTCAAATTCCTGCTGGTCGGGTAAATCAGACCGCAGACGTTGGCCCTGAGTACACGACTCCATAAATACGGTGACGCATTTCTCAGGACGCAGATGAACGCGGATGGAGCAAGAAATTCGGAATCCACTTCCTTCGAGTTACGGATTCCTGCTCTTAGCCTGCGAACCGGCGTGTTTGGCCTGGCCTTTGTCTCGCAGATGGGCGTGGAACTCCTGCCTGTAGAAATTCAGAAACGCAACGAACAGAGCCACGGCGAGCGGACCCAGCACGATTCCGAGGAAGCCGAAGGCCTGCAGGCCGCCGAGAACGCCGATGAATACCAGCAGGGGATGTATGTTCGTCTTGCCCCGAATCAACATCGGTTTGAGCACATTTTCAATCAAGATAGCCGTCAGCATGCCCAGCACGAGCATCACGAGGCCGCGCGTCGTCGCCCCGGCCAGCATCAGGTAGACTGCCCATGGCACCCAGACCAGCGCCGCCCCCACGAGAGGAACCAGCGAAACCAGGGAGACTATTGCTCCCCAGAAAAGCGGCGCTGGAAGGCCCAGAACCAGGAACAGCAGGCATGCCGCGAATCCGTGCACGATCGCAGTCAACAGAGAGCCGTAGAAGGTCGCATAGCTCACGCCCCGGATCGTCCGGATGATTTCTGTCTCATAAGCCTCCGGTAGGGGACTCGAGGCTCTGATGATCTCCATCAAATGCGGCCCGTCCTTCAAGAGAAAGAACATGGTGATGAAGATCAGGAAAAAGCTGAAGAACAAGCCGCCCAGTCCTGTCAGCAGCGTCGCTCCTTTCGCCATCAGAAATCTGCTCACTCCGCTGGCTGCGTCGCGCAGATACTGCTGCAGATCCAATGCTCCGGCGCCAAGCCACTTTCGCGCCTGCAGCACAAGCCACTCCATATGAGGTCGATGCTCGAATTCCTGCAGCCTCGCGGATACATCGATCAGCGTGCCCGGGTTCTTCTGGATGTTTTCGTAGAGCGCGATCGACTGCTGGGTCATGAGGAAGCCCAGATACGTAACCGGGAGCACGATGAGCAACAGGATCAGAACGCAAGTGACGAATGCCGCCAGCGTCCGCTTTCCCCTCGTGAATTTGAGAATGCGGTCGAATAAAGGGAGGAACACCATTGTCAGGACGACAGACCAGACGAGGTCGGAAAGAAAGGGCGCAAAAACGCGATACAGGAAATAAATCACCACCCCGAAGCAAGCGACAAAAAAGACGGTCGCAAGCCGGGATAGACGCACATCGCTTGTTCCGTTGGACATGGCTACGTGCCTCATGCCTGAGTAAGAGCCGCTCTCCTCCGCTGGATGCCTTGCCTGCCGGATCCATTCTACCTGCGGAAGCCATTCTGTCCGGCGACGCTCAAGCCACCTTGCGGCCGCATGCGCCGCGTCAGGACATCGCACCCAACGCCTGGTCAAGATCCGCGATGATGTCGCCGGCGTCCTCAATGCCCACCGAGAGGCGAACCAACCCATCACCGATGCCGATCTCCGCCCTCTCGGCAGGAGACAGCGCTCGATGGGAGGAAGAGGCCGGATGCAGGATAATGCTGTAGATATCCCCGAGCGTGGTCGCCGGCATGATGAGATTGAGCGCATCCATGAATCGGAATGCGGTGGCTTTGTCGGCGCCTCTGATCTCAAAAGACAATACCGCACCGAATCCGCGTCCCTCAAACAGACGTTTGGCGAGTAGATGCTGCGGATGCGCTGGAAGGCCCGGATAGTTGATGTGCGCGATCCGGGGATGTCCGCTCAGCCATTCGGCGATACGGGAGGAATTCTGGCACTGCTGGCGCATTCGCAGAGGCAGGGTCTTGAGGCCGCGCATTGCCAGCCACGCTTCAAATGGCCCCAGGTTGCTGCCGATCATCTTGTTCAGCTCGTACATCCTGCTCCGGTTTTTCTTGGAGGTGACGATGATTCCCGCCAGGACGTCGCCATGCCCGGCGATGTATTTGGTGGCGCTGTGCATGACGTAGTCGGCGCCATACAAGCAGGGGTTGAATAGGTAAGGGGATGCAAAGGTATTATCGATCAGCGCCTGCGCACCGTAGCGATGGGCAACTTCGATCAGGGCCGGATGGTCCGCCACCTTCAAAAGCGGATTGGAAATCGTCTCCGCCACCAGAATGACTGGGCGCGTCTCTTCGAGCGCTGCCTCCACCGCTTTCAAATCGGTTACATCCACCAGACGGCATTTAACCCCCAATTCCGAAAACAGGCGGCGCAACATTGTGAAGGTCGCGCCATAGACATCCATCGCGGCCACCACATTGGATCCCTGCCGCACACCGGCCGTCAACAAAGCCACATGAATCGCGGCCATGCCTGAGGAAAATGCGTACGCCGCTTCTCCTCCCTCGAGGTTTGCCGTGGCAGCTTCAAATGCCGTAACGGTGGGGCTCCCATAGCGAGGATACACAAAACCTTCCCTCGTCGTTCCCAATACCCCGTCCAGATCGTCCATGCTGTCGTAGACGAAACCCACAGTCGGATGGATGGGCCCGACGACCGGAATAAAATCGGCCGGCGGGAGATGCTCCCCGGCATGAACCGCTCGAGTTGAGAATTCCTGGCTCTTCTTGTTCATCTTCACTCCCTTTGGTATCCAATGAAACTGACCGAATCAAACTTGCCGCAAGACGCCTATTATAGCTCAACATGCCGGATCTCCAGATAATGAGCGGCTTTTTGCTGCCTAAGCTATAGTTCTCCCGCCGCGCCCCTGACATCTGACTCCTGGTTTCTGACTCTCGTTCTTTTGGATTTCACGTTTGACATTTGATTGACCAAGTGCTAAACATAGGATTTGAAATAACTTATTGAACACAAGGAGGGCTTATGGCGGAAGAGACTGGAGCAGGAGAGAAGGCTCTGTTTTTCTTACTCGGAGGGTTTATCGGTGCAGCCGCTGCGCTACTATTGGCTCCTCGCAGCGGTGAGGAAACCCGGAAGCTGCTTACCATGAAGACCCGCGAAGGCGCTGATTACGTCGCCAACCGCACGAAGGACGTTTCTGATAAAACCACCGGCTTGCTTGATCGCGGCAAAGAGCTGCTCCAGCAACAGCGTGACCAACTGGCTGCCGCGCTCGAGGCCGGGAAGCAGGCTTACAGGGACGAAAAAGACAAGGCGAAATCCTAAATGACCCCGACGCAAGCCACAATCCTGATCGTGTTTGTCGGACTTATTGCGCTAGCATTTCTCCTTCAGGCTTTGGCGCTCATCGGGCTGTTTCGAAGGGTTCGCGACCTTTCTGCCCGCGTGGAAGCGGTAAGCGCAAAGCTGACCAAACAGATCGATTTGCTGGGAGCGCAAGCGGAGAGTTTCCTTGCGGTCGCGAAGAGCACGGCGGAAAAAGTCCACGCGATGCAGGAGAATGTGACCGCCATCAGCAAGGTGATCCACGGGCGCGTGGTGGAAGTGGATGCGTTCATCGCGGAAGCCACCGACACGGTCCGTCTTCAGATGGCCCGATTCCAGGATGTGATCGAGACCGTTTCCCAGAGGTTCGATGAAACCATCGATACCATTCAGAGCGCGATCATAACTCCGATCATGGAAGTCCAAGCCATTATCCGGGGGATTCGCGCCGGCCTTGATGTCCTCTTAGCCTGGCGCAGACGATTCGGAAATCGCTCTCATCAGGACGAGGAAATGTTTATTTGAGTACAGAAAAAGGGATGCGCCAATTTTCCGCCAGCGGAAAATTGGCGCATCCCTTTTTCTGTTAGAGATTCCAGGATAAAAGGACGCTGCCCCAGGTAAAACCCGCTCCAAAGGTCGCCATCAATACTAAATCGCCGCGTCTGATTCTCCGACAATCGTACGATTCTGAAAGGCCGATGGGGATCGTTGCAGCCGTGGTATTGGCGTATCGATCGATATTCCGCACTACGCGATCGTTGGCAATCCCGAGCCTCTCCACGGCGGCATCGATGATGCGCATGTTGGCCTGGTGGGGGATGTAGAGACTAATGTCCGCGGCCGTCAGGTTGTTGCGCGCGAGTATCTCAGCCGAGACATCCGCCATACCCTGAACCGCAGACTTGAAAACCGCCCGTCCATCCTGATGGACATAATGCATTTTCCGCTCGACGGTTCTGTGCGTAGCAGGATGCAGGCTCCCGCCTCCGGGCATGCGCAGGAATTCTCCTCCGGCGCCGTCGCAACGAAGGATGAAATCGAGCACGCCCTTTTCGCCCGGCTCGGTCGGTTCCATGAGGACCGCACCTGCGCCGTCGCCGAAGAGAACATACGTGTTGCGGTCGGCTGGATCGAGAATGGAAGTCATGACATCGGCCCCGACCACCAGAACCGTTTTATGGGCGCCTGAATGGATGAACTGTGCGGCGGTCGCGACGGCAAACACGAAACCGGCGCACGCGCCCGAGAGGTCAAAGCCCCAGGCGCGGCTTGCGCCGATCTTGTTCTGCAGCAGGCATGCCGTCGAGGGGAAAAACATGTCGGGAGTCACGGTGGCCACGACGATACAATCGATCGCAGAGGCCGGCAGGCCGCGCTGGTCGAGGGCCTTTCTGGCTGCCACGGCGGCCAGGTCCGATGTCGCCTGCCCTCTTGCCGCCACGCGGCGCTCGCGTATCCCCGTGCGCGTGCGGATCCACTCGTCGCTGGTTTCAAGCGTTTTCTCGAGATCGTGGTTGGTGACAATATGTTCGGGCACGTGATGCGCCACGGCCGTGATTTTCGCGTTGAACAACTCTGAACACCTCCACCCTTGTCAGGCTCCGGTGATCGGAGCACAATGTATAACTTTGCGCCATGAGATGAAATCTGTACAGGAGAAGAAATGCCGTCATCGCGAAGTAAGCCGACGTTCGATACGCTGTTCAGTCTGCTCATCTTTGCCGCCCTGCCCTTCATCGCCCAAGCCGCTGATCACCCCTGGCAGATAGCTTCTCAAGATGGGAAGTCATCGATTGCTTTCGGCTTTCTTGCCCAAGGCCAGGCGGAGTGGTTTACGAATCCCCTGAGCAAAACCACTTCCCAAAACCTGTTTTTGAGGCGCATACGCCTGATCGCCGGCGGGCAGATCAACGACAAGCTCAGCTTTTTCATTGAGACAGACAGCCCCAATCTCGGGAAAGGTCAGGCGGATGGAACCAAGGTAGCCGGGAACGTGTATCTCCAGGATGTCATCTTCACCTACAAGTTCCGTACGGAGTTCCAGCTCGATGGCGGATTGCTGTTCGTGCCGGTATCTCACAACGGAACTCAAGGAGCGACCACGCTGTTGCCAGTCGATTACGGCCCATACTCATTCCTTGCATCAGACCCGACCGATTCCCGTGTTGGCCGCGATTACGGTTTGCAGGCGCGCGGTTATTTGTTCAATAAGCACATCGAATATCGCGCCGGCGTGTATCAAGGCCGCCGCAACCCCAATGCCAATGATTCGTTCCGTTATACCGGCCGTCTGGTTTGGTATCCTTTCGAATCGGATACCAACTTTTTCTATACCGGCACCACCCTGGGAACCAAAAAGATACTGGCCTTAGGCACGAGCTATGACAACCAGGGCGACTACCATGCGCAGACTGTCGATTTGTTTTACGACCAGCCCCTGTTCAAGGGAGATGGGCTGACGGTACAAGCCGATTTTACGCATTACAACGGTGGAACAACTTTTTTGCAGCTCCCGCCACAGCAGACGTGGATGAGTGAGGCCGGCTATTACTTTCACCATGTTAAAATTGGACCTTTTATGCAACTATCCGGCGAGCGCTTCTCCCAAATCACCGGCAAGAATCAAAGCAAGTATTTGGGCGGCCTGGCTTGGTGGCCGGAGGGACATAAGTTCAACGTCAAGCTGGGCATGGGGCAGGCAAAGGCCGGCTCGGATCCCCGGCGCATTCAGGCCGTAATTCAGACCCAGTTTTACATATATTAGCCGGCTCGCAGACATTACTATACAGAACGGCATTTAATGTGTGGCATGAGGGGCATCAGCGAGGATGCGTCAGCTTAGCATCCACCCGCTGCAGGACTTGCAGTCCCTGGCGGCACAGGTCGTCCGCCGCATTCCGGCAGGTTTCCGCGAAGGAGCGGTCCCCCAGGCCGGCGAGGTTGATGAGCACGTTGTATTGGGCCGCCTTTAGTGCAGCATAGGCAAGCTGGGCGCCCGCCGCCGCATCGCTCAATGCGTTCTGATTGCCGATCTCTGCAAGCTGCGCAAGCAAATCGAGCGCTTTGCCGGCGAAACGCGCGGTGCTCAACGGGACCTCCGTGGCAAGACGCATCGCCTTCTCGAGGGTCTCGGCGCGCGCGGCCTGCTGATCCTGCGTCTCCTTCGGAAGCTTCAGGGCAGCCATCACTCCCTGGTAGGCATCGGCATCTTCCTGCGCGAGCCGCTGCAGAGCCGTGCGCACCTCGTTGAGCTGTCGGTGAGTTTCGCGGACTCGTTCCTCAACCGCCTGGTATTTCTTCTTTCCTTCGGTGAGGCCCGCAACCATTTCTCCGAGGGCCGCCGCCAGCGAGGCGGCGATGGCCGCAACGCTCCCGCCTCCGGGTACTGCCTCCGGCGCGGCTACGCTCGCCACGAATGCCGAAAGCGACAGCTCCTGATGCAGCGCGGAATTCAGTCGGTTCTCAAGGATCTGATTGGGGCTGAAATTTTCAAGGCGCAGATAGTAGTCCGCGCACGCATCCAGGGCTCGTTGCGGCAAGAGTCCCACAATTTCGCTGGAAACAACAGAGACTCCGAAGCGCCCGGCTTCGCGCGCCACCATTTCAAAAACCCGGAAGATCGGCGTGGACTCGTAATTGGTCAGGTTCATGGACACCTGGACTTGGCTTCTTTCCTTGATCTCGAAACCGAGGGCCTTCACGAATCTCAGGCCGCCTCCTGAGAAGCGCACGGCGCGCGCGATTGCCTGGGCGATTTTCACATCGGGCGTGTTTAGATAGATGTTATAGGCGACGAGAGGAAAGCGGGCGCCGACCGCGGTCGCTCCCGCGGAAGGGTGAACCTCGCTCGGTCCGAAATCCGGCTTGCGTTCCGGGTTGGTGCGAATCTCCTCGCGGATGCCCTCGAACTCTCCTTTGCGGACATAGGCAAGATCCTGGCGGGCCGGCACGATCGCGGACTGTTCATACAGATAGACCGGAATGCCGTAGCGCGCGGCAATCTCATGCCCCACATGCCGGGACAGCTGGACGCAGTCCTCTATTCCCAAGCCGGCGATCGGGATGAAGGGAATGACGTCGGTCGCACCCATGCGAGGGTGCTCGCCCTGGTGCTGCCGCAGGTCAATAAGTTCCGCGGCTTTTCCAGCCGCCGCGACGACGCCACGACCCACGGCCTCCGGTTCGCCCGCTATCGTAATCACGCACCGATTGTGCGCGCTGTCCATTTCAGAATCGAGAAGCGCCACGCCGGAGAATCCTGTCAACGCAGCTATAAGCACATCCACGACCTCTTTGCGCCTGCCTTCACTAAAGTTGGGCACACATTCGACGATCTTGCTCACGGCCGCTCCAATCTGTTGATAACGATGTTGCCCTTCTTCACGGTCACCGCGCAATGATTCACGCCGAAGAAATAGGGGATCTCTCTGTAATCCGGCACATTCATCAGGACGATGTCGGCCTGCTTGCCCTCTTCGATACTGCCGATCCGTTCGGACATGCCGAGCGAGCAAGCGGCGTTGAGCGTGGCCGCCGTGATCGCCTCCGCCGGAGTCATTTTCATCTGGCTGCAGGCAATCGACAGGATGAGCTGCATATTCAAGGTAAAGCAGGAACCCGGATTGAAATCGGTTGCCAGGGCCACCGGCACGCCGGCCTCGATGAGCCTGCGCGCCGGCGGATAGCGCGCGAGCCCGAGGTTGAATGTGGCGCCCGGCAGCAGTGTGGCGACGGTCCCCGCGCGCCGCAGAGCCTCGATGTCATCTTCATCCACCCACTCGAGGTGATCGGCGCTCAAAGCGCCCAATTCCGCAGCCAGCCTTGCCCCGCCGCTGTGCGCCAGCTGTTCGGCGTGGATGCGAAGGCCGAGTCCGGCGCGCTCGGCGGCCCGAAGAATGGCGCGCGCTTCCTCCACTGTAAAATATCCCGTATCGCAGAAAACATCGCAGAAGCGCGCCAGTCCATCCTGGGCCACCCGGGGTATCATCTCCTCGATAATGCGGCGGACGTATTCCGCGCGGTTGGCACGCATCTCTTCCGGGACATCATGCGCGCCCAGGAAAGTTGGAACGGTCTCGAGCCGGTTCCTGCCGCGCAACGCGGCCAGTACCTGCAAACTCTTGAGTTCATCCTCCAGGGACAGTCCGTAACCGCTCTTGGCTTCGATCGTTGTCGTGCCGTGCTCCAGGAACTGCTGGAAATGCCGTTCCGCCCGGTTCTCGAGCTGGTCGGGACTCGCAGCGCGCAGCTGGCGCACGCTTGCGCTGATCCCTCCTCCCGCGGCGGCAATTTCCTGGTAGCTCTTCCCCTGGCAACGCAAGTCGTATTCGTCGGCTCTAGTGCCGCCGAAGATGGGATGCGTGTGGCAATCCACAAAACCGGGCAACGCCACCAGCTCCAGGCCGACACCGTCGAAAGTCTCATAGCGTGCGCCGAGCGCGCGCACGGGTAGCTCGCGGGTCGGACCCACCCAGACGATGCGCTCCGCCCGGATGAGAATTGCGCCGTTCTCCACGATCTCCAGTTCTCGCATGGCACCGGCACAGCGCGGGACCGGGCTTCCACGAAGAGTGACAATCTGACCAATGTTCTTGATGAGCAACATTTCGCCTCGAGCCTATGCGGTCCGCCTCAGCGCCAGAATGGTGATGTCGTCGTGAACCTCAGCGCTCCTGGTAAACTCGCAAATCTCCTGGTAGAGATTCTTCGTGAGCTGCGCGGCGCCTTCCGCCGCATGGCGCCGGATCGACTCTACGAAGCGGCGCTCCTCGAACATCTCTCCATTCGGGTCCATGGCATCGGTCGTCCCATCGCTCGTCAAGACCAGGAAGTCCCCCTTTTCCATGGAAAATGGGAATTCATCGTAGGTCGTCCCTTCGATCAGGCCAAGAGGAACGCCGGAAATTGGAAGCCTTGTCACTTCGCCCGCGCGCACCAGAAAGGGAAACGGCATTCCGCCGTTGGCCAGCGTGCAGGTGCCGCTCTCCGGCTGAAGCCGCAGGCAGGCGACTGCGATGTAGTTGCTGACCTTATAGTGGGCGATGAGACTCGAATTTGCACGGCGAAGTATCTCGGCCGGAGACCAAGGCTGAGCGAAAAGCGTGCGCAACTGCCCGCTGAACACGGCTCCGTACAAAGCCGCTGGAATGGACTTGCCGGAAACGTCCCCGATGGCAATCTGCAGCAGGCCTGCCTGGTGGTCCCATTCAAAATCGTACAGATCTCCACCGACTTCCCGCGCGGGATGATAATCCACGGCAATCTCGTAACCATCAAGCCGCGGACAATCCGGAGGCAGGATGTAGCGCTGAATTTCGCTCGCGATTTCGAGCTCGCGCGCGAGCCGCTCGCGACGGATCAGTTCCTTGCGAAACCTGGCATTTTCGAGGGTCAGGCGATATGCCTCGATCCCGCGCTCAACGGTCATCAGCAGATCCGGAGGATCCCATGGCTTGACGACGTAACGATAAACCTTGCAGCTGTTGATCGCCTCCATCAGCACGTCCACGTCCGTGTAGCCGGTCAGAATGATGCGCACGGCATCAGGGAGCTGCACTTGAGACTGGCGAAGGAGTTCGACTCCCGTCATGTCCGGCATTCTCTGGTCTGCGATAATGACACCAATACCCTCGTTCTTTTGGATGAGATCAAGCGCTTCCCTGCCGCTGCCGGCAGCCAGCACGGGATATCGGCCATAAAAAGTGCGCTGCAGTTTTTGCAGGTTGGCGTTCTCGTCATCCACGACCAAAATCTTCAGGTCTTCCATTGCTGATCATTCCGAATGATGCAAGATCAGAGCGGCCAATGTACCTCAATTTCCGCCCGCTTCCAATGCTCAAGTCGAACGTAAAAGGCTCGACTTGCGAAATTAGTGACGCCGCCCCTTTTCGCCGGGTGAATCTCGGCAGATTCAAGAAGGGGGTGCGAAAAAGGGCGGCGTCACTAATTTCGTTAGAAGAACGCGAGGGCTGCGAAGCTGACGGACGAGCCCGCCTCCAGGTCCGCCCACTGCCGGTAGTCGAGTAGCTTGCCCTGCGTGTTTTCGAGACAGCGCAGGGCCATGTAGATCGGGGGATAACCGCAGACGCGACGCCGGTCGCGCTCCGCTGCGATGAAGCGGAAGGCTTCTTCCGCTTCGCCTTGCTCGACGCGCTTCAGAAATTCGCGATCCGCTCGCGCTACCTCGCGCAGAGAAGCCTCGGAGGGGCCGGCCGCATCGCCAAAATTGCGGCCGACGTGGGCAAGGTCCGCTCCTGCAACTACACAATACCTGCCCGGAAGCTCCGCCACTGTCTCCCGGATCGCCGCCACCATGGCGGCGATTTCAGCATCTTCCGCGGCAGCTCTGCCTGTGACCAGGATGTCCTGAAAAGAGCCGACCAGGACAGGAACGATCGTAAACTGCCGTTCCTTCCCCAATACATAGCGCAGGCAGACCGCCTGGAATTCAATGGAGTGTTCGCCGCGGTGGGCAAACTCATCTTCGAGCGGGTCCCAGGGCAGTTTTTGCGCTACACGCTGGATGAATTCGCGGTCGGCGGCAGCCGCGCCCAGGGGTGTTTCGTAATCCTTTTCGGTGAGGGCGAAGCGTCTGCTCATCGGGTTGTGGCAGGTTCCGAAGATGATGAAGCGATCGGCTCCGGAATGCTCGGCCAGCGCCTTGTAAGCCAAAGCATAAGACGGCCCGCCGCGCTGGAAGTCGATATGAGGCGCGATCAGCCCGCGCAGCGGCCGTGGCGGCACGCTCTCCGCGGCCGGTTCCGAACCGCAAGCGCTCGCGAAAAAGCCGTCAATTTGAGCGCGCAGCTCATTCTCGCTGCGTGCATAGGCGGTGCCCGCGTGGCGCGCCGGCCGCGTGCGCCGGCATCGGAATTCCTGAACCTGCGAGTCGTAGTAGATCTGGAAGGAAGGGCTGTCCAGGTAACGGTGATCGTCGAGCTGCTTGACCAGGTTCTCCAGGGCCTCGGTGGTCAGCAATTGCGACGTCTGGCGGAAGAAGCTCGCCTGGATGTTGCGCAATGAGTTGGTGCCATCCATCAGGGAGACAAGAAATGCCTGCGGTCCATTGAGGAAGATCGGTCGTTCGGCAAGTTCCAGAGGATCGCGCAAACAGGTCAGATGCTTGCCTTCGACCTGAACCGGGAAGGCTTCTACGGCGCGGAGTCGAGGGTTGAGCCCTTGAGGGGATTTCGACATGGACCTAGGACTCGGCGCGCAGTTCGCGCGCGATCTCCTGGGCGATCTGGCGCGCCCGGGGAAGATCCTCCGGCGCATAGGATATGGCGCCCACCACGGGATGCCCGCCGCCGCCATGCCGCTCGCACAGCGCCGCCAGGTTGTGCTTGCGGGGCCGCGGGCTCCAAGGGTTCGATCCTACGGAGATTTTGGAGCGGAAGCTTGAGCGACTCACTCCCACGCAGTAGGTCGCTTCGGGAAACAGATAGTACGGAATGAATTTATTGTACCCTTCCATGTCTTCGTGGTCGCTGATGTCAAAAGAGACTGTCCCCTGAGCATAGTGAGCCTTCCGTCGGATGATCTCTATGGATTTGATATGACGTTCATAAAGAGGCTGGAAAGCCGCATGAACCCAATCGAGCGCCATGATGCCGGCGAGTGTCTTGCTCTGAAAATCCTCGATCAGCCGCCGGCTGCTGTCCGGATCTCGCAGCCCTTCGATGACCATCATCAGTTTCATGGCGGGTTCGCGCAGTTCGACGGCTGCGCGCGCATCCTGAAATTGGGCCCCATCAATGACGTCGGCCCAGTGAATCAGCTCGTTCAGATCGCTCGAGTCAAAGCCGAAATGTTCACGCACCATCTCTGTAATGAACTTCGTGCAGGAACGGTAGGTGGGATCGTGAAACTTCCTGCCGCTTCGGTCGGCGCGGAAGTGCTTCTCGTCCTGTGCGTTCAGAAACGCGCTTTGATGGTGATCGAACCACCAGGTCAGACGTGGATCGCTGGAGTACTTGAAGTCGACGATCGCGTTCACGTCGCCGTCGAACCGCACATCCAGGAAAAGCTGCCCGGCGCGATGCGCCAATCCCTCGTATGCGAACTCGGGGTCCTTGCGGATCTTCTTGCGATAGAAATCGCTGAACACCGCGGCTGAGGCCAGCCCGTCGAAACAGCTATCGTGAAAGTATACCTTCGTCGTCATGGGTCTCTTACGGTCACATTGCGCAGTCCGCGCGTTCCATTACCTATGGTTCCATACGCGATCGGTCAGTAATGGGAGCAGGAAAGAATTATAAACACTATCACAGGGTAGCTCGGGGCGCAAGACTGGCGGCACTGCAGCGCTATCCGCCCATCCCAAGCGCCGAAGGCGCGGGTTCTGGCAAAAGACATAGCGTGCCTTAAAACCAAGTTGTCATGCATTCAGGGGCGCGTTAGACTTCGCGGCAATGTGCTTTTCGCAGTCAACTCAAGTCCCTCAGGAGGCTGCTATGACCAAAAAAATCATCCTGGCCGGGGTGCTGGGAGGCATTGCCATGTTTGCCTGGTCTTCACTGGCTCATATGGTGTTGCCGCTCGCCGCCACGGGCATCGGCGAAATAGCCACGAGAAAGCTGTACTGGGCGCCATGCACTCCGCCATGGGTGAGCAGCATGGAATGTACATATATCCGGGCTTCGGCCTCGGCCCGAGTCCGACCCGGTCCGCAATAAATGCGGCCATGAAAACCTATGGCCAAAAGCTGGCGGTCAATCCTTCGGGCCTCCTTATCTACCACCCTCCGGGAGCCAGGAGCTTGGAGGTAAGTCAATTCGTGACGGAATTTCTCGCGGAACTGTTCGAGTCGCTGATTGTGGTCATCCTGCTCTCGCGGACCTGGTGCGGGGCTACTTCGCCCGGGTGGCGTTCGTGGCGCTTGCGGGTTTCATGGCCGGCATCACGAAACATTCTCCGTGATGGCAAGAAACGCTCGATACCCCTAGCTGAGGCCAAACGCCGACTCGGCTTGTCCTAACCTGTCGAAGTATTGCGGGTGCCGTAGCGAAACTCGACCATGTGACTCACTTTTGCCCACTGAAGTTTTGCGGCCAGAATTCATGAGCAGTTGCAGAAAGGGGCTGGTCGGGTCCGGCACACCCGACCAGCGTTCGAATAGCAGTAGCGTATCGCCAAATGAGAGGCTACGTCCTTCTGAACACGTCCAGCCCAGGCCCGGTCTGGTCGACCGCTCCCACGCTTGCCCGCCAAGTCACCACCTTTTCAGAACCGCCTGGCGTCCATTTCAACATTTGCCGACAGACAGGAACCGAACGTGAAACGACTGCTGCCGATTCTTAGCGGCGGCGGGATGGGCCGGAGGACCGGCCCCCGCTCGCTCCGCGAGGAGCGCTGCCAACGCGGCCACTGGAACCGCTATTCGGCACCCCGCGCGGCGGACCACTGATAATCGGCCGGCTCATATTCAACGGTGGCCGTGAATAGCTTGGGGAGCTATAACTCGGCCTTCCGTTAGAGCTTGGGACCGGCCCCCGGCCGTTAGACGGGCTTCCTTGGTACCGGGGTTGCGGAGCCGTCGCATTTCCACGCCCGACGGGCGCTTGAGCAGAAGGCTCCGCCGGACGTGGCGTGAAACGCTGCCAGCCATTCGAGTTTCCTGCAGCGCCCGGGTTACGTTCGGGCGCAGTGCTTTGCGCACCGGAATTCGCCGGTGGACGATAGATCGGCGGGCGATAGGCAGGAGTGCTGCCCGCTGGAGTCGCGTTCTTGCCCGCTCCGGCCGCTCCAGGGGTTGGCTGTGCCGTTACGGCTCTGCCGGAGGCCGTGCCTCCCCCGTTGGCGTTTCCAAAGCGTTGCCAGCTTTCGGAAGTGCCTGCTGCCTGACCACTTCGATTAGGGGCCGCGGCAGAGCTATTGCCAGGCCGCGATTCACTGCCCGAAGGAGGTCGCGTGGAGGTGCTGGGCTGTGATCCTGCACCAGGCCGATTCACACTTCCCGCCGTTGCCCCCTCGCGCTGGTTGCCTCCCTGCGGAGCGGCTGACTTGCCGTTTCCGCGCAGCGCTTCCTGGATGCGACTTGCCTGATCGTTGAATGAGGTGCGCGGCGCCGCTTGCGTTTGAGACCTGCTGAAGAAGCGCGTCCCCTGTTCGTTGCGAATCGTCGACGGGCTGGCGGCACGGTTGGACGCCGCAAGGCTCTCGCGTGTGGGCACAGCGGGCACTCCTCCGGTTATCACATGCGCGTTCTGGAAATCGTGAACGGAAACGCCCATAGCCCGCTGGCCAGTGCCGTGGCCAAACTCTTCCGCGCGGATCGAAGTCACGCCGCGCAAGAAACGCGAGTCCTGCTCGGCCATCCGGAAGTTGGAAAAGCGCTCGTCAAATCGTGCCGCGAGCGGTCCAAACGCTCCGGGGTAGCCGCGGAAGTAGTCATGATTATGGAACCTGAATAAGTCCGCAAAGCCGAACCTCATGCCGAAGCCGCCATACCATGGGAAATACGGATCGCACGGGCCGATCGGCAGCCACCCGATCGATCCGAAGCCGAACCCGAACCCGAAAGAAAGGCCGAAGCGGCCGGCACCGAAGCCGAAGAAGGACACGTAAGCAGGCGCCCAGATCGGCCGGTACCCGCGAGTGATTGACCCAGGCCACCATACCCACGAATTCCTCCAGGAGAACCATCGGCCGTAATGGTAAGGCGCCCAGCCCCAGGGCTCATACGAGGCCCAAGTCCAGCCGTAGTAAGGTTCCCAAACCCAGTTGCCTTCCCGATACGGCGCCCAGTCCGGCGCAACCGTCGGTGCCCAGACCCAGCCGTAGTCGGGAACGTAAACCCAATGCCCGTAGGAATCCAGGTCGGCAGCGCCTGTATAGTAAGGATCCACGTGGGACCAGCTCTGTGCGCTGCTAATGTTTTTATCGCGGTCCTCGTTGTATTTATCCCATGAGTCTTTGGATGGAGCTTCGGCAATCTGATACTGCGCGTCGGCTCCAGTTCCGTGGATCGTGATCATCTGGTCCTTGTGAACCCGTGTGCTGCCCTCGGATGTGGAAAGGTCCGCTTCCCCTTTTCGCACCATCACTACGGTTTCACCCGAAGGGTTCACCTGGATTCGGAATTCCCCCTCTCCTCGTGGATGAAGCGCGACATTGGGTGTGTCGATTTCTGCGTTCGCCTCAGCGCCCTTGACGATCGTGTAAAACGCCAGTCCCTGGGCTAACTGAACCTGAATTTGTGCATTGTCCAGGGTAGTCACATTGGCGACCGACTGGCTCGAGAGCCGCAGGATATTGGCGTAGTCCAGCTGAAGTTCGGAGAGCGCGTCCTGACCCGTAGAGACTTTGTCTCCGGGCATGACCGGCGTGTTCAGTGCCGCTGCCACCCAATCCGCGGAATCGCCGCGCTGAATGGAAACGTCCCCTTGAATCATGCTGATCCGTGCTACACCCGGCGGCTTGTCCTGCGGAGTTGACGCGGGAGTGCTTTGCCCGTAGATCCACCCTCCAGCAAGAAATGTCGCAACCACCATTCCCAGAATCCCAAACCATCGTCTCATGGCCCACCTCGATTCGGTTCCCTGCGGTCGGCGGTGAAGGCTCGGCCCGGTGAACCGACCTGGTTAGAGCAAGGATCATGCCAGACGGGGGATTGCCGGAAAACACGCTATAACTTGTTTGTAATTCTATATTTAACTCCAGCCGTGAATATGCGGACGGACTTTTCCCGCGATTTGTCCGGTGGCTTTCGGCCAGGGAGCGGTGGTTTTCAGCCAGGATTACTCTTTCTCGTCAGGTTCGTCGGCGACGCCGATTTTGGAGAGTCGATAGCGCAACGCGTTGCGCGACAGTCCCAGCAGCCGCGCGGCCTGGCTCTTATTCCCTGCCGACCGGCGCAACGCTT